>Ga0208061_100401_pt1 | contig 12260 bp, 6 predicted proteins | sample DeeseametaMP0555_FD_184209 | JGI IMG/M metagenome (GOLD analysis project Ga0208061, IMG submission 184209) | Marine microbial communities from the Deep Atlantic Ocean - MP0555 (SPAdes) | ecosystem: Environmental > Aquatic > Marine > Oceanic | place: South Atlantic Ocean | collected 2011-01-23 | reverse complement strand
GGGTCGCGTTGTCTCGGAGCTCGCGCTCCATTACTCCGGCAGCCCCGCCGTGGAGGTCAAGTTCGAGGCCGATCCGAGCGACACCGCCAATTGTGATCCCGATGTGTTGTCGAACTGCGTCAACTTCCTCGAGACCGGGATTCAGGGGACGGCGATCGAGGATGGCTTCCAGCTCGACCTCCTCGTCGGAGGTCGCTACGGCCTCGGGCAGTCGGGCAACTGCATGGATGGTTTCTCGCGTCGCGATGAGCCCTGGTTGGTGCCAGGTTTCCTCGGCGAGGCGGTCCAGGACCCTGTGACGGGCAACTTCTCCAGAGGATGGTGCGAGGATGTTCGACTCCCCGGATACATGCCTGTGGTGTCGGATATCACGCAGGAGGATCGAGTCGCCAACGCGAGCCTGGCGCGAGCCAACCCTCTCCCTGATGGGAGCGTCTTGCCAAGGCGCGTGGAGTTGCTCGATGGCGCCATGATCGATCAGCAGACGCTCTTTATCCTCTTCCGGGAGCGCTACCCCTCGTTTATCGGAGGCGATGATCTGGTCGCCTACGGGTACATGAAGCTCGAGCGTCGCCCTGTGAGCATCGACGTCGAGGAGGACACCGATGGAGATGGCATCCCCGATCCTTACGATGGAAACGAGTCGCCCGAGCTGACCTCGACGCCCGTCACGCACGAGCTCGAGTGTTCCGACAACATCCTCTCCAGGATCGCGATGCCAAACGCGAACCTCGCGAACGCTGCCACCCGCGAAGCTGTCATCCAGCGGCTCATCGATGGGAGCGCTTCAGGCGCAGGCGGCGCCATCTCGCCGACGCTAGCATGCACGAACGGGAGCGATGAGATCGTCCACTACATCTGCAATCAGACAGGGATGATCGATGGGGGCCCGGATAACACGGCATGCTGGGGTTACAATGGAGGGATCGCCAACGATAACTCCTGCGGCGTCAACGGCGCAAAAATCAACGGCATCTGTGAAGATGGTGGGACCGAATCGGACACGGCGGACTGCGCGCTGGGGACGGATCTGGCCGACTGTGGCTGGAGACACCAGGACGTGCGCGTCGAGTGCCCGCTGACGAGCGATGTGACCTTCTTCACCGCGCCAGCATCTCAGAGCCACTACCTGCGAACACATCCCTGTCAGCAGCAGGGCACGTGCGCCCCGGCGCTCCAGCAGTGGGTGAACAGCGGCTCGGTGATCACGCAGGTCGATCCTGTCTGGACCTGCTCGGGGAACCAAAATAACTGCGATCAGAACCCCTTCGACCGCCGCCACGGGAAGACGTTTTATAAGAAGAGCGCGAGCAATGTTTACTTCGGGGGATTGCGAGAGGAGATCGCGGACGCGTTCCGTTACAAGACGCAGTTCGTCAATCGCTCGCAAACCTCGCTCGGGTTCACGCCTGATATCTGCGTGCCGTTCTCGACGACCTCTCCCTATTGCTACGATCCCGAGAAGATCGAGGAGCTTCGCGAGCGCGTCGATTGCCTCGTATCACTGCACCGCGATCACTACTCCGATCCTCAGGATGGGAACGCGGCGCAGTTGTTCTCTTATCTCGAGGAGAACTTCGCCTCTGCGACAGAACCGAACCCGCTCGGAGGATTGCCCACGAGGCGCGATGGCTTCGAGAAGTTGTACTCCGAGCTCGTGATCATGCTCGGTGACGAGGCGTTCACCTCGGCGTTCGAGTCGAGGTTCGATCTGGCGGCGAACGCGGTCGTCGGATTCCAGGGAGAGGACTTCGAGGTCGATGGGCTCTCGCTGTCGGGGATCTCCGGGTTCGAGATGTATCGCTTGCATCAGGCGGTGCAGTATTACTCGCTGGCGCTCGATCGTTTCTACAGGATGAGCGATGCGATCGCGGCTGTCATCGAGAGCGGGGAGTCGACGACGACGGCCAGGAACTACCTCTCGAACGAGACGGTGACGCTCTACTTCGATCGATTGATTCGAGCCTCGACGCAGCGCTCGCGCGCCCAGGCCGAGATCGCGCGTCGCTACCAGAACTTCAACCGGCCAGATCTGGCGCGCCGCGTGGCGCTGCGCGCCTACACGGCGACCTACCTGGAGTCGATCGCGCTCTCGAACCTGATCTCGAGGCTCTCGAGGTTGGCCAATGGCTCCACGAGCGCGGAGATCGTCGTCGAGCTCGAGCGCGCCCAGCGCCGCTATCGCATGGCGCTTCTGGACCTCTCGAACGTCTACAGCTCGATCGACGAGGATCTGAACATCTTCGGGTATGCTCCTGACTACATCCCGTTTCCCGCGCTCAAGACTTCGGGCGGTGTGGACGTGAACGCGTTCGAGCAGATCCTCTCGACGGCGCTCTCAAAGCTCGATGTGGCAAGACAGCGCGAGCAAGTCGCCTTGTCTCAGACGCGTCAGTTCGACACCGACGAGGCGCGCTTTCAGGCCGAACTCACGAGGCTCGATCGCACCTACGAAAACCAACTCGCCGAGGTCTGCGGGACCTTCGTCTCGCAGATCGACGGTAAGGTTTATCCCGCCATCGAAGCCTACGCCTATCACGACGAGACGCTCGCTGCGATCGGCTCGCCATGCGGCTTTGCAGGCAATGGCCAGATCCATCAGGTGTTCGGGCAGATCGACCTCGCGGGCATCGAGCTCCAGGGTGTGATCACGCAGATGCAGAACGTGCACGAGCGCGTCAGGATCAAGACAGAGGAGGTCGCGCAGTTGTGCGATATCCAGGTCGAGGTGCTCGAGTACGAGTACAAGATCCAGGATGAGGCGTTCAATCTGAGCGAGGATATGATCCGCACGCGCGAGACGATGGAGGCGGCCCAACGCGCCACGGATCTCGTGTCGGTGATGGGGGAGTTCGGGCAGTGTGAGAACACCGTCGAGTGCGCCACCGGAGCTGCGGCGGCGGCGGTGACCGCGGTGACCACCGCGTCCGAGATCGTCTTGACGAAGATCGTCCAGGATCGCGCTCGCAAGCTCCGCAGACAGCAATACGACGTCAAGCAGGCGCTCGGCAGGTGGAAGCTCGGCAAGCAGTGCGAGATGTCCGAGGTCAGCCTGAACGCGCAGACGCAAGCGATGTTGCTCGACCTGCGCAGCCTCGAGATCTCCATGCTCGCCAACATCGAGCGCACGAACCAGCTGATCTCGGAGGTCGGGCGCCTGAGGCAAAAGGCCAAGAGGATCGAGCTCGAGCAACAGGAGGCGCTCGAGCTCGCGATCAACATCGAGGTCGCCAAGAACGATCCCAACGTGCGTATCTACCGCAATGACTCGGTGATCAACGCCGAGATCGCCTTCGAGGATGCGCTGCGCGAGGCTTACCGCCTGACGCTCGTCTACGAGTATTACACCTCGCAATCCTATGCCGAGCGTGAAGAGCTCTTCCTGATCAGGATGGTCTCTGCCGGGGACTACAACCTCGAGAACTACATCTTCGAGCTTCGCAACGCGTTCACCGCCTTCGAGGAGAGCTTTGGCAACCCGGATGTGCGCGTGGAGCTGTTGTCCTTGCGCGATGACATCCTGCGCATCCCGCGCGTGGCGCGTGATGGATCACCGCTCGGCATCGACGCGCGCGCCAGGATGATGCGCGCCGAGCTGCTCGACGCGAAGATGCTCAACAAGGATGGCTACATCGCCGTCCCGTTCTCGACGAACATCGAGCGCTTGAGCCCGCTGACGCGCAACCACAAGGTGCTCTACGTGGAGTCCAACATCGAGGGGAACTCCAACGGGGATTATCTGGGCAGGTTGTACCTGCGCCAGAGCGGGACGAGCACGATTCATAGCGTGGATGACGAGCGAAAATTCTATCGCTTCCCCGAGCGCACCGCGGTGTTGAACCCGTTCTTCAACTCCACGCGTGAGTTCGCGCAATCGCCCGAGGTCTACCGCTCGCATCGCCTGCGCGACCGACCCGTGGTGAACAACAACTGGGAGCTGATCATCAACCAGCGCGACGAAGAGGTGAACAAGGACATCGACCTCAACGCGCTGACCGATATCAAGCTCTACGTCTACTACACCGACTTTACCGTTTACTGATTCGAGCATGACGCGAGCGAGGCTTTTCAAAAGCCTCGCTCGCGTTCAGGAGTGCGCTTTATGCCGTCCAAAATCACCGATATGGCGAAGCTCTTTTTGCTTTGCATGCTACTCCCGATGAGCGCCTGCTCGTCATGTAATGAGACGCCGCCTGACACGAACCCCACGACGCCTCCTGTCACCGGGTGCCAGAGCTCGGCGGAGTGCATCGACGAGGACGCGGGGAAGCTGTGCGTCGAGGGAGAGTGCGTGGCCTGCGAACAGGACGAGCAGTGCGCCATGGACTCCGCGTATGGCGAAACCAACGGTTTCTGCAAGGAGGGCATCTGCGGACCATGTGAGCCAGGTACGCCAGGTTGCGCCTGTGGCGAACAGGGGATGTGCGCTTCTAGCGAGTGCATCGCGGATGTCTGTGTGATGTGTGATCGAGGGGACCTCGATTGCGTTTGCCGAAACAATGGCACCTGCAAGACTGGGAACCGCTGTGACACAGCGAGCGAGTTGTGCGTGGCGTGTGAACCTGGCCTGGAAGGCTGCCCCTGTGATGCGGGCGCATGTGACGAAGGGCTTGTCTGTCAGGCCGATGTCTGCGTCCCCGATCCGTGCACCGATGGCGCGACGGGGTGTGCCTGTGACAACGGGAGCTGTTCGAGCAGCGCAGATTACTGTGATGGGATGGGCATCTGTCAGGAGTGCTCGAGCGATGTTCCGGGGTGCGCGTGCGCGCCAGGAGATGTCTGCGAGGGTGATAACTACTGCGATGATACGACCATCTGCCAGGAGTGCCCCGAGAGCGATCGGCCCGAGACCTGCGGTTGCACCGAGTCGAGTGAGTGTGCCGAAGGGTTGGCCTGTGATCAGGAAGACTTCGAATGTCGCCCGGTGGTGACCTGCGCGGACCTCGGATGTGGCAACTTCGTCTGTGATGATTCGCTCGAAGATGCAGTGTGTCTCGAGGATCAGTGCGTCGAAGGTTACGTCTTCGATGTGGACAGCGGGGCCTGCGTCGAATCCGAGCGCGAGCGCTGCCTCGATGAAACGGGTGCCCCCACCGAAGCCGCGATAGGCTGCGAGATGATGGGCAAGGCGTGCGTGGACTCGTCCTCGGGGGTTGTCTGCGTGGATACGTGCGCGACGCTCTCCTGTCCCACCACCAACCGCGATTGTGTGCCTGCCGCGACCGCACAACAGGACGCCACGTGTGGCGCATGTGCTCCAGGCTACATCGAGGAGACGGATCAAAACGGCGTGGTGAGCTGTGTCAGAGACGCCGCGGCCAATTGCTCGCCGGCGGACCCAGACAGCATCCGCGGCATCTGTGATAGCCGCTTCCAACAATGCGTGAGTGATGCTCAGGGGGCGTATTGCGGAGAATGCAGTGATGGTCGCTACTTTGACCTCGACCAGAACAAGTGCGTCGAGATCTTGTTCTGCGGCAATTCGGTTTGCGGCGATGGAGAGTTTTGCTTCTATTCTCAGGATGGCAGCGCGCCGTCTTGTGCGAACACATGCCCTGATGGTCAAGCGTTCAACGAGGTCACCGGGCAATGCGAGTCTTGCGCCGTGCAGTGCGCTGACGGCGCGAACTTCCCCTCGATGATTCCTGTGGATGATGGCAACGGCGGCACGGTTCAGGCGTGCGCCTGCGCGGATGATGTCTTCTGCTCGTATCACTCCGATGGCGCGAGCCCGCGCTGCTTCGAGAGCGATTGCGAGGATGGTGAGGCGCGCACGTCCACTGGAAACTCGTGTTCCTCTTGCAATCTGAACTGTCTGAGCGTGCCAGGAGCCACGGGCAGGGTCTGGCCGATCAAGAACATTGCAGGAGATTGTCTTTGCGAGACTCGAGATGGGTTCTACTACCAGCTCGGCGGGTCATCGAGCGCGCTCGAGTGTGACCTGGACAGGGATGGTTGGATCAATCAGCAAGCCAGGACGACGTATGGGAATGCCCTGAACGCTCAGGATGGATCGCAGCTGGCGAACTTCCGCTGCCAGCTGCGCGAGGTCGATCGCGTCAGGTTGATCAACGAGTATGGTCAGCGTCGTGATGTCGCGCTTTGCAATGGCCTCTTCTACGACTGGAATCCTTCCATCGGTCCTCCTCCCGAGTGCGCGACTCAGCAGGATCGCACGACCGTGATCCTGTACGAGACCGACACGATCGACGACGATCAGAAGATGTCGAATCAACCCGAGTTCCCGAGCTATGGCTCGCGCTTGTTGCGAGCGAGCGAGGTCAACCCGATGACCAAGGCATGCCTCGACGCGAGCGCGGACTACAATGACAACGGCGTGCCCGATTTGACCGAAGCGCAGCCGTTGAAGAAAGGGGATCTCGGCGATCCCTCGGCCACAGACGAGGAGTATTTCTTCCGCGCGTTCGCGAGCTTTGTCGAGCTTCACACCTCGTACTATCAGCCGCCAAGCCTCGCGAACGAGCCAGGGGTTTACGTCATCCAGGAGCGCTCGCGTTGCGATGATGACTTCCCGCTCCGCTACGAGAACCCGCGCGACGAGTTCTATTGGGATCAGTGCACGCGCTCTCGCCGCGGTGATTTCGACGCATCATCGGAAGGAAAGCCAGGGTTTGACTTCGCCAATTATCACTGCGATGCGTCGACGGGCACATGTCAGATCGAGGACATCTCGGTGCTGGCGACAGGCGCAGACGGAGGCGATACGGATGTGATCCCCGATCACGATCTGTGCGCGTTGCAGGAGGCGCAGATGTTGCCGCTCGCGAGTGACACCTGGCTCGGGATGACGCATCACAGCCAGTTCCAGTGTGTGAGCTTCCAGTCGAACGCAGCAGATGCAGACGAGCCGCACGAGCTGGCGCTCGACGTGGTTTATGGCAGCGGCACCGGGTCCACGCAGTTTAGCGCCAATGGATGTGACGCCGATAGGATGTGTGACCCGGCGGACACCAACTGTCAGGAGTCTTCGCCGAAGGTGCCGACCAGCAACCCTGTGTTGGGTGTGATCGCGCAACCTCGCGCGCCAAGCTTTACCTGTCAGGTGGCCTTGGCGTCGGGGCTGACCAATGATCGGGTGGGTTTTGCCAACGTGCGCTACCTGCGAAGCTCAGATACGGCGTCGCTGGCCTGGAACAACGGCAGCTACATCAGAGGATGCGTCGACGAATCGAGGGGCACAGATGGCCTCGGGTTCTCGACTTACTGCGATGGTTCACCGAGCAACTCGAACGGCTCGGGTATGAACCAGAGCCCGAGCGGAGGTTTGCTGATTGGCGCCAACGCGGGTGACTACGGCAAGTTGATTTGCTCGTGTAACGATAACTACAGCGGGAATGACTGCTCGGTCGTGTGCACCAGCGGGTTGCATGTCGGCGGGGTCTCGACCCAGTTTGGCTCGACGACCCCGATCACCGCCGCGCAAAAAGCGGAGTGGGATTGCGGGGATGATTACTTCTGCAAGCTCTACCCGGCGATCCAGGATCCAAACGGTGGTTTCCCAGGCGGTCGTCGTGGCTTCTGGCTGTGCGGCGAGCCGAGCTTGAACGCGCATGTCTCCGGTGAGCCAGCGAGCTCGGGGACGGACGCGCAAGGTTCGGTGTACAAGCTCGAAGGAAAGATCGAGCGCGTGCCGATTGGGCGCAGCCCGATGTCCACGCCATGCCAGGGCGCTTCGCCTTGTTACGAGAGCTTCTAAACCGTCGTGCGCGAAAGTGAATCAAGGTGTGTTCTTTCGCTTAATCGAGGAGGAGTGCGTCTGGCTCTACAGCTTCAAGTCCTTCAAGGAGGCCAAGGAGACCATCACCACATGGATCGAGTTCTACAACAACCAGCGCCCTCACAAGGCGCCCGGTTATCAATCACCCGCTGAGCGACGCGCTCAGTTTCAACAACAAGTGGCTTGATCTTTGGGGCACTACAAGCGAGCCCAAGTTTGGCAAGTATCTCCGTAGGATCGTGGAGAGCCATCATGGGTTCCCTGGGAGGAGAGCAACGTGAGTTGGTTAGCACTCTCAACCTTTCGAAACTCCATGACTTTTCAAGGCCACTCTTTGCTCGCCTGCTCCTTAATTCAACACGTATAGCGGTTACTACTTCAAAAATTTATTCAATCTTAGTTAGGTATTATTTGCTAATATCTAGAGCGTTGCTCTAAATAAATCGGTGTGTACTTTCCCGTTCATCGAGAAGGAGGAAGTGATGACATTGTCCAAAGATCTTCGAGAACGAGCGGTGAGAGCGTACCGAAACAAAGAGGGAAGCCAAGAGGTGATCGCGGAGCGATTTAAAATCGCCCGCTCAACCCTTCAAGAATGGCTCAAAGCACCGGAGTCCCCTGAAGATAAGCCCGAAACCCGGGGGCGTCCTCGCGCTCTTTCTCCGGAAGATTTGATTCGCTTGGAGAAGCTCGTCAAAAAGCACAAGGATGCAGGGGAGGAGGAACTCGCCACGCTCTTGGCTCCCGAAGGCGAAGCACCCAAACATCGCTCGATCATCGGTCGCGCGCTTCGTGAACTGGGCTTGACTCGAAAAAAAAGACATGGCGAGCCAGCGAGCAAGACCGAGAAGACATCCAAGATAAGCGAGGAGAGTGGCTAACCTTCCAAACCGAAACGGAGCCGGGGCGGCTGCTCTTTATCGACGAGATGTCGACCAACTGCGCCATGGCTCGCGAGTACGGACGCGCTCCCAGGGGTGAGCGTTGTTATGACTCCAAACCCAGGAACTGGGGAGACAACATCACCGTCATCGGAGCGTTGAGTTTGGCGGGTGTGGAGGCGGTGATGACTCTCAAAGGTGCGCTCACCCAGGAGTGGTTCGCGCACTGGGTGGAGAAGTTTTTGGTTCCGATTCTCAAGCCAGGAGACCTGGTTGTCCTCGACAATCTGAGTTCTCACAAAAGCGCGAAAGCTCGTGAGTTGGTGGAAGCCGTTGGCGCGCAGTTTATCTTCTTGCCCGCTTATTCTCCTGACTTCAACCCAATCGAACAAGCCTGGTCGAAACTCAAAGCTCTCATCAATGGTGCAGCTCCCAGAACGCGAGAGGCTCTCGAGGATGCGCTCGTTGCCGCCCTCGACATGGTTTCCCAAGAGGATGCACTGGGTTGGATTCTCAATGCCGGATATCGCTCCTGGCTTGACCGATTTATTTAGAGCGGCGCTCTAATTCCACTTTGGAGGTTGATTTTTTAGACTTTTGAAAACTTCTTTTTGAAAGATCTTCTTCCTTAAATCCAGCCTCTAATAACTTTTCTCTCGGAATCAACATAAGATATTCATCATTATTCAAGTCAAGTTCAACAAGTAAATTTATTTTCATCATTTTTTGCTCGTCAACCTTGCCTTCATTAGAAGAGAAGGTGCCGTCAATTCTAAACAATAAAAACGCAGTCTTCTTCCTTATTTCGATTATTGAAATATTTAAATTTCCGCTCAAAGGGACGAGCTTATGTGAGTCGCCACCTTTTTTCAGTTTGACGATTAGAGGTATAGTGCTGGACTTAACGCAGTGCTTTTCTTTTTTTCGATAAAAGAAAGAATGCTCTCCGATAAGGTTTTCGCCACAGTCGCTTATGGTTAAAACCACAGAAACATCGCTATTTTCTACGCTGTATACAGACATCATCCAATCGTATTTGATTGGCCTGTTTTCATGCACATTGATATAGTATTCAGATACGATGCCTTTAATGTTGTTATTATGATTTTCTTCAACTTGCTCTTGTGCCACGCCTTTTGATGTGAAAAGGATCACAAAAAAAGATAGAGAGCAAAATACTATGACTTCATTGATTCTCATGGCAGCGAACCTTTGTCTTTGTTACTTCATACATGCTTATAAAGAAAGCCCAGGCAATCCAAATTGCCTGGGCCCTCTACCTGATATAGTTTAGTATGATTCTTGAGGATTTGCAAACGTTCGTAGCATTACTTCAGGATCAGGAGGTAAGCCACCACCTTGCGAAATTTCGTTGCCGAAACTACCACATGAACATGTTTGTTCTTGACCACAAAGAATAATAGCTTGGCATTCTAATGTTGCTTGATAGTCCAAATAACTTTCAAGTTCTTGTTGTTCCGAACAAGAACAACCGAGGGTGTCTTCACCAATGACGGCATTTTCGTGAGATGTACAGAGTATTTGTGATCCGCACTTGTCTCCAGGTGATCCGAACGAAGGATCGAAACCCATTGCATCAGCCATACAAGAAACTAGGTTGTTAAAGTCAGGATCTAACTCGACTTGTTCGGGAGTACGCACCATTTCTTCTGGATTACCTAACCCAGAGGTAGGAGGTTTTTCTGGATCTCCTGTCAACCTATCATCTACGGCATTCATGCCCATACATCTAGCAGATTCTGCTGCTTGTTGTTCGGCAATACCACACGTTTGGCTGCAACCACTTGGATCAGATGGGTCACAGGATTTATCCCATCCCCTCTTGAGGCGCTCAAATGTACTGATAGCATCTTCAGTAGAATCTTTGGCTCCAGAAAGTTTGGGGTACTCTTCTCTTAGCTCTTGCTCTTTATCTGCTATTCTAGTTGCGTGTAAGTCTCGTAAGCCGACTTTTGCGTCGAAGACCAAATTAGCTTGTCCAACAGTCGTTGTTCCAGTTGCAGCTAGATATTTGTCTCTAGCTGCATCCCTGGCATTTTTATTAGCTGTTGTTTTGTTATTTTGATATATTTCTTCAGCAATTTCATATGCTGTTCTTACGACAGTTAATCGTTGGAGAGCGGCATTCATGCTTGAGAGTTCCTCTTTCATCCAAGATATGAATTTCGATCTTTCGTAAAAATCCTCAGCGTCTTCTTGCTTTTCTTGTGATGTTTGTTCTTCACCTGAAGATGGCTGTGCCGATTGCGCTAGTGGATTGGGGCTGCATGACTCGGCTGAAATGTGAGACTCTAGACCTACATTAAAACCACTTAAACCTCCAGCTATACTTTCGGCAATAAGGCGCTGGCCTGGTATCGATACCTGAACTAAACAAGCAAATGAATCACTTGCTTCATTATATGAATTTGCGCATTCTATAGCTTCGCTATAAGAGTCATCTCCTGACACACCTCCACTATTACCACCCGAGGATCCAGAACCGGTAACAGGCTTGTTTTTAGATGCCTCAAGTTTATCTTTTTGTTCATCACAAAAAGAAATAAATGCTTGTGTATCCTCCATAAAAGGCTTTTCCGAGAATCCTTCTGTCATTGGGCAGGGATCATTTAGGCAGACAATAGCTCTATCATCATTTGCTTTTTTAATAATAACTGACTGTATAAGTGGGCATTCCAAACGAAACCAAGATGGATTGCTCATCGATAGAACAAGATCGTAAAACAGAGACTCTTCAACACTTATTAGACTGATGCCTCTTACGTAATGAAGCCCGATACCCGCAGCCATTTCTCTTCTTTCATCGTAAGATTTTAAAAGATAATAAGAAGCTTTAAATAGCCACTTTTGCGCTCTATAATCTAAGTGATTTCCACCATGCTCAGCCAAGAGAAAAACCAAGGGAGAAACATACAAATAAGATCGCTCATCATCGAAATCTGATTCAACCACATTCATGATGTTATTATAGTGCATTACAAAGTCATAAGCACTCATACATCTCAAATCTCTATGGATTTTGAGCAAGTAGGCCTGCGCAATAAGAACTTCTCCATCTTGAGCAGCGGAAAGATATTCAGCTACAGAGTCTTCGTCATGTACACTCTGAGATTCACAACCTGTTTTGCCGATAGGTCCATAGGCTATTGTAATAGCTGATTTTGATGTTTTAGAAATGGATGTTTTTAAATTATTGTCTTGTGTTGAATCACCACAACCGGCTAATAAGATTGCAATAATGGTGATTGAAAAAAGGTGTTTCATGTTCCTTCCTCTTTCGATTTTTGTTTGGTGCCGATAAAAAATGATTTTTGTGGATCCTAAAAACCTCCTTTGACCCGCTACTTATCCACATAGGTCCTCGAAATTTTCAAAATTACACACGGGGACACTGATATCTTGATTGATAGTCGTTCATCAAGTGGGATTAATCAATGGCTAATTGGAGTTTTTTGCTGATCGTCAAACGATCATATTGGCTTGCTTACTCCTTCCATAATGAATCTCGCTCATGACGCGGGCGGAGCTGATTGGCGTGACCGTCATGCTCGCCTCGGGTGATGTAGAGCCGCACACGGTTTGCGCCATAGCATCGGTCGTGCACCGCGCGTGAAGGGCGG
>Ga0208061_100399_pt1 | contig 12277 bp, 6 predicted proteins | sample DeeseametaMP0555_FD_184209 | JGI IMG/M metagenome (GOLD analysis project Ga0208061, IMG submission 184209) | Marine microbial communities from the Deep Atlantic Ocean - MP0555 (SPAdes) | ecosystem: Environmental > Aquatic > Marine > Oceanic | place: South Atlantic Ocean | collected 2011-01-23 | reverse complement strand
AGGTGTTGTTCACCGTGGTCGTATTGTTGGCGGTGTTGTTTGGTGTGGTGTTGTTTTTGGCGTTGTTGTCTTCGCCACAACCACCACACGCAGTGAGCGTGACTAGCGAGAGCGAGAGCACCCCACAACACGCACGTTTCCATATGTTTTTTATTCTCTTCAGGTTCACAGATGCTCTCCATTGCGGATTTTTTAAAGGATCATTTAAACAGATGAATAGTTCGCAAAAACCAACTTTTCAGATCTTGCTTCTCAGATCCTATTGTGACTTTTTATTCCAATTATCACTCAATATTCACGCTTACAGTAGTGTAAAGAGCTACAACGTTAATTATAGAAGAGGCTAATGCACCAGCAGAACCCACAATTAAAGATATCCAATTGCCAGTTTCTGCAATCTTATTTGCCTTCTTAGCGTGAGCATTGGCTATTTGAGCGTCTGTTTTGCTGTCTGGATTCGCTCCAGCATTTTGCGTGTTATCGGCCAAGGTGTTTTGAACACCCCCACCGCTATTCGAACTACTGCCACTCGAACTACCGCTGCTCGAACTGCCACTGTTCGAACTGCTACTGTTCGAACTGCTACTGCTCGAATCATCACTTAAAGCACCATGTAAACTCCTATTGGGTTTACTTGAAGAGCTTGTGCTCGAGTCACTTGTACTCGAGTCACCTTTACTTTTACTCGAACTGCTACTTTTCGAACTACCTTTGGGATCAGCACTGCTTGAACTAGAACTACCGCTTGAATTGCTACTCGTTGAGCTATTGCCTTTCGAACTACTACTGGAGCTCGAACTACCGCTTTTCTTCTTGCCATCTCCAGCCAACCCGAGCGGATCGACGCTGTTGAGCGGGTTGTTCGAGACGTAGGCGTAGCCGTTGAACTCGGCGTACTTCTCGATCGTCTCCTGCTCGAGGCGCACGAAGAGCGGATCGAAGGAGACCCAGCGACCGACGCGAGGATCGAGGTAGCGGAACTGGAAGTGGAGCAAGCCGGTGAGCTGGTCGAGCTCCTGGCCGGTGAAGCCATATTCGTCGACGAAGCCCTCCTCCCAGCGAATATCACCGAAGGGGTAGTAGGCGCGCTGGCCACGCACGGCGCCGCCTTCATCGGTCGCTGCCGTGATCGAACCCAGGTGGTCGGAGTGGAAGAACGCCTTGGCGTCCTCTCCTTCGGCCAACGCTCTGGCAGCGCTGGCCATAAGGATCGCGCGCATCGGCATCGCGCTATCACCGCTCGATGCGTAGGCATCGCCAGCGGTGATGCTCCCGTCGCCATCTGCATCAGGGTAGAAAGAGCCCGCGAAACCAGGCGTCTCGTGGCGCGCGACAAACTGGCGCTTGAGCCTCGCGTAGCTCACCGCCACGCCATCGCGGACCTTGAAGTCGTTGTAGCCATAGAGCGTGAGCGAGCCGTCCTCGACCTTGGCGACGCGTCCTTCATCGACGCCGTATGCGTAGGTCGCGCCCTTGCCGTCTGCGCGCGTCGCGCTGGTCAAACGCCCCATGTAATCCCACGCCATCTGCGCGTCGCCATGCGAGGTCATGTGACCTGCGGCGTCATACGCCATCTTCAACTCGCCAGCCTCGGTCGCCATGTTCGGGCGATCGCCATAGGCATAGGTTCCGATGTGCCCGCGGCTCTCTTCGCCAAGGCTCGAGGTCGCCGAGAGCACGTTGTCGATGGTGTCGTAGGTGTAGGAGAGGATCTCCTCGTCGGCTGTCCCGATCGAGAGCTGCGAGGTGTTCACGCGATACCAATCATCGTAGACGAAATCGGCCGCCGTGCCGGGGCGACCCGCGCGCGTGCCGAGGTCACCGATGTTGAGGATGTTACCCACGCGATCTCGCGTGTAATCCCACCCCTCGATGTCTGCGCCGCCGCCATCCTTGCTGCGGATCGTGTCGAAACGCTGGAGCGCGTCGTAGCCGATCTCCATCGTCGCGCCGTTGACAAAGGTCAACGTCTCGAGCAACCCGCGATCCTCGTAACTCACCGAGGATGCGTAGCCAGGCATCGCCACCACGCGACCTGCGCTGTCATAGCTGTTCTCGATGGTCGTCCCATCGGGATGCGTCACGCGGATCGCGCGACCTGCGTTGTCATACTCGGTCCTCGTGATGAGGTCTGTGAGACGCTCGAACGCGCGCGCTGCAAAGATCTGCTGACCGCGCACATCATAACCCGCGCGCTCGGTCACGCTGGAGGTCCAGCCCTCACCGAGTGAGATCGCATACGATGCTGTCGCCAACACACCGGGGGTATTGGTGCACTCGGTGACCGCACAGTTCGGGTCGAAGTCATAGGTGAGCGTGGCGAGCGTCCCTTCGCGATCCGCCTCATCCCAACGCTCGATCTTGCGGTTGAGTCCATCGTAGGCCATGCGCTTGATCGCGCCGCGCGCGTCCTCGACGTGCGTGATGTTGCCAGCCGCATCATACGTGTAGTTGACGCTGCCGATGTTCGGGTTGGTCACCGTCAACACGCGCCCTTTCAGGTCACGCACTTGCTCGTGGCGATTGCCCGCAGGGTCGATATAACCCGCCAAGCTGTTGGTGTTGTCATACAAAAGCTGGAAGGTCGCGACTTGCTCGCCGCCCTCCCCTCGCAACAGGCGCTCGATGGAGACCGTGCGGCCGATGCCGTCCATATGCATCGTCGTCGGCGTGTTGGCGTGAGGACTCTCGGCGCTCGTGTCTTCCTCATCGTACTGCACCTGCGCCAAGGGCAGATACTCGGTGCGCGTCATCGAAGCCGTGCCGTAAAGCTCGCCATCAGCCCTGGTGACTTCGATCGGGCGGAACGCCGCATCCAGCTTGGTTTGCGTGAACCTCACGTCAGCCGGTGGAGCGGTCTCACACTCGGCGGTCGTTGCTGTGTAGGGCTCGTATTCACGAACCACAGTCCCCCTGGCGTTGTAGGCTTTAAATCCAGTGACGAGGTACTCGCCGCTGGCGACCTTGGTGCGCGTCTGGAACATGCGGCCCTTGCCGTCAAAGCAACGGTAGGCTTCCTCGTCGACCTCTCCATTGAGCGTGGAGCGGCTCAGGAATGCGACCCGCGATGCGGGCGCATCGAGCTCGTAGACAAACTCCGCGCTCGGCTTGCCAGGATCATCCCCTGGCTTCTCGAGCGAGGTGATCCTCCCGAGGTGATCGTAGCTCACGAGCGTCGAGCGACGCGCGGTTTCGGGCGTGCCATCACGAGAAACCATCCACGAAGTCGCCTCGAGCGTGACGCCCAGGGTGTAGTCGTAGCGCGCCTCGCGACGAAGTTGATAGGGGTTGCCATCGCCATCGCTCGTGCGAAGCTCCGTGGCCACCACGTACAGACCCATCGGATCGTATTCGTAGGTTCGGCGATGCGCGTTTTCCTCGCTCGGAGAGCCGAGCGGATCGAGGACCTCGACGACGTTGCCGTGCTCGTCTCTGCGGTTGCGCTGCTCGTCGATGAACGTCCCTGGGAGCTCGATCAACGTGCTCTTTCGCGTCAGGAAGCCCTGATCGACCTCGCCAGCGGACAGGCCCGCGAAGTCATCGCCATCGTAGAAGTAGTGCTCCTCGGCGCGCTCCATCGCACGCAGCGAGGCGTCATTGTACGTCGTCACCTTGGAGGGGAGGTTGAGAATCCAACGCGAGGACGAGATCGCATACTCGGTCTCGGTGTGAAGCTCGTCCCCTTCGCTGTCGATATCCCCGAGGTTGCGCTCGAGCGTGACGTTGCCAAACCCATCGTAGGTGTACTCGATGCGGGTCGTGACCCAATCAGCCTCGGGACGGCGCTCCTTGATGATCTTCTCCGAGGAGACCTTGCAGACATGGCGCACTTGCTCGCGCACGGTGATATCACCGTTAAACGCAGGCGCTCCGTCCACATCGCAGTCATCATAGGCGTCGATCATTTCGTTCAGGACATCGCCGCCGCTCTCCTGGATCTGGCGCGTCATCAGCCCACTAAACCAGGGGTCCTGATCGCCCAGGTCGAACTCATAGATGGTGCGACCTTCTTCTTGCGTCTCGTCCCCTCGAAGGGTCGAGATCACATCGCCGAAGCCGCGGAATTGCTTCTCGAGGCCGTCGTAGAATCCATTGCGATAGGTGTAGTCGATGACCTCGTGGAGCCCGCTCCCATCTTCGCTGCCGGTGAGCGTGACGAAGATGTCGACCTTGTCGACAACAGGCATCGCGTTGGGGAGTGTCATCTCCCATGGTTGGCCAGCTGCCTCGGCGCGCGCGGCATGCTCGGCCGAGGTCCCGTAGGTGACCTGCTGGACAAACCCGAGGCCGTTGTCGATGCGCGAGATGAGGTTGGGGCGCGTGGGGAAGAGCTCGAGGTAGGTCACGTTGCCGTTGGCGTCGAACCAGACGACATCCTCGGAGCCGTTGGCGTTCATATCCGCGTAGAGCACGCGCGTGCTCGCGTCGCGAACTGGGAGCATCCCGTCGATGTCACCCGAGGTCATCGTCACGGGAGGATCGAACGCGTTCCCGTTGCGATTGATCATGTACTTGATCTCGGTCGGGTTCACGACGACCACGTCCGAGATGCCATCGCCGTTGAGATCCTCGAAGTCGAGGTTGGCGATCTCAGAGGCGTCGATGTCGAGGTTGGAGACGGACTCCCACTGGCCATAACGACCGAGGCCAAGGTTTAGCTTGTAGCGCACCTGCGCCGGGCTATCCCCGACGATCTCGATCACGTCATTGAGCCCGTCGCCGTTCATGTCGCTGAGCTGAACGCGCGGCGAGGAGAATGCCACGCCGAGGCCATCGAAGGTCTGCGCGGTGAAGCCTGTGCCATCGTTGATATAGATCCTGAGCGGGTCCTGAGCATTGCTCGAGTCCGAGACCACGATGTCGATCTTCTTGTCGTTGTCGTAGTCCATGAAGCGAGCATCGGGGAAGTTGATGTCCTTGGACTGCGAGATGCCGAAGCCGACGCCGATCTCCTTCCAATCCGCCCTCGTCGGATCATTGAGCAGGTAGTTTCCTCCTGCGGTGTCCACGAGGTCGGCGTATCCATCGCCGTTGATATCGAGGACCTGGACCTTGCTCTGTCCGCCGAGCTCGAGGGATGTGTTCAGGCTCGTGCTCACGGGCGCGTCGAACGCCTGGCTCCAACCGCCGTTGCCATCGGGCGAGAGGCGGTTGATGAAGAACTTGTGGGTTCCTCCCGTAGTGTCGAGCACATCGGGCAGCGAGTCGCCGTTGATATCGATCAGGGTCGCCTTGCCGCTCCCGAGGCTGACGCCTCCCTGAAGCGCGGGCAGCGCGCGAATGTATGGCCTGTCAGCGTCGCAATCGACGCCCATTTCCGGCGCACAGGTCACGCCGAGCGCGCGCGAGTAGCCAAACGAGAAGCTGACTGGGTTCGGGTCTTCTCCGCCTGCTTCTCCGCCGACGCCGAAGGTTTGCACATTGGTCAGGCGGCTAAAGCCACCAGAGGTCTGATAGTCCTCGTAGGAGAGGACGTATTCTCTGGCGGTTTGCTCTTCGTGCAGGACGCGAACGTTGGTGACGCGGTACTCGAGCAGCTCCTCGAAGCCCGCGCCAGCGTCGCTCAAGAGATCCTGGCGAAGCTCGTAATCGAACTGCACCGAATACTGTGGCTCATCGCCAACAAAGACATACGTGATGTCGGTCAGGAGCGTCTTGTTGCCGCCAAACTTATCGTAGCTGTAGCGGAGCTCGTGCCCGTAAGGATCGACCACTTCGACCAGGTGATACCTGTAGGTGCCGCCCTCCGGGTGGCTTGTCCTGGCGCTCTCGACGAGGTTGCCTTCCGAGTCAGCGCCAAAGTAACCGACGCGACCATCCGGGTACTCGACCTTCCAGTAGCCCTCCTTGCCATCACCCACATTGACCCAGGTGTAGCGTTGGAACTTGCTCTCGAAGCGCTCGCGATAGACGCGGTCACCGCCAGCGGTTTCGGTCAGGACGAGCTCCTCTCCTCCGCCGTGCGCGAAGATATCCTCGGTGATATAGCGCGGTGTTCCACGGGAGGTCATGCGCTCGATCGTCGGCGTCTCCATCGACCAGCCGATGCCGAATGGACCGCCGCCATTGCCCGACGCGTAAGAGAGCGCGAGCGATGGCGTCATTCCCTCGTAGCCCTTGGGGACAACGATCGGGATGTTCCAGCGCATCAGCGCCATATTGGGATCGACCTCGACGTTCTCGCCGACCCCTTCGAGCGAGCCTGGACCTTCGGGCAAGCTGATACGATCATCGTCCACGCCCGTCTGGGCGTGGACCTGGGAGGAGAACAAAGAACATCCGCAAAACAGCGCGAGGGCAGCAGCCCTGGTCGATGTTTCGATCCAAGAAGCACTCATGAGCGAGCCTCTCTGCTAAAATCAGCCCGGACACACCATTCATGGTGTCGATCGGGCAGCAAATCCAATTCCGTGAAACGTTCACTATAAAACGGTAGAGAGGCTCGGGCTGGATTTGTATATACTGAACAGTAGCGACTATAAGCTATTGAAACATAATGTCTTTTTTGAGCGGATGTCTTCAAAAAAAGACCACTACTACTATTCAGTAGGTGGAGGTTTATCGTCTGTGGCCTATGATTGATATGTAACGCGCCAAACCGATCGAGATAGTTGTATGGTAGATAAAAACAATACTAATAATCTGGAACTTCACTCTTCGGGGGAGATGCGGTCTCCGCCGCAGACTCTAGATCGCGATGATCTCTTCAAGATCTCGCAGCTCTGGGTTTCGCAAGGAAACAAACCTCTGCACAGACCGCTCGAGGTGCTGTTTCACTTCTTCGATGGCCTGTGCTCGCTCACGGACGCGCACACCGCCTTCTCGGTGATTTCGATCAAGGACAACCAGAACCCCACGCTCCAACCCAAGGATGATCCTCTTGGCGGCTGGCGCGCGAAGGAGCTGATCATCTTCCGAGGGAGCGCCGAAGAGCGCATGATCGGCATGGACTACATGAACAGCCACGATTACCTCCATGATGAAGCGACCATCGCTAACATGAAGCACGCGGGGAAACATCGCGTTCACCTCATCAGGGAGTTCCTGGAGCTTCGGGAGGGGATGACGCGAGACGACCTCCACGCTCAGAAGCTGCTCGATGCCCTGGGATTGGGGGACCGCCTCGTCGGCGCGCACGCGCTCTGTCCCAACGCCGAGTTCTTCATTGGCCTCGACAGGCTCCAGGGGTATCCACTCTTCGATGTGCGCGAGCGGGATATTCTGTTCGAGGTCATCCGCGGGATGAGGCCGCTGGTGACGCGATTGTTTATGAGCTTCGGGAGGCTCACTGGACAAACATCGCTAACCCCCAGAGAGCAGGAAGCTCTGCACTTCTTGCTCGATGGACTGAGCGAGAAAGAGGTCGGCGAGGAGATGGGGATCACGCCAGCATCCGCGCACCAGTATGCGGTCTCGATTTATCGCAAGCTCGGCGTGAACAGCCGCGCGCAGCTCCTCAACCTCTGGCTCAACCCTCCCACCGAGTTTGGTGTGTGACATCGAGCAAGGCAGGCAACTATCCTTACCCACACCACTCGTGATGAGGATCAGCCTGCGGAGCGCTCGTGACATCGAAATCTAACCCATCCATAACCCTGGTCGTTGGCGGCAGCGGGATGCTCGCATCAGCGAGCATCTGGCTCGCCGAGCAAAACCCGCCTGTGGTCGTGCTCGGGCGTTCAGAGCAAAAACTCGAGGCGCTCGTGAAGCGAGCGCCCGCCACAACCATGATCCCGCTCGCAGTCGACTACAGATCACTCGAGACGCTGCGACTTCGGCTGCGCTCGCTGTGTAAAACGCACGGCCCCATCACGCGAACCATCGCCTGGGTTCACAGCAACGGCGAAGCCGCGCACGACGTGATCGCCGAGGTCATGCAAGGTGACGGCGACTACTATCATATCCTCGGCTCCGCCGCTGCCGATCCCAGAGAAGACGCCTTCGAGCGCCACGCGGCGCTTCGCGAGCGTTTCGGGGAGCGCTACCACGAGATCGTGCTTGGCTTTCAACTCGAGGGGGAGCGCTCGCGCTGGCTTACCCACGAGGAGATCTCGAGCGGCGTCATCGAAGCGCTCGAGCACCAGGCTCCGAGGAGCGTTGTCGGCGTCGTGGAGCCGTGGGAGAGACGTCCATGAAGCAGTGGCTCACGGCGTCGATAATCACGTTGTCGGTGGTGTGCGCGAGCGCCGCGGATGCGTTCGCGAATGAAGATGTATGCGCGCGAAGGGCTCTCGATAACAACAGCGGAGACCTCTTCTCGACCACGAGGCGCGCCAGGCGCGCGCTCGAGGATCGCCAGATCCTGTATGGTTATTTTCGAAGAGATCTCGACCAATTGGCCTACGCCGAGAACCTCTTCGCGCTGGAGGATGACTCCAAACTTCGCGTCTATGGAGGTCCCGCCGCGCGCATCAGCCTCTTTCCTGCAGTGGACGCCTGCACGACCGCAGGGAACGCGCGCCAGGGCTCGTATCAGAATATCCGCGCGGGACTTCTCGGCGGGGTCACTTACAGGCCGTGGAACCTGGGCCTCGAGGTCTTCTCGACCTGGGGCGGTGATACGCTTCAGGTGTCCTTGCCCGGAGAGCTGGACACGGTCGATGGACCGGAGCTCTCGGCGTCAGCATCCCAGCAAATGATCGGGGGCAGGTTGCAAATCACCGACTGGTTCGCGCTCGGTGCGGGGCTCGTGCAAGAGACCTTTAGCAAACAGGAGCTGCCCGATGAATCACTGACATTGGATGAAGGGGCGAGCCCCGCGCGCTGGATGCTCTGGCTCGAGGTGCCGCGGCTCGGCCTCTCGACGGATGTGCTGTTCTCGAGCAAGGATCGCGCGCTCGAGACCTTCTTTATCGAAACGCAGGACATCCCGCTCTCGCCAAAGTTTGCCGTTCACGGGCTGGCCGGATACCTGCGCGACGAGTCACGCGGGATCGCAGGGATCGGCGTCGCATACCTGCCGAGGAACAGGTTCTTCGAGCGAGAAGACCCCGCCTACAGAGTCGAGGAGGACGGCGCACGCGAAGATCTCGGCTACGATATGATCTCGCGCGGCACCGCCAAGACTCGCGTCGGCCTCGAAGCGAGCGCAGAGACGGGGAGCCTTGGCCTGCGTCATATCGGGCTCGAGGTTCGACAACATCGCCGACAGGCGACCTCGCACGAGGACAACATCGCCAGGCGCGTGATGCGCGTGCCTTATGTGGATATGGGCGCGAGCGCAGAGTTGACCCTCTTTCACGGGCAGCAAATGCGCGACACGACAGGGGTCGCGTGGGCCCCCGGAGCGTATGCTCAGGGGTGGTTTGGCGCGGGCTTTCGGATGATGTCGATTCACGCGGCGATGGGCCTTGGCGTCAACAGACCGGCGACCTTGACGCGCACCTCCGAGCTCGTGGGCTCCCCCGAACTCGACATCTCACTCAACTGGCGCGTGGGCTGGTAAACCCCGTGATGATGCCGCGTGTGCCATGCATCCGACCTGTCATAAGCTGCATCAGAGCATATAGTTGCAGACGCCACTGTTTGGAAGACCTGCCACTCGCTCGCTGTTTCATGAGCGAGGTGGTCAGATGATGCGAAAGCGAGGAGCGATATGATCGAGCAGGACAATGCGGTTCGTGGAAGAATGGGCTCGCGCACCGGGCTCGTGCTCTCGGGTGGAGGCGCGCGCGGCGCCTACGAGATAGGCGTGCTCGCTGGCTTTATCGAGATCCTGGATAAACACGCCGGTGAACATCCCCCCTTCGAGGTCTTCGCGGGGACCTCGATCGGCGCGCTCAACTCTGCGCTGCTCGCGTCGAGGGCGGATCGCGGCGACCTCGACATCGACGCCCTGGTGCGCTTCTGGCAGCATTTTCAGCTCGAGGACTACCTCAAGATCGAGCCTCGCTCCTGGTTCGGGGCGCTCTCGCGAGGTGAGAATCCGCCGGAAGCCTCGATCTTCGATCCGACGCCGCTCAGAAACTTCACGCAGAATCTGATCCCCTGGGATCGTTTGCAGCAGAACATGACGCGAGGCGCGCTGCGGGCGCTGATCTTTACCTCCTGGGAGCTCGCCACGGGTCGAAGCGTCTGGTTCACGCAGATGGCCGCCGGACATGACTTCCCGAACTGGCCGGATCATCGCCGCGAGGTCGTCCTCACGCAGCTCGATCATCGCCACGCCATGGCGAGCGCGGCGATCCCCTGGGTCGTGCCTCCGCAATTTATCGATGGGCGCTATTACTGCGACGGGGGTGTCCGCTTTTCGACCCCGCTCGCCTCGGCCATCCGAGCTGGCGCGGACAGGTTGGTCGTGATCAAGTTGCGAGGAAACCAACAGGAGATCCCGCCGACGCCAGATCCCTATCCGTGGCCCTGGACCATGCTCTGGCAGATCTTTGGGGGGTTGGCCGTCGATGCCTCGGACTACGAGCTCTCGAGGATCGAGCGCATCAACACGTTGCTCGACGGGTTCGACACGCACCTGACGCTCGAGCAACGCGAGGCGATCGATTCGATCCTCACTCAGACGCGCGGGAAGCCATGGCAGAAGCTCCCGGTGCTGCACTTCTCGCCAGAGGTGGACTTTGGCCAGATGGCGCTGGATCGCGCCGCAGAGATCAAGACCGACGAGCGCGCATTGAGGGTGATGATGCGCTGGATGAAACGCTGGGATATGGGAGATCTGCTCTCGTTCGTGCTCTTCGATCATGTCTTCATCCGGGAGTTGATCAAGCACGGTCGCCAGGACGCGCACGCTCGCGAAGACGAGATCCTCGCGTTCTTCAAAGCGCAGGAAAACGACCACATCACGCAACCTGTGGCGCCCCCTCCCGAGGTGCCCAGAACTTCGAGTTGACGTCGAGGCGCTCGCGTTTTTAGTGTCGAGCCCACTCGCGAAGCTCGACACTGAAAACGCGAGCGCTGCATCCATGGAGAGGAGAGAAGACGTGGCATCGAAGAGACGCGGGAAGAGAACGCACGCGAAGCACACCGAAGAGAACCTCGAGGCGCCGGAGACGATGACGCTCGAGGTCAAACCTCACTTTCGGCCAGGGACGGTCAAGTCTCAGGGTGGTCAGGTGCTCCAGATCCCCGAGGGCTGGGGGTTGCTCGAGCCGGGCGATGCGACGCTCACACGTCGCGTCAAGAAGGCCGGGCCGAGCTGGACGATCAAGGAGAAGAAAGGGCGGCGCGTCTTCTCGCAGGGGGTCCTGGCGAGCGCCGCGACGATCGAGGAAGAGCGCGCTGCGCTCGAGGCAGAGCGGGAGACCGACGCGTACAAGAAATCACTGGCGCGCTCGCGCGAGCGACGCGCCAAGGAGCAGGAGACCTACGTCGAGGACTTTCACGGCGCGGTGCTCGAGTTCTTGGCCTTCGCGCCAGAGCACGCGGACATGGCCCAGGCGCTCGCGAGCGCGGTGACCGCTCACGCCACGCCCGTGGGGAGCGGGACCGTGGCGCGCACGGCGCGCATCCCGATCGAGGAGCGCGCCGAAGCCGCCGTGATCGCCTGGATGCGCCACCAGACCACCGCCTATGACACGATGAGCATCCCACGCGTCAAGGGGATGCGCCGCGAGGTGCGCCGCAAACTGGCGGCGCGATCGCGCGAGCTGCTGTCCGCCTACAGGGAGAATAACCGAGAGCCAGCGAGCGATTGTCCCTTGCGCGCTGCGCTCGATCGCGCAGAAGACCCCACCTGAGTTCTATCAACGCGGTTTCAACAGGCTGGTAGATTCAAGCATCTGCTGGTACATATTGAAGTTGCACGGTCCCGTGCTTCGACCTCTTTTTGGAGGTCTTTAAAACAAAGCACGTGAAACCACGCGAGGTTGTAGAGTACGTGACAACCGTCTCGTCAGCGACCTCGCCACGAAACCACCTCGCCAACACTCAGGGGCAGCGACTTCGATGCAGCTCGGCATCCTTTTCTATCCAGGTGCACACATCGATAGCTTCCCCTCCCACGATCACGTCAAGGATCCAGACTCATGAGCGAGCAAGATGAGAACTTCATCGCTTTCGAGAGCGAAGCGATCTCGGATGAAGAAGAAGAACTCCTCGGACAACGGCGCGAGAGTTCCGTGTTGTTCAACCTCGACAGCCTCGAGCAAGCCAACCGTCACCTCTCCTCCGGGGGCGGAGATGGCGAAGCATCAGATGATGCCAGCGGCCTGATCAACATCCAACACATGACCGCCATGGGGCAGCGCTCGAGCGAAGCTGCCGCCGAAGAGGTCGCTGATCCGATCGTGATCGCTCCGGCTGTCCCGCAGCGCGAGAGCGGCTC
>Ga0208061_100398_pt1 | contig 12278 bp, 14 predicted proteins | sample DeeseametaMP0555_FD_184209 | JGI IMG/M metagenome (GOLD analysis project Ga0208061, IMG submission 184209) | Marine microbial communities from the Deep Atlantic Ocean - MP0555 (SPAdes) | ecosystem: Environmental > Aquatic > Marine > Oceanic | place: South Atlantic Ocean | collected 2011-01-23 | reverse complement strand
AGATAACAGACTGGAGACCTGCCCCATGACACTGGAACAATTGATTACCGCTTTCGTACTGTTCCTCAGCAGCATTGCCCTGGTGGCGTTTATTGTTTATCTGAAAAATCAGTCCAATAAACGGTGACCAGAGTGCTACTGGAATCAGCTGTAATGAAGTTCACAGAGAGCCGACACATCGATAGAAAACCTACTTTCGGATTGTTACTACTCCTCTTCAGTGACTAAGGATATCATCCGTCTGTATTGGTACCTTGCTGGTCATTTTTAGCCACGGCACCCTGTGACAGTAACAGCATCATATCGACTCGCCGCCATTGCCCAGAATTAACAGATTTCTCGCGAACGTCTCCCCCCAGATTAACAACGCGGGAGTCAGCCATAGGGATCTGCGATTGCAGCTTTTCCTGAATATAATCCGCACGGCGCTGGGCAAGTGCCTGGTTATAGTCAGACTCTGGCCCATCTGCATAACCGGTAATTTTCACACGAGAGGCTGTGTCCTGACGCAAGCCTTGGAGTACCCCTTCCAGTGCCAGCAGGCCCCGCAGGGAAGGGGTACTGGAGCCAAGGCGATAATATAGTGATTGCTCTCCAGTCTTAGCTGGCAAGGCGTAAATCTTGTCTAGCTCTGCCTTGTTAACGATATGGACAACACTGCGCGGCTGGTCATCAATTTCATTAACGTAAACCGCCATAAAACTGCCTTCTTCACCGCTCTTTCCTTTATGGGCCAATAAGTAAAACTGGTTTTCTGTATCCCCAGCCACACCACGCCCGAAGACAAGACGCCAGCCAGCGCTTTCTCCACAAGAATTAGCCTCGCACTGAAAAGCCACCTCATAACCATTACGAGAAAGCTGCTTATGATAATGTCGCCATATACTCAGGCTGCTATCTGCCGGGGGGTGGTCCAATATATAACGAGCACTTTTCCCGATTACGGCGATTTCACCGCCACTAGCATAGCCCGGTTCGCTCTCGCCATCATCAAGATAACGTAAGGGAGCACTTTGGAGCATTGCTCGGTCAACGGCTTGATAATCTTTGTGGAGTAAAGATTCGTGCTCGAATAGTGCTGTCGGCTCCATAGCCTGCACCGAGAACGTGAAACCCAAAGCAACAGCACCCATGAAGGCTTTACTTAACATACTCAATCTCAATTTAAGTTTTTGCATTTTTTATTCCCTGTGATATTACCTTCACATTGAACTGGTGTTTGCATACGAATCACTGAATGCCCAGACAAGGGCAAGTAATAGCCACCATGCAATGCTCCCATTGCCTTGCAACGGCTCCACCCTTTGGGGCTGCCCAGCCCTCCCAATGAATCCAGCGTATTCCATATCAGGGCATTCACCACTGGTACTTTCATTTCCTCGCACCATGTGGAACGGATACGGAGTAAATTTGCATCCTGGATGTTAATATCTACGCCACCAGCCTTTACTGTGTGGGTAGATCTCTGTTTTAGATTATCATTTGGTATTTGATAAGGTCTTTTGTTAACCGCCACCTCACGATAACTTCCTCTATGGGGACACCCATTTTTACTAGGGCACTTTCGCAATACCCAGCTGCGCTTTGCAATCTTCTGAAAAATTGCCTGTGTTGGCGAAACAACCTCTACTTTTGCTCCCATTGCGTGAGTTGTCTTATAAGCAATAACCATTTTTTCCTTAGAAAGCTCATAATCAAGCAAACTCGGCTTGTTTCCCGGTTTAACCGCGTACTGACTTGGCATCATTCCCCTGACCAGCGCATCCTCCATCACTGCAGTATAAGCATGGTGCAAGCTCCCCTCTCTGGCAGCGCGAAAAGTTGCATCATTAAGAGTTGCTTTCGTTCGATAAAGCATACCGAGCTGGACAATGACCAGTAACAAAGGGATACCCCAAGCAAATGTAATTAACATTTCAGTCAAGGCTTGTCCCTTATGTTTACGTCCAAGCGTCCCAACAATCATTGCGATTTTTGCTCCGAACCTTCCGTTAAAGCCCCCACCAAACGAGATCTGAAGTGACTAAACCGCAATGCCTCTTGTGGCGATTCTTCCATAAAGCGCTGTTGCGCTTCCGTTGATATACGAAGCGACTGACGAGCACGTACTACCGATAGGTTATACCATGCACGCGCTTGATCGGGATCCAACTCCAAGCATCGCTCATACATTGTCACCGCAGCATCAAGCTGACCGCTTCGCGCATAAATATTACCCAACCGGAACCAAGCCTGGTATAAATCTGGGTTATCTTTTAATAGAGAACGATAATAAGACTCCGCCTCTTGCCAAAGCCCCTGCTTATAGCTATTTTCTGCCAAACTCAAATTCTGGGCAGCTTCTTCGCTTGAAAATTTCGATGCAGAAAAACCACTGCAACCGAATAACATGCTAATCACAATTAGTAAAATTAATCTGTACATACCCCCCCCTTTTTACCCCATAGTGACTTGCACGCCCTGCAGGCAGTTCCAAGACTTGACTTGCACTCCATGACACGGCAAAACGCCACGGTTTAAGATCTTTATAAATCTTCACGACTCTTCCTTGACTATCAATAAACAAAGCATCAATAGGGAATCTCATAAACATCATATGAATTGCGCTACAGCGAGGGAAAAAGATAGCATCGGCATCATCCATGGAGTGCCTCCCTATTAATCCCAGCGCCCTTTGTTTAAATGACCTCGCCTCAATAGCCTCAATAATTATGGGCTTTTTCATTGGCCTATCCATTATTGAAATGTCTCCCACAGCTTCATCCCAATGGGAAAGCCGATAATTAAGAACGTCGTGGGAAAAATGAAAGCGACTAAAGGTAATATCAATTTTACTGGCGCCTGCATGGCTTGCTTTTCTGCCAGCTGAAAGCGCTCTACCCGGCGCTGATCTGCTTGCGCTTTTAGTGTTTCCCCTACACTGGCGCCTGTACGCTCAGCCTGAACAACGGCGTTGACAAACGTATTCACAGCATCAACATCAATTCTATCAGCCATCATTCGCAAGGCATCAAAACGCCCCATACCGGCACGAATATCGCGGACAACCTTTGCCATCTCCTCCCTTAAGGGACCTACTGGACCCTTATCAACAGCATGATGAATTGCACCAGTGAAGTTAGTTCCTGCTTGGACACTCATCGCCAGATAATCCAGGAAAGTCGGTAACTGACGGACGATTCTGTTTCTTCTTTTATTGCCAAGCTCTTTAGCTTTTAAGTAAGGAAGCAAGAAGCCCAATACAGCAGCCATAAGCAACCAAATCCAGCCAAAAGAATCAGCCAGAATTATTGCGACAAGGCACAATATTGTCGAACCAATAGACTGGACTATTTGCAACCCTAGAAACTGTTGGGCGTTTAACATGAAGCCTTGACCGGATTGTGCCAGCAACCGATTGTAACTAACCACCTGCTCCACTCGCATCAAGCCACCTAAGTAATAAGCAAAAAAACCGATCAAGGGCCAAATCAATCTCAATCTGAACGGCAAGGGATCCATGAACTCCCGTTCATCACGCTCCACTTCTGTATAAACACGCCAAAGCCCAAGAACCAGAACCACTATAGCCAGTGGCAGCAAAATCAAAGCAGAGACGGCATAAATATGGCTGTAATCAGACATCGATAGTTACTATTTTTTTTATAAACCAAAAACCCATACCTTCCATCAAAATAATCAAGGCACAGGCCCCCCATCCTACATGAGTAGTGAACAATTTATTCATGGCTTCTGGCTCGATCTGAGCAATCGCAAAGCCAACACAAAAGGGAAGAACCGCCATGACGAATCCCTGAGCTTTCCCCATTGCTGTCAATGCTTTGATCTTTCCTTCAATCTCAAGCTTACGTCGTATCGTATCTGAAAGCCTTTCCAGGACTTCCGCCAGACTCCCCCCCACATCGCGAGCTATCTTCATCCCAGCCACGGTCATTTGTAATTCGTCACTTGGCACTCTTTGCAGCATATTGTCTAAAGAGTCATTAAAATCAACGCCCATCTTTGTTTCACGGCGCAACAAGCCGAACTCCTGCCGAATTGGGCCACTTGATTCCTGAACCATCAGATCCATTGCTGATGACAAATTTGAACCAGCCCGAAGCATAGAAGCAATAGAGGCAAGAGCATCAGGCAAAGCGTGATTAAATTCCTTTTCTCTTTGCGCATGCAACAATGAATAAATAATTTTTGGTGACGAAGCCAAAAAAGCAGCGACTATTAAGCTTATTAAAAGATTCCCACTAAAAAGCCAAACAATCAAAGAGGAAACGGCCATTATTCCGAGAGCAAAAACAAACAAACGAGCAGGGTCAACAAAAATAAAAAGATCAGCCAAATTTGCCTCAGCGTTCTCTTTAAATTGCGATTCATACTGCAGTGCAGCTTGAGTGAAAAATCGATAAACAATCACAGAAAAAACAAATACACTAGCCGCCAACAGAAAGGCGATAGCAACCATATTAAAACCCATCTTGAATCGCCTCAGGCTCCTGTGCACCACCAAACAAATTCATATCTACTTCAATATGCCTGCTACGCAACTCTTCGACAAAATCAGGAATATTCCCTGTGGCGCCGAAATCCCCTCTTACTCGACCCTCCTTGTCATAACCGCGCTGAGAATAGCGATAGATTTCAGAAAGCTGAATAATTCCACCCTCTAGCCCATTAACCTCTGTAATGCTTGTCACTTTGCGTGTTCCGCAGGAAAAACGACTTTGTTGCACAATCAAATCAATAGCTGATGAAATTTGCTCTCGAATAGCCTGGACGGGCAAGTCCATGCCGGACATCAATACCAGAACTTCCAATCGTGAGATGCAGTCACGTGGCGTATTGGCGTGAACTGTTGTTAACGAGCCTTCGTGACCGGTATTCATGGCCTGAAGCATGTCCAGTGCTTCACCCCCTCGACATTCACCAACGACGATCCGGTCAGGCCTCATACGCAAACAATTTTTAACCAGATCTCGAATATGTACCGCTCCTTTACCTTCCTGATTTGGAGGTCGTGCTTCCAAAGCCACCAAATTGGTCTGGTATAACTTCAGCTCAGCAGCATCTTCGACTGTGACAATTCGCTCATTGTCTGGAATAAAATTAGATAGCACATTCAAAAGGGTTGTCTTACCGGAACCTGTACCACCTGAGATGAGTATGTTTTTTCTTTGTGCTACTGCCAATTCAAGAAATGACACCATTGACTTATTTAAAGATCCAAATTTTATCAAGTGATCGGCAGTCAATCTTTCTTTCATGAACTTACGGATAGTGATGTTCGGGCCTTTTAAGGCAAGCGGAGGAATTACGGCATTAACCCTAGAACCGTCTTTTAGTCGTGCGTCAACCATTGGCGAGCTCTCGTCAATACGTCGACCAAGAGGTGAAACTATTCGCTCAATAGCCGATATAACTGCTGCATCGTCAGTAAAAGTAACTTCAGATTTATTTAATCGGCCGGCTTTTTCGTAAAATATCTCATCACGGGCATTCACCATTACTTCAGAGATATCGTCATCAGCAAGCAACGGCTCCAAAGGCCCCAGACCTACGGCCTCAGCCAACACTTGACGAGCCAATTCATCTTTATCAATTTCGGAATCAATATCCTCATGGTCCTGAATAATTCTATCAATTGCCTCTGCAGTAAAAATCCGCAGGGCGTCATCATCCATGTCAGCAACATTAACTCTTCGCAAGTCCATGTAACTAACCAAAGACCTACGAATTTTTTCACGCCAACGTGTCATTTTTTCATTATTAACAGGAGAGGGTTCTTCAACTGACTTTACTGGCAAAATAGATGCCATTTTTGAAAAGGAATCCTCTTCATTATTGCCAATTCTCACGAAACGGAACTGGAGACGGTAGTCACTTATCGCTATCACATCATCTTTATTAATCGGACCATACTCTTTTACTCTTACATTATTCACCAATGTGCCGGCACGGTGGCCACCATCAATCACATACAGACCATCAGTGCGCTCTTCTAGATGCGCATGCTCATCAGCCACCTTTCGCCCTGCCATCGGAACCAGACTTGATGAGGAACGCCCCAGTATACAGCCGGCTTTATCACTGCTGTAGTTGCCGACCAAGGTCCCTTTCTTGGTTTTTACCAGAACATATAACATTGATTACTCCAACAGCAGTGTATCCAGTTTGGTTTCTAGCTGTACTTCTTCTACATATGCTTTCACCTTTTTTACCAGCAACTGGTTATCCTGGTTCTCTGGTGTAACAATATGCGGAGTAACCATTACCATCACTTCTGACTCTTCAACGCGATTATCCGTGCTACTAAAAAGTTTCCCCAAAACCGGAATATCTCCCAAAAAAGGGACTTTACTTGTCTGTTTCGACGTCGTATTGGCTACTAAGCCAGAAACCACCAAAGAATCACGATTTTTCATGTTTATCGTTGTTGTAGCTCTTCGATTCAGCAAACCAGGAATACCATTAACCTGTACAGCGGGATCGATATTGCTAACCTCCACCTCTAGAGCCACTTTAATGTTCTCCCCACTAACAACAGGTAAAATATTCAGCAGGATCCCGTAATCACGAAAATCCACATTCACAAAACCATCTTGATTAATAACAGGAATAGGAAACTCACCTCCAGAGAGAAACTCTGCGGTTTCACCACTACGGGCCACGAGTTTAGGAGCAGACAAAATACGAGCCTGACCTACTTCCGCAAGAGCATCAATTCTGGAGCTTATGCCGGTGGTCACCCCAAAATACTGCAGCGTATCGTAATTATTAACAGGATAATTCGCATTGGTCAGTATCTCCCGAATCTCAGTTGGCAACCCATTTTGCGAAGTGCTTACAACCCCAAAAACTGGATTTGTTGTAAAGGGAGAGTGCAGGCCATAAGCAGGCCCACCTATCTCACTATCCCAGCGGACACCCAATTTCTTCAGGTCCTGTCGTTTAATCTCGACAATTTTCACATCCAGCCGAACAAGCTCAGATAATTCGAAGCCATCACCACGTACCAGATTAAGTGCTCCCGGGAGTTGCTGAACAATTTGATCTATCGTCTCTAAGAAAGCGGAATCGACACTGCCTTTAAACACCAGGTTATGCCCAACTTTTTCAACGCTTAAACCTTTGAAGTGCTTGACCAGCTCACTCGCTACTTTCATTTGTCTGTCCATAGGTAGCGGCAGAACCGTAATTTCTAATGTGTCGTGCCGATCTCCATCTTTCCATATTGAAACCGTAGATATCCCTGGCTGGACACCAATCAAAAGGAGGCTTCCATTTTCGAGAACTTTATAATTTACTATTTCAGGATTACCAACAGCCACCCGAGTTATTGTTCCCAAACCCAAGGTTTTAGCCTGACCGGCGTACAGATCTAAAGATCGTCCTGAAGCACTTGCTTCAATCGCTATTACTAGCAACGTTGGCAGCAATATAAGAAAAGGCACGTATTTTTTTATCATCCTTAATAAAATCAAGAGCTTATTCATGCTATCAATTATCCTTTTCTACATTTTTGCTTTCGACACCTTGAGACTTCGACCAAGCATTATCAACTAACCGAAAAACTCTACCTGAAGAAGACTCTTTATTTTTTATCCGCTCTTTCGCACCATCTTCAATGGGTTGCTGACGGGCATTTAAAACTCCGTCGTTCGCCTTTCCTCCAGCAATTGCTTCAATAGTAGGGCGAGAGTTATGATCACCAAAACGTACAACGCGGTCGTCGTCAGGATGGCGAAGCAAGAAGAAAATTTCGCCTTTTCCCGAAGCAGTAAGCACTTCGCTTATTTTTTCCACCGGCACCCCTATTGTTATCGACCTGTAAAGCTCTTCATTACCCTCCATATTCATATCAGCCAAAGTCTGCATCCCTGTAGCGAGTACTGCCACATTGTTGAGAAGGTTGACCAATGGTGAATTGATTTCCGCTTCACTGGCAGATGAGCCTGTATCCCGCATTAATACCAGGTCAATGTGGTCTCCGGCTTTGATCATCCCTTCGACAGATTTTAGCGGGCTCACTTCCAATGTTACTGCTCGTTCTCCAGGGCGGAGCAGCTCGGCAAAGGTACCCACACCTGGCGCACCAGCTATAAATGCCTGTATCAAAGCTGAACCAGAGCGCATAGGAACCTGTAAACGCAGCCCTTCAACAGCATTAAAGGCATCAACCTCAATAGCACCAGATGGGACGTATTGACGTGGAATATCGCGCACAGCCATAGTGGCCTCACTAATGATATCCCCCGGATATAAATCTGATTTTGCAACTACTAGGCTGACCGGCTCTTCGATTTTCTCCAGTTCACTCCGGAGTGCTGTTTCTCGTTGTTCCAGGTAGTTAAAGCCCAGCCATCCAGCTAATGCAGCCAAAGCTACCGCTACTACCAGCATTATTATGGCAGCATATTTTTTCATACAAATCCCTGTAAATAATATTGAGCCTGAAAATAATCGTGCGGCCCGGTTAACGTCAGTCCGGCACAGACATGGCCCAAACGTAAGATTCCTGATTTGCTTTGAACGATGAATACAAAAGGCTGATCGCGCTTTCCCCATTAAAGACTGGAGCCCAAAGCGCACCAATAACGAGCACCGCAGCCACTATATACTCTACATAGGCCTGTCCAGTTTGCTTGCAAGCCCACTCACTTGAAAAAGACTCACCTCGACTTTTCTTTCGAGTTGAAACCACTTTTTCTTGATGCATTACCTAACCACCTCAACAATAACAATATGCGATTTACTTCCCTGTCGGGACACCACAAGCTCAAGTTCACGACCTTCCTTGTTCAGACTCAAAAGTGCGCCTGTTTGTCGAGGGCCAATATTCTTTTGAATTATATTCCAGTTCTGTTGTGAAAAATGGCTCAGGTAATAACGGAAATTACTCGAAATAGAGTGGCCATTTTCGATCATAAGAGTTCTTGAATGAGCACCGCCATCAACGGCATTGATATCGCTTATCACCCGTGAAGCTGGCAACCTGGGAAAACCTTTACCCAATTCCGGCAATGTATCTCCCACTGCGCCCCAGTTACTTACCCCCACTTGGGCATAAGCACTATTGCCTGTGTCCGTAATTTGAATCGTGACATAGTGCTCGCCATGGGGAGCGCTCAAAATTTCCCACTGATCACTCTCGTGGTGCTTGAAATTTATTCCTTCATTCCTCCATTCCTCCTCATAGAATTCCAGCAACGCCTTAACACCCGGCAGGTAATCGAAGGTGAAAATTTGCATGGGAACTCCATTGAAGACCATGGCATCAGCAACCCATTGAGGCTGAACACCGTCCGGGACTGGCACAGCCGGCCATTCATCAGCCTGAGCAACGCCAACGAAGCATATAACCAGAAAAATGCATTCCTGTACTTTCTTCATCATCCATGAACCTTTTAGCGACATGCTGAAGGGGTGGTACTACCACCATAAGGAGATAGCCTTTGGCAGGGGGAAACCTCAACGTCTACCTTCCCGAACTCCAGATTGCTGGAGTTGATCTCAGGGAATATGCTTCCAACAAGATTCCTTGCTGTGTTGAGTGCTGAGTTATCCAGCTTATCCGTTAATACTGCGCGCTTGATTCGCTTTCTTGCCTGTGACGGGTTTGCGGCATTCCAGGCATTATCCAGAAGCACATAGCGGCTATTAATTGAGACCTGCTTCATTGGAAGCCAATTTTGATCCGCTTTTGCCAAAGGAACTGATACTTGCGCACGCCGATAGCCTGTAGTATCCAGAGCAAGCCCTTTCACTACGGCCTTCATTACAGTGCCGCCTAACACCCCGCCTAGACTTGCTTTAATCTCACCGGTATTTACATTGAGTCCGGGCTGGCTCTGATTTGCTTTTTCCGCCAACGCGTGGTTCCCGGGTTTCGCTAGATAGCTGCTATAGAGAATAGGATCTAATCGACCAGCAGCCGTACTGCCAGCCGATTTACCGTCATTTTTACTGTCAATGACTCTGTCTGCGCTTTTTGCATGGGACCCGCCATTATCTGGCCAAGCCGTTTTTTCCCAAGCGCTATAGCGGGCTGCCTCATAGCTACGATGGCGTAGTTCACCTGTTTTTGCTAAATAGGTCAGGCCAATAAAGGTAGGAACCAAGACAAAGACGGCAACGACAAGAAATCCTGCTAACGATTGGCCTTTCTGCTGTCGTTTTAGATTATGTGCAATATTCATATTAGGCACACCCGGACAATCACGTCATTTCTCATTTTCATTGTTATTAGCTAGAGATATAGATTTATCAATGAAAGAGGCAACCTCGGCATGTAATGCATGCCAATCACGGAATGCCGGGGGTCGATAAATAAAATAGTAGCCTATTTTGTTTTTATTATCGTAACCTGAGACGGAACAGCTCCCCTTTTCCTGCTCTGGATCTGAGCAAGAGACAAAAAAACTATCATTTATATCAACCACATAGTAATATTTATTTTTCTTATCATACTTATTTTCATTGTTATAAATTTCCACACCACTCTCTTCACTTATTTTTTTTTCCGACCTAGCAACGCGAATATTACTCCTCAAATTAGAATTGTCAGCATCTAAAAAAAATGTTATATATTTTTTTTCTTCATTTTCCTCGTCCGACATACACGCTTTCCATCCAGGCATGCACACAATCAGATTTATACCCTCTTTCTTTCTGTAAGCATTAGTGAATGGATCAACACTACTTTCAGGGTCTCGGCAAGCCGCAGAGAAAGCTAAAACCTCTTCATATTGATCAACACCGTTTACATTGAACGGCACTCGTTTATCGACAAGAGTCTGAGTGACTAGCTCACCACCTAAACAGCCATATTGATCTTTTCCATCTAATGAGCCACTCTCTTCTTGGGAACATCCCAAAAGCGCAACAATCATTACGATATAAAAATATTTCATTTTACCACCTTACCTATTCCAATTTTATTAGCATCGAAGTGCTATAAATTGACTCACTAACTTTCGAAGCCATTCTCTTAAGCTCATTACGAACATGCTGCTTGCCATCCATGGTCATAAATGGGTCAAACTTGATTGACTCAAATTCTGTTCCATCCAATGTCACGCCAGCTTTCCAGAGGAACTTTTTAGCTGTTCCGATAGCAGTGATAGCATGCATTAAACTCTGCTCAGCTTGCCATTCGGCCTTGTCAGCGTTATCTCTATTGGCGTTCAGTCTATCCATTTTCTCTTGGTCATATTTCTCTTCACCACGCTGCACCGCCCCTTCATACTCATTCCAATCATCCATTGCCTGATCAAGCAAAGCCGTTGCTTTCTCTAGATTTTCTCGCGCCAAATCTTCGCTATCTCGCAACATTTCAAAGTACATTTCTGCTTCATTTTCATACAACTCCGACAACCGTTCCTCAGCAATTGGTTTGCCGGCTTCCTGTAATTGTTCTCGCATAGCCTCACGGTTTTCATAATCTTCTTCGGGGCTACGAAACGATTTCATTTGCAATTCAATCGCTCTGGCCATTAATTCATTCTGCACATTTTGAAGCGCGGCATGCATACGGGAAAGGTTCAAATCAAAAGTAACAAGTTCACTCAGGCTATCCACACCTTCATCGTTCAATACTTTTTCCACTGCTGGTCCAACCCGATCAAAACGATCCGTCATGATCATTAAATCTATTATTCCATCAAGAGCAGCCATATTTGAAAAATTCTGCGTTATATCGGCAATTTTAACTGCAACCTGAACACCCTTATGGAGTTTTTTTGCCTTTTCAGCCGCATCAGCTATCTCTTTTATCCAACCAGAAGCCTCACTGATATTGTCTGAATCTTTTACTATTTGCTCTATAAACTTAATATTGTTAGATAATGTTAAAAACTCAAAAGCATCAATTTGATCTACCCAGCGTCTCTCATTCCAGCCTTCTGGCTGCTCATCTTCTGTGACACAGCCCTGTTGATAGCTACCATAAGCGGCTTCAATCATTGCTTTTTCTCTCCAGTGCTGAGCATCTTCCATAAGAATCTGCCCCATGAGGTCTAACACCAATTCGCCGCCAGTAGAATTCGCACTGTCACTGGCCCACTGGCTCGATAATGGTGTGGCAGTTTTTACTTTTGCTTGCGGCTTGGAGGGTTCAACTAACCTACCGGAAAGACCAGAAGACAAATCACGCTCTAATACTTGAGGCGCTAGCCCCAGTGGATCCCCCTCTGGCAGGATAGTTGTCACCCTCTGATTTCAACCAGATAGGCGGCAAGGAAACCACCGTGGCCCGTTATTCCGAAGAGCGTAAGGAAGCCGTGCTG
>Ga0208061_100396_pt1 | contig 12321 bp, 9 predicted proteins | sample DeeseametaMP0555_FD_184209 | JGI IMG/M metagenome (GOLD analysis project Ga0208061, IMG submission 184209) | Marine microbial communities from the Deep Atlantic Ocean - MP0555 (SPAdes) | ecosystem: Environmental > Aquatic > Marine > Oceanic | place: South Atlantic Ocean | collected 2011-01-23 | reverse complement strand
GCCACGAATGACTTCACCGTCGACACCAACGCGCCGAGCGTCTCCATCGCCACACCAGCGAGCGGCACGGCGACCAGTGATACGACCCCGACCGTGAGCGGTACCGCAGCGATCGGCGCGACGCTCACCGTAACCATCACGGACAGCAACGGCACCGTCGTCGAAACCCAGACTCCTACCGTCGATGCAAATGGCGACTGGACGTTCGACGCAGCACAGCTCGCAGATGGCTCCTACACCGTCGAGGCGACCGCGACCGATGCCGCCAACAACAGCGCATCGACGACCTCGAGCTTCGAGGTCGACACGATCGCTCCTGGCGTCACGCTCGATGCGCCAGCAGACGGCGAGCTCACAAACGATGATACCCCGACCATCAGCGGCACGACGGACGAGCCTGGCGCCGCCGTCACAGTCACCATCACCGACTCCAACGGCAACACCATCGAGACGCTCTCGCCGATGGTCGACGCCAACGGAAACTGGAGCATCGACGCATCGCAATTGCCCGAAGGCGATTACACCGCGACGGCGACGGCGACCGATGCCGCTGGCAACGACAGCCAGGACGCGAGCGCCGGATTCACAATCGACCTCACTGGCCCGACGCTCAACGTCGAGAGCCCGATTCAAGGTCAGCTGATCGCCACGCGCGACACGAACGTCAACGGCAGCACCGAGGCCGACGCCACGGTCACCGTCGAGATCATCGACGACCAGGGTAATGTCATCGACACCGTGACCACGACCGCTGATGGCATGGGCATCTTCGATGTCGATGTCACGGATCTGGCCAACGGCGACTACACCTTCCGCGTGACCGCGACGGACGCAGCAGGGAACGAAACCTCGGAGAACATCGACGTCACAGTGGACTCCGAAGAGCTGTTGCTCGACATCACCGCTCCTGTGGATGGTTCCTCGACCAGTGATAATACGCCGACGATCACTGGCGTCGCTGACGCTGACGCGACCGTCGAGATCAGCATCCGCGATGAGAATAACAACGAGGTCGAGGTCATCACAGCCACCGTCGATGCGATGGGTAACTTCACCGCAGAGCCGATGACAAACCTCGATGATGGCGAGTACACCTTCGTCGTCACGAGCATTCGCCCGAGCGGCAAGCAGGCGACCGAGCAAGTCACCGTGACGATCGACACGACCGCGCCGACGGTCACGATCACCTCGCCAGCCGATGGCGAGACCTCGAGTGAGACGGCGCCAACGATCACGGGCACCGCCGATCCTGGCGCCACGGTCGAGGTCACCATCCGCGACGAGAACGGCGATGTCATCGAGACGCTGACCACCACCGCAGATGACAACGGTGACTTCTCGGTGGATGCATCAGACCTCGGCGATGGCACCTACACGGTCGACGTGACCGCGACGGATGAAGCGGGCAACCAGGGCACGGCTGGTCCGAACACTCTGGTCATCGACACCGAAGCGCCCGAGGTGACCATCACGAGCCCGACGATGGGCGAAGAGTTGGAGGACACCACGCCAACGATCACGGGAACTGGCGAGCCTGGCTCGACCGTCGAGGTTTACGTCGACGGCGAGAAGGTCGGCGAGGTTGTCGTGGATGAGAATGGCGAGTGGAGCTACACGGTCGATACAGAGCTTGGCGCTGGCGACCACACCATCGAGGCGACCACCACCGATGGCGCTGGCAACACAGGCTCGACTGGTGAAATCACCATCACGATCGGCGGCGGCACGGGCACGACCATCACAAACCCCACGCCAGGTGGCGAGGTCGAAGGTCCTGATGTGACCGTCACTGGCACGGGCACGCCGGGCGACACCATCACGGTGACCATCGGTGACAGCACCGAGACCGTCACGGTCGACGAGAACGGCGACTGGTCGGTGACCGTGACCGATGTCCCCGAAGGGGACGCGACGATCGTCGTCACGGATGGCAGCGGAGAAGACACCGAGGTCGATGTCACCGTGGTTTACCCCTCGGATATGGACGACACCCAGTACATGCTCGTCGGAGGTTGCAGCAGCGCCCAGGGCGGTCAGCCTGATGCTCCGGTCGAGCTGCTGGTCCTCGGGCTCGGGCTCGTCGCGTTGCGCAGGCGCCGCGCGGCATAAGCCTCGACGTTCAGTGTAAAATCACTCGAAGGGGCGCCATGGAAAGCGGTCGAAAAATCGACCGCTTTCCATGGCGCCCCTTCCTCTTTCTTGCTCGCTCAGGTGTCTCGCGAGCGCCGGGTTCGCGAAACTCACTGGTCGGCGATCCTGGCACGATATTTGGGTTTACTTCGACGACGTGGAACACGTCTACGCATCGACCTCGGACGCCTTCTTATGGTCAACGCGGACCAAATATCGTGCCAGGATCGCCGGTCGTATCGTCAGTGGTTCGCGAAAACAGAACACCCCTGCTATATTCAACAAGATAGACCCTGCATATATAACAATCAGGGCCTAATGTTCTCATTTTCGTTGCGATTTATCCTCTTTCCACCGTCACACCCCCATGAAACACCTGATATTTTTCGCGATGTTGGTGGCGTTAACCTCGACGCTCATCCCAGCAAAGGCTTACCCTTGCAGCCCGAACACGAACACTCCCATCGGCGAGTTCTACACGCCCGCGATGGTCACGCTGGAGGATGGGACGCTCCCATCGAATTCGAAATTCTTCGTGATCGATTCGCGAGGCAACGGGATCGATGAGTTCTCTTTTCTGAGGAGCGAAGGCTCGCAGGCAGAAACAGACGTGGTGCCCTTTGAACTCGAACGAGACTTTGTCTACGGCTCGCGGGAGGTTCAAGGGAAGGTCTTTGTCTGGGAGCCGAGCGAGGCGCTTGTCCCTGGCATCACCGTAAGACAGAACAACTGCTCGGGCTGCGGTTGGCTCACGATCGGAGCGCCGGACATCGCGCCACCGCCACGACCGACGATCGATTCACTCGAGTATTCGGCATTTCCCGACCCGAACGAAGAGTGCCTGTTTGGCCACATCGGCAACCTCTCGATCGGCGTCGCTCCCAGGAAGGATACCCCCGAGTCGCGACTGCTCGCGCTGGTCTACGTCGGCCCCTCACCCGAACAGGCAGCACAAGCCACACAACCGCTTGTCGTCGAGGTCCTCGAGCGCGACCGAGATAGACTCACGCTGCCCATCCATCAACGAACCTCAGCGCTCGCTCCCGATGATGGATTCTGTCTCGCGATCGAGTTTCTCGATGGTGCCTACAACCGTAGCGAGCGCAGTGAAGCCGTCTGCTGGGAGGCTCCTGAACCGGCACCGGCACCGGAAGAGTCCGCACCTCCAATGGACGAAAATCCTGACACGGGAATCGACGATGCTGACAACAACGCCAGCGCTTGCGCCACCACCGGCCTTGGAGCTCCTGCCCCACTCTTCGCATGGCTCTTTCTCCCTGGCATCCTCGCTCTCGTGAGGCGCTCGAGGCAGCGTCGTCCGGAGGTGAATGCCTGACAAGGCGTGGAGCGTGGTTTCGTGTTCCTGGCAACTCTGGTCTGAGTGAACGACCTCGCGAGCGCCGATGGTGTCGTGTTATTCTAAAACACCACGATCGGTGAGCCCCTACTCTTTTGGAGAACCTCAGTGCCTGTTTTAAACGCGAACGGAACACCCAATGTTCAGGCGACCTACAACCGTGGCCAGGAACATCTGCAAAACGCGCACGCGCTCCAGGGTGAATGGGCCAGGGAGAAGATGGAGCTTTGTCTGAGTGATTTTGCGTGGGTTTGGGAGGAGAGCCTGGAGCAACACCCCTCGTTTGTCGGGGTTCGCGGCAGCTTCTTGCTCGAACAGTTCAAGCAGCTCGCCGACATCTACCCACCCGCGCTGACATACCTCCAGGACAAGCTCGAAGAGTTGGTGACGCGCGTCGAGGATGGCACGGTCGAGGCGCGCGGGTTCCTCGACATCGAGGCGCTTCACCGCACACTTGGCGGAGAACACATCACCTCGACAAACATGCACACCCTGCTCGATGCCAGCCCCGATGTCGCCGACGAGGTGGGGCCGATGCTCTGGCGCACCTGGATCGCCGAGCAAGACTGGGTGCTCGTGCAACGCTATCCTCCATCATTGAGCGAAATCAGCAGGGTCGCAGACGAGCTACGCGCGGTGCTCCCTCCACAGATCCTCGAGTTGACGAAAACAAACCCCGACATGACGCGCCAGTTGCTCGAGAAGATCCGCCTGCCGCGGTTCGATGACATCCTCGAAGCATGCCAGAAGGCAGGGCTCGACGAGCTGACCGAACAGCTCCGCGCGCAGGAAGATCACCTGCGCATCTTCTAACACCTCTCCCCTCGCTCCCCCATTACTTGCCGTACGAACTTGCTCGGCGATGTGACTCGCACATCTCCTTTTGCTATGATGTAAAAAACCGACCGCTTTCTGCGGCGCTCGTTTTTATTTTTCGAGAGCGTCAGCAACCCGCGGTCGAGGTTTCGCGCTGCCGTGATTTATCGAGCGACAGCGCCCCGATTACGATACGAGCAGGAGTTTACGATATGATCGAGAAGGTCTCTGGCCTGTGCGCTTTCGCGCTGATTCTATGCGCGGCAAACCCGACCGCCCAGGCATGCACGCTCAACACAGGCCCCATCGTGAGCTTCGAGATGATGAGCGCGACGGCCTACCGAGACAACACGCTGCCATCGAACGCGCTCTTCTCACACGTCAGGCTCGATCGACCCCACCCCGAATCACTGCCTCTGGAGATACGCGAGAACGTATCCGCAGACGCGAAGCCATTGCAGGTCGAAGAGATCTCGACCCAAAACCATGACTCGGGGAGTCAACGACTCATCGAGAGTCACTGGCGACCATCGGAGCCGCTGCGCGCGGGGACACAAATTCGCGTGGTGGACTGCCCCATGTGTGAATGGAACACGATCGTCGGCGAGGATCATATCGCCCCGCCGATGCCCCAGCTGTCGTTGGCGAGCGTCGGGGAACCCTTTGACGATGATTGTGTCGGTGAGATTCGACAGACCATCATCATCGATATCGCGCTCGAATCCTCGCCGCCCGAGAAAAACTTGAACGCGTTCATCTTTCAAGCTCCTGACGCTGAAACAGCGAGTGAGACGCAGACGTTGCGGTATGCACAACCACTCGACGAGAACAACACACGCCTCGTTTACACGATGTCTTCCTTCTACAACCTGGAGGCCAAGTTCTGCCTGGCGATCGAGTTGGAAGATGGCGCAGGAAACCGCAGCCCCCGCAGCAAGCCACTTTGCCTCGACCTTACTCCACAGCACACGCCGCCATCGGAAGAACCAGATATGGCGTCCTCGATGGAGCCGACCATGGAGCCCGCGCCCATGATGGAACCTCCCGAGCCATCGGAACCAGCCAGACCGATGGCACATGATTCAGACATCGAAGATCCAGGGTGCGCCGTGATCACCTCGGCGCCTGGCCAACGACCGATCGGGGCGCTGTTCTTGGCGCTGTTGATAGGGCTGTTCGGTGGCTTCAGACGACTTCGCAACCATAACCTCAGCGATACGATACGATGATGAAACACCTTACATATGCAGCCGCTTTCTTTACCGCCCTGCTCTGGACCTCGGCGTCCTATGCGAGCTTCGAGACCTCCACACCCTTCGAGATCGACCCGAATACACCGCAAGAGGAGCTGGTCCAACCCAAGACACCCACGCTCTCGCTCTCCAGCATCACGCGGGGAGTCGGGCCACAACACATCCCTTGCCAGCAAGGCACGGGTGAGTGTTTTTCAGCGAGCAGCCTCGATCCCTACGGGTTTATCTACATCTCACTCTCGCCGACCCAGGAAGAGGTCGGCTACATCGCGGAGGTGGTCTCGGGAGATGCACCACAAGGACTGGTACTCCTGGACACCCCACTCGAGGCCAAGAACGACAGCCTGTCGTTTCACTGGGAGGATGGCGCGACCGACGAGCAAGAACCGCTCGATTTCGAGCTGCGCGTGATCCCGGTCAACCGCGCCGGAGAACAGGGAAACCCGAGCGCGCCCCTCCTGATCAGCGATCCGGGACGCGCGGCCGAGGAAGATGAACCGGATATGTCTGACGAGGATGCCCAGGCGGACAGTGATACACCCGAAGAAGACGAGGAAGAGTCCGCGACGTGCTCGTCGACACGCTCGAACAAACCTCTGACGACTCCGATGATGCTCCTCATGTTCTGTCTGGTCGCAGGTTGGCGACGCCTCGAAACCAGGAAGAACTAAGACAAAACCCTCGCTGACCTGCGCGCCAACGTGCTAATATCATCGAGATAGCCATTACGCTATCCAAAGACAGGAGGAGCGAGCCGTGCACATGCAATCAACCACCTACCGACTCGATCGCGCCGCTGATGCGATCGCCAACGCACAATGCCTCATTCTGTCGGCTGGCGCGGGCATGGGTGTGGACAGCGGTCTTCCCGACTTTCGAGGCCAAGGCGGGCTCTACTCCGAGGACAGCATCTTCGCTTCCTACGGTTACGACATGAAACACCTCGTCTCGCCGCTGCTGCTCCACGAAAACCCGAGGCTCGCCTGGGGCGTGATGACCGTCATCCATCGCCTGTTCTCGCGAGCTACACCGCACGAAGGCTTCGATGTCTTGAAGCGGTGGACCAGGACGCGGCCCTATTTCATCCACACATCGAACGTGGATGGCCAGTTCCAGAAGGCGGGCTTTGACGAGGATCGCATCGTCGAAGTGCATGGCTCGGTGCACTACCTCCAGCCAAACATGCCCGAAACGCAAGAAGACGAGATCTGGCCTGTCGGAGAGCTTGGCCTGGAGGTCGACCCGAAGACAGGTATGGCCATCGGAGACCTCCCCACGGTGCCCGGAACCGATGCTCTGGCGCGGCTGAACATCCTGATGTTCGGGGATTTTCACTGGCTCATCACCAGAACTCACGAACAGGAAACCCACTACGAAGCATGGCGAGAGAACATTCGCACGCTCCGTTGCACGATCATCGAATGTGGCGCAGGGACCGCCCTCCCCACCGTGCACCACCACGCGAACAGACTCTTCGCGGACATGCCCAAAGTGGACCTCGTTCGCATCAACCCATCGCAGGTCAGGTGCCCTGACGGGGCAATTCATATTGAAATGGGAGCGAGAGAAGCGCTCCTCGAACTCGAAAACAAGTTGGTCGCGATAGGAGCCTGAAACAATCATGACACTTCAACGTTTGCCGCTGCACATCGTCATACCATCCCTCGCGCTATGCCTCGCGGGGTGCCAACCCATGCAAGAAGACGCCTCAGACGAACAGGTTCCTCGAGGGGCAAACATCGTCGTGGACAGCGCAGAACCCGCGCTCCCGACATCATACGGCTCCGCGGGTTGTGCTCTCACAGAACAGGACACCGATCCTCTGTGCGACTGGCTCGCACGCTCACAAGCCGTGGTCATCGGAGACATCATCTCGATGGAGATGAGCTCTTCTCCCGCGCCCTTCTTAAATAGCGATGGAAGCATCACCCGAGGATGCGATGGAGATCGAAAGCCCGCGCTTGTCCTGACGCTCGAGCTCATGGAAGTGGTGAGCGGCGAGCTGGAGCCAGGAGATCGTATCGACGTGCATGTGGGGTATGGGCAGTTGCAACAGTGGCAACCGAGCATCCGCCAGGCAGCAAGCTGGGATGATCTTTACTTCTGGTATGGTGGCAAGGAAGCTGACTCGCGCGGTGGCTTTGCCGCAGGACAACGCATCGGCGTCCCGCTCACCTACAACGAAGCCTTGGGGCATTGGTCCAACGTCGGAGAGCGTTTCTTCAGCATCGCTGAGGATGGAACACTGGCAACACAACCGCACCAGGGAGAGGTTTGCGACGGGGCGTTTGTCGAGGAGTTCGAGAGGCACACGTTGGCATCCCTGAGACAAGCCGCGAACAGCTGCACCGCCGACTCCACTCTCATCGAAGAGCATATGGAGAGGTGGAACCAGAACCCTGCCTTTTACTCCATAGGCATATGCTCACCACCATCTCCGCCAACCAACACCTGGCAGTGGGCCTTGCAAGAAGACGAACGTGACTGATGCGACGCCACACCCGAAATACGAGCGGCTCTCGCGCGAGAGCATCATGCGAATGACCGAGCCGTGAACCTCGTGGACAAAAACATCGAAACTCGCGCTGAGATAACACCATGTTCGACAGACTTCTGGCCTCGATCACCTCTCCTCGACAAACCAAGGTCCTCTTTTTCCTCGTGTTCACGTTAGCAGTGTCTGGCTGCAACTGGACCAGCGAAGCTGAAGAGCGCAACCAGTGCAAAGACACGGGCGGCGACTGGGTCGTAGAACGCAACGTGACGCCTGACTGCACACCTGCCTGTGCCGTCGCCCCCTTCGATTGCCCACAAGCAGTCGTGAGGCGCCACGCTTACTGCGCCTGTCCCGACGGGACAGGTTACTTTTATGGAGAGGGATGCCAATCACTGGATCGCTGCGAAGCGGAGCAGTGAGGCGTCAAGCGCCCTCGCCATCGGATGCAGACATCGCCTCGAGCAGCTTGTCGACATCTCGAACGAGCGCGGCCCAGCGAGCATCATCCAACCGCAAGACCTCACGCGCGTGCTTGAGCTGAAGAATACCCGTGTGATCGAGGTAGGGATGCGCGGGCGCAGGTCCCTTGGTGTTGGCGAGGTACTCTGCCAGGCAGATGATCGCCGAGAGCGGGTGAGTGTACTTCTCGGCGGTGCGCAGGTGGTGCGTCGAGATCACGTGTAGGATATCCGGCGGCAAATCCCAGGCCGCGCCGATGATACCACCGCCAACCTCGTGCGCATCGTGCAGGGGCCTGGCCAGGATATCGAGTGATGGGAGCGTGCGTTGCCTATCAGCGAGCGCGAGCAAACCACCGACGATGCCGATGTCATGCAGCAAACCACATAGATAAGCGTAGTCCTCGTAGAGCGCGGTATACTGGCTGATCTTGCGCGCGAGCTGCGCGGTCAGGACGCTGTGATTGTAGAGCCCCTCCATCAACGCTCGGTGGCTGTCGAGCTTGAAGATGCGTCCCTGAAGCGCGGCTTGCAGGATGCACTGCTGGATGCCCCCCACTCCGAGCCGGACCACCGCATCTCGGATCGAGTTGATCTGCGCCATCCCGAAAGCTGGCGAGCGCGCGATCTTGATCGCGCGCGCGGTGAGCCACGGATCACGCTCGATAAGATCCGAGACTTGCTTGAGCGAGGTGTTCGGGTTTCTCGTGATCTGCATCAACTCGATGGCGACCACAGGAAGCATCGGCGGCGAGTAGTTCGATGAATTGAAGGTCTGGATCAGCAGCGTGGCGACGTCCTCGCTGCTGACACGCTCGCGCAGATCACCCCCATCGATGGTGCAGATTCCCTTTCCGTAATGCTCGTTGGCGGTCGAGTACTTCATGGTGTTCCTCTCAGGCTGTCTTCGACTTCTCCTGCCTGAGTATCGTCACGATCTTCGACGCCCTTGACTCCTTGCTAACAAATCAGGGGGCCAGCTCTCGGCCTCGCTATCCCGCCGAGCCCCTATTCGCCATCGAATGATTCACACCTTTTGCGAAGTGCGCGGTGAACAACACCGACCTCACAACGCCCGGCGGTTTCTCAACGCTCTCCCCAGGGCACGCTCACCCAGGACCTCTTGGAAGGAGTCCTCCTCCCAGACAACCTCGCCGCCAATGAGCACGTAGGGCACGACGCCCGGCGAGCGATTGACGAGCTGGTCATGCTCGAACGCATCGCGCCATATCGAGGTCACGCTCTCTTCAGGTTTGTAGGTCGCGAGGTTATCGGGATGAACAAGCGTCACGTCCGCCTGGCTTCCTGGCTCGAGCGTTCCGACATCGAGCCCGAAGAACTCGGCGGGCTCTCGCGTCAGGCGGCGCACGGTAAAGGCCACCGCGTCGAGGTCGATCCTCGATGCCATCTGGAGCGCGCGCAGGTTCACATCATAGAAAGCCATATTCACGATATGCGCGCCTGAATCCGAGAAACCCGGGATTAGCATCGGGTCCATGACCAGCTCGATCAGGCGATCGGGCTCCTTGTTGGCAGCGCTTATCCACCAATACAGATTCGTGTCGTACTGCTCGAGCAAGGCAAGGAAGAAGTCCGCGTCATCCTCGATCGGCCCGGGCAGCTCACGAAACGCCTGTGCTTCTTCAGGATCTTTTGGCGCGCCATCGAGGAAGCGTTTGAAGATGCGCGACATCGGCTCGTTCGACCAACACGAGACCGGCGCTCGGTCGATGATCATATCCTCGAGGTCGCGTGTCAGCGTGTGATCCTCGATCCTGAGCAAGCGCTTGAGGCGCGCGATACCGATCCCTTTCTTGCCCGACCACCACATCTTCTTGAAGTCACGCCGCCAGGAAGGGTCGCGCAGGATCTTTCGACGCGACTCCACATCATCGAGGTCGGGCTCGTTGAGGCGGCGCAATTCGGGGATCTCCTCGGCCAGTGGGGTGACCGCGCCCTCGCTCCAGACCTTGAACTCTGCCGGGAGCGTTTGCAGCCGAAACCTGCCTTCGACGACGCGCGAGTTGAGGACGCGCGCCAACACGCGGCCGAGCAACCCCAACGAGCGATTGGTCACGACATCCATGGCCGCCACGGCGGTCAACCTCACCGGCTTCCCATACAACCTCCCGCTCGTGAGCGAGAAGGTGCGCAAGGTATCGAGGGGAGAGTCCTTTGGAGGCGTCGCTTGCCACACGGCATCGCGTTGACGCACGCGATCGACGAGGCGCTTGATCTCGGCGCGCGTGCCAAACTGAGTGGGGATCTTCGAGCGTCTGTTGGGATCATTTGCCAGATAGTGGAATGGCAACGCGTCGGTGGAAAACCCCGCGTAGCCCTGCTCGAGCGCCTCGTCGAGCAGCTCGACCATGCGGGCGAGCTCGTCCGGGGTCGGATCGCGAGAGATCGATCCCTTCAACCCCATCGCCTCGATCCGAAGCATCGAATGCGGCACCAGCGGCACCACGTTGGGGCCGAGCGGCAAGCTATCGAGGTGCTCGAGGTACCCCTTCGAGTCTGACCACGCCTCGGCCAGATCAGCGGCGCGCTCGAGGACATGCCTCGGCATGTTCTCGACGCGCGCGAAGCAATCCACGATCGGGTCCTGCTCTTCGCTGCGTTGCGCGCCGAACGCGAGCCCGAGCGAGCAGTTCGACATGACCACCGTGGTGGTCCCATGACGCACGGACTCAGGCAATCGGGGGTCGAGCTCGACCTCGAGATCATAGTGAGTGTGGATATCGAGCAAGCCGGGCATCAGCCAGAGGCCCTGCGCCTCGATTATGCGATCGGCCCTGGAGGCATCGAGTGATTTCGCACGCGAGGCGATCTTTCCATCCTTGATGGCGACATCTTCCACGCGTGGCGGCTGACCGCTCCCATCGAATACGGTCGCGCCCTTGATCAGGATATCCCACTGCATCTGCAACCTCCGGTTCTCTGGCAAACGCCACCATCATGACAAACAGATGCGCTCACGCCAACCTCGCATGAGAGCTACGAAATTTCTTCAACACCCTCTCACTTCTCGATGACGTAGAACTCCCCGGGCGAACCGTTCTCACTGGCAAAGAGGATCAGGCGATCATTGACCAGGTCATAAGTCATCGCGTGATCGCCGGAATCACCGACGCTCGTGATCGGCCCGAGGTCGAGCACGTTGCTCCCGCTGGCGGGTGATGCGATCGCGCCGACCTGCTGCGGCGTGGTCGTGCGGTAATACAGATAATCAGGGTTGGAGGTGGCATCGAGCGCCATCGGCGTGATGAAAGCGAGGTCGAGATCCACCTCGGCGATCAGCACAGGCGTTGGCGTCGGAGCGCTTAACAGGACGCGCGGCAACCTGAAGATCCCTTCCTCGCCGAACACCGAGCGCCCGGCGATATAAAGGTAGGCGTTGTCTGCGACGAGCCCGGTGACATCCGTCATCACTTGCAGTCTGGCGACCTCGGTAGCAGGCGCGTTGCTCGCGAGCGGGTGCTCGAAGACCACGATGGGGGACTGATGTGTGATGGAGTAAAGCTTCGAAGAGCTCCTGGCCACAGCGCGCGATGGGCCGACGCCATACATCGACCCCATGTCCTGCACCTGCGCAGAGTACGAAATGCCGACACGCTCCAATGCATAGAGGCGCGCATCTCCTGATGAATCATCGAGCGAGTAGAGCACGCCATCAGCCATCGTGGCGGCGTAGCCGAGGTTCGTGGTGGAGACGCCCTGGTTTGGCCCGTACAACGTGCTCGCGCCACCATCCAGCGGCACCTCGAGGATGCCCACATCTCCTGGCGTCGCGTAGTGAAGCATGTAGAG
>Ga0208061_100393_pt1 | contig 12360 bp, 10 predicted proteins | sample DeeseametaMP0555_FD_184209 | JGI IMG/M metagenome (GOLD analysis project Ga0208061, IMG submission 184209) | Marine microbial communities from the Deep Atlantic Ocean - MP0555 (SPAdes) | ecosystem: Environmental > Aquatic > Marine > Oceanic | place: South Atlantic Ocean | collected 2011-01-23 | reverse complement strand
TGTTTTCCAGTCGATTTGGGGTTTCGAGCGGTCTGGAAAACAGCGCGCCCCATTTTTTCACTCGGCAGCAAGGGTTGGCGTGCCACCCCGAAAGAGCATCTCTGGAAGAGCATTGCTCCACCCGCAAACCGTTACTCCAGATCGCCGGGGTAGAGCTTCTCCAGTGGCATCCGTATTCGCTGTGGTGGAGACGCTGGAATCAGCATCAGCGGCTTTGTTTGCGAGATGGCACGGTCACTGCAGAAGGATAGTGATGTCCTTTTACAGTCATTCTTTACCCTGGAGAAAGATATGAACATGCGCCTTACTCCCGTCCTCGCCGCGCTCGCTGTTGCCCTCCCATCTGTGATGTTTGCTGCCTCGGAGGATGCCACCGCGTGCACGGTTGGCCCCGAGCTCATCTCGATGCCTCGAGACAGAAATGTGTCCGACGTGTTGCCCGCGAACTTTGTCATGTACTCCGAAGCCTCGGGTGGGTTTCGCGACTGGGTCGATCAGGATGGCGATACGATCGTGTTCGAGGATGTCGATGACCCCGAGCTGCCCGAGAACCTCTTTGTCACCAGACCTGTTTCGCCGCTGACGCCTGGCCAGGTGATTTCGGTCAAGGGATGCACTGGCGAGAGCTGCAAGTGGACGATTGGCGAGCAAGATGTGACGGCGCCGCCCAAGCCAAAGATCGCCGAGCTCGCGATCTATCGCGATCGACGCAGGCTGATCGATGGTCCCGTTGCGGTCTGTGATGCAGGGGATGGCGAGGATCACTCGCTCAGCTTCGCGCTCGAGTTCGACGAGGCGATCGAGTTCCCGGAGCAGCACACGATCTGGGTCAAGTACGAGAGAGAGGATGGCAGCTCACTCGAAGATGTGCCCTCCTACGAGGTCGCCGAGTTGGCGACCGGGCGCGCACACAACACGGGCGCGACCCTGCTCTATGTCTACGATGAGCTCTCGTTCGAACATGTCTTGCTGCGACCGGATTCACCGTTTTGTTTCCGCGCCGCGCTGATGGATGTCGCGGGCAATGTCTCGGAGTGGAGCGAGCTCGAGTGCGTCGATCCTGGAAACCGCCGCGCGTCCTATATGACGGGGCCTGGCGCGTGCTCGATCGCCTCGCTCGGCACGAACAGCACGATGCCTTCGCCGCAGTTGCCATTGCTCGGGTTGTTGTTCGGAGTGGTGGCGCTCGGTGTGAGGCGTCGCAGGGCGTGAAAAGAGGAGGGCAGCAACCTCCCGGAGCACAGCGTGTCGTGCTCCGGGGGCCTGTCATCAGCGTCCCTGGTTCAGGATTGTATCGATGAACGTGATCATGCCCGTTTGCTGTTCGGGGAGCGGGCGCTCGTCCTCGATCATGGCGTAGACGAGGCGTTGTCCTTCGACCGAGATGGTCCCTCCTACTGCGACCACGCCAAAGATGATGTCGCGAACGTTTTGATCGTCGAGCAGCGCGGTGGTCTTCTCGCTCGACTTGGTGGAGATGTAGACGGCGTCGTCGAAGGTTTGATCGCCGGTCTGGAGCTCCTTGGTGAAGATCTTGAGCAGCTTCTTGCCGATCTTCTCCTGTGAAAACGCAGCCTGGATCCCCGTGTCTGCGGGGAGTTGCCACTCGTAGCGCATGCCGCTCGAGTATCCAGTGTTGATGTCGATGCCTCCGAGGTTGATCGAGCTCGATTTGCTCGTCTGAAAAGCCTCGTAGGTCGCGCCAGCGGCTTGAAGTCTCTCGAGGTCTTGTTGAAATGTGCTGCTCATAAAGCGCTCCGTTATGGTTCATTGGTTTCGTGAGTCGTGCATCGGGTACACTCTCGAACATACGGATGTTTTTTCTTGGGACAGCTTAAACGCTCTTAAATGTTATGGCCGCGTGGCTGTGCTCGTGGCGGCAATGCTGTCATGAGAGGTTGCTCGCGCGACAAACAAAAAGAGCCGACTTCCTTTGTGGAAGCCGGCTCTTATTTCTCGTCGCGTGCCGGGTGGCTGCGCTTCAAACGGGGCGCATCAGAACTCGGCGTTGCGAGGTGTGCGAGGGAAGGGGATCACCTCGCGGATGTTCTCGATGCCCGTGGCGTAGCAAAGCGCGCGCTCGAAGCCGAGCCCGAAGCCTGCGTGTGGCACCGAGCCATAGCGGCGAAGATCGCGGTACCACCAGTAATCCTCGGCGGGCAGGTCCATCTCACCAAGGCGCCTGTCGAACACATCGAGGCGCTCCTCGCGCTGTGAGCCGCCGATGATTTCGCCAATACCTGGTGCCAGGACATCCATCGCGGCGACGGTCTTCTCGTCGTCGTTCAGGCGCATGTAGAACGCCTTGATGTCCTTGGGGTAGTTCATCACGACGACGGGGCGGCCGATGTGCTCCTCGGTCAGGTAGCGCTCGTGCTCGCTCTGAAGATCGAGGCCCCACTCGACGGGGAACTCGAACTTCTTCTTTGCCTTCTTGAGGATCTCGATGGCGTCGGTGTAGTCGAGGCGCTCGAAGCTCGACTCGACGAACTTCTCGAGGCGCGTGACCGCCTGCTTGTTCACGAACTTGCCAAAGAAGGCCATGTCATCGGCGCGCTCGTCGAGCAGGACCTTGTAGATGTACTTGAGGAAGTCCTCTGCGAGATCGGCGTCATCATTGAGATCGGCGAACGCGATCTCTGGCTCGATCATCCAGAACTCGGCAAGGTGGCGCGAGGTGTTGGAGTTCTCGGCGCGGAACGTCGGGCCGAACGTGTAGACCTTGCTCATCGCCAGGCAGTAACACTCGACGTTGAGCTGCCCCGACACCGTCAGGTGCGCCTCGCGCCCGAAGAAGTCCTGCGAGAAGTCCACCTGACCGTTATCCGTGCGCGGCGGGTTCATCATATCGAGGGTGGAGACGCGGAACATCTCGCCAGCGCCCTCGGCGTCCGAGGCGGTGACGATCGGCGTCGAGATCCAGTAGAAGCCGTTCTCGTGGAAGTAGCGGTGCACGGCGCTCGCGAGCGTATGGCGCACGCGCGTGACGGCGCCGATCAGGTTCGTGCGAGGGCGCAGGTGCGCGAACTCGCGCAGGTGCTCCATCGTGTGGCGCTTTGGCGCCATCGGGTAGGTCTCGGGATCGTCGACGAGCCCGACGACTTCGACAGCGGTCGCCTTGACCTCGTAGGCCTGGCCCTTGCCTGGGGACTCGACCAGCTCGCCGGTGACGATGATCGAGGCGCCCGAGGTGAGCTTGAGGATCTCCTCCTCGTAATTCTCCAACTCATTGGGGACGACGACCTGGATGGCGTCAAAGCACGAGCCGTCGTGCAAATTGACGAAAGAGAACCCCGCCTTGGAATCGCGGCGCGTGCGCACCCAACCCTTGAGGGTGACCTGTTCTCCGACCGAAACCGCGCCTGCGAGCGCGTCGCGAATCATCGTCTCCTGTGGCATGAAAGAACCTCGGATATAAGCTGTGTGAGAATCAATGCAGCCAGCCGCTGGGGATTCCAGCGGCTGGCTGCTCTTCGATGTCGTGCTGTGCTCTATACCGCAGCACTCCGGGTCTTTCAAAGGAGAGGTTGCCTCTCTCTTATTCCGCTCACATCATCTCGGACTCTTCGGCGGGCTCGGGGATGGTCATCTCCTCGGTCGATCCCTCGAGCATGACCTCGGCCTCGGCGGGGGCTGCATCAGCGGGCAGCGGCGTCGCGCCACAGGAGGTCGCCTCCCAGTCGAGCATGCTCTCCTCGGCGGTGACCTGCTCGAAGGTCACGGGGCCATCTGTCTCGAAGCACTGGCGAAGGTGCGCGCAGGAACCTTGCCCGACGGTGCCGCCACAGGCGGTCATCGTCACGCGAGCCTTGCCGTTGGTGCTCCAGGCGGCCACGGCGCGGCCATACTCCTTGTCCATATCCTTGCCGATCGTCAGGCCGCCATCCGCGTCTCGGGTGAGCAGGTCGTGGTGCGTGAGGAAGACAAACCGTCCGCCGCGACCGATCAGGTGCGTGTAGCGATAGAGGCTGTCGCGCGTGTCCGTGGCGTTTCTGGGCTTGAAGTCCTTCAAGCCGAGGACCATCTGGCGCGCCTTCCCGGCAGCGCGGTAGCCGATGCCGAGCTTGCCGCTCACATCCTCGCCGGTGTGTTTGGCGTAGTTATCCAGGTTGTAGTAGACGCGACCTGCGCCGCCGCGCTTGCCATCCTCGCGCATCAGCTTGGCGCCAACGCCCGCGGCGACAGGGTCGAACTCCTGGTTATCCATCGAGCCGAGCGGTCTGGCGGAGGCGACCCAACCGAATGCTTTGCCGTCGACGTTCTCGAGCTCTTGCTGCTCGCGGCAGACAAGCAACCTCCAGGAGGCGCGCTGCCCCTCGTAGTCCCACACGCGGCACTGACGCTCGTCGTTGACCGTGGCCACGACGGTGCCCTCGGCCATCACCTTGTCGATGCTCGCGTGGGTGCGCTCGACGACATCCTGCACACCCGAGCGCACGTTGGCGATGTGATCGCGAAGCTCGCTGGCGGGGCCATCCTCTTCCTCTCGCTCGGGCGTCAACGCCTGGAGGCGAAGGCCCTCGCTCCCGTTGCTGACGCTGAGCATCTCTGCGGTGGGGACCGCCTCCATATATTCGGTGCTCTCTTCGGCGGTCGCCGCGTTGTTCTCGGTGGTGCCTTCGTTTCCATCATCCTCGCCCACACAGGCGATGGTGTTGAAGCTGAGGGCGGCGGCCGAGAGAAGAAGGATGTGCTTGAGCTGGATATGTTTGGCGAGCATGGCTTCACTCCTTTTTGGCGCCTGCCTGATCCGGCGGGGCGGGTGATGTCTCTATCGTTTTCTGTTCAGCGCTGCGCTCTACCGCAGACGTTAGAAATACATTGCAGACAGGATGCCAACCTCGAAAAGAAATCCTGTGGATCTGGCGCATATACGCTTGTTTCAGGTGAATGAGCGGTGTTTGTGAGTTCGGGCTTGCATCTGGCAGGGAGGGTCTCGTGGCGCCTTTGACAAAATTGATGTGACTTTTGTGACGTTTAGAAGGGGTGTTTATTTGTCAATTTTGGCAGTGCTTGTTTCGCGAGGTGTCAACCTCGTGGACACCTGCCCGCAAGCCGGTTTACAATGATGGCAAGCTGATTACGAAAGAATGCGGTCGAGAGGGTCATTTGGGGGTTGGTCCGGTGTTTGCGTCTTGTTGGAGACGAACGCCAAGAGATTGATCCAGCAGCAAACGAGGTCCACCATGACGGCGACAACTGCTCACACCAAAGAACACCTCGAACACCACCATCACGCTGGCGAGCACGCGCATGGACACGCGCGCCCTATTCCTTGCGCGCCGGGCGAGATTCGATGGAGCGTCAAGCGCTCGCTCTGGTTGCTCGTGATGATCGTTGTGGTGGCGACCTTCGGGATCGAGACCTTCTCGCTCGAGGCGTTCGCCATCTTCACGCTCACCTCTGTCATCACGCTCTGTGTGGGTCACTCGGTGGGGCTGCATCGCGGCGTGATTCACCGAAGCTACCGCACGAGCCTGTTTCTCGAGCGCGCGCTCGTCTACCTGGCGACGCTCACTGGTATGGGCGGTCCGCTCGCGCTCGTGCGCATGCACGAGCTGCGCGACTACTGGCAGAACCAACCCGAGGCGCCCGAGTACTACAGCTACGCGCACGGCATCTGGCGCGACTTCCTCTGGTATTTGCACTACGACCACCACCCCAGAGATGGCGAGGAGCTCGAGCTCGACTTGCCACAGGAGGTGATGAGCGACCGGTTCTACAGGTTCCTCGACCGCACCTGGATGATCCAGCAGATCCCTGTCGCCTTGCTGTTCTACGCCGTCGCTGGTTGGGGCGGCGTGGTCTGGGGGATCTGTGCGCGCGTGGCGGTCTCCTCGCTCGGGCACTGGCTCGTCAACTACGTCGCGCACACCACCGGCTATCAGGGGTGGAGCATCGAGGGGAGCGGCGAGCAGGGGCGAAACTCGATCCTGTTCGGCGCGATCAGCATGGGCGAGGGGTGGCATAACAATCACCACGCCTGGCCAAACTCGGCTCGCATGGGGCTCGAGTGGTGGGAACTCGACTTTGGCTACGCCACGCTCTGGGTCATGGAGAAGCTCGGGCTCGTCTGGGATGTCCAGGTCGCCGGCGAGGTCGAACCCGTCCGCGCCATCGAACGCGTGGACTGATTCCTCACGCGTTTTCGCGCGAGTGGTGAAGTTTTTTTATTTCATACATCGCTTGATTCTATGAGCACGAGCGCCGCTTTTGGCATCGCCAGAACGGGTCGTGTTCCAACTTTTTTTGAATGAATTTAGATCCCTCTCGGCGTCGTCGCGTTTGACATACTCGAGAGACGAAGACGGGTGCAGCGAAGAGAACTCACGCTGCACCGTCAAAACGCGAGGGTCGTAAAAGCCCACGCCCAAAGAACAAAGAAAACAACACACCAACAATCCATCACGAGGAACCCCATGAAGTCTTTTGCTTTTGGCCGCTACAGCTCTGTCCGCAACGCACTCGTCGCCGCCGCGCTCTTTGTCGCCGCCCCCACAGCCGCATTCGCAGCGGGTCCGCTCACCAAGATGACGCCAGAGCTGGACGCTGTCGAGGACGCGCAGCTCGAGAACCTCGAGGTCGCCAGGGTCCAACCCGTGGTCATGGCTGACCAATCCGCCGAACTCCAGGTGTCGGTGACGTTCGCCAGAGCATCCAGGGCCAACGCGGCCAACGCGATGGATCTGGCGCAGACGATGCAGAATGTCGAAACCCTCCAGTCCGAGGGAGAAGAGGAGGGCCTCGACTTCGCTGGCTCCTCGAACAAGCTCGACATCGCCGCGCTCCAGTACGGGTTCGTGCTCGGGATGGCGCCGATGATGTCAGTGCTCGAAGGGAAGGATCGCACCGCGATGCTCCAGCAGTTGAAGTCGCTCGCTGGCGCCAACGCGCTCTTCGGGAGCACCACCCGCGCCGCCATCGAGAAGTACGTCGCCTCGGCGGCTTCCGGAAAGGCTGACCACGCGGCCTTTATGGCGATGATGCGCGCCGCGAGCCAGGATATCGCATCCTCCAATGATCCCTCCATCGAGCGCCGCCATGGCTACCTGCTCGTCGGTCTCTGGAGCGGCCTCTCGAGGCTCTCGGCAGAGGTCGGGCAGAACTCGCGAGACCTCGCGGCGACAGGAGATATCCTGGTGCAGCTGCTCGAGAAGGACGCCCTCTATGGCGGCAGCGACCGCGAGCTCGCCAAGCAGGTGCGCCTCGTCAACGCCGAGCTCCGCAAGGATGTGCCCTCCAAAGAAGTCGTTCGGGCCGCGCTCGCGGCCATGGTCAAGGTCACCCAGGACGCTTGATCACTCGGTGCGACACCTCTCGTGAGGAGCCCGGGGACGGGAACCTCACGAACGCTGGACTCCCCGAAGAGGCGATGTGCGAGAGCGCATCGCCTCTTCGGGTTCTTGCATCTGTGTTTCTAAACGTTATGCTCGTGAGAGATACGCCGGAATCTCGGGACAGGTCCATCTGTTCATCTGGCGGTCGGTCGTTCTGATTTCCCTTTTTAAATCACGCGGTATGCTCGAAAGCACTCGATTTCATCTGTTCCTGTCCGCTGCGTTGCTGCTCGTGGGGGCTTTGTTGGCCTCACCAGCGCTCGCCGCCGAGCCTGCGCTCGTGCCTGTCCCCGAGGGCGCTCGCGCCGAGGGCGCCTTCGATGATCGCGCCGGTGAGGCACGCGTCGAGAGCAGGCTTTATCTCGACTCCAACGCGGTGGAGCCGGGGCAGAAGGTCCGCCTCGGCGTGATGATGTTGCCAGATCATCACTGGCATACATACTGGCGCAACTCCGGTGACTCCGGGCTCGCGACGCGCGTGACGTATGGTGCAAAAGATCTGCCCGGAGCAAAAGCTGGCGCGATGAGCTGGCCTGCGCCAAAGGCATTCTACCTCGAGAAAGGGGACATCCTGACCTTTGGTTACGAGCTGCGCGTGATGCACGTCGGCGTCGTCACGCTCCCGGAGAAGCTCGACGCCAAGCAGGTCACCTTCACCGCCACCGCGGATTACCTGACCTGCAAGGTCGAGTGCATCCCCGGCAACCAGACGATGCAAATGACCGTGCCTGTAAAGCAGGCGCGGGAACCTGCGGATAAGGGCGTGCTCGCGCTCTTTGAAGAGCATGACTCGCAGCTTCCGATCTCGGCCAAGAAAGCGGGCTTCGGGCTCGAGGTCAAAACCTCTCAGGACAAATTCAGGCCGGGTGATGATGTCTCGGCGCAGGTCGAGCTAAAGTTGTGCGAGGATGGCAAGTCCGATTGCAAACGCTACGAGCTCGACACGGGAGACAGCGGCACCACTACCCGCGCACTCATCCCGGACCTCGCCAACAAGATCGAGTGGAAGGTCGAGCGCGCCACCATCGCCGATGATGGCGGCGCGGTGACCTTTCTTTTGAAAGGAAACGTCGCGCCAGGAAAGAAGGCTGCCGCGACGCGCGTCGCGGGCGTGATCAAGCTAAAGGCGCTCGATGACAAGAAGCCGATCGCCATCGCGTTCGAGCACGCGATCCCCACCGCAGATAAAGGCGCCGAGATCCTCGCCACGCCGCTCGCGATGGCGACTCCTCCTGATATCGGCCAGGAGCTAGCTTCGGGCGCGAAAGATGACGGCGCGCCAGGGTCCACGCCGACTCCCTCCGAGCCGATCGGGTTCCTCTACGCGATCCTTTTCGCGTTTCTGGGCGGGATGCTGCTCAATGTCATGCCGTGTGTTTTTCCCGTCCTGACGCTCAAGGTCGCCTCGATCACACAGGTCGCGCACAAGGATCGCAACGCGATGCTCGCGCACGGGCTCGCTTACGCGGCCGGTATCCTGGTGACGATGGTGGCCATGGCGCTCGTCGTGATCGCGATGCGATTTGTCGGGACAACGGTGGGGTGGGGGTTCCAGTTTCAAAACCCTTACTTCCTGCTCGGTCTCGGAGGAATTCTGATCCTGTTCGCGGTCAACCTCTTTGGCGCCTTCGAGTTCGACGTGCCGATGGGGTCGAAGCTCGGCGCGATGGCCAATATCGAACCCGGGTTAAAGCAGAGCTTCGCGGAAGGGCTGCTCTGCGTGTTGCTCGCCACGCCTTGCTCGGCGCCCTTTATGGGAACGGCGATGGGTTTTGCGCTGAGCGCACCTGTGCTGATGATCCTCTCGATCTTCGTGATGCTCGGCGTCGGGCTCGCGCTCCCATTCGTGATCCTGTGCGCCTTGCCCGCCTGGACCAAGCTGTTGCCAAAGCCTGGTCCCTGGCTCGAGCACCTCAAGCATCTGCTCGCGTTCTCGTTGCTCGCGACGACCGTCTGGCTCGTGTGGTTGATCGGGCAGAGCTTTGGCTCGAACGGCATGGCCGTATCACTGGTGTTCCTGATCTCGGTGTCGATCGGCGCGTGGGTCTTCGGGCTCGTCCAGTATGGCCCGAGCGTCCTCAGGAAGAGGTTCGCGCAGCTCTTTGCCATCGCCATCGTCGGTGGCGCTGGCGCATGGGCATACCATCTCTTTTCGAGCGCGCCTGAAACCTCCGACGTGGCTTCTGCATCCCAGTCCAATGACGGGATAGACTGGAAGCCTTTTGACGAGGCACATATTCGCGAAGAGCTCGCCAGGGGAAAGCCCGTCTTCGTGGACTTCACCGCCGACTGGTGCATCACCTGCAAGGTGAACGAGCGCACTGTCCTGGCAAAAGAGCCCGTGCTCGATGCCATCGACAAACACGAGGTGGTGATGTTCAAGGCAGACTGGACGCGTCGTGACGAGCGCATCCGCGCCATCCTCGCCAGACATGGCAAGGGAGGCGTCCCGATGTACCTCGTCTATTCGCCAGCGCAACCCGAGCAACCCGAGGTCTTGCCCGAGCTGCTCACCGAGCAACTGGTCATCGACTCGATGCAGACGGCGCGCGCGCAGCGATGACGATGACTGCCACAAACCACAGGATGTTCGTTTCTTCGGGCATTCGAACAACAGGCGTCTGGTAAGAGCCCGCTCTTGCTGGATATTCAGTGGAACTGTAATATTGAACGCTCACGCACAACTTCAAGAGAGATGCGTGAACGGCGAATAAGCACGACTGGAAAGGCGGGGTGATGTTGGAGTGGTCTTCATTTCACACGAATCATTCCCCCTGAAAGTTCGACACATCGACCCTCCAAGGGAGTTAAACATGCGCTCATCGCTCACATTCTTGTTCGTATCCATCATCGCGGGTTTGACGCTCGGCTGCGAGCCCAAGGAAGCAAAGAAAGAAGACGCTTCCGCCAAGGCACCCGTCGAGGACACGACCAAGAAAGAAGCCGCCGAAGACACGAAGACAGAAGATCCTGGCGCGGCCGCAAAAGCTGATACAGAGAAGGCCGAAGAGGCCAAGCCCACCACGCTCGCCGAGGTCGGCAAGCCCGCGCCCGACTTCACACTGACCGATGCCTCCGGCAAGGAGCACAAACTCAGCGACTACAAGGGCAAGCACGTGGTCCTCGAGTGGACCAACCCCACCTGCCCCTACGTCGTGCGTCACTATGACGCCAAGACCATGACGACCACCGCTGACGCGAGCGGGGATGATGTGGTGTGGTTGGCCGTGGACTCTTCGAACTTCGTCAAGGCCGAGGAGGCCAAGGCGTGGAAAGAGAAGCACGGCATCGCCTATCCGATCCTGCTCGACGCCAAAGGAGATGTGGGTCGCACCTACGCGGCAAAGACCACGCCTCACATGTACGTCGTCGACAAGGAAGGCGTGCTCCGTTACTCGGGCGCCATCGATGATGATCCTCGCGGCGAGAAGAAGGGAGAGGCCACCAACTACGTGACGACCACGCTCGAGGCGCTCAAGGCAGGCAAAGAGGTCGAGACGAGCCAGACCAAGCCTTACGGTTGCTCGGTCAAATACGGATCTTGATCCTGGGCCTTGCCACCTTCCTGCACGTCTGCAGATTTGATCACGAGAGCCGAGGGCGCCATCGCAACTGCGATGGCGCCCTCGCTTCGTTTCGGGCCCGAGAGAACGAGCCCGAGGTAAACATCAAAGCTTCATTGAAGAGCAGGAGGTATATCATGGAAACAGCAATGCTTGTGCAAGGTCTCAGGGTCGGTGTGGTCGTCGCCGCGTTGGGTGCCATCGGGATTCTATTCTTGCGGCTCTCCTGGGCCGAGCGACACGCGTCGATGCTGCCTGTGGATGTCGATCACACGCTCCACACCGAAGCCCCTTCGCTCAATCCCTTCGCCAACCCCAGGGCAGCGGGCGTCTGGGCCGTGACGATCGTGCTCTCGATCATCTACATCGCATCAGGGATTCCAAAACTTGGCGGCGTCGAGATCGCGATCCACAGGTTCCAACAATGGGGATACCCCGAGTGGTTTCGCCAGCTGATCGGTGGCATGGAGTTCCTCGGCGCGATCTTGCTGTTGATTCCGAGGACGGCATTCTATGCGGCGCTCGCGCTCGGTGCGATTATGCTCGGGTCGATCTTCACGCACATGGTGCACGCGCAATACGCGATGGCCTTGATCCCGCTGGTTTGCTTTGGCGCGCTGACCTATGTGGCGAGTGAGCGGCGCGCGGCCTTGCCATGAGGCTGTCGTGTCTATTTTGGCCTTGAGCCGTGACGGGATTCATGATGGATGATAGAAGGTCCGTCAGCCGTTTGGAGAGCCGCAGCGAGTGTGAATCGCCGGCTTTGAGATAAGCGAAGAGGAGAGGGCGAGGAATGCAACGCGCACGAGGGCTCTGGGTTTTGATGTTCGCGATGGTCGCCTTGGCCATGTTCACCGGTTGCTCGGATGAGCCTGACCAGGAGTGGGCCGAGAAGACCTATGCCGACGAGAAGGCCTCGATCGACAAGGTCCTCGGAAGCATCGAGGCAGATTACAAAAAGTTCGCGCCAGTGCATTACGATGATCTTCCCGAAGATCCCGCCGCGCGCGCAGCCGAAGAAGCGCGCATCAAGAAGGCTCGAGAGGACTTCGACAAGGCCGCGCTCGGGCACCTGCAGGCATACCCCAAGCTGATCGGCTGGGAGATCTCTTACTCCTTCCCCAAGAAGGACAAGAAGCCGATTCCCTACAGCTTCGATAAGGCCTCCTCGCACGTGCCTTCCTGGAAGGCTGGAACCGTGCGTGCGGTCAGGCGCGACCTCAAGAAAGATGGTCGTCAGCTCGGCTGGGGGATGTATCAGATCGAAGGCAAGGAGACCAAGAAGACGCTCGGTCTCAAGGCGCTCAACTATTACCCTGGCCTCGAGGTCGATACCTCGATCGAGACTGATAAATCACAGCTCGATATCGTGCTCTTTATCGTCCCCAAGCAGGACGAAGAGTAGGCCACAGGTCGATCGCCTCCTCCGGTGAGCGAGGCAAAAGAAAAAGCTGGCGTGG
>Ga0208061_100392_pt1 | contig 12366 bp, 5 predicted proteins | sample DeeseametaMP0555_FD_184209 | JGI IMG/M metagenome (GOLD analysis project Ga0208061, IMG submission 184209) | Marine microbial communities from the Deep Atlantic Ocean - MP0555 (SPAdes) | ecosystem: Environmental > Aquatic > Marine > Oceanic | place: South Atlantic Ocean | collected 2011-01-23 | reverse complement strand
GAGGAGAAGATGAACACTAGGAAGACGCGCGTCAGGCGGTTCTGCCAGACCCCTTTCATGGTGACGATATCATCACCCACGTTCTCCATGTCGCGCACCTTCGGCGGCGCGAAGTAAGCCTGCGCCAGCGCCGAGACCATGCCCGCACCGATCGTCGGGTTGAGCGATGTGATCGGCGCGGCGATAAACGCGGTGATGATCGTGAGCGGGTGGCCCAAGGCGATCAACGCGCCCAGCGCGGACAGCACGCCATTTGCCAACACCCAGGCGAGCGCGGCTTCCTTGATGACAGACATGTCGCCGCGGGTGAACCCGTAGACAAACATGCCGATGACAATCAATGGCAAGATCCAGGGGAGCACCTTGGCGATCTTCGAGGCAGGCGGGACATGCGAGATCTCGGTCTTGACCGACTCCGTCACGGGCGTGTGCAGCTTGCGCTGGATGCCAGGTCCGTGCGCGGCGCCAATCACGACGACGATCTTCTCGCCATCAGTGCGCTGGATCTCGCCGGCCATATACGTGTCGCGCTCGTCCACGAGGACGGATTTGACCTCGGGCATCGCCTCGCCGAGCTCGTCGAGCATGCTCGTGATGTTGGACTCCTGGCGCAGCTTGGCGAGCTCCTCCTCGTTGACTTCCGTCTTCTCGAAGACGCCAAAGAGGAGTGAGAACGCGAGCATCGCGCGCTTGTACCAGGGCGTCTTGCGCCAGGCGCGCAGCAGCGTCGCCGAGACATCGCGATCGATGAGCGCGACCTCGCAACCCTGCGCCTCGGCGATCTCGATGGCCGCGGCCATCTCAGCGCCGGGCTTGACGCCGGTATACGAGCCCATCTGCTTCTGGAAGCCCATCAACGCCAACCTCGCCATGAGGAAGGTCAGCTGCTTGTTGCGGATGATCTGACGAAGATCCAGGTCTTCCCAACGCTGCTGCTCGCGCAACGCCTTGAAGCGACCTTCGTCGAGCTCCACGCAGACCACGTCGGGCTGTTCCTGTTCGATGATCTCGCGCACGACCTCGACCGATTCTTGCGAGATGTGCGCTGTCCCGACGAGCAGAATTTCTCTGCCGTCGAGATCGATTCGTGTGATGTCTTCGTGCATCTGCTCTTCTCGGGGCGCCAGTTCATGGCACATCTTACCGGGGTACACTCACCAGCTCAGACGTGACTCGCCGTGTTACACCAAAGAGACCTCACAGTCGAGCCTTTAGCGGACCATCGCCCAGGATGGGGTGCCGCTCCGGTTGAAAGTCATCACCCATCAGCAGCTCGAGCTTGCCGCTCGAGCGCACGCGCACTCCGCGCACGGGTTCATCCAACCCATCGATCTCGAACCACTTCACCGCGCTCTTGCCTCGCTCCGCGTACCAGAACGTGAGCAACGAAGAGGTCTCCTGCGGGGCGGTCATCACGAGGACGCCGCCACCATCGAACGGTACGGCCGAGAGCTGCTCGGGCAAGTCGACTTCTGTCCACGCGCGCGCCAAACCCTGGCGCACTGGCGCGCGAAGGTAACTCGGCGCGCACGCGTCTCGCTCGCATACACCATGCAGCATCAACGTCCCATCACGTGATATCGACACCGCGCCGACTTCTTTATGCGAAACCTCGAGAGCGATCTCGCGCACCCAGTCATCCTGGACCGTGCGCGTGTACACCGATGCTTGCTCACCACGGCATACGAGCAACGCCATCCCCGAGGCATCGAACAACCGCTCCGGGACGCAACCTTCTGGCAGCGCCTCGAGCGCCATCCTGTCCTCTCGTCGATCAAAGATCGCCAGGTGCGGCGTCCGCACGACCTCGGCGCCCTCTTCTTCGCATGTCCTGTCGCGCGTTCCTTTACAGTGACCGTCCGCGACGAGCCAGAACTGATGGCGCGTCTCGGGAGGTCGCTCGGGCACAAAACCTCTGATGCACTGCGCGCCGCTACAAGGAATCGGCTGCGGGCCACGCGAGGCGGCCTCTTCTGCGGCGGCGCGCTCGCTGGCGGCTTCGATCTCTTCGGCTGTGGGAATCGGGTCCTGGCATGTTGGCTCGAGGCCAACATGCCGCGCATCGGGCACATCGGCTGGAGGCAGCGGAGAGGATAGCGTCGGGAGACTCTTGCCCGCGGCGGGCGCTCGCATCGTGTCGCTCAGGGTGAGCATGGCGTTGCGAGGGTCCTTGTACCCGGGCGCTCCAGAGAGCGAAGGGTTCGAGGACCAGTGCTTGCCATCCCTGGAGAGCGTGGCCACGCAGTTCGCGTCCCCGTTCCAGATCCAACTGCCCGTGCGAAGCAAGCGCTGTGGGTGAAACTCCGAGCGCGTGAAGGACTCACCAGAATCATGAGAGATGTAGACGCGACCCACAGTCGGCGCGACCTCTTCCACGCCGAGCAAGACCATCACGCCGTCATGTCGAACGAACAGCGCGTTGAGCAGATAACCGACAGGCAACTCCTTGACCTCGAACGAGGCGCCTCCGTCTTTGGAGATGTGGAGTTTGGTCGGTTCGCCGACGGCGAGCAGGCCAGCGTTGACATCGAACGTGAGCGCGCCGGGGATGGCGGCGACTTGTTTGTAGCCATCCTCTTTCTGCGCGGTGATGGCATCACTGGCGCGCGAAATCACTCCCCCATCTCTGGCGAGGAGCCAGATCGCATCCTCTTCGTCGACGACCAGGTTGGTGGCCTGCTCCGGGAGCGCGAGCGGCCCCAGCACACCTCGCTCCGAGTGCACCGCGAACAGGCCACGTCCTGTCCTGTGCACCGAGACATGCTCGCCCATGGTCAGGAACACCGGGCGGCCAAAGGATGGCGTGACGCCTCGCTCGGGCGCCTCCATGTATGGAGCGCTCAGGTCGGAAGTCGGCACCATCACTGGCTCTGCGGCGGTGAGAGGTGGAGGTTCGCTCTCGGGGAGTGGTTCCGGGGTGTCGGGGATCGCGTTGCGTTGGCAGCCGCAAACGAGCAACGAGCACAAGAGCCATGCAGAGAAACGGTTCACCGGAGCTCCGAAGAAAGAGGTTTCGCCAAAACAAAGGTCGCGTCGCCTGGAAAAGGTGACAGAGGTGAGACATCATACCGGCTCGAGAAGTTCCCACGCCCCAAACCTACCGGAGCTCACCGGCATGGAGAAGAGAGAGGAGCGCGAGCGGCGCCTGACCACCTTGCGTGATCGTTTCATCGCGGTCAGCATGCACAGCAGGACGCTTCGCATCAACCGCCCCACCGCATCGGGCGCCATCGATCTGACCAGACTTCATCGCATCGAGACTGCTCGATGGGATTCGCTCGTCGAGATGCTCGGCCAGGAAGATGCGCCTCCGGTCGAGCTCTGCCCGGTCAACGCTCAGGAAGAACTCGGCGCGCTGGCGAGGGAGATCCAGACCATCCACTCGAGCGCGATGGCCGAGCGCGTCGAGCTCGGCGCGGACACCCTCGCGCTCGGATGGCCGATCCTCCAAGGGCGCGCCCAGGATGGGACGTGGCTTCGCGCGCCCCTGTTTATCTACCCGATCAAGCTCGAGCGCACTCAGACAGGCAAGCTGCGCTGGGAGCTCTCGCCAGATGGCTCACCTGTGCTAAACGAAGCACTGGTGCAGGCGCTCGTCAGGCTCATTGGCGTGAAGCTGACCTTCGAATCCTTCCTCGAAGGGGATGACGACGGCAAGTTCGCCATGGACGAAGAGACCTGGCATGGGCTGTGTGAAACCTTGACCGGTTCGAGCATCACGCTCGAGACGCCTGATGCAGCGCTCGGCACGCCTCGCGCGCTGGGCTCGTGGACGCGAGATGAGCGCGACGCCTGGGAGAAGGGACTGTTCGCGCTCAGGCACACGCTCGTGCTGGGGCGCTTCCCGATGGCGTCGAGCAACGTCGTGCTCGACTACCAGGAGATCCTCGAAGGAACGCTCGAGGACGGTGAACTGGGCGCCGCATCACATGTGGTCAGCGTGGATGAGGAGTCGAGCTGGCAGCCGCTCGAGGACAGGGAAGATCTGGCGAGCGTGGACACCGAAGAGGTCGCCGCGCGCGTGGACTGGCGCCCTTTTCTCTCGGACACGAGCCAGGACGCGGTGGCAAGGGCGCTGGCTGGTGAACAACCGGCCGGGCTCGTTGTGCAAGGACCTCCGGGCACTGGCAAATCACAGATGATCGCCAACCTGTTGTGTGACGCCGTCGCCAGAGGTTCGCGCGTGCTGATGGTGTGCCAGAAGCGCGCCGCGCTCGATGTCGTGGCGCAACGCCTGGCGGTGCTCGGTGTGCGAGAGGCGCTGGCGGTGGTGCATGATGTGCGCAGCGATCGTCAGAGCGTCTGTACAGCGCTCGGGCGAACGCTCGACAACCTCCTCGAAGCCAACCCCGTGCAATCCAATGCGCAACAGAGTCAGTTGCGCAACGCCGCCCGCGAACATGATCGCGCCGCGAACGCCAAACGCGCCGCGCTCGTCGACGCACAGCAAACCTGGCAGATCTATGCAGGGGATGGATCGGAGCGTCCGGGGCTCGCGGAGTTACAGGAGCTCGAAGATGACGATCCTGGGCATACGCTCCCCGACCTGAGCGCATGGGCTGCGGAGATCACGCTCGATACCCTCTCGGATGCCTCGACGCGCATCGAGCGCTACGCGCTCGAGTCACAGACGCTCGCGACGCCCGCGCCGTGGTCACGGCGGACGGACTTTGCCCGCGCGAGTGACAGCGACCTGAACACGATAAAGGAGGCGATGCTGCGGCTGCACGACCTGCTCGAGCGAAACGAGCCGCTGCATGAACAGGGTACGATGACGCCCGATGAGAGCCGCGAGAACGCGCCGCTGTGGGAGAAAGGCGCGGCGGTCATCGAGCTGCTCGAGTCCCAGGATGAAGAGGCGCTCGAGGACTTCTCGCTCTTCTGGATCTGGAGCGATGGGAGCGAGACCGATGGCGAGTGGCGCGTGGTGATGGAGCGCCTCCAGCGCGCCAAACGAGAGCTACGCCCTGCCCCGTGGGTGCTCGTGCTCGAGCGCCGCGAACAGCTCGAGACCTGGATCGCGGAGTTGCTCGAATACAAGCAGCTCGAGATCAAGTGGTGGCGCTTCTTCTCTCCGGCGTTCTGGAGGTTGCGAAAGACGCCCGCGGCGATCCTCGATCTGATCGCGACCTCGGGGTTTGGCGACGCTGGTGATGGGCTCCCCGTGGATCTGGTCGGTCTGTGCGAGGCGGCGATCGCGTGGCAGGAGTTTATCGCGGATCTCCCAGAGGATAGCGCCTTCTTCGACTTTGGCTTTCAGGGGATGCCAGATGAGGTCGAGGATGCGATCCAATCGGTGCGGCGCTTTAACAGGTTGGTCAAGCAGGTGCATGTGCTGCACGACGCGCTCTCCGAGCGCGCCGAGTGCTACGAGCAGCTCCCGGATGTGTTGATGGTCGACCCTGTGGATCTGGCGACGCTCCCCTTCTTCTCGGCCCTGTTGGCTGACAGCAAGCTCGCGCCGTTGATGGCGGATGCTCATGTTCAGGTCGAGAGACTCCACCCGTGGATGGAGCGCGAGTGGTGCGATGAACTCGAATCGTTCATCGCGCAGGGCGCCTTCCTGGATGCGTCGAACATGGTCGACCCGCTGGCAGAGCACGCAGAGGATCTTGCCGTCGTGGCAAAGTTCGACGCGCAGACAGCAGACGAACCAGCCTGGCTTCGCCATCACCTTCGTCACTGGCGCGCGAATGACACACACACGCTCAACGCGGGCGAAGATCTCAGGCTCGCCGCCGAGCGCGCCTGGCGCGTGGCCGCCTACGATGGCAAGGAGGCGCGCGTCTTGCGCGCGCCGTTGATTTCGCCAGAGCGCCGCGAGGAGTTGATCACGCTCGTGGACAGGACGCGAAAACTGGCCGCGGCCTCGATCATGAACCGCTACCGGCAGCGTTTACAAGAGCTGGTGAGCGATGCGCAGCAAAAGCGCACCGTGCAGAAGCTCTCGGTGCAAGCCAAGAAGCAGCGCTATCGCCTCTCACTGCGCCAGCTCGTCGATCAATTCTGGGACAGCGGCCTCTCGATGGCGCGCCCCATCTGGCTCTGCTCGCCGGAATCAGTCGCGTCGATGTTCCCGCTCAAGCCGGGGATGTTCGATCTGGTGGTGTTCGATGAGGCGAGCCAGTGCCCGGTGGAGTCCTCGATCGGGGCGCTGGTGAGGGCGAGGAGCGTGGTGATCGCTGGAGATGATCAGCAGATGCCGCCGAGTCACTTCTTCCAGGCATCGAACCAGGACCTCGATGATGAAGAGGCGCAGGACGAGACGCTCCTGGCGAGCAGGAGCGTGCTGGAGGTCTCGAGGCTCGCGCTCGATTCGACGACCTTGCGCTGGCACTACCGCAGCGAGGACGAGCAACTCATCGCCTTCTCCAACCAGGCATTCTATGCGGGGAAGCTCTACACCGCGCCGAGGGCAACCCGTCGCGGCGAGGAGGCAGAAGTCACCGGGATTTGCTTCGAGCAACTGGACGGCTACTGGGTGGACCAGACCAATCAGGTCGAGGCAGAGCGCGTGGTGGCCTGGATATCAGAGTTACTCACGGCGCCAAATCCGCCGAGCATCGGCGTGGTCACGTTTAACCTCAAGCAGGCAGAGCTCATCCTCGAACTGGTAAGACAAAAGACCTTCGAGGACCCGATCTTTGCTGCTGCGTACAGCAAGGATAAGGAGCGCCCGCTCGTCGAGCAGTTGTTCGTGCGAAACCTGGAGAACGTCCAGGGGGACGAGCGCGATGTGATGTTGATGTCCGTGGGCTATGGGCCATCGGAGCCAGGCGGCAAGCTGCACGCGAGGTTCGGGCCGCTCGGGATGAAGGGTGGCGGCAAGAGGCTCAACGTGGCCATCACGAGAGCGAGGAGAGCCTACGTGGTGCTCACCTCATTTGACCCGGACGAGCTCACGGTGGCGCATACGCGTCATGACGGGCCAAAGCTCTTCAAGGTCTTTCTGCGCTATGCGAGAGCGGTCTCCGAGGATCGCCAGCAGGAGGTCAACGCGTGCCTGACAGAAGCAAGGGAGCTGGCGGGAGGACACGGCATCGCCGCGAGCACGCGCGCCGCGTTTGGCAGACCGGTGGGACAACGCACCCGCGAAGCGATGGCCAGGGAGCTTCGAGAGCTCGGCTATGAGGTCGAGGAGAACATCGGGCTCGGAAACCTGCACCTCGATCTCTCGGTGCATCACCCCGAACATCAGGGCGCGAGGTTGGGGATCGATCTTATGAATTTCCTGAGCATCCCCGATCCGATGACGCGCGAGGTGTACCTGCCGAGGTTCTGGGCGCGTATGGGGTGGACGATCCTGCGGGTGACGCCGGGGATGTGGCGTGATGAAAAGCAGGAAGTGCTCGAGCTGATCGAGCAAACGATCACGCGAGGATAGGCCGCACTACCATACAGTACATACCGCGCTGTTTTCCCGACAGGTATCGTGCTCCTGATAGGACCACTTCATACAGATGACCAGTCAACGGAGCAACGGATATGGCCTCGAAATCACGCGCGCAGGGAATCAGCAAGACCGCATGGATCGCGAGCATGGTGGGATGCGCCGTGCTCGGAAGCGTCGTCGGGAACGTGGCCATCTCGTGGGCAAATCGCGCGGACTCCACGGTCATCGGCCCGGACAGCAGCAACCCGGATCTCGTGATCCCCTACTCCGGGTACCTCGCTGTCGATGGCGTCGCGCTGACCTCGCAAGGAGGCACGCGCGCGGTGAGGTTCAGGTTTTACAACACGCGCCTTGGCGTCAACAGCTACACCGAGACGCACGATGTGACCTTCTACGATGGGAAGTTCTCGGTGAGCCTTGGCAAGGGTCGAGATCCTTCGCCAAGCGCCGAGACCTTCGAGGCGATGATCCTCAATGGGGACAAGATCGAGTTTGGCATCGAGGTCGAGGATGCCCCCGGCTCGGGGACGTTTGTCGCGCTCTCGGGCAGGCAGACGATCGAGGCTGCGCCCTACGCTGCATGGAGCGCCAACGCCGCAGACTTCAACACCGCAGGCAACCTCCAGGTCGGCGGCAACGCGGACATCACGGGCAACATCTACGCGAATGATCTAAACGCAGCTCAGACAGTGCGCGCCACGGCGGTCAATGCCGATGTCTATCGACCAGGTTACGCGGCCTGGAACAGCCTGAATACGGGAGATGGCGACGCCGCCATCTACAATGACAACGCCGCCTACAAGTCACTCCTGATCTCGGGGAACAATAGCGGCGGCGGCGTGCGCAAGATCGACCTCTACGAGGACGTCCGCGTGGACCGAGATCTCACCGTGAACCGCGACCTCAGCGTGGACCGCGACCTCACGGTCACGCGCGACCTTGATGTCGGCGCGACTGTCCTCGCCCTGGGAGTCAGGACCAACTCGTTCAAGCCGTTATACCAGGACTATGGGACGCTCAGTACGGGCGATGGTGGCGCCGCGATCTACAATGACGCGGGCACACATCAGGCGCTCGTGATCACGGGTAACAGGAGCTCAACCAACAACACCGGAGACCGAAAGATCAAGCTCTACGACGATGTCACTGTAAACGGCGACCTGAACGTGACCGGGAAGATCAACGGATTGTCGATCGAAGCCGAAAAAAGCGTCTCGAACGCCTCGGCAGCAAGCTCGGGCAGCAGCACCATAGCGCTGGGTATCAGCAGTTCGGAAGGCTTCTGCTTCCTGGTGGGGATGAGTTGGAATCCCTACAACAACACGACTAACAACCATGGGGGCGCGTGCTATGTGGATATCAACGCATCCTCTCAATGGCAGTTGACAGCGTCCAGCGAGTCCGCGACCACACAATCGTGTGAGGCGCGCTGCATCAGGTTTTGAGTCACGCGAGCAACCGAAAAGGCGCGTCGCCCATCTGACGTCAGGTTCGGTAGCTCGCGCCGCTCGGACGTCGGCGCTTACCGGCCGCGGTCGCTCTCTCGCCGTGGCGGTGTCTGCAGCAAGCGCTGGCGCCTGAGCGAAAAGAAGCCGCGGAAACATTTTGATCGCAGGGTGTCTTACCCGACCTGCGATCAAAATGTTTCCGCGGCTTCTTTTCGCGGGCCACCCTCGGGTGGTCCACGCATTTACTCTGGCAAATCCAGCGGTTTTAGCTGTCGCCCTTGTTGGGGCGGCGCAAGAAGGTGGGCGTCTCGACGTCCTCTTCTTCCTCGGCGCTAAGGCCGCCACCAGTGCGACGGAAGGAGCCCGAGGGGCTCGTGGGGCGAAGGTAGCGACCGCGACGGCGATTGCGCGAGGGCTCCTCGTAACCGGGCGCTGCGGGCTGTTGCTGGGGCGCCTGCTCGGCAGGTTGCTCGGCGGCGGGCTGTTGCTGCTGCGGAGGTTGCTGCTGAGGAGGCTGCTCGTAGTTCTGGTGAGCAGCGGGCGCGGGTTGCTGGTAGCGCTGTTGCGGAGGCTGTTGCTGTGGCGGCTGCTGGCGCTGCTGCTGTGGAGGCTGCGCGGCTTGCTGCCTGCGCGCGCCGATGGGCGCGTAGTTGGACTGCTGCGAGGAGGCGCCGCCGCGGCTGAGCGAGTTGTCGAACCCGGTGGCGATCACGGTGATCTTGACCTCGTCGCGCAGTGACTCGTCGATGACGTTACCGAAGATGATGTTGGCCTCTTCGTGCGCGGCCTGCTCGATGAGAGAGAGCGCCTCGTTGAGCTCGGACAGCGTGACATCGAGACCGCCCGTGAGGTTGACGAGGATGCCCGTGGCGCCCTCGATGGAGACATCTTCGAGCAGCGGCGAGGAGATGGCCATCTCTGCTGCTTCGAGCGCGCGGGAAGGTCCGGAGGCGGAACCTGTGCCCATGAGCGCGAGTCCTTTCCCGCTCATGATGGTGCGCACGTCAGCGAAGTCGACGTTGATCAAGCCAGGGACGGTGATCAGGTCGGAGATCCCCTGAACAGCGTGGAGGAGAACCTCGTCCGCTTTCTTGAAGGCTTCGAGGATCGTGGTCTGGTCGCCGCTGATGGCGAGCAAGCGCTGGTTGGGGATGATAATCAGCGTGTCGACGGCCGTGGCGAGGTTGCGAATCCCCTCCTCGGCTTGCTTGAGGCGACGGCGCCCCTCGAACTGGAAGGGCTTGGTGACGACGCCGACGGTGAGCGCGCCATTCTCGCGAGCGATGTTCGCGATCACTGGAGCTGCGCCGGTGCCCGTACCACCGCCCATACCCGCGGTGACGAAGACCATATCCGAGCCAGCCAACGTCTCGCCGATGCGAGCCTGATCCTCGAGCGCGGAGTTGCGGCCGATCTCGGGGTTGGCGCCAGCGCCGAGCCCCTTGGTCAGGCCCGCGCCGAGCTGGATCTTGGTGGTGGCGAGGTTGTTCTCGAGCGCCTGCACGTCGGTGTTGGCGGCGATGAATTCGACGTTGCGAACCCCTTCCGTGATCATGGTGTTGATGGCGTTGCCGCCCCCACCACCGACGCCAAACACCTTGATCTTTGCCGAGGATGGCAACTCGGTGTCGTCAAATTCGAGCATGATGTCCGTCTCTCATGTATGAGAACGCGCGCTCTGGCAGCCAGCCTCCTTGCCTTTTGCCGCGCGCGTCTTGTCGCAGAATATCGAGCGTTACCCGAGGTTAAACCGAAGAGCTCGAGCATCACTCGAACTCTCGAGTGATGCGAGCTACAGGGTGGCGCTCCTGCGCCTGTAACAACGCAGAATGGAACCTAGCACTGCATCTTGTATCCGACAAGACCGCTGCGCTTGTTCGGGGTGCATTAAAGTATCACGCGAAGTCCCTGGAAACATTAAAAGAACTCGGAGATCCACTGGCGCATCCGGTCAGTGACGCGATCGTAGAAGTTCTCGTTGTCTTTGATCGGGAAGAGCTCGCGCTCGTGCTCGCGCGCGCCGTACTGCACGAGGCCAACGCCGGTGGCATACTTGGGGTGGCGCACGACGTCGACCAACCCGCCAACGCCCTTTGGCATCCCGCGGCGAACGGGCATCCCGAGGACCTCTTCTGCGAGCTCAGGCATGTACTCGAGGACCGTCGAGCCGCCCGTGATCACCACGCCGCTCGCGATCAGATCCTCGTACCCCGACTCCATGATCTCCCTGCCGACGAAGGCAAAGATCTCCTCGACGCGAGGTTCGATGATTTCGCCAAGGATCGCGCGGCTGATCTTGCGGGGAGGACGACCGCCCACCGAGGGGACCTCGATCGGCTCGTCGGGACGAACGCGGCTCGCGATGGCGCAACCTGCGGCGTGCTTGATGCGCTCGGCCTCGGCCATCGGCGTGCGAAGCCCGACGGCGATATCATTGGTCAGGTGATTGCCACCGATCGAGAGCACGGCGGTGTGCACGATGCTCCCCTGAGAATAGATGGCGATGTCGGTGGTGCCGCCGCCGATATCTACCACGGCGACGCCGAGCTCCTTCTCATCCTCGCTCAGGACCGCCTCGCTCGACGCGATCTGCTCGAGGACGATATCGGCCACGTCCAGCCCGCAGGAGTTGGCGCACTTGATGATGTTCTGCGCGCTCGTGACCGAAGCGGTGACAATATGCACCTTCGCCTCGAGGCGCACGCCGCTCATGCCGAGCGGCTTCTTGATGCCGTCCTGCTCGTCGATGACGTATTCTTGTGGGATGACATGCAACACCTCGCGATCCATCGGGATCGCCACGGCGCTCGCGGCGTCCACGACGCGCGCCAGATCCTCCTGGCGCACCTCCTTGTTCTTGACCGCGACGATGCCATGAGAGTTAAAGCCCTTGACGTGTCCGCCGGCGATGCCCGCGTAGACGCGGTTGACCTCGACGCCTGCCATCAACTCGGCCTCTTCGACCGCCTTGCGGATCGAGTTGATCGTGGCGTCGATGTTGATCACGACCCCCTTGCGCAACCCCGTCGAGGGGTGGCTCCCGATCCCGATGATGTCGATGCCATCCCGGCCGACTTCACCGATGATGCATGCGATCTTGGTCGTGCCGATGTCGAGCCCGACGATGATCTCTTCCTTCCTGGTCATACGCTCCTCCTTCCCTGGCTGCGTACCGTGCTCGTTCTGCTCACTTCTACCTAGTCACTCGCTGGCCGCTTCCTAAAAAGCCCAGCGTCACCCTCACCGATCCTTGGTTCGGGCGGGTCCGACCGCGACGCGGTCAATATCATCATCCTGGTCGACCAGGATGTATTCGACGTCCACGCCGCGCTCGGCGAGCGAGCTGTGGACGACATCGTATCTCTCGAGGCGCTCTTGCCAGCGTCCCCAACCGAGGCGCACCTCCATCCCCTGGTCGCCGACAATCAGCGACAGCCCGAGGACGGGATCAGCGTGCACGTGGTCGAGCGCGGCGCGCTCGTTCAAGCCCATCTTCATCCAGAGGTGTGATACGGCGATCGCCTC
>Ga0208061_100390_pt1 | contig 12430 bp, 12 predicted proteins | sample DeeseametaMP0555_FD_184209 | JGI IMG/M metagenome (GOLD analysis project Ga0208061, IMG submission 184209) | Marine microbial communities from the Deep Atlantic Ocean - MP0555 (SPAdes) | ecosystem: Environmental > Aquatic > Marine > Oceanic | place: South Atlantic Ocean | collected 2011-01-23 | reverse complement strand
GAGCCATGTCAGGCAACTGACCGCGAGGAGCAAGGGGCTTCTGAACAGGGAGCGTGGTGTGATAGCCATCGTCGTCTTCTCTCGTCGTGGGGGTAGAGGATGTCAGGTCATGTTTCATGATAATGATTGCAGGCATGTGCCGCAAGCTCATGAAATGAAAGAAACAATAGAAGGCGGCTATTCCCCATCAAGACAGGCCAGCGACAACTTTGCTCCGGGGCGAAGGGGTTGTCGCTGGCCTGTCTCGGGTATCAGGCGGCATGCTGTGTGCGAGAACCTCTTTCTCGAGGGTGCGCGCCATAGGCGCGCTCGAGGACCTCGAGCGCGCGCTTTTCCTCCTCGGAGGTGACCTCGGGGAGACGCACCTCGAGGTTGACGTAGAGATCGCCCTGCCCTCTCCCCTTTCGCGAAATCCCCTTGCCGCGAAGGCGCATCACCTGACCGGACTGCGTGCCCGCGGGGACCTTGAGGGTCACCTCGCCATCGAGCGTGGGGACCTTGACGCGCGCGCCATGGATCGCCTCGCCAAGAGTCAGTGGGATGTCGAGGTGAAGGTCGAGCCCATCACGGGAGAAGTTCTCGTCCTCGGTCAGATGGATCTCGAGCAGGAGATCTCCAGGCTGGCCCCCTTCGACACCATTTGGCGCTGGCATCCCCTTGCCGCGAAGGCGCAAGGTCTCGCCGTCCTCGACGCCGCTCGGGATGTTGACCTTGATCGAGCGCCCTCCCTCGAAGTGAAACTCGCGTCGCGCGCCGAGCGCGCCAGCGCGAAAGTCGAGCGTGACCGAGGCGCGAAGGTCCTGGCCTCGCGCGACCCGCGGTGATCGTGGCTGTCTTCTGCCAGCAAACCCGCCGCCAAAGCCACCGAACAACTCCTCGAAGAGGTCGTTCGGATCGAGGTTCACGTTGGCGCCGTTGCCAAAGTCGAACCCGAAGCCCTGACCTGGTCTAGCACCTCGGAAGCCACCTCCCCCATAGGCATTCTTGAAGGCTCTGGCCTGCTCGGCGTCAAACCCCTGGCGCAGCGAGTCCACGCCAAACTCGTCATAGAGCGCGCGCTTCTCGGGGTTGGACAGGACCTCATACGCCGCGCTCGCTTCCTTGAAGCGCGCCTCGGCGGCGGGGTTATCGGGGTTGGCGTCGGGGTGATTCTTCTTGGCCAACGCCCGGTAAGCTTTCTTGATGGTGCGCTCATCGGCGTTCTCGGGGACGCCGAGCACCTCGTACAGGTCTCTCATTTGCTCTTTCATAGCGTCTCTCCTCGGAGAAGTTCTCGCGACGCTTCTCCTGATTGCTTCAACGTCTCGTCGTCTTATCTGGCCACGACGACCTGCGCGGAGCGAAGCAGCGCGCCGTCCTCGGAGAACCGGAAGCCCTCGCGCTCGACGTGCGCGATGCTGTCCTGAGGCAAGTCATCGACATGCATCGCGCCGATGGCTTCGTGAACCTTGGGATCGAACGTATCCCCGACCTCACCGAACCGTTCGACGCCGAGCCTTTTGTTGATGGCGTCGAACTGATCGCGCAGCGCCTCCATACCGTCGGCCCACGAGGAGCCGTGGTCGCGCGCCTGAACAATGGCGCGGGAGAGGTTGTCTCGAAGCTCGAGGTATGCGGACACCACCTCGCGCTTTGCGGCGCGAGCTCTGGCGCCAGACTCCTCGTCTTGCTTGCGCTGGAGGCGCTCGAGATCCTCGAGCAGCTCCTGCGCGCGCTTGACCGCGCGGACGCGCTCGCGCTCGATCTCGCTGGCAGCGTCGTGGAGTTCAGGAGCACGCGGCTCGTCCTCCTCCGGCGCGTTGTCCTCGGGCGCAGCCTCCTGCTCTTCAGGAGGCTCGATCGCATCCTCGATAGCCTCGAGCTCTCGCTCGAGCACCTCGATGGTCTTGGCCTGCTCTCTGGATTCAGAGATGCGAGCCTCGAGCTCGCGCTGCAACTTCTGGTTGAGCAGCTCGAGGTCTGCGATCTTGCTTTCGCGGGCAGACGCGTTCGCGGCGGCGTTTTGTGATGAAAGCTGTGTTTTGTCGCTCGCGACGCGCTGGCGAAGTGCCTGATTCTCGCGCTGAACACGCTCGAGTTCACGACGGTAGAGGTCGCGCTCCTTGGCGATTTCTTCAGCGAGTTTTCGGGGCACGGTGGCTTCTCGCACAACGCGGCGTCCGAATGGATCGTGTCTGTAATACACGATATCCTCCATGTGCTGACCAAACCCTGAGAGCCATGCGTTTTTGACGCGTGGAGAAAGAGAGCTGGTGTTTGATTCTTTGAGATGGCGTTTTATCGAGGCGTCGAGATTCGAAAAGACCCTCGCCCCCTCGAATCGGCGGGGCTGCTCACTCGAGCGGCCTCAGCGCGCCTCATCGCCGACAAGAAAACTCTAAGCACTCGCGCAGGGGCGGCAAGCGCGCGGCAAATGGCAGGATGCTTGCGCGAGCCGGGAGAGCGAGGGTAGATCAGGATCTTCGAAGAGAGCACCACGAGGCGATTCCACCCGAGGGAGCCAGCCGATGATCGACCGACAAGAGACCCGCGCGCGCGAGGCAGCGCTGCGCGACATCCTGCGCGCGAAGAAGGAGATCGATCCGACAAGCGGCGAAGATCCGGTCATGATCGCGCGCGATATCATCATCACGACGCGCCAGATCTACCTCGAGGAGCACTCCCCCTTTTGCAAGGGACAGGTCGATCCGGCGGAATTTATCACCTGGATCGCGGCGCTCGCGCGCCGCGAGTTCTTCCCTGTGATCCCCGCCGAGAATCCTCCGGGCGAAGAGAGCACCCTCTTTTTGGATGACCGCCTCGCGCTGCTGGCGCTCATGATCTCGACATCCCCGCAGGCTCGCGTGGTCAAGCAGGCCGCCATCGCCGCGATCGGCATGCAGGAGCGCGAGAAGTGGATCGCCAGAAACAACCTCATGGCGAGCGCCATGCAGCACGCGCTGGCGCGGTGTGAACATGACAACATCAACGCGCTGCGCGACCTGAAGGAAGCGCTCGACAAAGAGGGCTCCGAGGCAAACGCGTCGATGGGCCAGATCTCGGGCGAGCATGACGCGGGGTGGACTTACTGGGAGCGCCGCCTGGTCAAGGCGTGCACGAAGCAGGTCGAGGCGCCCTCGGACGAGTTCGATGACACGATGGCGAGGCTTTTGATCGACGCCATTTATACCATCTTTAAAACCAACCACTCGAGCGCCACCAAGAGGTTGCGCAAGTCCAACGAGATCGCCAGGGTGCTCGGCCTCCTCGCCAGCGAGGATCTCTACCCGGAGACCACCCACAAGCACACGCGCTGGCTTCACGAGCGGCTGACGCTGATGTTCGACATCATCCAGGATTCGAGGCAGCGGCCCGTGTTGGAGAAGGCGGCGCTCGTGGCGCTAGAGCAAGAGCTCGAGGAGCGATGGTCCAGGGATTTCCCTGACCTCGAGAAGCAACTGCGCAGCTCGATGGAGGACGCCGACGAGAAGATCCTGCCCGCCACGGCGCTGCTCTCGGAGTTCGGTGAAGAGGTCGCCAGGGCGCAATACGAGGGGTTGCGGAAGGCGGAGTTCAAGAACAAGCGCATGCGCCTTGTCGAGTTGGTCAGCCTGCTCGATACCTACGCCGAGTCTCCAGGGCTCGAGGTGATCGTCGCACGAAGTTACGAGGCGATCTTCGATGGGTTGCCCGCCCACGAGAAGAGGCTGCTCGTGGACCGACTGTTACGCGAGCTCGCGCGGGAGGAGTTGCTCACGAAGGCGAACACCTGGCGCATGATCATGGACCCGCTGCTCTTGCAGAACAAACGCAACCTCCCCTTGCTGCAACGCATCACCGCGCTCGCCCACGCGAGCGAGGGGATCAGTGGAGAGCGCTATGACATGTTCTATCTCGAGGCGTTGCTCGAGTCGAAGCAGTCTGGGGACTACTCGCTCGAGACCATCCGAGAGATCGGGAGGAAGGGAGGACGCGCCTTTATCCCCAAACTCTTTCCGCTGACCGAGCAAACAGCGGGGTTCTTTAACCGCCCCACTCCTGTCGCCGAGGCGGCGCAGAAGGCGATCGATGCGATCATCGAGCGCGAGGGGTTGGAGAACACAGGAGGTTCGCTGACCGTCGCGCAAGGGAGCGGCGGAGAGCTGACGCTCGCGATGGCCACGGAGGGCGCGCTCAGCGTGATGGATGATGGCGCGGTGATGAACTCGGGGCCATCGGGCGCGCCCATGGCGCGAAAGACATCCTCACGAAGCGTCGCGATCGCTGCCGGCGTCCTCTTTTTCGTCCTCGCGGTGGTCCTCTTCGTCCTGTTTGGCGGCGTGCTGTGAGCACTGGCTCTCGAACCACTCGGCCACAGGAGCCCAGGCGATCTGGCGCTTGCGCGAGAAGAAGTCGATGTGTCCGAGCTTGTTCAGGCTGTAATCGGAAGGCTCCATCCAGGTGATCTCGATCTCGGCGTTGGGATAACAAGCGAGGTTGGGGAGCGCGTTGGCGGGGGTCGCGACCTCGTCGTCTCGGGCGATGAATGCAGCCCAGGGGACATCGATCGCGGAGAAGCCTGGAGAATCACCGAGCTCGCTCACGTAGTAATCCTCACGCTTCCCCCACCTTGCCCAATCCTGCGTGACGCCTGCGGGGAGATCCACACCGAGCCCGATCAGGCTCGCGGGCATGTACCCGAAGGTCTTCGTGAACAGCGGCACGAGGACGTGCCACAGCGTCCAGACCAGCGCGCGCTGGTTCCCCTCCATGCCTCCCCAGTAGCCAAAGCCCATCCCGTAGGTCGCCACGGCGTCGATGCGCGAGGCGTTCGCCATCAGCCCCATGAGCTGGCCGCCGACCGAGTGCCCGAAGACAAAGTGTTTCAGGTCTGGGTACTCGCGCTCGAGCCTGGAGAACGCGGCGGTGAAGTCATGGCGTCCCCAGTCGACCTTGGTCGCCTTGTAACCTCGCAGCGACCTCGGCGCGCTCGCGCCGATGCCTCGATAATCATACGTCAGGACGCCGAAACCACGGCTCGCGAGGTAGGCCGCGAAGGACGCGTAGAAGTACTGCGGGATGCCCGTGCCCGCGTTGATGAGGATGGCAGCCTTTGCCCCGGAGACGGGATCATACTGGACCCCTTCGAGCAGATGACCGTCGCGTGTACTGATGGTCACTCGGCGTTGTCGAACATCCTCCCGGTCGATTTTTGGGAGCTTGATCACGCGACCTCTGGAGCTGCCCATGGCGGCCTCCTCTGGCAGAAGAAAACTGGAAACAATGCGGCCATCGCTTGACCGCCTCTTACAAGGTAGGGAGGATACAGGAGGGTGTGAATGGGCATTCATTCAATTGAGGTTTTCAAAAATGAAAAGCCTGGAGCGCATGGACTGGGATGACCTCCTCTACTTTATCGAAGCGGCGCGCGCTGGCAGCATGAGCGGCGCAGCAAAGAAGCTCGGCGTCTCCACGGCGACCATGGGGCGGCGATTGGATCAGCTCGAGGAGGCGATCGGTGTGCGGTTGTTTCATCGCTCTGCATCTGGATTGATCGCCACGCCGCAGGCGGAGCTGTTGCTGGATCACGCGCGCTCGGTGCGAGAGCGCGTGGATGATTTTTTGCGCGCGGCGGATGCGTCGGCGCCCAATGATTTTGACGGCGAGGTGACCATCACGCTCTTCGAGACTCTGGCGACGCATTTTATTACGCCGAGGCTGGCCGAGTTCCGCGAGCGCTACCCGGATATTCGCCTGACGATGCGATCGGAGCCGAGGCTGGTCAAACTCTCGAGCCGCGCGGCGGATATCGCCATCCGTGTGGCTCGGTTTCGCGAGCCGCGCGTCATCGCGCAAAAGATCGCCACGCTCAGGTTTGGCCTCTACGCCCACCCCGATTATCTGGAGAAATACGGCGCGCCGAAGGAGCCATTGCGCGACCTCTCGGGGCATGCGCTCATCGCATACGACGAGCGCTTCGACACCATCCCGGAGGTCGCCTGGCTGCATGTTCGCGCGCGCACGAGCGATCTGGTGCTCCGCTTCTCGAGCGCCTCGGCCATCTCGAGCGCGGTCCACGCGGGCGCCGGGATCGGCATCCTGCCAAGAGTCGTCGCCTCGCCAGCGCTGGTGCCGCTTTACGTCGGGGACGAGCTCCCGACGCGCGATGTGTGGATGGCGATGCACGAGGACCTGCGAGAGATCAAGCGCGTGCGCGCGGTCTTTGACTTTTTGCGCGAGATCCTGCGCGAGCAGCTACGCGACACCTGATGAGCGTGACTCGAGCACCTCGCGATGCGCCGAGCGCATCTCTGTGAGTGACCCGCGCGAACACGAACGCGCACCACGACAACACACAGAGAGTAAAACAGAGGATGCGCATCTCACGCACGATCGAAGCACCAGCCGAGGTTGTCTGGCAAATCTTCACGGACACCGAATCGTGGCCGCGCTGGGGACCGAGCGTCTCGGGCGTGGACGCCCCGGCGCGCCATATCACCGAAGGAATGAGAGGCAGAATCGAGACCGCGCTCGGCCCTGTTGTAAAGTTCGAGATCACGCGCTGCGACCCTCTCCCACACGCATGTTGGGAGTGGAAGGTGCTCGGCATCCCCGCGACAACCCATCACGTCGAAGCGCTCGGCGAAGATCGCTGCCGCGCGAGCTTCACGCTCCCCGCGATCGCGCTCCCCTATGCGCTCGTGTGCAAGCGAGCGCTTCGAGAGATCGAGCGCCTCGCGCTGGAGCAGCACAGAGAAAAAAGGAGTCATCGAAGATGACACGATTTATCCGGGCGCTCCCCGAGGGAGCGCATATTCTTATCCAGGGCGCGAGCCGGGGCATCGGGCTGGCGTTGACCGAGGCGTTTCTCTCCGATGATGGGATCGCCACGGTGTTCGCGACCTCGAGACATCCTCACCAGAGCGCAGAGTTGGCGCGCCTGGAGCGCGAGCACCTGGGACGTCTTCACTTGCTGTCGATGGATATCACTGACGAGGAGGCGATCGCGCGCGCGGCGCGCGAAGTGAAAGAGCTCACCTCGAAGCTGCACCTGTTGTTTAACGTCACGGGCTTCTTGCACGACTCATCGACGGGGCACCAACCCGAGAAATCACTGCGCGACCTGGACCCCGAGCAGCTCCAGCGCAGCTTCGCGGTCAACGCCATCGGACCCGCGCTCGTCGCGAAGCACTTTCACCCGCTCTTTCGCCATGAGGTCGAGGGGCACTGCTACTTCCTGAACATGTCCGCGCGCGTCGGGAGCATCGGAGATAATCACCTGGGCGGTTGGTACGGCTATAGAGCATCGAAAGCGGCGCTCAACCAACTCACACGCACGCTGGCGATAGAGATGGGGCGAAAGGCGCCCTCGACCATCTGCGCGCTGCTCCATCCCGGAACAGTCGACACAGACCTCTCCAAGCCATTCCAGCGCAATGTCCCCGAGGACAAGCTGTTCGATCGCGCGCTCGCTGCGCGCCAGCTCATCGAGGTGATCGATGGGTTATCATCAACCGACAGCGGCGCGTTCTTTGACTGGGCTGGCGAGCGGATAGAGTGGTGAAGCGCTGGCTGGTCAGAAAAAATATCGATTCATTTTAAATACATCCTGGAGGGGTCGCGTCTGTTGTTTGTGTGAAGGGATGAACCTCACTGAGATGGAGGAACAACGATGAACGCGAAACAAAATATCAAAATGCTTCTGATGGCCCTGGTTGCAGTCAACATGCTCAGCGCCTGCATTATAGAGACGGACCCCTACGACGGTCGCACGACGACCACGACGACCACGACGACCACCGAGACCGAGAGCGGCCCCTACTACGAAGAAGAGGTCATCGTCGAAGAGGAAGTCATCATCGAGGAAGAGGTCTACGTTCCTCCCTTCCATGCACAGATGGGCTCGGTCACGGGCGAAGTCATCGACTACGATGACTGGTACGAGACCTCCTGGCAGCTCTACACCTTCAACTTCACCGACGTGGCCGACACCTACACCTGCGGCCCCAACATGAGCGCGGTGAGCGAAGGCACAGTGGCCACCTTCTACCTGCACGGTTTCGAGGTCAGCGACGAGTTCGCGGCATGTCCCGAGGGGCGCTACACGGTCGTGGAAGAGTGTGATTTGTATGAGGGCGAGGCGTGCGTCGAGATCATCCACCGCGATGAATTCGGCCACGAGGTGGGCACTGACTGGGCGACGTATGGCGTCGTGAACGTGCGCCTTCTCCCCGCACGCCACCACGGCGAGCCTCACACCTGCCTGGTGGAGTCCTCGGTCGACGGACACCCTGACATGAGCCTCGGTTTCGAGCTCTACTTCGACTCCTACGACATGGCGCCTGGCTACGACGAAGGCGCGAGCATCTGCACGATGTAAGAAACTGCTCACTGATGGTGAGCGGCACGGTTCCTCCACCGGCAACAAGGCCGCGGGGCGCATCTGGAGAGCGCCCCGCGGCCTCGTTGTTTCTTGCTCATTCGAAGAAGGAGAACAGCTCGATGATGTAATCACCGAAGGTGAAATCCAGGTTGCAGCTCACACGTCCGCCCGTGCCCATCGTATGGCCATACGAGCTCCAGATGATGATGCAATTCGCCAGCGGTCCATGGGTCGGGATAAACGTGACGTTATCGCCATGGTTCCCTTCAAAGTAGAAGTCGATCACGATCGCGTCCTCGAGCATTCCCGCTGGGTACGCGCCGCCTTCATACTGCGCCACGATCTCTTCGTAGCGACCGCGTGGGATCTCGAACGTGTCCTTCTTGCTGGCCAGGAGCTGCTCGAGCGCCCAGGAGAGCAGCGCGAAGCGTCCCTCTCTCGTCGACGCGCCATCGGTGTACTCGTCGTCGACGCCGCAAGATTCCAGGTCGAACTGCGCGAACGTCATCGGCACATAGGCGTCCTCACCGAAGAAGAACCACATTTGCTCGCCGTCGCTGTCGATCCCAGCGCTGTGGTCTCTCACGAAGCGCTCGAGGTGGGTCGGCAAGGGGCGGCCAAGCTTCTCCTTGACCGCGGCGATGACTTCCTCGGAGGCGGGATCTTCGAAGGCGAACTCGACCTCGTAGGTGGCGTTATCTCCGGGATAGAGGATGCCATCCTCGGCTTCGTCTCGCACCAGCTCGAAGTAAACGGCAGCGGCGCGGTAGCAAAACTCGTGATGGATCGCCTCGATCGGGTCCTGGAAGTGATCTTCGATCTTCCAGTGTTGCTCGAAATACTCGGCGAGCCGCTCGAGGTCGCCCTCCCCCATCTTCGAAATCAAGGGAGCCCAATCACTCCAGAGTTCACCACCTTCGAAGGTGTGGTGGGCGAGGGAGCGGAACTCACCGAAGAGATCCTCGGGATTTTCTGCGGGGCGAAAGCGCGCCGCTCTGGCGCGCTCGAGGATCTCGTAGGGGGTCATGAATCACTGCTCCGGGCAAGTCGTCGAGGTCGCAGAGAGGAGCCTGTACTTTCCATCTGGCGCGAGGCCCACGTAGACCATCAACCAACCATCAGCGGTTTTGATGACCGCAGGATCTCGCGTAGACCAGGCGTCATCGCCATCTTCAGCGAGCGGGATGCTGACGCCTTTGCGCTCGTAGACGACGCCATTTGGCGATGTCGCCAGGCCGATGCGCCATGGGCCAGGGTCCGAGTTCGTCGTGTCGTAGCCACCATACCACATGTACCAGGCCTCGCCGACGCGATGCACCTCTGGCTGCGCCACGGACTTGCTGTCAAAGCCCTCTCCGTCGGCCTCGAAGACAAGGTCTGTGCCCACTGTCCAGTCGATGCCATCGGCGCTCGTGCCCTGCCCGATCTTGTAGGACATGCCATCGAAGCCCGTGACCCAGAGGCGGTATCCCGTGCCATTGGCGTCAGGGCGCACCTCTGGATAAATCATGGAAAGAGAGGCGAAGCCGCCAATCTCCGAGGGTCGAAGGATGCCATCCTGGCGATTGTTAAACGTGGTGCCATCGGCGCTCTCGGCGTAGTCGAGCGAGCCGGAGCCAAACCACATCTTGACGGTGCCATCCATCGCGCGGATCGCGGATGGGTAGGTGTCCCCATCGAGGTCCGCGACCGCCACAGGATCAGTCCACGTCGAGCCATCCTGCGAGGTCGTCGTATAAATCGAGAAGCTCGCCGCGCGGCGTCTGGCAAAATAAACCCTGTAGCCACTTCCATCCTCGATGATGGTCGGCGCGTAGTCCCCCTCGTTGGGAGCGAGGTCGGGAGGATCTTGCACGAACAGGCGGCCCTGCTTTTGCCAGACCCAACCATCGGAGGGTTGCTCCTCGCGCGTCATTCCAGGAACCGGCAAGCACTCGGGAGGCCCCATATCCGCGTCCGGGGCGACCGCCATATCCTCGCCATCGCCCTGATCCGCGTCGCTCATATCGACGGGCGCGCCCATGTCCGCATCTGGCGAGGCTGGCGCCATGTCCTCCTGCTCGACAGCCATATCTTCGGTGGCTGCGGGCATATCGGGCGTGCCTTGATCCTGGCCAGCGGTCATATCCCGAGCGCTGGCAGACATGTCGTCACTGGCGCTCGGATCGGCAGGGTCGGTGCAGCTCGTGGCGAGGAGCAAGCCGGTGAAAAGGAAGCAAAGCGTGGCGTTTCGTGCGGTGAGCATGGTTCTCTCTTCGTTCGAGGATGAGCGATCAGGTTCCACGACGAGGGTTGTTTTGCCGAGAGAACGGGATGCGTCAAGTGACATTCCTTGTCACAGAGTGACCAGAATTGTCATCGACGTGAAGATCTGGCCGATCCGAGTGCCAATTTTTGTCTGTGTGATGACTCGCCATCCGGCCACAGCGCACACACAAAACACAAAACATAAGCAAAAACAACCACCTACCACAAACACACCAACCCTGGCACGAAATCTGCTCCAGTATTGGGACATCGGGCGTTCGGTGCCCAAACGAGGAGATGAGCCCATGTTCGAGAATCCACAAGACACCTTCGCAGCGCTGAAGACTCAAACGCCAAGGTTCGCGAGCGCACCTCGACTCGAGCCGATCGTGCGACGAAGCTCAGCGCGGACCAAGACCACCAACGTCGATCAGTGGGAACACCTGAGGCCAGCGTCCGCAAAGCTCGAGGCCGAGACCACCGTCGACGCGCACCTCTACGTGCGCATGCGCTACTTCACTCGCTGGTGAAGATAGGCGACGACCTGAGAGCTCACTGATACTCAGAGAAGAACTCTCTGATCTCGTCCGCGCGCGCGAACGCGTCTTGCCGCCCGAGGTCGAGCATCGTCTGGGTGAAGCTTCGATCGAACAGGAGAAACGAGAGCGCGCCAGTGCGCCCCGCCTTCTCGAGCACACTCATCAGCAGGCGATTCGAGCGCGTCGCCTTCTTTGACAACACGCGCGCGTGCTCGACAGCGATCTCGCCAAAGTCATGGGTCGGCTTGAAGCTCAGCGTCGGGATCTTGCGCCAGGGAGCCCCACGCTTTTGCACCAGCGCGTCCTGAATCCGAGCTTTCTGACCTGGCTCGAGCACATCATCCATGACATCGACGAGCTCGTTGATCGCTTCGAGCCGCTCGAGGTCATACATCGCCGAATCGTAACTTAGCGAGCCGACCACCTTGCCCAACATCTCGATAGGCGTGGGGCCAGCGTCATCATCGGCCATCGAGAGCGCGGTCTCCTCGTCGTTGCGCAGCGAGATCACGACCAGGCGCTCGGCGCCTGCCCGAATGGCAGCGGAAATCGGAGTCTTGTAGCGCACGCCGCCATCGCAATAGAAGTTGTTGCCCACCTTCCTGGGAGGAAACACCAGCGGGATCGCCGCGCTCGCCAATGCGTGTTGTCCATCGATCTCGACCGGGATAAACGTGCGGCGCTCGTCCGACCAGTCCGCCACATCATAGCCCTCGCTCATATGCGTGAACCAGACGGAGCGCCCCGAGCTGAGCTCGAGCGCGGTCAACATCACGCCGCGGATCTTCCCCTCTCGAATGTTCTTTCGAGCGCGATCCCAGGGAGGGATCTCTGCGATGGTTTTCTCGAAGGGGGCAGGATCGAGCAAGGATCGCCCCGCGTCCTCACTGCGATCCGAGAGGAGGTTGAGTGGCCTGATCTTGATATGGGTCTCGAGCGTCATCTCGAGCCATTGTTTTCGGGTGAATGCTCCGCCGAGGTCTCCCCGGTCACCATATGCGGCAAACCAACCACAGTTGACCGACCCTGCTGAGGTCCCTGAAAAGATTTTGAAAGGAGATGGCTCGTCCGGGCTCAACCCGAGCACATCGACGATGCCAAAAACAAGCCCTGCGGCGTATGCACCTCGCGCGCCGCCACCTCCCATGATCAACCCCGTAATGGGTTGCTCCTGTCCACGCATACCGTCCTCATCCTGACTCGAAAGCTGCCATTCATCTCTCTCGAGAGAGGGAGCCCCGAGGCTCCCTCTCGAGGCAAAGGTTATGACACGAGGACGCCGAGGTTGGGAAGCGCGGCGATG
>Ga0208061_100388_pt1 | contig 12473 bp, 9 predicted proteins | sample DeeseametaMP0555_FD_184209 | JGI IMG/M metagenome (GOLD analysis project Ga0208061, IMG submission 184209) | Marine microbial communities from the Deep Atlantic Ocean - MP0555 (SPAdes) | ecosystem: Environmental > Aquatic > Marine > Oceanic | place: South Atlantic Ocean | collected 2011-01-23 | reverse complement strand
CTGCCAGTGATTCTGGCAAGTCGGCGCGCTGTCTGAAGATATTGAAAAATTCGAAAATCGTGCCAGGTCCCCGCCCATGCTTTCGCGTGACGCTCGGCACTTCGAGCCGGGCGAGCAATCTCTCGACAGCGACACCGAAACAAACTCACAACAAAAAGATAGAATACCCTTCCCGACTTATATCTACTGTGATACACCCTCTGGCGACCCTATTCTTTCTCTTTCATGGGGGACAGTTTCGATGCGTTTACTTGCTCTGGCATTGGCCATATGCGCGCTCACTGCATGCGGCGATACGACACCTGACAAAGCACCGGCAGAGACCACCCCGGCGCCTGAACAACAACCTCCCCCGTGCGAGGTGGAGCAGTTGGAGGATGGCTCGGTCAAGATCCAGTGCGGCGATGGAGATCCGGTCGTGCTCGAAGCTGGCGAGCCAGGGATGGATGGCGAGGATGGTGCCGATGGTCAAGATGGCTCCTCGTGCGAGGTCGTCGAGACGGGCAGTGATTATCGCGTGATCGCGTGTGAGGATGGGACAAGCATCACGCTCGAAAACGGCGCACAGGGGGAGCGCGGCGAGGATGGTGAAGATGGAGAATCTGCCAAGGTCACGCTGGTTCATGTGGAGCGTGAACCAGCGGGGATGAACTGCCAAGACGGCGGCGTCAAGATCGAGACAGGGGTCGACGAGGATGGGGATGGCGCGCTCTCGCAGGTGGAGCGTGCGAACGCGACCGCTCATTATGTCTGCGACGCGCGGCCCGATAACGTCCCGAGGCAAATCACAGCCGATCAGGCCCACACCTGCGCTCTGTTCGACGAAGGGATCAAGTGTTGGGGGGATCCGAGTTACGGGCAACTGGGCAATGGTCAGGCATTGAACACGAACGGCATCTCTTGGCCCATATCCGCCATCGACCTGCCAGCGATTCCAGATTACGTCTCGGCAGGCATGTCTCACACTTGCGCGCTCGTATCCACCGGCGAGGTCTACTGCTGGGGAGACAACGCCGTCGGCAGCCTCGGGATCGCCACGCAAGGGAACACCACAGCCAAGCCAACCTCGCCGGTCCCTCTCTCGGAGCGCGTGGACCAGATCGCTTCAGGCGGTCGCCTCACCTGCGCACTCGATGTAACCGGGCGGTTTTGGTGTTGGGGAGACGTTGGCCCCACATCTCATCTGGCTTCACCCGAGAGGCCACGAGAGGTCGAGCTCCCCTTTGTTCCGGTAACATTTGACACCAACGCAGGCCACACATGCGCGGTTTCTCCAGGGGGGGAGGTCTGGTGCTGGGGGTATAACGGGCGCGGACAGCTTGGACATGGCGATGTCGAGGAGGATCCAACCCCGAACCAACCGACGCAGCTCCCGGCCCCTGCCATCGATGTCAAAACGGGCCTGGGTCACACCTGCGCGCTCCTGATGACTGGGGAGGTGTATTGTTGGGGAGATAACGCCTTTGGCCAGTTTGGCGAGGCGGTCGAGCAGCCCCTGACCACGCCACAACTCTTGAGCACGGGGGTCGCGGCCAGGGCCACACATCTCTCTGTGGGCCAGTGGCACACATGCGTGGGATTCGACGACCTGACGGTGAAATGCTGGGGTGAAGACTTTGACGCGCTCCAGACTGTCTTCCTCGAGGGCATCGAGCAGCTCGTGTCGGGACAACTGCATATGTGCGTGCTCGATGGCGCGGGTGATGTGTGGTGCGCTGGCAATAACGGCAACAGACAATGCGGCCAACACGGCACCTCGAGGGTTACCGATCCGCGGCGCGTTCTCGGGTTCTGAACACACACCTTTCGACAAGGCAAACGTCACATGCAGACATACGCTCGAACATATGTGTGGGTTCTCACCTTCGCGCTCTCCCTCGCAGGGTGCGCAGATCCGCCCACGAACAACGCCCCGGAATCACAACCCCAGACAGCGCCTGACCAGCGAATGTGCGATGTTCTCGAGGCACCGGATGGCGCGAGGATCGTGTGCTCGGATGGGCAGGAGGTGTTCATCCCATCCCCTGCCCGCGTCGATGGTCAAGATGGTCAGGACGGAAGTTCGGGCATCGACTGCAGCGTGCAGGAGGTGGACGACGAGACCGTGCTCGTGGAGTGCGACGATGGCACGCGCGAGCTCATCTCGAAGGCATCCGATGGAGCTCCCGGAGCGCCCGGTGAACCAGGAGAGGACGCCGCTGACTTCTTGATCTCGGTGACCTCCGAGCCTGCGGGCGAACATTGCCCGGATGGGGGTTCGAGCATCACGCAAGGACATGACCTGAATCATGATGGAGTATTGCAGGAAGAGGAGTTACTCGGAGCGCAAACGCGCTATATTTGCAGGCGAACCTCCCGTGAAGTCTTCACACAGATCGATCTCACCGGAGCCAGGAGTTGTGCATCGAGTGATGCTCGCGTGGTCTGTTGGGGGAACGCCTTCTCGCGTCCCACACCTACCCCGACCGATGTGGTGCCATTGGCAGGTGGCGTCGAACAGATCGCGACGACTTTCAACGACGTTTGTGCGCTCTTTAAAGATGGCAGCGTGGGGTGCGCATATGACAACCTGCTACCTCAAGGAAGCAGCCGCAGCGCAGATGAACCGATGCTCAAGATGGTGGATGCGCTCGAAGACATCGTCGAGATTTCTGCGAGTATTGCTCAGGCATGCGCGCTCGACCTGTATGGCGATGTCTACTGTTGGGGAGAAGGGAGCGCGAGGACGCCGCTAAAAGTCGCCATCCCTGCCGCCAGGCGTATTTTTACAGGCCCTCGAAACGCGTGCGCGGTGACGGTAAGCGACGAGGTCTACTGCTGGGGGGCGAACACGCACAATCAGCTCACCCAGGGGGAGACAGATAAGCAGTATCCTCCCACGCGCATCCCGCTCTTCGATGGCGATGTCATCGATATCGGATTGAACTCTCGCGCGGTTTATGTCTTGAAATCGAACGGGGAGATCTTCGTGAGCGGCAAATCCTCGCGCACAGTCGGATGGCAAGAAACGCGTGCTCGTCAACTCGAGGGGCTCAGTCACGCGAACGCGCAGCAAATGGCTGTGGGAAGTTCCCACCTGTGCGTCCTGGATCATGCGCGAGATGTATACTGCAAAGTCGAAGAGACATCGCCATCTGGCGAGGAGATCTCGCGCCTCCAGAAACTCGGCTATCTACCTACAATCAAAGAGATTTCTGGCGGACATAACCACCTCTGCTTCCTCTCTGAAGAGGACATGATCTATTGCGCGGGACACAATCGTTCGGGGCAACTCGGCAATCCGGGGGTCCCGAGGACACTGAACGCGCTCGATCCCCTCGAAATGGCGACGCCCGTCATCGGCCTCTAAGTGGCCAAAAGAGCTCGAGGCTATCGCCAGAGAAGCCGCGGTGCTTTCGTCTGCCGATGAACAATGCCCCCTCTAAAGTCATCGTCCTGCTACCTCGTCAAGGATCACCAACCGATGAGGCCGCCGGGACCGCCGGGACCACCGCCGGGGCCGCCGCCTGCGGCGCCCTGCATCGAGCACGAGTCCGCCGAGGAGCTCCTGAGGATGATGGTCTTGCTGGCGAGCATCACACCATCTGACATCTTCTGGATGTCGAGCACGTAGGGTGATGGATCATCCTCGCCGCCGACCACATTGTCGTTGCCAAGCTGTGTGTCGGGCTGTCCGAAGGAAGAGTAATCCTGGTGCGAGCCAAAGATCTCGTTATTGAGCTCATCGGTGAAGAAGAGCTGCGAGATGACCTCGGCGCTGGCGTTATCAGACGCATCGTAGGCGCCCGTCATGATGCGGAAGTGGATATGCACCACGCGCCCCGAGTACCAGCCGGGGTAGCAGGTGTCGAAGTTCACGACGCCCGCCGCGTCGGTGCGCTGATAACCTCGAAAGAAGAGCTGTGATTTGTACTCCTCGACGTCGTTGCACATGTCGGTGATGTTCCCCGAGTAAATCCCCTCGTGGTTGGTGTGCCAGATCTCGACGATGACATCTTCGAGCGGCTGACACTCCTCGTCGAGCACGCGCAGTGAGAGCCTCACAGGCAAGCCATTCCACCCGTCACTGACATCCTGCTGTTCTGGCGAGGTCGTGTGACAGGGCCCGATGGTCGCCGCGCAGGTCAACGTGCAGGTCGTCGGGGCGTCGCTCTCGAAAGGATCGGGATAAGTCGCGGCGGCGACCATCGCGGCGGTGCCACCGGTGGCCCAGGCGAGCTCGCCAAGATCAGCGGCGTTGTCCTGATCCTGCGCGGTGCCTTGATCACTCGCGCCGCCCATATCGAGGTCGCCGTTGCCAAGATCTCCACCGCCCATATCCGAGGCGGCCATACCCGAATCATCCTGACATGCCAGGAGATGAAGCACCGGGAGCGCGGCAAAGCCGACCCCCATGGACTTGATCAACAGACGGCGCGACATCTTCTTTTTGTGCTCGGTCATCGAAGCTCTCCTGCAATCGAGGCGCGGGGTTCTCACTCTCGCCCACAACAGCCAAGGCGCGGGCAAATACAGAAGCCAATGTAGCGACGCTTTGTATCGGTTCTTTTGCAGGTTTATTTCAGATTGTTTCAGCGCGAGGACAAGAGAATCACCGTTCGCCCTCCTCGGCCTTGTTTCATGCGGCTCTGATGGTCCGAGCAAGCATCCACCGCTGCTCTCTGTGCGCCCTTGCTCGCAGCAAGGCAAAAGAGGAGACTCTGTGAGGACCTTCCCTCGACCTCTGAAACGAGCGATGCCGTGGAGCCTCCCTCTCAACATCCGATCACAGTCCTGTATGTCGAAGATGACCCGAGGCTCGGGCGCCTGACGACAACCTATCTCGAGCATCACGGATTGAGCGTCGAGCTCACGACGACCGGCGAAGAGGCGCTCTCGAGCTTGCGCGAGGCGCAACCTGACATCGTCTTGCTCGACGTCTTGTTGCCAGGCAGAGATGGACACGAGGTCTGCAAACTCATTCGCGAGCGACACGATGTCCCGATCATCATGGTCACGGCGCTGGATGAAGAGGCAGATCGTGTCCTCGGCCTCGAGGGTGGCGCGGATGACTACGTGACCAAGCCGTTCTCATCGAGAGAGCTGCTCGCGCGCATTCGCGCGCAGGTCAGGCGGGCGCGCGGTAAACTCGCCACCGAACCTCGGAGGATCGAGGTCGGAGACCTGATCATCGACGAGCAAACGCGCACGGTCACGTTGGCGGGCGAGGAGCTCACGATGACCTCGCACGAGTTCACGCTGCTCCAGGCGCTGGCCGAACGCCCGGGTCGGGTGCTCTCTCGAGAACAGCTCATCAACCTGACACGCGAGCGCGGCGATGAGATCTTCGAGCGCGCCGTCGACGTGCAGATCTCGAGGTTGCGCCAAAAGCTGGGCGATGATCCGAGGTCACCCTCATGGATCAAGACGGTCCGAGGCGTTGGATACGTCCTGGCCGCGCGGGAGTCGTGATGAAGCCACGTACATCCTCTCTGAGGGCGCGGCTCGTGATCCTCTCGACGGTACAAGCCGTGCTGATCATCGCGCTGGCGCTGGTGATCGCGTTTTTGAGCATCCCCAGACATGACGAACCTCCCCCTCACAGGCACGACGCGCCCGAGATCGACGCGCCGCCCCACTTAAAACATCGCCCTGACGCGGGCGCTCCCCCAGAAGGGATCGACGGGAGGGTGTGGGGCCCACAGCTGACGTTGCTGCTGATGTTGTTGGTGTTGATCGCGGGTGGGTATTTGACGGCGAGCTGGCTGTTGCCGCCTCTGAAGGAGCTTCGACGCGTGACGCTCGCGTTTGGAGATGGTGACTTCAAGGCGCGCGCCGAGATCGAGCGAGAGGACGAGATCGGAGAGCTCGCGGTGAGTTTTAACGAGATGGCCGCGCGCATCGAGCAGATGATGCAAGCGGAGCGCTCGTTGCTGGCGAACATCTCGCACGAGCTCCGCACGCCGCTGGCGCGCATTCGAGTCGCGGTCGAGCTGCTCGAGGACGGAGGACAGGAGCTCGCGCCATCACTGCTCGAGGATCTGGGGACGGACCTGATCGAGGTCGAGAGCTTGCTCGACGACATCTTCGCGGCGGCGCGGCTCGAGAGCGTGGTGACGAGTTCGATGGAGGTGCTCTCAAGCGCGCGCGACGAGCTCGACGCGGTGCGCCTTGTCGAGGACGCCGTGCGCCGGTTTAACATCCGCCACCCGAACCGGGAGGTGGAGCTCGATCTCCCGAAGAGCGCGCAGCCAGTGCGTGTGCAGGTGGTGCTCTTGCGGCGCGCGCTCGAGAACCTGATGGAGAACGCGCATAAATACACGCCAGATCCGAGCGCGCCGATCCAGCTCCAACTCGTTGGCCAGCCGGAGTTTGGCAAGATCGAGATTCGCGTACGCGATCGTGGCGTCGGCATCCCCGAAGAGGAGCGAAAGCGACTCTTCGAGCCATTTTACCGTGGGCAATCGGCCACCAAGAAGTCAGGGCTCGGGCTTGGCTTGCCGCTCGTGCGACGCATCGTCGAAGCGCATGGGGGCTCACTCGAGCTCTCGAAAGCGAGCAGCGAGGGCCACCCGGAGGGCACGTTGGCGACGCTGAGTTTGCCAACCGAGTAGCCCTCGCCATTCGAACCCCCCGAAAACAATCGAGGAAAAGAAAGGGGTTGCGCCACGCCCGACCTTTTTGTACAGACGTACAAGGTCGCCTTGTACACCCGTACAAACAAGTGTACAGTATCGACATCAACAAGTGCTTAGAAAGATGACTTGGCGCAAATACCAAGCCACTGAAAGCGCGCGAGAGCAGACCAGAAGTGTTAAACAGATGAACAAAAACACCGAAGAAAACACGGAAGCGATTCTTACCGCAGCGGCGGCGCTCTTTCGCCAGAAGGGGATCGCGGCGACGACGATCCGCGCGATCGCCAGGGAAGCCGACATGCTCCCTGGCAGCGTCACGTATCGGTACGCGACCAAGGATGACTTGCTCGTGGCGCTTATGCGTCGCGCGGTCGAGAAGGTCCGCGACGGGGTCGAGCGCATGATCGCCGAGACCGACGATCCCGTGGAGCGTTTGAGGCTCGCGATGCGCGTGCACATGCGCGTGCTGCTCGATGGGGATGACGCCTTTCACGTGCTGATGCTCGACTGGGGGCGGCTCTCGGATAAAACGCGCGACGCGCTCTCGAAAGAGCGCGCCCGCTACGAGCAAATATGGGACAGCGTGATCCAGGGCGCCGCAGCGAGCGGGAGGTTGGTACCGGGATTGGATTTGACCCTGCTGCGCCGGTTTGCCTTTGGCGTGGGGAACTCGGTGGCGCTCTGGTATCAGCCCGACGATCCTCGCTCGATCGACGAGATCGCGGATGCCTATGCCGCGCTGCTCGGGCTCGGCGCGCTCTCCAAAGAGGCGCGACACCCGGACCCGACCTACGCCTACGCGCGCCTCGGCGCGCTCTATCCCTGGGAGAGCGAGCGCAAGCTCGCGCGCTTCGAGGCCGAGCAAGAGAAGAACAACAAGGGGGACCACGATGCATGATCCGAATCCGAGGATATCATGGCGATATGTCACAGCCGCGCTGCTCGCGCTCCTGGCGACCGCCTGTCAGGAACCTGTCTCGACCACAGCTCACGATAGCGCTCCGGTGATACGAACCCAGGCGCTCGAGGAGCAGGCGCCCTCCTCTACTGTGCTGCTCGACGCTCGCGCGGAGCGCGCAGGCACAGCGCGCGCCACATTGCGCGCGACGCCAGAGCCCGTGCCAGCGGGGACGGACGCCTACCGCACGATGGCGCTCGACGAGGCGCCGCCAAGGCTGGGCATAAAGAGTGGCTCGCGCGTGCTCGACGCGCAATTTGTCGAGGATGGCGTCGTGATCCTCGGCGCGGACCACGTGCTGCGACACCACAGCGAACGCGGCATAAAAGAACTCGCCGCGGATGTGCTCGGGCCGCTCTCGGCGGCAAGGGAAAAGGTCGCCTACGTGCATGGCGAGCCGCCGGACATCACGCTCGCTGTGGCGGATCTGCGCAGCGGCGAGTCTGTCGAGATCGCGCCGACGCTCGCGCCGGTGTGGTCTCCAGCGCTCTCGCAGGATGGCGACAGCGTGATTTTCGTGGCGAGCCACGAGGGGCGCCCACACTTCTTTCGCGCAGACATGAAAGGCAACCTCGAGAGCATCCCCACAGGACTCCGCACGCCATCGGCGCCCGTGGCGCCGATCTGGATAGAGGACGAGTTGTTTTTCCAGGATGAGCGCGGGGTGGTGCGCTTCGCGCTCGAGACCGCCTCGATCGAAGAGGACCTGATCGGCGCCACGCTCTTGCCAGAGGATGGCACAGGAAAGGTTCGCGTCGAGGTCAACGGTGAAGTCCGCGAGCTCTCAGGAGGTGCGCGATGAAGAAGTCTGTTTGCATCATGTCCCTCTCGCTCACCGCGCTGCTGTTTGTCTCACTGGACGCGACCGCGCAGGTCAAGCACCGCCGCCCTTACACCAGCAGCGCTGGCGTCAACGCCTACTACGACACAGATGGCGTCAAGGGGAACGGGAGCTCGCGCGATTACCTCTGCCGCGGGGACAGCTATGATGGGCACTCGGGGACAGATTTTGGGCTGTCGGTGGGCTCGACGATCGTGGCGTCTGCCGCAGGGACCGTCACGCGCACCAACAACGGCTGCGCGAACTATGGCGGCCTCGGGAGCACCTGCGGAGGTTACCTTGGCAACTGGGTGGAGCTCAGTCACTCGGACGGCTCGCGCACGGTCTACGCGCACATGCAGCTCGGCTCGATCCGGGTGAGCACCGGGCAGCGCGTGAGCTGTGGGCAGGTGCTCGGGAGGTCGGCATCGAGCGGCAACAGCAGCGGCCCACACCTGCACTATGGCTCGCGCGCTGGCGCATCGGGTAGCTGGAGCATCTCCTCGACGCGCGCCACCTACAAGGGGAGCTGCGGCAGAAACAGCAGCCTCTGGGTCAACCAGGGCGCCTACCAAAAGGCGCCGGGCACCGCCTGCCAGAGCCAGGATTCGGATGGCGATGGCAAGAATGACAACGTCGACAACTGCCCCGATGACAGGAACGGTGGACAAGCCGACCGCGACAGCGACGGCGTCGGGAACGTCTGCGACAACTGCCCCGGCAAGCCAAACTCGGGACAGCGCGATTCGGATGGCGACGGCATCGGAAACGTCTGCGACAACTGCAAGAACATCAAGAACAGCCCGCAGAATGACCGCGATGATGACGGCGTCGGGAACATCTGTGACAACTGCCCGGGGAAGGCAAACCCCGGCCAGGCCGATCGCGACAAGGATGGCGTCGGGAACGTCTGTGATAACTGCCCCGATGATAAAAACGCGGGGCAAAAGGACGACGACGGCGACGGCGTCGGGAACGTCTGCGACAACTGCAAGAACGTCAAGAACCGCGGCCAGAAGGACTTCGACGAGGACGGCAAGGGGAACGCCTGCGACCCGGATGACGACAACGACGGCGTGCCTGACGAGGTGGACAACTGTCCCTTCAAGCCAAACGCGGGGCAGCTCGACTCGGACGGCGATGGCAAGGGGAACGCATGCCAGGATGATGACGACTCCGATGGCGTCCTGGATGCGGATGATAACTGCCTGCGCACGCCAAACCCGGACCAGAGTGACATCGACGGCGATGGAAAGGGGGACGCCTGCGATGACTCGGATGGCGATGGCATCACCGATGAGGACGAGCTCGAGGTTCAGGACTTTGACCGCGACGGGATCGACGATCAGGAGGACAACTGCGCCGACGCGGAGAACACCTCCCAGGATGACCTCGACGCCGATGGCATCGGAGACGCCTGTGACAGCGACATCGATGATGATGGCGTCGAGAACGCGCTCGACCTCTGCCCGATGACCTTCGATGAGGAGCAGGTCGACCTGGACGACGATGGCATGGGCGACGCCTGCGACCCGGACGTGGACGGAGATGGGATCGACAACGCCAACGACAACTGCCCCGAGGTCGAGAACGCGGACCAGGCAGACAGCGACGCAGACGGCATCGGCGACGCCTGTGATGACCCGCTCGTCGAGGGTTGTGGGAGCGAGAGCTGCGGGGACCCAGGATCACAGGATGGCTGGGAGCTTGGAGAGGACGGCAACAGCTCGACCACCGTGGGCGAAGGAGGCTGCCAGGCGGCGCCAGGATCTCGCCGCCCAGCGCCCTCTCCGCTGCTCTTGCTGGTCTCGCTTGTCGGCATCGGTCTATGTGCTAGCCGACGGCTTTTCGTGGGCAGGTGAGGTCACTTTTGAGGTTTGATTTTGCGGCGATACGAGACTAAAAGATAAACGCGTGTCGCCCCACTAGCGAAATACCTCAAACCGACAACTCCATGTCAGGGACCCCCCGAAAAACGTGGCGGGCTCGTCTGCTCGAGATCCACTCCCCAGACCCACAGGTTCGACGACGAGGTCGCGCGCTGGCGACCATCTACATGGTCTGCGCGAGCCTGACGCTGGCGTATGGTCCCTACATCCTGCTGATGCCGCTCTACGAGGGGAGGCGTCTCCCCTATCTGCTGGTCCTGGCGCTCATCCTCGCCTTCCTCGCCATCAACATCTGGTCGAGCAAGCGAGGCAAGGTCGACGCGAGCATCGTCTCGAACTGCGTCTTGATGGTGATCGGGCCAACGATCCTCTACCTCGGCCTCGAGATCATCATGACCACGATGTGGTTGATGGTGACGATGCCCTTGTTGTGTGCGTTCGCGATAAAGCGCGAGCAAGCGATCCTGATCGCGGCGCTCTCGACGGGCTCCGTGCTCCTCGGGCGCTTCTACCTCGCGCCCCACGTCCACCCGCCAGAACACCTCGAGCGGGAAACCGTCATGATGCTCTTCGCAGGGATCGGGATCGCGGTGACGACCTACCTCTCGTCGAGCATGTACAAGGTGATCCGCGACACGCTCGAGAAGAACCAGCGAGAAGCAAGGGAGGCCAAGGCGCAGGCGCTCGAGCAGGCGCGGCAGGTCGAGCAAGAGCACGAGCTCGTGCAGCGCGCGAACGAGGAGAAGACGGCCTTCTTCGCCGAGATGTCTCACGAACTTCGCACGCCGCTCAACGCGATCCTCGGATACTCCGAGCTGTTGCTCGAGGACCTCCAGGACTTCGAGCAAATCCCTGAAGAGATCCTCGAGGATACGCGCTGCATCCAGCAAGCATCCCACCACCTGCTCGCCCTGTTGCATGACATGCTCGACCTCGAAGAGATCGGGAGAGATTTCGACGACATGGAGCCCGAGCCCTTTGACCTCGTCGCGTTTTGTCGGGAGATCGCCACCTCGATGCAGATCGTGGCGCGCAACCAGGAAGACGTCCTCGTGGTCGAGTCGCTGCTCGAGGACCCCGAGGTCGTGCATGACCTGACCTGGATGCGACAGATCCTCTTCAACCTGCTCTCCAACGCGATCAAGTTTACCGAGGCGGGCACGGTCACCATCGCCCTCGCGGCGTTGGAGTCAGGCCAGATCGAGATCGAGGTCCGCGACACCGGGATCGGCATGAGCGCGCGGGAGGTCTCGCGCGTCTTCGATGAGTTCGTGCAGGCTCAGGAGGACACCTCGCGCGAGTTCGGTGGGACAGGGCTCGGGCTCCCCCTCTGCCTCAGGCTCGCGGACCGAATGGGCGGCGAGCTTGTCCTCGAGAGCAAGCTCGGCGAGGGCACCACCGCGCGCGTGACCCTGCCGAGGCGCGCCGAGGAGGTGGCCTTATGAGAGGCAGAGTTCGCGCCTACTTCGATCCATCACACCTGGAGATCAGCCAGAGGATTCCGGCGGCGCTCCTGATGCGGCTCTACGCGACGATGTCCGGTTTGCTGACCGTGTTCGGTGTGGGGCTTCTGCTCGCTGGCCATTGGAACGCGAACATCCTCCTCTATAACTTTGTCCTCGCGTTACTCTGCCTCGTGCATGTGGAGCTAGCGCGCAGGAACGTGATCCTGCTTCCAGCGCTCGTGGCGCTCGTCTTCACAGTCGCGACGAGCATGGCGGTGATGGTTCAGACAGGTGGGCTGTCGGCGGCCGTGTGCCTGAACCTGATCCCGCTGGTGATCCTGACCTTCGCGCGACGCGAGCGGCTCGTGCCCGCGCTCAGCGGCGTCATCTGGCTGCTCCTGGTCGCGCTCCACTTCTGGCTGCGCTACCACCCGGAGCCGCACCCGGGACCTCCCGTCTACGAGTTTCGCGTCTCGCTCATCACCTTCACGGGGATCATGGTGCTCGCGGGCATGATCACGCACCTGGCGAGTCGGGTTCACCAGGAGGCGCTCAAGGAGGTCCGCCAGAGCATCTACGAGCTCGAGCAGGCTCGACAGGGATTGCTCGAGAGCACGATCGCCTCGCGCGAAGCGATGGAGCGCGCGGAGACGATGCGCCACGCGAAGAGTCGCTTCCTGGCGCATATGAGCCACGAGCTGCGCACGCCGCTCAACGCCATCGTCGGGTACTCGGGGCTCGTGG
>Ga0208061_100385_pt1 | contig 12510 bp, 10 predicted proteins | sample DeeseametaMP0555_FD_184209 | JGI IMG/M metagenome (GOLD analysis project Ga0208061, IMG submission 184209) | Marine microbial communities from the Deep Atlantic Ocean - MP0555 (SPAdes) | ecosystem: Environmental > Aquatic > Marine > Oceanic | place: South Atlantic Ocean | collected 2011-01-23 | reverse complement strand
CTTCAAGCCGAGGTGCGCCTCGAGAAGACTTCCCCCTACGACGCCGAGGATCTGACCATCGGCCCCTGTGAACCAGGGGAGATAAAGCGCTGCCTCTTCCTCGCCGACATCGGCGACAACCGCCACGTGCGCAACTTCGTCGTGATCAGCCGCATCCCTCTTCCGAGGTCACTCACGCCACGCCCGAAATCACTCGTGGTCGATCACAACATGGTCCTGGCCTATCCCGATGGACCTCACGACGCAGAATCACTGGCGATTCATCCAAAGACCGGGCAGCTCTACCTCGTGCACAAAACAAAGAACGGCGAGAGCGATGTGTTCCAGGTACCTCGCAAGGCATACGAGAAGCATAAGGAGCCGATCTCGTTGGAAAAGATCGGCGCAGTGACATTCGAGCACAGCTCCGTATCAGGCAGGTTGGCCACGGCAGCGGATTACTCGCCAGATGGCAGGTGTTTCACTATCAGGACCTACGTCCAAATCCACACCTGGTGTAGCGACAGCGAGGAGACTCCGCTGGAGACATTGCTAAAAGGAGCGCGCGATACGGTGAGACCGCCAGCGACATTCCAGAGCGAGGCGCTGACGTATTCGCCAGACGGAGAGACGCTGTACACGACCAGCGAGAGATGGCCCGCGCCATTGATACGCCTTCGTCGCGCGAAGAAGCGTTGAAGTGCTTTTGCAAAAGCGTGCGAAGTAACCCAAAATAAGAAGCGTCCCCGAAGGGGACTTCCTTTTTGCCCAAGAACGCATCGGTAGATCATGACGCCTGAAGATCTCATGCGCGCTCGCCAGCCCGAGCGCAAACCCCGTGATTGGAGTGTGATCATCCTCTGGCTCTCGATCCTACTGAGCGTTTCGATGGTCACGGCCACCTTGATGTGGAACCTCGGTCGCTCGCTCAAGATCGCGAGCTACCTCGAGAAGCACGGCGTCGAGACCTGCGTCGAGCTGCACCACCCTCCCGGTCACAAGGGGGACGCCGAGGCATCGCCCTACCAGAACGTCTGCCAGCAAATCGTCGAGAAGAAGCACGAATCCTGCCTCGAAATCACCGAGAACTTCGACGACCTGCGCGAGCGACGCACCGAATACATGGCGTGCGTGATGGCAGATGGGATGCGGCTCGCGGCTCAGAGCGAGCCCCCGAGCACCACGTCAGCCGCATCCTCTCAGGAAAAGTAACTCACTCCTCTCCCTTGGGGTTGGTGCACACCGGCGGCGCGTCTGAATCCAGATCCTCGAGCGGCGTCGGGTCTCTGTGCTCACCAAACACATCCCCTGCCCAGTACAGATCATAGCGACCACCTGCGAACCCCTGGAGTTCGATCGTCGCCCCGTCGATCGAGACCTCGATCTGCTCGCCGACGAGCACGAGACGGTCCGCCTCGAAGCAAGACGCGGTGTATGGCTCCATCCCATCACACGAGGTAAGAGGCGCGCCAGAGACTGCCGCCATGCTCCAGTCAGGCGCCGAGGTCAAACCTGCGCCGCTGACCGAGAGGCGATCTTTCAAGCCACCGGTCACATCACCAGCGGCGTCAGGGTACAGGCCGATCCTGTAGTGACCTTCCACGTCATCCAGGTCAGTGACCTCGGGATCGGTCGCGCCATAGAATGAATCGACGACCTCCCCGAGAAGAATCAATGCGCGCCCCGGGCGCATATACGCGGGAATCTCGGTAGCGACGGCGTCGACCATCATCGAACCTTGCTCGTCGATGGGAGCGTCACCGAGCAGCGGCCACCATCCTGATTCGGGGAGGTAAACCTCGCGCGTCGTCGCGCCCTCCTCCATCACCGGCGCGACGAGGATATCATCGCCGATAAAGTACTGATAATCATCAGCCTTGCTCCAGAGCTCGCGATCTTGTGGGAAGACGAGGAAGGGGTGGCGCGTGATCGGCCACCCGAACTCCATGGCTTCGCCAGCGAGCTCCTCGAAGTAAGGGAGCAACAGCGTGTGAATGGAGGCATAGCGGCGATAGTGGGCGATGGTCTCGGCGTCGCGCTCGAAGCTCCAGTTCAGGCACTTCGCCGCGCCCTGGTGCGTGCGCATCAACGGATGGAACGCGCCGATGGTAGACCAGCGAAAGAAGAGCTCCTTGTCCGAGAGGATGTCGCCCTCGCCGATCCAACTGTAACCGGCGATGTCCGAGCCAAAGATCGCCACGCCCGCCATCCCGACGTGCGCGCCGATGGGAGCGACGGTTGGCAAGCCATCATCATACCCCCAGTCGGTGTTCTGATCGCCGCCCCACATCGTGGCAGCGAGCCCCGATGATCCTCCGTTGACCGAGGCCCAGCCGCTGCGCGCCCAGAAGACCCAATCATTGGCGGGGCGATCGGGGTTATTTTCATGAGCGCTCGTCAGGATCTCGCGGTTGAGGCGCTGCCACTCGAGCGGGAACTTGTTGTGATAGGTCCAGGCGGACTCTCCGCTGGCGAGCACGGCGTCCTCGGGCATCCACTCGGAGAAGTCCGCCATCCAACCATCGATCTTTAGCTCGACCGCCGCCCTCTCGAGGTATCCTGCCATCCAGGCGCGCGCATCGGGGTTTGTCAGGTCGACGAGGCTCGCGTTGCGGAAGGCGGGATCCCGAAAGTCATATACGTTGCCGTTGCCATCCTTGATGAGAAAATCACCCGCGACGCCCTCGTCCCACATGCGCGTAGGCTCGGGGACGAACGTGTTGAAGTAGCCGAGGAAGGCGAAACCGCGCGCGTGCAGCGCGTCGATGTCATCGGGCAGGTTCGGGTACGTCCCCGGATCCCACTCCCAGGCATAGGAGAGGCGGAAACCATTCGGCGTGATCTCGCCGCCGATCCAATCCTCGACCCAGATGGCGCTCGAGGGGATGTCGTTGGCGCGCAACGCCTCGGTGACCTCGGCGATGCGCTCGGGGCCGCCGATCGTGTCGCTCCATGGCCCGAACGTCCAGCGCGCCGGCTTGGTGATCCTGCCAGTGTACTCGGTGATGCTCGTGAGGCGCTCGCGAGGGGAATCACCGGTGACGAGCACCAACCCTGGCATCTCCGCATAGGATCTCATCGAGACGCGGCCTTCATGTTCCTCGCAGAGATCGATTTCGCTGAACGCGTCGTGTGTGACCAGGCCGCTCCAGCCCGCCGAGGAGTGCAGCACGCCCATGGGCGCATACGCCGCTTCGAGCAGGTTTCTGATCGGGAAGCCGATCAGCGTCTCCTCCTTGTGAATCCCTTGCTCCTGGGTCCAGAGCGGGTACGTGCCGCCGCGAAGATCCATCCCCGTGACCTGCGTCCCGAGGCCAAAGAAGCCTTCATCCTGGCTGCAACCGAACGAGAACTCTCCGCCGGTCGCATCCTCGAGGCTCGTGGCGAGCTCGATGCGCAAATCATCCGTGTTTTCGTGGAGCGAAAACACGAGGCTCGCGGTCTCGTTCTCCAGATCGAGCAAGGGCCACACGAGCTCGACCTTATCCTCGGAGACCTCCACGCGATCGACCTCACCGCCAAGGACGACGTAGTCCATGCTGTCAGCGAGCGTGTTGACGCGAAACGCGCCGAACCCCTTGCGCACCATCGGCACGCCGCGCGCGATGCGCGCGGCAGAGAGCGTCGTCTCTGCGCCGTCGACGCAGCTCGGCACACCGTTCATCTCTCCGCCTGTTCCGATCACGCGCCACGCGCCGCTGATCTCGTTGATTTCGACCCTCCACTCACCGAGCGTCTTGACGATCGGCGCGCCCATCCCTTCTGTCACGACGGGCGCGCAGGCAGGCTCGGGAGGTGCCATATCGGCATCATCAGGCATATCTTCGGCGGTCATATCCCGAGGTTGGTCTGGCGCGCTCATATCCCCTGGCGACTGCATGTCTTCTGCTCCAGAGGTCATGTCCTCTACGCCCGAGGTCATATCATTGGATGTGGGAGGTTCTTCACCACACCCCGAGCAAGCCTGCGCCAGCGCAGCGAACACACAGATGCCAGCGAGCATCGCGCGATGGAGTCGTTCGGGTCGGACAAATTGACGCATCGAATCCTCTTCGGGGGTGTATACATATTGAAGGAGCTGGTGATGCCAGCGAACAGCCGATCCTCGGGGCAACGCCGAACAAGAGCAAGAGAACGCGACGCCATGGTAAAAGAAGACGTGACGAGCACCAAAGAACAAACAGAGGCCGCCGAGGCTCCTGAAAAGGAGGCCGGGTTGTGGACGAGGTTGCGGAGCAACCGCTACGCGAGCTGGGCGATCGACATCACCGTCATGCTGGGCATCTTCTTCCTGATCACGCAGTGGCAATCACGCCATCTTATCGATCACAAGGAGCCCGCGCCGGACTTCTCGTTGAGCACGCTCGATGGCAACGACCGCGTCTCGCTCGAGAGCCTGAAGGGGAAGCCGACCGTGCTCGTGTTATGGGCGCCCTGGTGCGGGGTTTGTGGCGCGGAGAGTTCGACCATATCTGCGCTTCGAGACAGCGTTGGCGACAAGGCGAACGTGGTCTCGATCGCGCTAGAATACGAGCAAGTCTCCGATGTTCAGGGCTTCGTCGACAAACACGAGGTCGATTATCCCGTGTTGCTCGGGAACAAAGCGTTGACGGATGCCTTTAAAGTGAGCGCCTTCCCCACGGTCTACATCCTGGATGAGGACGGGAAGGTGTCCTCTTCACTGGTCGGTTACACGAGCAGCTTTGGCTTCCGTTGGAGGTTGTGGCTGGCGTGAACCGGCATATGCCCGAGCCATGATATGACCTCCTCACCATTGCCCTGGAGTTGTGATCGAACGCTCGACGCCGCTGGCGTCGCCGCTGCGTTGGCGCACAACTTTCAGGATCGGTTCCTCGACGCTGCCATCACATATTTTGGCGCGGGTTGGGATAACGAGACCTATGTGATCACGCCACACAGTGGCGCCACAGGGAAGCGGTGGCTCTTTCGCTTCCCAAAGCGCGCGGACTGTGTGCCTGCGATGGAGCGAGAGCTCGAGACGCTGCCTGTCATTTCAGATGCGCTCTCGATCGCGGTGCCGACGCCCACGTTTGTCGGTCAACCGAGCGATGCGTTCCCCTACCCCTTCTTTGGCTATGATATGATCGAGGGCGTCACCGGGGACGATCTCGACTTCGAGGTTCGAGAGCGCGAGCAGCTCGCGAGAACCCTCGGCGAGGATCTTCGCAGGCTGCACGACCTCACCTTCCCTGGCCTCGATCTTCCGGTCGCTGGCGAGACCTTCGAGGCGCGCATCACGAGGGTCGAAGAGGACTTCAGCCTGCTCGAAGAAGCGCTCGGTGTATCGCGCGCGAAGTCATGGGCGAAGCAATGGAGAGAGGCCACGCTTCCGCCGCTCTATCAGGGACCGCCGCGCTTTCTGCATGATGATCTGGGCTCGAGCCATATGATCTTCTCCCCAGAGAGCAAGCGCCTCGTCGGCCTCATTGATTTCACGGATCAGGCGCTCGGCGCGCCGGAGCGAGACCTGGTGGGGATGCTCACCTGGATGGGGGAGCCCTTTGTCCGAGAGATCGCGGATGCCTACGGCGCCGACGCGATCCTCCCCGATGACATCGCCTGGGAGCGACTCAGGCTCTCGACGTTGCTCGCCGCGACGCGTTGGCTACAAGACGCGCAACGCGCTGGCGAGGAGATGGGCGCATGGCGAACCTGGCTGCACGAACAGCTCGCGCCGATGCTGAACGCGATGTGTTAAACCGCCGGTCGACCTTGCGCTCGAAGCATCGACTCGGCATGTTGATTCGCGATGGTGGCAAAACGCGAGCGAGGTTTGAAATGCATCGTATGAAATTGTTCGGCGCGATTCTCTCGGGTGTGCTCGCGCTACAGGGATGCACCCTGTCCCCCTGTTTGCTCGACGAGTGTGATAACACGCGCCGCGATGTCACCGGCAACTGGGAGACGGACATCCTGGGGCGGTGGCAAGCCAGGATCGGCAGCAACCCGACGTACATGCACGAGTTTGGCGATGGCGGCGCTTACACCTCGATCGTGCTCTGCGATCATGGGCAGTACGTGCAACCTGGCGAGCAATCAGACGGGTTCTATAACCTGGACGGGGATGATCTCAATATCTACAGCGGCGATGGCGGAGAACCTGACGGCACGAGCCGCCCGACGTACACGATCGAATCGATCACCGCGAGCGAGATGAGCGTGCAAGCCTACAGCACGAACGTCGATGGTCAGGTCGACTCCAGCCGCGTCGTATTCCAGCGCGTGGTGTGCGATCTGTGATCATACGAGGTCGAACGACAACGCGTGAGGAGCAAGCACCGAACGTTCAAAACCACTGTCTGGCGCCGTTGACCTATCAATCCGAAGCAGGACAGCATCCAGCATCAACCTGCGACTCGACCTCGCTGTGCCCTTCACCATCATAAACAATGGTTTGTTGACAACAATTGCTCTGACCATTGTTGTAGGTGCGCGTGGCAGTGTAGTAGTTACCACCATCATGGGACTGAATGTTCGAGTCTGTCACCTTAATGCCCAATTTCTTGAGCTTCTTCTGCTCCTTGCCGCGCTCTTTTGACAGAGCTTTTGTCGCCTGCACCTTGGTGAGTTTGACCTTTGCTTTTGGCGTTGGCTTTTTCGCCTCTGCAACGATGGGAAGAATGGTGAGAATAGCGACCAAGGTCATGAATCTCTTCAACGTGTCCTCCTGAGACCGCAGATGTGTGGAAATTGGATTTGAAACCGATAACTTCGATTTTGGCAGATCCACAACAAGCTCACAAGACCCCTTCGAGAAGTGATCGTTCATGAGTGAGAAGCAAAAGCAAGCAAAGCGCGCCTCGCTCGAGCGCGGCGCCGTCTGGCGAGAACCGAGCCTGTTGAGCGATCAGGACATCTACCTCTTTAACGAGGGCCGTCACAACTACCTGCACAACCACCTGGGCGCGCACTTGCTCGAGCATGATGGCATCGAAGGCGCCTACTTCGCGGTCTGGGCGCCGAGCGCCCGAGGCGTCGCGGTGGTGGGTGACTTCAACGGGTGGGATGACTCCGTGCATTACCTGCACCCTCGCGCATCCTCGGGGATCTGGGAGGGATTTATCCCGGGCGTCGAGCATGGACAGCGCTACAAGTACAGCATCATCTCGGGGGATAACGCGTGGCGACAGCTCAAGGCCGATCCCTTTGGCAAGTGGCACGAGACGCCACCAGCCACGGCATCCGTCGTCTGGGACGCGAGCTTCGAGTGGTCTGATCAGGACTGGATGGAGGCGCGGCACGGGAAGCAACAGCTCGACTCACCGATCTCCATCTACGAGGTTCACCTCGGGTCATGGATGCGCGTCGAGGAAGAGGGAGACCGATCGCTTGGCTACCGCGAGGCCGCGCATAAGCTCGCGGACTATCTGGACGAGACCGGCTTCACGCACGTCGAGTTGTTGCCGATCACCGAGCACCCCTTCTTTGGCTCTTGGGGCTATCAAGCGACCGGTTACTTCGCGCCAACCTCTCGCCAAGGCACCCCGCAGGACTTCAAATACTTCGTGGATTACCTGCACAACCGAGGTTATGGCGTGATCCTCGATTGGGTCCCCTCGCACTTCCCCGAGGACGAGCACGGGCTCGCCAAGTTTGATGGGAGCCATTTGTTCGAGCACGCCGATCCTCGCAAGGGGTTTCACCCCGATTGGACGAGCTGCATCTTTAATTACGGGCGCCACGAGGTGATCAGCTTCCTGATTTCGTCTGCGATCCACTGGCTCGAGAAGTACCACATCGACGGGCTGCGCGTGGACGCCGTCGCGTCGATGCTCTACCTGGATTACTCGCGAGATGAGGGAGAGTGGATTCCCAACGAGCACGGTGGGCGCGAGAACCTCGAGGCGATCGCGTTCCTGAAGCAGCTCAACGAGACCGTCTACAAGGAGTTCCCCGACGTCCAGACGATCGCCGAGGAGAGCACCGCGTGGCCGGGCGTCTCGCGCCCGATCTTCCTGGGTGGTCTCGGGTTCGGCATGAAGTGGGACATGGGGTGGATGCATGACACGTTGCAGTACCTCTCGCGCGATCCGATTCATCGCAGCCACCATCATGACGAGCTGACGTTTCGCGCGGTGTACGCGTTCAGCGAGAACTACACGCTGCCGCTCTCTCATGACGAGGTCGTGCATCTGAAGCGCTCGCTGCTCGAGAAGATGCCCGGCGATGACTGGCGAAAGCGCGCGAACCTGCGCGTGTTGTTAGGCTACATGTGGGCGCAACCCGGCAAGAAGCTGCTGTTTATGGGCGGCGAGTTCGGGCAACGCACCGAGTGGAACCACGACGGGCAGTTGCAGTGGGAGCTGCTCGAGCAGGAGGAGCATCGCGGCCTGAAGACCTGGGTGCACGACCTCAACGAGTTGATGCGCGAGCACCCTGCCCTACACGAATTGGACTGTGATCCGAGCGGGTTCCAGTGGGTCGATGGCTCGGATAATGCGCAGAGTGTGCTGACCTTCTTGCGCTGGGACAAGGCGCGCGAGAAGCCGATGCTGATCGTGTGCAACTTCACCCCGGTGGTTCGTTATGATTACAGCGTGGGCGTCCCGAGGGCGGGTTTGTGGAAGGAGAGGCTCAACTCGGACGCCGAAATCTATGGCGGGAGCGGCGTCGGAAACATGGGGGGCGTGCTCACCAGGGAGGAGCCTTGTCATGGGATGCCTCACTCGATCCGCGTGACGCTGCCGCCGCTGGCGGTAGAATTTTTCGCGCTCTGAGCAAAGATTCGCGATCGGCGCTCGCGCCCGGACAGCGGGCGCTCTGTCGACACGTTTCATGTCTAACTGAAGCGAAAACCGCGCCTTTCTGAATTTTGTTGCACAAGACATCGTCCTACACGCGACAAAGTTATCGAGAGCGTACACACGTGCTGCGAGCCGTGTTTTTTGTACGCGATGCGATGAACTTGTATCGAGCGAGAGGCGATGATGAATAATGAGCCTTTGAAGAAGATGTGGCGCGCGATGACCTCGGGCGCCCTGGCAGCTCTTACGATGATGGCGTTCGCGACCCCGGCGATGGCCGAGGGGAACGAGACCATCATCATCTTCACCCCCGGACTCTTCACGACGACGACCACAGGCGTGGTGTTGACGGCTGTCGATGGTGTGTCATCGACGACCTCGTCCACCTCGGACGCGATCTTCGATTGCGATCAGGCCCAGGTCTACATGGACGCCAACGCGGTGGCGTTGAGTCAGGAGATCACCATGGGTGGTGGCCAGACCGTCACGGATTTAGCGGGGATGGCAGGCATCGAGCCCGAGGACAGGCCAGCGTTCGCGAGGATGCTGCGGACGCAGCATGCGTCTCTGGTGCCGCTCCTCGGGGATGAGGTCAGCCGCGAGGACGCCGAGGCGTTCACGCGCATTATCTCTGAAGCGATGAAACAGGACGAGAGCTTGCGCAAGTATCTCCCCGCGGCATGACCGCGGGGAGCGTCGCGCTCCTCACTCCTCCGAATCCACACATTGTGGCGAACCTTCGCCAGCGGCTTCGCACACCTGCGCGGGTGTGAAGTCTTCTGGTGCCTGGAAGAGGTACGCGAGGCGACACTGCACCGAGTTTCCTTCCAGTGAGCCAGCCGGGGCGTTCTGCCTGAAGGTCTGGCAAGCGTTCTCGCACTCCTCCACAGACTCGTACTGTCTCGTGGAGTCGACCGTGCACCGCTCCTGAATTTCTGCACAATACGTGTCACAGCGCGTGGTGACCTGCACGCAAACACCTGCGCCGTCAGGGCCAGCGTGCGGGCAGTGCTGCGCGGGCGCATTCTTTGCGAGCTGGAGGTGCGTGAGGCGACACTGGTAGGTGTTGCCGTCGGTGTCCCCGTCGTTGCCAGTCTGGTTGTACGCCTCGCATGCGTCGAAGCACTCGGTGCGCGTCGAGAAGAGGGTCGCATCGCCCGTGCATGTCGTCTCGGCGAGGTCACAGTAGGTGACGCAGTCATCCGAGAAGCTGGGGCCACACCCCACACCGGCAAAGGTCAACGCCATCGTCGCTGCCAAAAGCATCGCACCCATCATTCGCTTCATCGTCACTCCATTTTGTGAGCTTGGTCTGTGCCACTCAGACTGTAGCCAAACCGATCCTGGTATTTCAATCAAACACAAAGATCAACGTATTCGCCCCGGATACAAAGAAATAAGCGCTCAGGAATACCATCAAGGGTCAGTACGCTCGGTGCGCTCCCCGAGATCATCGCTCTCCTCGATAAGCAAAAGGGTTGGCGGCTTACCAGGCTCCAGCGTCCAGGTGGAGTGATAGAAGCGGCGACCGCGCACGTATTTCCCTTCCAGGTGGTGATGCTCGAAGGCCCCCTCGTACATGCGCTGCTTGTCGGCGGTGACTTCGATCGTGAGCTCGCCAGCGGATTCTGGCACCGAGAGATGGAGCGAGCGCGTCTTCATGGGAGGAATGCGCGTGTCCTCGAGGAGCTCGATCTTTGGCCACCACTTGTAGCGCGAACCGATGAGGTCATAGCCCTTCGCGATGACCTCGCCATCGTTGTTCCTCGCGATGACCTCGACCTCGATGTGACGCTCGGGATCTCCCGAGGGCATCATGTGGCCAGCTCTCGAGTTGGTCACGTCCACGCGCAGCGTCACGCACTCGGCGGTGTCGATGTCGCACTCGAAGACCTTCGGGGCGTTCTCGATCTCGGGAGGCTGGCGCGTCTTCATCGGCTTCTCTGCCAACGCCACATCGAACGTCACGCCGCTTCCATACACTTTCTTCAGGGGCTCGAGCTCGCTGGCGAACTCGGGCTTCTTGGGGATCAATGACCCGCCAAACCAGTGCCTGCGCGTGCGCCGTATCGGCCCATCGAAGGCTTCCGCGACCTTGCGATCCACGTGGGGCATATGACAGCTCTGGCACGTCTCGCCGCGCTCAGCGTAAGGAGACGCCCGCCACTCCTCGCCAGTCGAGAAGAAGCACCCGAGGTTTTGCACAGGATACCTCGCCTCGGCTTGGTGACATGACGTGCAGACTTGCTCGGTCAGCAGAAACTCGCCACGAGCCGTCGCGTGCGGCGCGTTCGTATCTCCGTAAGGGCCGTACACGACGCCATCCTTGACGTGACAGGTCGCGCAGGTGATCGCGTCGAGCTGCATCTCCTTGTCGAAGGTCGGGTTATCCTCGTAGATCGGCTTGTTGATGTTGTTATCCTCGAGGCCGACGACGAGTTTGGGGAGCTGTTGGATGTTGGGCGTGTGACAGTTGACGCAGAGCCAGCCGACGTCGCCGCTCTTTGGATCGTGTTTGCCTCTGGACTTGGCGAGCTCCTCCTGGAACTGCGCGTCATCGAGCCAGGCGCGGCGGTGTGTGCTGACCGCCCACTCCTGGTAGATTTGCTGGTGACACGCACCACATGTCGACGCGCGCAGATCGCCGAGCCCTTCCGGAATCGGCGAGTACTCGCGCGGGCGCTCGTAGTAGGGGCGCGTCTTGTAGAAGTCCCAGGCTTTGGCGATGACCTCCGGGGAGGACGCGTTGGCCTGAACGGTTTGTGAGCCCTGGGGCGCGGAGGAGTCCGCGCCTCCGCCGCGCAGGATATCGACCGCGACGAGTAATAAAACAGCGGCGGTCAAACCAGCGGGGATCGCATAATCTCTAACGTTCATCGAATCGGAGCCTTCTTCTCATGAAGCAGAAGCGGAGGCAGGTTACACCTGCCTCCTGTCCATGCATAATGCGCGAGCAACCTCGAAGGGTTCGGCCACGCGGTCGACCCCAATGATTCACGGAGTACGAGGGGCGATGTACGAGCCACGAGGATGGAATGGAAAAGGGAAAGGACGACATTCTGATGGTCGCCGTGGCGATCGCATTTCTGCTCGGCGCAGCGCTCACAGGTTACCTGGGTTGGAGCATGATGCAAACGGCAGATGCGACCTCCGCAGCTCCCGCCGCATCGCCTGGGTCGCCAGGTTCCTCGGAACCCTCATCGCCCTCACCCTGATTCCACAAGCACCTGAGGCCATCGCCCAACAGGCAAAGGGTAAAAGCAACGAGCAGGAGGACCCGCTCCTGCTCGGGCTGCAACGAATCGAAGGGACGCCACCAGAGTTCCTCGATGCGCTCGATGAAATCCTCGAAAAGAGCCCGCGCATCGACACGCGCGGTGGCACTGGCCAGGCGTTCGAGCTTCGTTTTGCAAAGATCGATCTGGCGCCGCCGGACACCGCCGAGGAGCGAGAGCAAACGCGGGAGGCGATGCGCGGGCTCGCGCTCGAGGCGATCCTGCGCTTCGAGCCGACATCAAACGGCGTCCTGGTCACGGTCGTCGGGCCTGCGGGGAACATCATGCAACGCTTCGTGCAGCCGACGCCCGCCGATGGCAACTTCGAGGAGGGGGACGTGCGCGCCGCATTGCAGCGCGCTTTCGCGGCGGTGATCCCCGAGGTTGACCGTTGGCGCGCGAGGCACAAAGAGCAAGCCCTGATCATGGCTCGTAGAGCGCGCGAAGAGAGGGGGGCGGGGTCGGGCGACGGGAAACCTGTTCGAGATTCC
>Ga0208061_100384_pt1 | contig 12531 bp, 5 predicted proteins | sample DeeseametaMP0555_FD_184209 | JGI IMG/M metagenome (GOLD analysis project Ga0208061, IMG submission 184209) | Marine microbial communities from the Deep Atlantic Ocean - MP0555 (SPAdes) | ecosystem: Environmental > Aquatic > Marine > Oceanic | place: South Atlantic Ocean | collected 2011-01-23 | reverse complement strand
GTTTGCCCGATATCGCGCGCGAAGATGATCCGACCCTCGATCGGATCGAGGCGCTGCTCTCGGGTTGTTTTCCGATCCACAGAACGAGCAACCTGCGAGGATCTCGTTGGAGCAAGCTCGCGCTCAACTGTGGGGTCTCATCGCTCGGCACGGTCGGCGGCGACACGCTCGGGGTGCTCATGCGTCATCGGATCGTGAGGCGGATGATGCTCGAGACGATCACGGAAGCCGTCGAGGTCGCGCATGCCGAGGACGTGGAGTTGGTGAAGGTGGCAGGGACGCTCAACCTGAACTGGCTGGCGCTCGGGCGCTGGGAGCGTCGCCGCCGAGGGAGCGCGAAGCTCGTGGCGAAGCACACGCTGCTGCTGCTCGCGGGAGCGCCTTACAGAAACATGCGCTCGTCGATGTTGCGTGGCCTGGAGCGAGGCAGGAAGCCTCCGGCCGATTACCTCAATGGCGAAATCACCGCGCGCGCCTCCAAGCACAACCTCGACGCACCGGTGAACGCGGCGCTCCAGGAGGCGCTGGTCGCGCTCGGTGAGGGAGAGCACGAGCCGAGCTTCTCCTTGCTGCGTTCGGTCTACGAGCAGACGAGGCGTTGATATCGGAGCAGTGCTCTAGCTGTTCTCGGTGAGGGAGGCGCTCTCCGCGGCGCAGATGTCCTCGAGGACCTTGAGCAACGCGGTGGGTTCGTAGGGTTTTTGCATGAAGGCGTGGATCTTGTGCTCGTTGAGCATGCGCTCCGAGAGCTTTCTGCTGTAACCGCTCGAGACCACCACCGGGATGTCTGGCCAACGCTTTCTCATCAACTTGAGCGTATCCGCGCCATCGAGCTTGGGCATGATCATATCCATCACGATCACATCGAAGTCTCCTCCTCGCGTATCCATCAACGAGAGCACCTCGATGCCATCGCTGGCGAGGGCGACCTCGTAGCCTGCCTGGGTGAGGAAGGTCTTGGCCAGGGTGCGGATCATCTGCTCGTCGTCTGCGAACAGGATCTTGCCGCCGACCTTGGTGAGCGCGGCCTCCTCCATCATCAGGTAAGGAGCGCTCTTCATATACTCGCGCGAAGGCTGGCACGGGAGGTAGATGCCGACGATGGTGCCCTTGCCGACCTGTGAGCGGATGGCGATGGCGCCGTTGTGATTGTGAATGTTGCCGATAGCCGCCGCCATCCCCAGGCCATGGCCATCTGGCTTTGTCGTGAAGAACGGGTCGAAGAGGCGCTGGAGGTTTTCCGGCGGGATACCGCAGCCGTTATCGATGACCTCCGCGTACACGTAACAGCCCGAAGGGAGCACGCGCGAGACGAACTGGTCGAGGAACGTATCCTCGTCGATGCACTTCTCGCCGGAGCGGAGCATGATCGTGCCCCCTGTTTCACCGAGCGCGTCAGCCGCGTTGGTGAGCAGGTTGAGTACGACCTCTCGGATCTGCGAGGAGTCGATCATGACCGAAGGGAGCCCCTCGGAGAGTTCATTTCGAACGCGCACGCGGTCGCCAAACGTGACCGCGACAAGCTCGGAGGTCTCGCGCACGATCCGAGAGAGATCCATGCGCTTGGTGGTCATCTCTCGACGCCCGGCGAACGAGAGGAGCTGCTCGCAGCGCGAGGCAGCGCGCCTGGCGTTGTCGAGGATCGAGCGCAGGTGTTGGCGCGTGGGGGCACCCTCGGGGGTCTCCTGGATGCCGAGCTCGGCGAAGCCGACGATCCCCATCAGGATGTTGTTAAAGTCGTGCGCCACGCCACCGGCGAGCAACCCGAGCGACTCCATCTTCTGGGCGTTTCGCAGCTTGCGCTCGAGCTCCTGCTGGCGCTCCTTGCTCGCTTGATCCTCTTGCGAACAGTCCCTGACCAGGCAGTAGGCGCGGACACCATCCTGACCGCGATATTCGACAAACTCTCTGGACTGGAACATGCGCATGGTGCCATCGGGGAGTTCGGCCCTCCATTCGAAGACGCGTGGCTTGCTCCCGAAGCCGCTGTCCAGTTCGAAGAGGTGCCGGTCCTGAGGATGGACGCGCGCGCGCATGTTTTCGAGGTTGGAGTCGACCTCATCGGGATCATACCCGAGCATGTCGTAAAAGCTCTGCGACCACCACATCCTGGATGAGCCGGGCGTGAACTCCCAGGAGCCAACGCCTGCCAGACGCTGGATCTGCTCGTAACGCGCCTGGTGATGCTCGTCGCGCTCACCTGGCGAGGATGTCTTGGAGGAGGTCGAGTAGTCGCGCTCGCGGAGCGCGAGCGCGATCTGACCGAAGATCACGCGCCACGTCGTGCCGCTGATGCTCGCCGGGTAGACCTTTCGCCCGGGGACGAGCATCCAGGCGACCACATCCTCTGCGACAGTCAACGGACAGAAGAGGACGTGCTCCTTGGCGCGTTTGCTCTCGTTGTGTGTGAAGACAAAGTTCGCCCCCAGCAGCTTGGGGTGCGAGGGCAGCGGCAAGAGGAGCCTGCTGGTGGTGATATGGACATCGCCAAAGACGCCGCGGCGCACCCCGACCCCTCGCCAGCCATCGGAGAGGAGCGTGATGAGCTCGGTGTCTCGTGTCATGAAGACGTCTGCGTCGAGCCGAGTCGCGAGCTCGTGACACACGCCAGCCATAAGCTCATCCCCGGAAGGAGATGCCTTCATGGTCTCCTGTAACCAGGAGAGAAGTTCGACTGCGTGCAATGCCTCCACAACACCCCCCAATAGTGTTTATAGAGTAATTTCAGATAATCTGCGCGAAACCTCATGTGCTTTTAGCGACATGGTTTCACGAAGTGTCAGTAACATCTAAACAGGTTTCCTCTCCAGTGTCTACTGACAGCGTACACCGACAGAGTACACAGGCACTTATGGACCCTGCTTGGCCCCAAGAACAGACCCTGATAGAATAATCCACGCTCAGATCACAAGAGGGTGTCCTACAAAACCTTACAACCACGTTGCAAGCCATGCCAAACACGCTCCAGTTCAAGCCCCCCAAGGGCAAAAGGCGATTATCAGGTGCGTCGCTGCTCTTGGCACTTGCAGCTCTGGCATCAGGGTGCCAGGGAGATGTCACTCTACCAGAATCCAACGCTGGCGCGAACACCACATCTTCAAACAACGGCACGTCTACCACGCCGGTCAAGGAAGAAGTGATCGAACCTGCGCCTGGCCCCGCGGTGGTCATGCGACTGACCGAGACGCAGTATCGCAACGCGATGGAAGATCTGTTTGGCACCGGGCTCCCGAGCGTCGCGCTCGAACCTGACACCAACCCGTACCTCTTCTTCTCGATCGGCGCGGCGACGACCACGGTGACCTCGCATGGTGTCGAACAATACCTCGACTCCGCGCTCGCCATCACCGCGCGCGTCTTCGATGATCCCGCGCGCCGCGAACAACTCCTCGGCTGCGCGCCCGAGGATATCGAGGACGCCTGCGTTCGAGCATTCATCGAGCGCTTCGGACAGCGCGCCTTCAGGCGACCGCTCTCCCCCGAACAAATCACGCGCTGGCACGACCTCGGCAGAGAAATCGCCGCTATTTCAGATGTGAACACCGCCCTCGAATCAGTCGTCGGCGCCATGCTCCAGTCCCCGCGCTTTCTCTACAGACGCATCGAAGGCACACAGGGCCCGCAGGGCAATCGCCAGTACACCTCCTACGAGATGGCCGAGCGGCTCGCCTTCTTCCTCTGGAACGCCCCGCCCGACCAACAGCTGCTCGACGCCGCTGCTAATGGCGAGCTCGAAGATCGCGCGAGCATCCTCTCGCATGCCCAACGCATGGTCGAAGATCCCAGGGCGCGCGCTGCGACGCAGGACTTCTTCGCGCAATACCTCGACCTCGAGCGCCTCGAGCACGTCGAGCGCGACCCCGAACGTTATCCAGGTTTTACGCCCGAGACCACCGCCGCCATGGAGATGGAGGTGCGACTGCTCGTCGATGACATCATCTTCCGCGCTCAGGGAGACATCCGCTCGCTGTTCTCGAGCCCGAGGGGCTACGTCAACAGCGAGCTCGCCGCGCTCTACAACGTCGAGGCGCCTGGAGCATCGCTCGTCAGCTTCGTCCCCGTGGAGTTCTCCGCGCAGAGCAAACGCGCCGGGATCCTCACGCTCGGCGCCTTCCTGACAATGAACGCGCACCCCACGGAGACCTCCCCCACGCTGCGCGGCAAATACGTGCTCGAGCGCCTGCTATGTCAGACGGTCCCTCCCCCTCCAGATGATATCGACCTCAACCTCGATCCGAACGCGTCCGAACCGAAGACGCTGCGCGAGCGCCTCATCGAACACCGCGAGAACCCGGCTTGCTACGGCTGCCACAAGTTGACAGATCCTCCAGGGTTTCTCTTCGAGCACTTCGACTCCGTGGGCGTCTATCGCGAGCAAGTCGATGGCATCACCGTCGATGCATCTGGCGAATTGCTCGGCGAGACGTTCGATAACGCCACCGAATTCGTGCCCTCGCTAGCGACCGACCCGAGGTTGTCGCACTGCATGGTTCGCCAGCTCTATCGCCACGCGCAAGGACGCCTCGAGGAGGCGGGAGAAGAGCCCCTCCTCGACGCCATCGACCTCGAGTTCGCCGCGTCGGGTTATCGCTTTAAAGATCTGCTCGTCGCCGTGGCCGCGAGCGAAGGGTTTCGCACCTACCAACCAGGAGCCACGCCATGAGCACTTACAAGCGACGACCTCTCTCGCGCAGGACCTTCCTTCGCGGCGCCGCCGCTGGCGGAGCGCTCGCCATGGGGCTCCCGCTGCTCGAGGCGATGATTTCGCCGAAGCAAGCGCGCGCTCAGGCAGGGCAGCTCCCATTCTTTGGCGTCTTCTACTGGGCAAATGGGCTCCCGTGGACCAGCAAGCACGGCGGAGAGCAAGGGACGGCGGGACACCCAGACCACTGGACCCCGGCAGAAGATGGCACCTACGCGCCCACGCCGCTGCTCGAACCGCTCGCGCCCTTTGGCGTCAACGTCGCCACGGGGTTGCGACCGATCACCGAGATCCCGGCGATGCCTCCCGGTCAAGGAGATGGCCACATGCGCGGCTTCATGGTCGCGCTGACCGGGGATCGACCTCGCGGCGAGGACTTCAATCACTCGGCGCACTACCTGACCTCTCGCCGCGAGAGCATCGATCAATACATCGCCAACCACCCGCGGTTCTATGATCCTGGAGCGCCGCCGCGCTACCGCTCCATCGAGGTCGGCGTCTCCGACGCGCGCTTCCACACCTACGGGCACTGGAACGCGATCAGTTACAATGGCCCCGGCTCGCTCAACCTCCCGATCATGAAGCCCTCGGCGCTCTACGACCGGCTCTTTGGCGTGGATCTCGGCGTCGAAGAGAACCAACGCCGAAAACTCATGCTCGACGCGGTCCTCGCAGACGCCGCAGATCTGGAGAAACAACTCGGCGCGACCGACCGCATCCGTCTCGAAGCACACCTCGACCATATGCGCGCCATCGAGCGACGCTTCGAGGCGAGCACGATGACTTGCGCCCAGCCGGATCGCCCCGTGAACAGCGATGACCTCACCGAGAAGACCAGGTTGATGGGCCAGTTGCTCGCCACGGCGATCAACTGCGGGCTGACGCGCGTCTTCTCGTTCATGCTGACTTCGCCAGCCTCCACGCATGTCTTCAACAACCTCGGCGTGCCCGACGGGATGCACAAGACCTGCCACGATGGGCACTGGCAGCGCGTCTATGACATCACGCGCTATCAAATGCAGGCGTTCGCGGCGTTCCTCGAGACCTTCCAGACCACGCTGCCAGATGGCGAGACGCTCCTCGATAAGGGCGTCATCCTCGGACTGAGTGAATATGGCGAGGGGTGGAAACACTCCACCAACGAGCTCCCCGCGCTGCTCGCTGGCGGCGCTGGAGGCAAGCTCGCGCGCGGCGTCCACGCTCGCGCTGGTGGTGATAACGCATCCTACAGCCGCGTTCACCTGACCGCGCTCCAGGCGCTCGATCTCGGTGACGAGAGCTTCGGTTGGAGCGGCGGCGAGGCTCGCGATGTGTTGCCTGGATTCCTTCGATGAGCGAACGCGCAAAGGTTGCCACGCTTGTGGCATCGCTCGGGCTCCTGCTCGCAGGTTGTGTCGATCCGCTCGATGGCCCTGCATCATCAGCGACGGACCAGGGCCCTGAGGGCATGCTCGACATGCCCGCTGATGCCGACTCCAGGCCGATCATCGAGGAGCCCGATCTTCCCCCACCTTCATGCACGCCGCCCGAGCAACCGTGCGGCCAGCGCTGCGTGGACACGAACACAGACCCGAACAACTGCGGGAGCTGTGGCAGGACCTGCATCATCCCCGAAGCCACCGCCGCCTGCGTCGATGGCGAATGCGCCATCCTCACATGCAATGACGGCCACTTTGACCGCGACGCTGATGTCACCAACGGTTGCGAATCGATGAATAGCTGCATGTCGGGAGCAGCGTGCATGACCTCCTGCCAGACCGAAGGCACCACCACGTGTCAGGATGGCGAGTCCTCCTGCCAACCTCCCGACGAGGTTTGCAATGGCATCGACGATGACTGTGATGGCGGCTGCGATGTGGGAGGACTCCCCGGATGCCGCGTCGGCATCCACCGAAGCTACGGCGGCGCGGGAGGTCACCTCTACACAAGCAACCTGCTCGAAGCGTCGACATCACCTTACCGCGTCGAGCGCGAAAACTTCTTCTATCTCTACACGGAGGCTCCCGGCGCGGGCAGGTTCCTGCCGGTCTTTCTGTGCAAGAAGCCAGGCAGCGGCAACCACTACCTCTCGACGGCGAACAACTGCGATCCGAACGCGCCGCGCGGACCAGTGCGAGAGCTCGGGTTCTGGGCGACCGAGCCGTTTTGCGGCTCGCGACCGCTCTACCACGCCTACAGCGCGGGCAGTGATAATGACTTCTACACCATCAGCGAAGGCGAGAAGAACAACGCCGTCAACAACCTCGGGTTCCAGGATCGTGGCATCGCCGGTCACATCTGGGAGACGCCCTGAGCCTTCGAGCGCCGCCATCCACCACACCGACCTCGAGTCGAGATTAGACACGCGCGGCACCTGAAGTTATCCTCCTGGCCGATAGAAACCGGTACCCTGACGCAAGCCCCTTCACACCACCGCGAGGATCGCGCTTGACCCAACAAGGCCCCAAACGCGGCCCCTATACGCTCCTGCACAAACTCGGCGAAGGAGGCATGGGAACCGTCTGGCTCGCCAGACACGGAGCATCCAGCGCGTTGGTCGCCTTGAAGACGCTTTCGACGCCTGATGCGAGGTTGCTCCACCGCTTTCGTCGCGAGATTCGACTGCTTCGTCACCTGGATCACCCGGGCGTCGTGGAGCTGCTCGATGAAGGAGTCGAGGCGGACGGGACGCCCTGGTACGTGATGCGCTTGCTCAAGGGGAAACCCCTGCTCTGGCACCTTCGCGAAATCGCCGAGAAGCTCGGCGATTTGCTCCCGCTCCAACCCCAAGAGCAACCTCCCAGCAAACCATCCACGCACATCCTGACCGATCACTGGACGAGCAGGCTGGCCGAGGTCGACACGCTCGCGCAGGTCCCTCCCACGCACGAGGTGCTCTCGTCCAGGGCGCCGACGCCAAAGTTCGAAGGGTACACCTCGCGCGCCTCGTCCTCGCTCGGCTTCGCGACGACGCTGGCGGCCATCCTCGCGGCATCCGAATCTGAAGACAGCGAGCAAGAGCGAGAGCACGCGCTCGACCAGGAGCGCGACAGCGATCTCGAGAGAAGACGCATCGCGTGGGGGGATCGCCCGATCGACGAGCCGCTGCGTTGGCTTCGCCAACTCTGTGAGACGCTGGCGTATGTGCATGGGGAAGGGATCGTGCACTGCGATCTCAAGCCAGAGAACATCGTCGTCACAGAAGATGGCGACGCGATCCTCGTCGACTTTGGCATCGCCGAACGGTTCGGCGCGCGCGTCTCCCACGAAGTCCTCGAGGCTGCTGGTGTGCAAGCGGGGACGCCTCACTACATCTCACCAGAGCAGATCCGCGGTGAGCCCGTGGACGCGCGCACAGACCTCTACGCGCTCGGGTGTATCCTGTATGAGATCCTGCTCGGGAAACCTCCCTTCGATGATGGCTCGGCGACCTCGATTTTGATGCGACATCTCGCGAGGACGCCGAGGCCACCGTCGGATTACATCGAGGGGATGCCTCCGGGGTGGGATTTGCTCTGCGAGCGCCTGCTCGGCAAGAGCCCGAGAGAACGCTTCGGACATGCGCTCGCAGTGGGGCGCGCGCTCGAGAAGCTCGGCGTCCCGGAGCAACGCTGGGAGGGCGCGCCGGAGCCACGGCCCTACCTCTATAAACCGGGGATGGCGGGCCGCGAAGCGGTGACGCGCTCGCTCCACGAGCGCGTCCTCGAGGTCAAGCACGGCCAACATCACGCCATCGCCATCGCAGGAGAATCCGGGGCGGGCAAGTCACGCGTGGGCGCAGAGCTTATCGCCCGCGCACGAAGCCAGGGATTGCTCGCGATGACCTCGCAGAGCCAGCTGCTGGATGCCGGCGTCGACGAGGATCTCGTCGGAGATCCTCTGCACGCGTTCACCCCGATGCTTCGACATGTCGCCGACGCCTGCTTGCAAGAAGGCGCCGAGTGGACAGTGAGGCTCTTTGGATCGCGCGCGAGGCTCCTCTTCCCCTACGCCCCCTTCCTCGCTCATCTGCCGGGCGTCGACCTCTCGCCGACACCTCCCGCCAGAGATCCAGAGCGCGCTCGCGCGCGCCTCTTTTATGCGCTCGCGAGGACGCTACAGGCAGCGAGCATGGGGCAGCCCGCCCTCTTTCTCTTCGATGATTTGCACTACGCCGACGAGCTCTCGTTGAGCGCGATCGCCTACATGCTCGACTTCGCGCAGAGCGAGAACCTCCCGTGGTTGCTCGCGATCATGTACCGCAGCGAAGAGCTCCCCGAACGCCTAGATCCACTGCTCGAGGATGCTCGTTGGGAGACGATCACGCTGGAGCGCCTCGGTGGCGAAGCGCTCGGGGAGTTGACGGCGCAGATGTTGGGGTTGCGCGAGACACCCACGGCGCTGCTCGAGCTGGTCACACAACGCACAGGAGGAAACCCGTTCTTTGTCGCAGAGTATCTGAAGCTCGCGCTCGAAGAGGGGTTATTGCAACAGGATGGTCAGGGCGCCTGGCAGCTCGTGGCGGACAAGAACACGAGCGGTGCCATCGCGCACCTCCCCGTCCCTGCCTCCATCCAGGAGCTCATCCGCGGCCGCCTCACTCGCCTCCCCCACGCCGCGCGAGCGCTCGTGGATGGGGTCGCCGTCCTCGGACGCGCTCGAGGATCGAAACAGCTCGCGAAGCTCCTCGATATGGATCGCGCCACGGTGCGAGAGGAGCTCGCGATGTTGGCGCGTCGAGAGCTGTTGCTGCAAGAGCGCGAGGCGATCTCGTTCTTCCACGAGCAGCTCCGCGAGACGGCTTACCGCGAGATCGATCCCGCGCGCCGAAAGGAGCTGCACGGGCGCGCGGCCAGGTTGCTATCCTCGGCCAAACGCAGACCATCCCGAGGTCAGCTCGCGCATCACTGGGAGCGCGCGGGAGCGCTCGGCGTCGCCAAGACGTTGTTTATCGAGGGAGCGCGTGAAGCGCTCGAGAACCACGCGCTGGGCATGGCCGACGAGTTGCTCGGGCGAGCGATCGCGATCTGCGAGGATCGGAGCCAGCGCATCGAGCTGATGCTCGAGCGCGTGGAGTCCGTGCTGATGCACACCTTGGCCATGGATCAGGCGCGAGAGCAGCTCGAAGAGATCATCAGCGAGGCGCGCGACGAGGATCTTCCGCTGGTCCGCGCTCGCGCGCTGAGGATGCTCGGGGAGGTGTGTATCCTGAGCGGTGATATGCGCCGCGCCGAGCGCCTGCTCAGGGAAGCGAGAGCGCGCTACGAGCAGCTGGCGAGCAGCCAGGGACAGGCGGATATCTTGCTCTCGCTCGGCAAGATCAAGCTCTCCGAACTCGAGCTCGATGACGCGCATCGCTTCACCCAGAGCGCGCTCGAGATCTACCGTCGCATCAGAGAACAAACAGGCCTCGCCAACGCGATGGTGCAGCAAGGGGATATCGCGTGGCGTAGAGGGAGGATTCGAGAAGCCGAGAGCGCGTTCACGCAGGCTCGTTCTCTGCACCAAAAGCTCGGTGATATTCGAGGCGCGGCGACCTCTACCGTATGGTTAGGACAACTCGCCATCGAGCAAGGGAAACCAAGGCGCGCGCTGGAGCATGCGAAGTCAGCGCGCGCGCGCTTCGAAGAGCTCGAGGACCCCAGCGGGTTGGCGCAGTGCGAGATCGTCTCTGCGCGCGCAGCGCGCGCGCTCGGCCAGGACTTGCCCGCGCTGGAGCACGCGCGCAGAGCGCGCGCGCTGCTACGCAGAACCAGTGACCCTCATCACGAGATCCTGGCGATGGCCGAAATCGCAGCTCATCACCTGGAGCACGCGCGCGTCGATCGAGCGCGCGAGATCTATGAAGAGGCGAGCAAGCTCGGACCTGCCGAGGTCATCTCGCGCGCGCTCGAGTCCTTCTCCGCGCTCTTCTAGGTCGGGCATTTTCTTACCGCCGATACGATCACGCGCGCCCTCCCCTGTCGCTCGACGGCAGCGCGAGCACGTGGCACAATGCCGTGCACCCGAAAAACAGACCCCATTTGGAGCGCAACTCTCGAAAGGAGCATCCATGCCACACATTGTCGACTCCCGGATCGACACGGTGAAGCTGTATCACCTGGGAGCCACGATCTATCGGACGATCACCGTCGAAGCAGTCGACGGTGAGTTGCCCGAAGAGATCGAGGTCACGGGCCTCCCCCTCTCCCTTCACGACGCCACGGTCCGCCTGAGCGTGGACTCCCCGCGAGGTTTACTCGTCACATCACAGCTGCGCGTCGGGCTCTACGTCGCGCCTCGTGACGAGCTCCCGGAGGAACCTGACCAGGACGCGATCGATGCGCTCGAGAAGGAGATCGACCTCCTGCAAACGCGCAAGGATCAGCTCGCCCAGGAGAGCCTGCTGCTCTCCGCGGTCCAGGTCCCTCCTCGCCCGAGCGGTCGCAGCGATGCCCCCCCGCCAGCGTCACCGATGGCTGCGCGCGTAGCGCTCGAGGCGTTTGTTTCGGATTCGGTGAGCGAGCGCTCTGCGCAGATCGCCGAGGTCGACGAATCACTCGAGAAGAAGCACGAGCAGCTCGAGCAACTGCGCGACAAGCAGCGTCGCGCGAGCAACGCGAGGCGCGCGGACGCGAACGAGATCACCAAAACGGTCGTCGCCAGGCTGGAGGCTCGCGGTGAGGATGCGCCAAAGAGCGCCAGGCTCACGCTCTCATACTTTGTCCCTGGCGCCCGTTGGGCTCCTCAATATCAGTGCCGTATCGAACGCGCTGGCGGAGAGGCCACGATCCAACTTCGCGCGCTGATCTGCCAGTCGAGCGGCGAGGACTGGAGAGGCGTCAAGCTGGAACTCTCGACGGCAGCGCCGACGCGATGGACGGAGTTGCCGAAGCTCGACGCGATCCGCATTGGCAAGGCGCAACCTCCAAACAATCAGACGCCAGGGTTTAGACCCCCTCCTCAGGGCGCAGAGCTTTTGTTCAAGGATCATGACACCGCGCGCACGCGCGCGCAGGTGCTCACGCAGGTCCCCGCGTCTTATTCTGCGGGGCTCTTGCAGGAGCCTGGATATGAATCGCCAGCGACCTTGCTCGCGAGGAGCATGTGGGGAGGCGTCGCCGCCAGGCCAAGCGCGCCAACGACAGGCGCGAGCTACGATGACATGGCGGACAAGGTCACGGCGAGCTACCACGAAGAGCTCGAGGAAGAGGCTGACTTCGATGAGGAGCCCATCCTCCAATCGGCGGCCTTTGACGAGATGTCTGTGGGAGACTTCGGCGGCGCCCCACCACCTCCTGCGAGCTACGCGTCTCAGAGCTATGGCGCCCCTGGAGGACCACCGCCTCCAATGTCAGCGCCAGCACCCGCGCCGATGCCAAAATCAGCGCCGCGTCGGCGCGCGTCGGCGGGACCCGTGCCAACATCGACCGGCTTGAAGCAAAAGAAGATGCGCGGTGAGTCCTCGCTTATCACCGAGGATGAGTACGGCCCGGTATCGTTTATGACGTTGCACCTTGGCAGCGCGAACGAAGGCTCGGGGAAACGCGGCAAGCTCCTCGAGAGGAGCCGCCGCGAGCGATATCTGGAGCTGTTCTCCCGAAGTGGGCTGACGGCCAACTTCGACATGGACACGGTGTTGATGCAAGCCGACGAGGTCGGCAGGCGCGCGCTCACCGCGTCGCTTCCCTCTGGCACACACGCTGTGCGCGAGAGCGCCGGGAGGTTCGACTACATCTACACATCTGATGACCGCGTGGACGTGCCCTCGGACGCGGTGTTCCATTCGGTGCCGCTCGGCGAGCGCACCGCGAGATGCGAGCTTCGTTACGTGACGGTTCCAAGAGAGGCCGCGCATGTCTTCCGCGTCGCCTCGATCGAGAACCCGACGC
>Ga0208061_100383_pt1 | contig 12546 bp, 5 predicted proteins | sample DeeseametaMP0555_FD_184209 | JGI IMG/M metagenome (GOLD analysis project Ga0208061, IMG submission 184209) | Marine microbial communities from the Deep Atlantic Ocean - MP0555 (SPAdes) | ecosystem: Environmental > Aquatic > Marine > Oceanic | place: South Atlantic Ocean | collected 2011-01-23 | reverse complement strand
CGGGTCAACCTCGCGGAAACCCGTGGCAAATGTCGCGCCCCTTCTCTTTTGGCCGCGCCGCTTACTGCTTTTCTGGTGCCTTGTCTGTCGCATCTTCGAGCAGGAACTTCTTCGACGCGAACGCCATCATCCCCAGCATGATCATGCACATGAGCATCGTCAGGTAATTATGCTGGTCGAACCAGGGCAACGGCTTGACCAGCACACCGAGGAGACCGATCCCACAAAGCAAAATCCAGAGCTTCGGGAGCCAGCTTTTGGCGCGCTTGGAGCCGAACGCGAACATCAACCCCACAGGAAACAACAAGAAGGTCACTGGGTTGGTGAAGAAGAGGTTCTCGTTGTGCGCCATCACGGTATGATCGGTAAAGATCCAGGCGAGCAGGATGATGATGCCCATGCCGCCAAACGAGAACCCGATAAAGGCGCTGTGGAAACCGGCGAGCACGCGCCATTTCCTGGCCGAAGTGACGTGGTACTGCCTGATAAACAGCAGGCCCAGGCCGCCGGCGAGCAAACCCCAGAAGAGCATCCAGTGGTACAGGAAAGGGGGCTCGTCCGGCGTCGGCGCGCGGTCCTTCGCCTCGTAGTAGATCGTTTGCTTGCCAGCCAGCGGGATCTCCTCGCCGTCGGGCGTCTTGTACTTGAACGCGAGCGCGTGACGCTCGAGCTCCGAGGGGAGAAACATCTCCTCCCAGGCCGTGATCTCGCCATCGATCGAAGAGGTCTCGGCGTACATCATCCCGTAACCGAGCAATGTGATCGCAGCGTGGCGCAACGTATGACCGCGAAGGTTATGCGCGGCGGGCTTCTTCGAATATTCCTCGAACTGCCCCTCGGTCCCCAGGTCGATGATGTCTCGAATGCGCGTGGCGCAGTTATCATCGTAGTGGTGGTAGAGGTAGTCGCGGTTCTCGGGGCGGATGTTGTCCTCGAGCGCCTGCGCGATGGCGGCGCGCTTCTCCGGCGGCAGGTTTAACTCCAGCAAGCGCACGTCGCGATCGAGCTTCTTGTAAAAGCGAAGCATCGGATCGAAGGGAACCACGCCAACCCAGAACTCCAACCTCCCCATGATGTACTTTGGCACCACGGTCGAGTCGAAGCTGAACATCCCGTAGTTGTACGCGCGTCGCACCCCGAGCCGCGTATCCTCGACGGCGATGGCGGTGTGCCCGAACCAGGAGGCGACGTCATCGCCAGGCCCGATGGTCACGAGGATGATCTTGAGATCCTGAGGATTGCTCGTCCCGTTGCCCCATGGCGCGGTGGGAGGCACCCTCTGCGCCAAAGCGTCAGGCGCGAGCACGCTGACCACCGAAAACACCATCAGCGCGCACGTGAGCCAGCGCGCCATCCTCTGAAACCATCCACTCTGATGCATCAAAACGTGTATCCTACGTTGAAGTGCAAGTAACCGAAGCTCTCGCCGGGTTTGCGGTTGAGCAACATCGCATAATCGAGCAAAAGCGGTATCTGATCGGCGACCAGATACCGCACCCCGAAGCCTGCCGACGCGCGAACCTTGCGCAACGGCTCCTCTTTCGGGAAGGCGTCCGTGTAACAATTGGCGGCCTCGGTGATATTCTCATCGTCGAAGCAATCGGCCAGAACGCCCACGTCCATAAACGTCGCCCCATAGAAACCATAGCGACGCAGCAACGGGTAGCGAAGCTCGGTGTTCGTGTTCATCACGAACTCGCCGCCGCGCTGCAAGTCCCTGTACGAGGGAACCCTGGCGTTGATGCCTGACTCGGGGAAACCGCGCAAGCTCGAGACGCCCCCGAGCACGTAGCGCTCGTCCGCAGGAACGGGCAACCTGCGCTCGCTCAACGGGAAGATCTGACCGAAGCGAAAGCTCTGGCCAAACACCAGTGATTTTCCGATCGGGATGTAGCCCGATCCCGAGAAGCTCAACCTGAAGAACGCATTGGTTAGCGCGCCGCTGATGTTCTGTTGGTTGAGCGCGTCGGAGTTCACGAGCTGCGGGCTAAGTTGCAGATAAAACCCCTTGGTGGGGTTGAGCGGGCTATCCCTGCGGTCGAGCGAGGTGTCCACATAGATCTTGCCGACGACGCGCCGTGGCGAGAACAGGCGGCGGCCATCAGGCGTGAACAAACCAGCCTCCGGGTCGCGCGTGGCGACGCTCTTTCCCTCGAGACCAAACGTCACGAAGAAGCGCTCGAGCAGCTCGGCGAGCTCCTTGCGAAGCTCGCTACGGGCGCCAAACTCCTCGCGCTGGAGGTTATTGTTCGTCACACCGATCAGGTCGAGCAAGGCGTAAGGCGCGATGGTCAACAACAGGTTCTGCACACCAAACGTCTGCTTTAGAAAGCGCGGGTGCGAGTACACCAACTCCAGCCCCGTGAGGACATCGAAGCGGGTGGCGACCTCTCTGCGATCGAGATCCTGGAGGATCAGCCCGTAGCCGAGCTGGCTGAACTGGAGCATGTCGAGCGCGAGCAACCCGCGAGGTTGCAGACGCTGCGCGCGACCCCGGAAGTTGCGGTTGTTGTACTCGATATCAGCCACCGCGAGCAGCTTTCGGCGCGTGTTATCGAGCAGATCCCTCCCCTGCACGCCGAAGCTAAGATCGAAGTAGTAATAATCGCCCTCGTCGACGCTCACCACGAGCGCGGCGCTGGCCTCGTCTTCGAGCAACGCGCCATCATCGAGGCCCACCGCCTCGATACTGACCGAGTCGAACAGCCCCAGAGAGCGCAGGTTTGCCTGCCCCTCGAGCAGCTTCTTGACGTCGAACGATCCGCCCGTCTCGAGCGGGATCTCTCCGAGAATGACGCTCTGTTGGGTGACGAAGTTGCCCGAGATCAGGATGGCGCCGACCCGCACAGGTGGCCCGCGTTCGGCAATATGCTCGACGACAACCTCCTCTCCGTGAGGCGGCGAGGTCCACGTACAGCGGTCCGTCGTGAGCGCGCGTCGGTATCGGCGCGTGGTGTCGGGATCGCCGGAGCCAACCGTGGGCTCGACGCGCTCGAGCTCGCACTCGCTCGGGCGCCGAGGTTGTTCGCAAGGTCTTGGCTCCTGACCTGATGAAGCACAGGTCGTCTTCACCGACGCCATTGGATACCCGAGGCTGGCCATGTTTTGAGAGATGCGCGCCCCGTCAGCGCGCGCGTCCAGCAATGAGAGCGGCGCGCCTTTTTTAAGGTTCACGATGGTCGTGAGCGGTTTGATCTTTGCGCCGCTGCGTTTTTTGGGCTCGGGGATAGGAGGTTGCTCGGGAAAGACCACATCGGAGATCGTCGTGCGCGGCCCCTCCTGGATGCGCACGCGAATCTCGAGCGTGTTCCTGTCAGGATCCGAGAGGACCAGAAACTCACTGACCGTCGCGCGCAAGAACCCTTGCGCGCGGTAACTGTCCTCGAGCCGAGCGATATCGCCCTCGAGCTCCTCGATCTGAAGATATCCGCCCGACTCGAACAGGCCGAAGGGTTGGGTGCGCATCTTCTCGAGGAGCGCGTCGTCAGTGAGCTCGGGGATGCCGGCTGCTTTCCTGGGACCTCCGCCAGCGGCCTCGAGCTTGACGCGCTCGATCTCGAAGCGCGCGCCCTCATTGACCTTGAAGTAAATCTGGCGGTCGAAACGATCCGCCCCGTAACGCTCCTCGCCGCTCACGCTGGCGAAGGGATAACCGCGCGTGGCGTAGATCTTCTCCAGCCTGCGCGCGGCGTCCTCGATGGCCGCCTGATCGACGTAACCCGTCTCCTGGAAGGTCAGTTGCCTGGCGAGCTCGCGGGATGTGATCGCCTTGTTCCCTTCAAAGCGCGTCTCCCACTTTGGCCCCTCGGTCACATCGACCAGGACGCGCACGCAGTCAGACTCTCCGATGTCACGCACGGTCTCATCGACAAGGCGCGCCTGATAATAGCCACGCTCTCGATAGGCAGCGATCAGCGCCTCGCCGCCCGCGCGAAGCATCCGCTCGGTGTAAATCGGCGTGATAAACGTCAGGTAACGCGTCCAGATAGGTCGCGCAGAGAACAACTTCGAGCGCGCGTCCGCGTAGGGAAACTCACGCACACCGCGGATGCCGAGCTCGCAGATCTTGAGGCTCTGACCTTTCCTGACGCGAAACGTCAGGTCGACCATTTTCTCCTCGCGCTCCACCGCGATCGAGATCTTCGAGTCGAAGAACCCCTCCTTCTCGAGGAGCTCGTCCATCGCGTCGAGCTGCTCCTTCTCCTCTTTTTTGTCCCCCGTCCACACCTGCCCTTCGCGATAACTGAGGATTCTCTCGAAGTCCTCGACGAAAGGAGGTGGCCTGATCCCGACGAAGTCGATCTTGCGAATCAGGACCGTGCGCTCGAGCCCGATGGTCAGATCGAGGAAGCGCTTCCCGTCCTCCTCTCTGACGCGAAAGCCAAAGCGAGGTTCCTCGAACATCCCCGTCTTGAGCAAACGCTCGCGCGCTCTCACCTGGCTCGCGCGCTGGAACGGGCGCCCGGGCTGGAGCCCTGTGAGCAACAACAGCTGCGCGCGCTCTTCTGGCGTATCACAGATATCATCGTCGCAATCGAAGGTGATCCTGCCGATGGGGATGCCGCCGAGGTCGAGCTCTGCGGCGCGCGAGGTCGCATCATAGAGCGCGCCCTGAGCCGCCTTCTTTGCGTTGGTGACAAGCATCGGCCCAGCTTGCTCGCGCGCCGTCTCGAGTGACTCTGACAACAAAGCGGCGGCCTCTGCGCGCGCGGCGCCAGGATCTGGAGGTTGCTCCGAGCCCGGCTGCGCGCTCGCTGGCAGCACCACGCCCACGGACCAGAGGACCCCCACGCAGCTCGCCAGCGCGAGCCGTCTGTATGTGGCCTCATTCATGTGCGTGTGCATGCTGTGCTCGAGATCATCGCTGCGACACCGGCGCTACGGGCTCTTTCGCTCCGCCAGAAAAGTCGGGGCGCCATCACACCACAAGGCGCCATCACTAGTCGAGGGGGATACGTAACTTGAGGCGAAGGTCGATCTGGAAACGGTTCGAGGTGTTCAAATCGGAGTAGGTGCTCTCGCTCGCTTGCGCCGAGAGTTGCTCGGTGAACTGGTACTCGAGCTTGGAGGTCTGCCCCGTCGAGCTCGCCTCGTTAAACGATTTATCGAGCTGGAACTGCCAGCTCAAGCGTCGCGTCAGGTTATCGCTGATGCGCACCTGCGCGCGCTCGATCCCTGGCACGATGTTAAACTCCTCCACGCTCACGAACTCCTGGATCTCGCGCTCGAGGCGACCGATCAAAGGCCCGAGCAAGGTCTCGAGCGTGGGCTGAGAGGCGCTCGATGCGGTCAACAAGTCGACCGTGCAGCCAGTCAGAATCAGGCTGATGATGTCGCGTTGATCCGCGAACGGGTTGGAGTTGTAGACGATGTTTAGGTTATCCGGCGTGCCGCGCACATTGAGCGAGATTTGATAGGTCTCCTCGCGCGTCTCATCGCTCGTGGTGACCGCGCCGTTGAGCGCGAGCGTCCCCGTGAACTGATCATCCTCCGCCGTCGCGCTACACGCATTGGTGATATCAGCCACCGCGACCACGTCGATGTATGGGTTGCTCGGATTGCCCGAAAAACGCACCACCCCGGTCGTCACGTTAAAGCGCTCCCCCTGAAAGAGCACGACGCCATCGATAACCTCGATATCACCCGTGAGCTGTGGGTTCTCCAACGTGTTTGCCAGCCGCAAGCCGATGCGAAACTCCAGATCGAGCGCGAATCGCTCGATCTGGTTCTTGAGCTTGAACCCATCGCGCGCCACGATCCCCAGATCGAACTCCATCTCGCCGAGCTCCGGGAACTCGTCGAAGATGCTCGCCTCGTACACCTCCGTCTTGCGATCGAAGGCGCCGAGGATCCTGCCCGTGAGCTCGCGCTCGAAGACGCTGATGTTCTGGTAGAAGAGCCCGTCGATGAACTCGATCATCCCCGAGACCTTCCATGTGTCGAGCTCGAGCAACTTCTCGGCGCGAAATGTCAGGTCCGTGTCCAGCGTCACGTTGGCAACACCCGGTGAGCTGTAGCTGATGTTGTCTGTCCACAACCTGAGGTCGAGCGTCGTCGGCAGGAAGTTCGAGAGCCCGATCGCCCCGTGAATCGAGAAATCCCCCCCGAGGAAACTCCCCACCAACGCATCCTCCTTCGAGATCGCGATCCTGTCCGAGGCGAAGTCGATGATGCCGCTCCCGACCACCAGCGGATCGCTGAATCCTCGCAGGCGAAACTCGGACTTCGACCAATTCATCTGACCCTCGACGAGCAACTGCTCGGGGGTGCCTCGCACCAGACCATCCAGGCCGACAGCCCCCCTCGCCTCGAGCAAATCAGTCGGCATGTATTCGGGGTACACGTTGCGCAAGAGGTTGATCAACGCCAGGTCGAGCTCTCCCGAGAGCGACAGATCGAGGAAGAGATCCTCGGGCGTCAGCGATCCTCCGACGTGCAAGAACTTCCCGCGTCGCCCCAACCCGAAGTCCTGAATCACGACCTGCGAGCCCCCCATCCCCTCCGACAGCGGGAGGGTGTAACTCGCCGACACCAGGCCATCATTGCGAAGCCCCAACCCCTTGCCGATACGCAGCGAGGGGAGGCTCGCGGTGATGTTGAGCGATTCGAACGAGCGCGGGAGGAAGAACTCCACGTTGCCCGTCGCGCGAGCGCCGCCGAGACGCTCCAACCTCAGCTCGAGCTCGGGGCCAAGCATCCTCGCGAGTCCTGTCTGCTCGAGGAACTGGAGCAAGTCGAACCGCTCGAAGCCAACGCGCGCGTAGTAATCGAAGTCATCGCCGATCGGGATCTCGGCAGCGAGTGAGAACCAGGGGAGCAACGCGCCATTGAGATGCACGATGCGCTCGGTGTAGGGCTCGATATCAGGCGCCTCGATCGTCTTGACGGTCGTGCTCACAGCGAGCGCGAGCTTCCCGAGATCGAACGCTCCCCACTTGAGCCCTCCCGAGCGAACGCTCCCGCCGATCATCGGCGCATCCAGGCTCCCCGAGGCGTGCAAGGAGATATCGGATGCGCCTCTCAAGCCATAACTCGAGAGGACGTTGAGGCGACCGAGTTCGAAGTCTCGCGCCTCGAGCGCGAGGTCAAACGTCTCATCGAAGCGATAGGTCCCGCGCGTGAGCTCGAGCGCGCCCGCGCCGATGTGTTCGAGCTCGAACTGCTCGACCTCGATGGTGCGCACGCCCGGCGCCTGCGAGATCGCTGGACCGTGCCCTGGCAGCGGACAGGCGGTCGTCACGCCGCGATCTCGCATGACGAGCTTGGTGTCGAAGCGCTCGAGCCGTTCCCCCTCGAACTTCAGGCCGCCGGGCGCGGACGCGTTCACGCACGCCATCATCGCCCGGTCTGTACCGCGGACTCTGGCCACCGCGTCGACCTTCCCCTCCATGTCATAGCGGTAATCCGCAGGAAGCAGGGGCGCGAGCGCGGCCAAGTCGATGGCATCGATCCTGGCGTCGATATCGATCGGCATCGATTTTCGTGGCTGATAGACGACCAGATCCCACTCGGGATCAGGCTCTTTCGAGCGCGACACCAACCCGACGCGACCTGACAGATCGGCGCGACCTGTGGGTGACTTGAACGTGAGATCCTCGATCTCGAGGTTCCCCGCGGTCAGCGAGAATGCGCCCTCGAGCGAGTCCCCGGAGAGCTTTGCCCCGAGGTTTGGCGACGTCACCGAGACTTGCATCTTCGCATCTGGAGCGAGCAGTGGTCCTCTGGCCCAGAGCTTGACGGTCGCGGGACCGCTGGTGACGTCCTTGATCTTGTAATGCTCCATGTAGGGGCCGATATCTGCGAGCCTCGCTGTGGCCTCCATCCCCCAGTCCTGATAGGTGGGGCGCAGCGTGTAATCCGCATAATCGAGCACCAGATCTCGCACATCGAGGCGATCCTGATCGAGCTTGAAGGTCGCTTCGGTGACGCCCACCCGGTCGATATCGACCCAGAAGGCGCTCCCTTCGGTGATGGTCATCTTCTTGGCGGGGATAAGCTCGCGGTTCGCGCGCTCGAGCACCATATCTGACGTGAACACCACATCCGCCCAGCGCTCCGTAGCGTGCGCGAGCAGCGTCCCCCGCTGCTCGGGATCGGGCGCGAGGTTTGGCGGGACCTTGCCGATCGCCTTGAAGCAACCTGTGGCCTCGCCATCGACAAAGGTCAGCTCACCATCGAGGTCTGCGAGCACCCCGCGTGGGTTCACCTTGTCAAAGCACCCTTCCCCTCCGTAGACGAGCTGGAACATGTCGAAGTAAGCGTTCTCGATGTCGACCTTGCCGCCATAGCCATGCATGACCCCGTCGGTGATTTCGACATACGAGTTATGCAAGCGGATATCCGCCTCGATATCCCTGGCCTTCATCCCATAGACTTCGAGGTAATCCGACTTCAGGTGCGCCTTGCTGTCGACGACGAGCAGCGTGCCCTCGCCGGAGACGGTCATCTCGGGCACGGAGTAGTGGATGTAGTCCTCGACGAAGTATTGGGTGAGCGGGCTCCAGATGGGCGCGCGGATGGTGGCGTTGGCCTTGTAAGAGATCGTCTCGGCGCTATCGAGGATCGCCATCTGCCCGCTGGCGTCGACCTCGTGACCATCGACAAAACCGCGCACGCGCTCGGCGTTAAAGACAAAGTTTGACCAGCGCCACTCGTCGACGCGGAAACGATCGACCTCGAAGGTCCAGTCCCCATAGGACGAGTCGAAGCCAAACAGCTCGTGGTAGAACCGCAGCTTGCCGGTGTCCGCCTCGGCGCGCTCGACGCTCATCTGGAGGTTGATGTTGTCGATGCTCACCGAGCCATTGACGATCTGGATGCCGGGGACATCCATCTCGAAGATCTCATCGAGGACGTAAGTCAGATGCCCATCCTCGATCTGGACGTTGTCGAAGAGGAGCGTGACGGGCATCTCGGAGGGGGGTTCGTTCGGATCATCAGGCGCGGTGACGCCTCCCTTGAAGCCGAGCGCGTAGAGCAGCTCCATCGAGCCGTCCGCGTACATGTGCATCTTGACCCTGGGGCGCACGATCTCGACGCTCTGCGCCTCGAGGCGTTTGGCGAGCAAGGTCCCGAGCGCGAGATCGACGTGCAATTGCTCGACCTCGATGATGCGCTCTCGGCCTTTGCCGCCCATCGAGCCTTCGTAGAGATGAACCTTGTCGAGAGAGGGCTCGACGACCAGCTCTCCGACCTCGATCTCGTTGCCGAGCGCCCCGCTGACTCTGGTGAGGATCTCCTGCTGCGCCCACGCCGAGTTTACAAGGAGGTAGGCCATGACATACAACGTGGCGAGGAAGAGCGCAGGAGCCAGGAAGATCACAGGGATCTTGACGTGGCTTCTGAGCACCTTGAACTGAATATCCTCGAGCACCTCTCGCATGTGGTGCAAGACCTCGACATTGGGAGCCTTGAAACAGCAGGTGTGGCCAAACCTACCATATCTGAGTCGTGGCGCTTATAGCCTTTCGTGCATGCTGCTGCCACTGCTGCTTCTTCTTCACGGCTGCAACACGACCACTCTGGACACAGCGAGCGCGCAACGCGAGCTCGGCGAGGTGGCCTTTAGCCAGCTTGGCCTGAGCGCGGAGGTTTTGCCCGGCGTGGTACGCAGCAGCGATGAAGAGAGCGCCACGGTTCGCATGAGACTCAACGCTGGAGTCGGGCGATTGATTCTCCGCACCAACGAGCGCGCACAGGGCACGCTACTGTTCCAGCTCTACAACGTCCACCCCGAGGCCCGCGCCAAGATCACACAGGTGCAACGCCTCACGACAGCTTCGACGCTCGAGAACGAGTGTCCATTCAATGCGCTCTCGGTGGATTGCGTGGAAAACCCCACCAACGCGCTCTGTCGTACCGCCACAGGCTCCAGGCCCGAGGGCCAAAACACGACCATGGATCTTCGCGTCAGCCTCTCTCCCTGCCGCGAGACGATCATCGAGATCGAACCTCCCGAAGAGCTCGCAGATGATCCTGTCTCGTTTGCCGTGATCGGTTCGCTCGAAAGCGAGGATATGCTGCCGAGCATCGTCGAAGCCGAGCAAAACGCAGGGCGCGCGCACGACTTCTACGTGCTTCTTGGCAACGCGCTCGAAGACGCAGAGCGCGCCAACATCTCGGATCTCGAATCCCTCACCGTCGAACTCGACGAGATCTTCGTCGCGCTCCCCGGTCAGGAAGAGCTGGCAGACGATCAGGGCCTTGCCTTCGAGCGTCGCTTTGGCGCCTTCGACTACGGCTGGACATTAAAGAACACCGAGTTTGTCATCTTCTACAGCGCGCCAGCGCAGCTCTCGACGCGAGGCCTGAGCAACCTCGACAGCCAACTCACCGCGCTCGAGAGCGAGGACTCGCGCTGGCGAGAGAACAACGACTACACGTTGCCCGCGGGTGATGTGCGCGCGCTGCCGCTGCTGGCGTTCACGCACACGCCGCCGTTCGATCCCAGAGGCTTGCGAGGTGATGGCTTCATCAGCCGCAAACAGGCCGCGATGGTGATGTCGCTGCTGGCGGAGTTCCAGGTCGACACGCTGTTCGCGGGCAGGCTCACCACGAACGAAACCGAGGACGGCACCCCGAGGCTGCGTGCGGTTTCTTCTCAGGAACCCCGCTTCGGTCGCGCGCAGGCGATGTACCTGACCGTGGAGCTCACCCGCGAGCAAGTCGCGGGCTCGAGGCGCGTCAACAACCGCTACATCACGATCCGAGAACACCTCGTCCCCTGAGCGGATCGGTCACGAAGGGCATCCAGGCGCCATCTCCAGCGCCGGGAATACAACCGAGTGATTGCGGGCTTGCCTCAAGACAAGGTCATCGCACAGACTCGTGCTTCACGAGTTCGTCAAAGCCACCTCACAACCTCACCCCCAGGAGGTTCTCCGCGTGAAGAATCGCTACCGCTACAACAAGAAGGCGGGCGCGCTCCAGGATGCATTCGAACAGTCGAGCGCTCCCGCAGCGCCCATGCCAGCGAGCGAGTCGCTCTACGGTCTGAGCGAGCAGGCCGCCTACGACTACGACGACGCGAGCATCAGCGCTCCCATCCATTTCTCCAACATGTCATCGCTCGCGCCTCCCCCACCTCCGCAGCAATTTCAGTCGGCCTTTCGAGAGAGCGTCGACGCGAGCACCGAGATGCTCTTGCCCGCGCAGATGCTAGGCAACATCGCGCACGGAGCTGCTCAGGCGGCGCCGCCAGCGATGCGCGTCAGGCGCAGCGCGGTCGCGACACGTGGCGCAGGTGGAGAGGGAGATAACGGACTGGATCGAACGCAAGCACATCAGGGGATCAAGGATATGTTTTACTACACGGTCGAAGATGGGCAGCGAATCCTGCTCGTGGAGAAAGATGGCTCGATGAGCGTGGTGCAAGGTCCTGCGCGCGTCTGGCGGCGCGGGAAGCAGATCCGTCAGATGCAACACTACGTCGCCCACCCTGGCGACTTCCTGATCGTGCGCTACCGCGACGGTCAACAGGAGCACCTGACTGGACCGGCGCACGTCTGGTTCGATCCTCGCGAGCATATGGCAATCACCAAGGAGGAGTCCTTGCCGATCTCGGCCAAGGAGGCCGTGGTGGTGTACTCGGAGGATGAGGAAACCGACGAAATTTCGAGGAGGATCGTGCACGGGCCCGCGCAGTTCGTGCCAAAGCCTGGCGAGTGGTTGCACACGTTCAGTTGGCACGGCAGCGCGCCCGGCGTGGGTGGTTACCAGAAGGTCCCCAACGCGCTCCAGTTCCAGAAGCTCTGGCTGATGCCAGACCAGATGTATCACGACGTCACCGATGTCAGGACAGCAGATGATGCCGTCCTCACGATCCGCCTGATGATCTTCTTCGAGCTGCGCGATATCGAAAAAATGCTCGAGACCACGCACGATCCGATCGGCGACTTTATCAACGCGGCGACCTCGGACGTGATCGAGTTCATGAGCCGCCATGACTTCGAATCGTTCAAGCGCAACACCGAGAAGCTCAACGACCTGGCGACCTACAAGCAGCTCAGCTCGCGCGCCGAGCAGTGCGGCTACTACATGGACAAGGTGGTCTACCGAGGCTATGGCGCGCCCGCCAGGTTGCAGAAGATGCACGACGAGGCGATCGAATCGCGCACGCGCCTCGGCCTCGAGCGAGCCACGGAGCAACAGGCGCAAGAGCTGGAGGACTTCAAGCTCGACCGCAAACTAGCTCGCGACGAAAAGCTTCGCGTGGAGCAGCGCGATACCACCGAGCACGAGCTCCAGATGGCGAGCCAGCGGCGCGACGCCGAGCTCTTACATCAGCGCAAACAGCGCGAATTCGCCAGGGAGCAAGCCACACAGGACGCGGTCTCTCGCCGCGAGGAGGCGATCGCCCAGCAGGAGGCACAGCGCGCACACCTCGAAGCGCTGCGAGAGCTCGGCGTGGATCTGACCGCGCTGCTCACGCACTCGCGCGCGGACAAGATCATCGAGCTTCGAGGCAGTGATAAAAACGGCGTCGCACCACACCTTCATATCGATCAGTGATTTTGTAGGCTGACGCTCGAACAAGGCAAGAAGCGG
>Ga0208061_100381_pt1 | contig 12578 bp, 9 predicted proteins | sample DeeseametaMP0555_FD_184209 | JGI IMG/M metagenome (GOLD analysis project Ga0208061, IMG submission 184209) | Marine microbial communities from the Deep Atlantic Ocean - MP0555 (SPAdes) | ecosystem: Environmental > Aquatic > Marine > Oceanic | place: South Atlantic Ocean | collected 2011-01-23 | reverse complement strand
GCCCGCCGATCTCGCTCTCCTTGGCGACCGAGAAGTCTTCCTCGCGGACGATCTCGCCGCCGGTATCACTGATCTCGTAGACCGTCTGATTGAAGGCGACCATCGACACCTCGTAGCTGTTCGCGGCGGGGTCAGTGCCCACGCTCGCGCCAGTCTTGGCGCGCACGATATCGAGCGTGAAGTTCTTACCGATCTTGCCAAGGATCGAGACGTTCCCCTCGAGGTTGCTCGAGGCGCCGTTGGAGTCGAGGCGGTTCTCCGTATTGAGACCAGACTCGAGGCGAAGGCGGCTGCCACCGACGCTTCGATCGAGCCCCTTGTTCATCTCGAACAAGGTGGCCGAGCTGGCGCTGGCGACATCGCGCATCATCACGACTTCAAAGCTCTGGCAGTCGTTCTGAGGAGCGGCGGTGCCTTCGTTTCCTGCCTGGGTGAAGTCGGCCTCGAAGCAACCGCGGACCTCGAAGTCGGCGACATCGCCCCAGTCACCACCTTCAGCGAGCGCTTCGAGCGTGGCGCCCTCGGCGAAGAGGTCATGAGCGAAGGTGTTCGGTGAGCCAGGCATGAGCTCTTCGATAACCACTGTGTCGGCGCGACCGTTATCCTCGCTGCCAGCCTTGCTGACACGCAGCGGGAGGAAGTCCTCGTCCGAATCGAGGGGGCGAATGTCATAGCGAAGCGCTGCGTTTCCAGGCATGGCGACGAGCTTTTCTGCCATGTCCTCGTCGAGTCCAAACTGGAGATCCTGAGCGAGCTCGGGATCATCCTCGAGGAGATCCTCGGGGATTTCCTCGACGGGCATCGCCGAGACGTAAGGATCTCGGCCATTGATCACGAGCACGGACTCGATCGAGAGCGTGGGCAAGCTCTCGGATTTGGGGAGCAGCGCGACCGCGCTCCCGGAGGCCATCCTCGCGTGGATAACATCGACGAGGGAGCCAGAGTCATCGGTGGGCGTGGGCTGGATGTCGATATCGTAGACGCAGCCAGCATCACCCGAAGGCGTCTTGCAGAGGCGATTGATTGCCTTCTCACGCGCCGCTTCGCTCAAGGTCACCGATGGCGAGGGGACCTCGGTCACGTTCTCGATCTCCTCGCCGCCATCGAAGGTCACGCGCAGGTTGACCTTGGAGTCGACGAGCGCCTGGCACACGGTGGTGGGCCAGATCACGCCCGAGAAGCGCTGCTCCTTGCCATCGGGGGTGACCTCGACGACGAGCGCGCTCGAGGAACACTCGATCGGCTCCTCGGGGTTGGCGGGCTCGGCTTCGATGAAGCTAAAGGAGACGGCGACCTGCCTTGGCTCCGTGTTCTCGTCATCCTCGAGCGTGAGCCCGTACTCGATGGGCACGCGATTGTTCACGTATACAGGCTTGGAAAGGTCGTATTTGAGATCCAGATAGGTAAGCGTCACACCTTGTGGAAGCTGCTCGGTCTCATCGCACGTAGCGCCCTCGCAGGTCGTGGGATCTTGCTCGGGTTGCCCCGGCTGATTTTCCTCGACACATGCGGTAAACGCGAGCGACACAAACGCCAGGATAAGAGCGCTGGATTTCCCGACGAATTTTTCATTTTTGCAGTTCATGAGAATACACCTCATTATCATTGGTTGCGAACCTGGGTGACATCGAAAGACTCTGAACAACCGAATCGATCGAATGCTCTCTCATGCTTGATTCAAGAGCATCTTGTCACCACCAAGGGTTTCAGCCTTGGCCTAACTTAATAAGTAATGACAGGTGCTCTCAGCTTCAATATCTGAACGTTTGAAAAATAGCCTTAATGTATTCATCAGAATACACCATGGGCTCGTGTATACGAGGGTCAACGACCCACAGAGGTACAACCTGAATACACCTCTGATCCGCGCGCTGCTGCGCCTTCATTCAGCGCGCATACAGCTCCAGAATACGCCTCGCCGAACGCGCCGGGAGGTCCCCTCGGATGGTCTTGTATTCAGTGTGTGGGGGGTTGGATAAGTCGCGATTCGAACAGGAGAGTTCTGATCGATCGTATAGCGACTATTGTCTGGATAAGGTTTGGCGAACAGCGCCGGCAAGTGGACCGTTTGATAAACCAGGAAACATGAGCCGTGGCGGTCTTTTTGCCACCACAGCTCATGCAAAAAAGCTCCCCGGTCCGACGATGCATCCTCGCTCGCTCGCCCTCCTCGATCTCGTGGAAGCAGGCATCGCAGATGATCGCGACCTCGATCACTTTCAAGCTGTAGCCCTGCTTGAGTTGTTCCTCGCCATCGACCATCAAGCCGTGCTCTGCCGGCTTGATTTCGCAAAGTGCTTCAAACTCGCTGTCTGAAGATCTGCTTTCCCGACCGTTTTTTTTGGCGCCCTCCGTGTAATGCTCGGGTCTTTCTTTTTTGCCCAGAAATCGAGAAGATGTCAGCCAACCTATTTGGCATCAGCGCGGAGGTTTACTCCCAAGAATCCGCGTATTATTACGGAGGTTTCCATGCGACATGAACGGCTCGGGCTCACCCACCTTCTCCTCATTGCGTTGTTTTCACTCGGGGCGTCCGCATGCGGTGGAAACAACACCACCAACAATGACACCCCCGACTCGGGTTGGGTGGTCCAAGACCCTGATATGGGCACAGGAGGTCCCGACTCGGGCGGCGAGGTCGATATGTCGGAGGAGGTCGATATGGAGCCCGAGCGTCGGTGTGAGGGTGACGCGCTGTTGACCGAGCCCGATCGCGACCGGGATGGGCTCAAGGATTGTGAGGAGGAGCAGCTCGGCACCGACCCGGATCTCGCGGACACCGACGGCGATGGCCTCGATGACTTCGACGAGATCGACAAGCACCGCACCGATCCGCTTGCCGCCGACACCGACGGCGACGGGCTCTCGGACGCCGAGGAGGTCAACCGGCACCAGACCGATCCGAGAGAGGTCGACACCGACGGCGATGGCCTGAGTGACGCGGATGAGGTCAACACCCACAGCACCGATCCTCTCGATGTCGACACCGACGGTGACGGCCTCGATGACCCCGATGAGCTCGACGCGGGGAGCGACCCGAACGAGCCTGACACCGACATGGATGGCCTGAGCGACGCGGACGAGGTCAACATCCATGGCTCCGACCCGAACCTCGCGGATACAGACGGCGACGGGATCAGCGACGCGGACGAGGTCAACACCCACAACACCGATCCGACCAGCGAGGACAGCGACGGCGACGGCCTGAGCGATGACGTCGAGATCGATGATCTCGGGACGGATCCGACCTCGGCGGACTCGGACATGGATGGCATCGAGGATGGCCGCGAGGTCAACGAGACGATGACCGATCCGACCCTCTCGGATACGGACTTCGACGGCTTGAGTGATGGCGAGGAGGTCGACACGCACGGCACCGACCCCTTCGTGGTCGACACCGACGGTGACGGGCTCGAAGACGCCTTCGAGGTCACACGGGATATGACCGACCCGCTCGATACGGACTCCGACGGAGATGGCTTGAGTGATGGCGAGGAGGTCTACAACACGATGACCGATCCCAACGCGGCGGACACCGACGGTGACGGTCTCCCGGACGCCGAGGAGCTCGAGTATGGGCTCGATCCGAACAAGCCCTCGACCTATGACGACGGCGTCCAGGATTCGATGCGCCCCTTCGTCCAGATCTGTCAGACGGGGACCTCGCGCCCGAGCACTGATTACGTCGAGATGGCAGGGGACTGGAAGCTGACCCTCCCCGACGAGGTCACCGGGTACACCTCCCACACGCTCGCGAACAGCCCGCAGGTCAGCGCCACGGCGACCTTTATTGTCCCTGGTCAGCGCGCCGTCGCTGGCTTCATCGTCGCGACCTCGGCTCCCTACGCGCCTCCGAGCACCGATGAGGTCGTCCGGGCTCGCGCGAACCTCACCACGCATGATGGTCATTCGGCGTCGAGCTGGGTCGTTCGCAGGAACTTCCCGACAGCGATCACGACCGAGGACGCGCGCAACCAGATCCTCCAGGAGATCGCGCCCGGGATGTACTCGCCCGCGCCGTCGCAGATGGAGGGTGACCTGAAGCGCGATGTCGTCGTTCACCTGATCAGGATCGAGCGCCCGAACACGAACATCTACCTGGCGACGGTGACCAACGAGGCGAACTACACTGCTGATGAGCTCGCGCACCGCCTGGCGCGTGACATCGTCTCGACCGAGAACGTGAGCGCGGCGATGGCGCCCACGGTGAGTTCGGCGTGCAACGTCTTTGGCGCCCAAACCACCGCGCCAGCCGCCGAGCTCCACTGGGTGCTCGATCAGTCCGGGTCGATGCAGGACAACAACAACCAGATCCAACAGGCCGCCTCGCTCTATCTGGGCTACTTGCGCGCGAGCATGCTCGACTGGCGCGTTGGCGTGACCAACATGGAGCAAGGGTTTGGCGGGCAGCTCCGCGCGAGCGTCGGTTGGATCGCTGATCCGGGCGCGGACACGGCCTTCGACGCCGAGATCCAGTACTACGTCATCGATTGCACGACGAACTTCGGGTTCACCGACTGCTCGGGCGGCAGCGAGCATGGCCTCTATGTCGGTTACCAGGGGCTCGACTACATGACCTCGATGACCGCGCCGATGCCGCAACGCATCCGCCCGGGAGCCGCCGTCGGGACGATCTTCTTCACCGATGAGGAGGCGCTCTCGGTCAAGGACAGGCGAGAGCCCGGCGGGATGTTGCTCCCCACCGAGGACGACGTCATCGATCTGATGAAGATGAACTACGTGGGGAGGACGACCGTCTTCTCGGCGATCTCGGACGGGGGCGCGTGCGGCGAGGACGCGCGCGGTTACCGCGAGGTGACCTACGCGACCGATGGGCTCACCGTGGATCTCTGCGAGCAGAACGCCACCATTCAGAACTGGTTCCGAGAGTACGTCTCGCGGCTCTCCGCCGAGGCGTCTCCCTATGTCCTGAGCGAGCGACCGATCCCGGGCTCCATCCGAGTGTTCGTCAAGGGCCAGGAGGTCGTGCATGGGCGCGAGAACGGCTTCATCTACGACGCTGCGAGCAACGCCATCTCCTTCTTCGGGACAGCTCGCCCCGAGCTGGCTGACCTGGCGAACAACGTCCCGGGCGATGGCGTCACCGTGATCTACGAGCGCCGCTGATTTCCCACAGCGAGGTGCGATGTCATCCGCTGGCCGCGAGGCCAGCACCGAGACGGGACGAGACGAGCGAGGGGCGCGTGGTGAGAATCACCACGCGCCCCTCGCTCGTCTCGTCGCTGTTTCAGTCACAGCGTCACGCGATAGAAAACGAGCATGAATGACGCCATAGGAAGCGCGTGAGCGCGAGTCCTCTCTCCGAGTCGATCAAAGCGCGCAGGGCGAATCCAGGATGGACCGAAGCTTCTCGAGCAAGCCACGCATCACCCTGAGGATCAGCGAGGTCATCCGAGGACCTGACCTCCTCGGTGCCGCCACCAGCGTCATGCCCACGCGCCCTCTACCCCAAGAACATCTCGAGGATTGAAACACTCCGCCCTCTCCTGGCAGATCGCGAGGATAATCAACCTCGACGTTTCGGCATATTTTTCTAACCGAAGTATTATCAAAAGCTGCCTTCGAACAAATCATCAAATAATTAAAAATCGACCAAATCGAGCATCAGGTGTGTTTTCATCATTTTCAATGGCTCGACTGTCAAGATGGCAGTTCCCATCCTGACGGCACCCACACCCAATGAACACAATCGATTGTATGATAATTGTGTCAATTATCCACTCGACGTACTTTAATTGTATTAATCTGTGGCAATTGGCATACAGGGTGGCTCATGTCACACGACACACTCACGCAAAGCATCCTCGACCTCATCGCGAATGCTAAGGACGACGGCATCGCGCTTCGAGAGCTCCAGGATGCCCTCCCCGACGCGGCCAAACACCACATCACCTATCGCCTGGGGCGCCTGCGCGAGCAAGACCTCATCACCCTCGATGGGGTCACGCGCGGCGCGCGCTATCACAGCGCCGAGGGCACCAACGAAGTCAGCGAAGTCGACGCGACCTCCGAGCAGAGCGTCTTCTCCAGGAGCACGTTAGCCAAATTCGCTGCCTTCGACACCTCGCCAGGGAGACGCCCGATCGCGCGCTACGAGCGTACCTGGCTCGAGCACTTCGCGGACACCGTGTTGTGGGAAGAGGATGAACTCGAGAAGCTCCACCATATGGGGCAAACGAGCGCTGACGGCGCGCCCGCTGGAACCTACGCGAGACAGATCCACGAGCGCTTGCTCATCGACCTCTCGTGGGGCTCTTCGGCGCTCGAAGGGAACACCTACACCCTGCTCGATACAAGAAACCTCATCGAACGTGGAGAAGTAGCCGAAGGAAAGGAAGCATACGAGGCGCAGATGATCCTCAATCACAAGCGCGCCATCGAGTTTTTGCTCGACAGCGCGCTCGAAGTGGGGCTCCGGAGAGCGATCGTGTCGAACCTTCACGCCGAGTTGATGGACAACCTGCTCTCCTCGCCCAGCGCGCTCGGCGCGATAAGAGAACACCCCGTCTGGATCTCGGGCTCGACCTACACGCCATGCGCGATCCCTCAGAAGCTCTCCGAGGATCTCGAGCTCATCCTGGCCATCGCGCGTGGGTTGGAAGATCCGTTCGAGCAAGCGTTCATGATGCTCACGGCCTTGCCCTACCTCGAGCCGTTTACCGATGGGAACAAGCGCGCCGCGCGCCTGCTCGCGAACCTCCCGCTGATGCAAGCAAACCTTCGCCCGCTCTCGTTCGTGGACGTGGACAGGCAAGATTACTTACGCTCGATCCTTTGTCTCTACGAGCAACGCGACCTCTCGCCCATGCGCGAACTCTTTGTCTGGGCTTATGAACGTTCGTGTGAACGCTATCCTGACGTGGAAGAGATCCTCGTCTCGCCAGACCCCTTCAGGCTTCGCCACAGAGACCTTATCTACAATACCGTCCACGAGATCGTCGTCAGCCTGAACCGTGAACCTGAAGAAGAGGTCGAGGCCATCGCCGCGCGCCACTTCGATAGTACTGTGGAGCGCGCTCGGTTTGTCTCGTTCATCCTCGCTGATCTCGACGCACTCCATGAAGGAAACTACATGCGCTACAGGATCAGGCCCTCCGAGTTTGGTGCATGGCGCGATTCATCGTAGATTCTCATTGGCTCGAGCCAAAACCCAACCACCACACCATATGAACCAGAGAGAGCCCATGTCCTACCAGCAGAAGTTCAAGGGAGACCTCACCTTTCGGAGCGGGCACCACATGGAGGCGGGCCTCGACGCACTGTCGGCGTTCCACGAGGAGTATCCCGACGAGAGCATCGTCCAGGTCGGGTCGTTCACGCGTCCCACCGCGCGGCGTCTCTCGCTCGACCTCGACCTCTTCGCGCCAGCCTCCAAGTTCGATGACACGATCTCCTGCCTGTACGCCATCGCCGAGCACGCCTCGGGCGGGTGCATCCGGGCCTCCTACCATGCGGATGGCGTCTCACGCCGGCGCGTCGACGCCGAAGGTCCGTCCTCCGAGGAGCTCCCCGCGCGCCACTACGGCTACGATCTGTGGTTCTCGGTCCTCCAGGGAGACGAGAAGGGTGTGACGCGCGCGCTCGAACGCGGCGCCGACCCGAACTTCCAGCCTGCGGGCGAGCCGACGGTGTTGATGCAAGCGATCCAGGACGATCACCTCGCGCTCGCGCGGCTCTTGCTCGAGGCAGGCGCCGACCCCCTCGGGCACCTCTATGGGGACACCGCCTTCCACATGGTTTGCTCGGCCGAGGGGGTGGACCTGATGCTCGAGCAAGGCCTCGAGCCTGATGTCTTCATCTCCCAGGAACACCGAACGCCCCTGGTCGAGGCTCTTCGCGGCGAGCACCGCGAGGCCGTGCTCCGGCTGCTCGAGCGAGGCGCGTCGGTCGCTCACGAGCGCGTCACCCAGTCAGCGCTCGAGTACGGCGCGCGCCATGGCTGGATCGAGGTCGCGGCCGCCGTCCGTGCGCAAGTCGATCCGCTGCCACACCAGGTGCTCGATCTCGCGCTTCGCCGCGCCCTGCGCGCCGGGCATGACCGCTACGCGCGTTGGTGCATCGACCACGGCGCGGTCCTCCCCGACGACGCCAAGCCCGCGCTGCGCGAGGCGCTCGACCGACTCGGTTGAACACCTGGACGCCCAGCGGAGTCAAGCGAACGGCACTGAGCCCCTCGAATGGGCTCAGGTACGCTATGCTACCAAACCACCAATTCCCCACCTAACTCCGTGGCTGCTCACCCACCTGAACTGACAGCTCGTTCGCCATCGCCAGACCCTCATTTCCACATGTCTTCCACGCAGGACACCACCGCAGCGCGTTTATCTCGCACCTTCAGACAAACGAGATGCGATATGCCGGAGTGCGTTGAACAGGCACCACGGTCGTGATACTCTTTGTTTGATAAACATCATCCACGCACATTTTGGCCGCTGCTCGATCGGGGGAGTTGCGATAGCTGCGGTTAAAACGGTGTTGTGCGGACTGATTGAAGACTTGCCAACAAATCAAGACAGGTTTGAGAAGTGAACATCCTCGAACTCAAGCAACGTGTGGCGGAGTTTGAAGAGCAAATCAGCGTAGAGTACGACAAAGATGCCGAAGAAGAGTGCCGAGAGTTCATAGAAGGGCTTGAGAGTGAAGGGTACGCCCTTCCACCGCTCTATAAAGCGATGCTCCTCGAACTGGGAGGCCTCGAGTTTGAAGAGCCACTCTGGCTTGGACCTGCAACCTCACAAGACCACACACCTGAAGAGCTCGCCCTGCTTCACAAAAGCGCCGAGTTACTCTCTCACTCCTTCCAGATGGAACATGGCAGCGGTGTGGCTGAATTGGGCGCGTTGAACAGTCTTCCTATCCACGGAGGAGATTGGTGGTTCGATGAGATTCCCAGGCACTATATCCATCTCGGCTGGTTCGATGGACAGGCCGAGCCTGACAGCGACATCGCGCTCTTGATCAACGCACAACCTGGCGACCCTCGGTTCGGATACATCTACGCGCTTGATATGTGTGAAGGCTGGGACAGCTTCGAAGACATCTTGGTCGACACCTCCTTCACTTCGTTTTGCAAACGGTTGATGTTGCCACAATACGACGATGAGTAACTCCTCGGATTGAATGGGCCCTGCACATCGTCGATTTGGTACAACCTCTCGAACCATCGCTCGCTTCAAAGCTATGCATGCGCCTCTTCTTGAGGTCGCATACATCTTTGCTCAGTGCCCTTCCAAAGTCCGCACAACAACTCGCTGAACCAGACTCGCCCTACAAGATAGGGTCATGATACAATCAATGACGATGCGGTCGATACATGCTCCCAAGTTGGTGCATCCGCTCGCAGGTTAGCTCAAAAGGGTTATGCTGCTAAAGCCGGAACCAAACAGCCTTAACACGTTCCAAATGAACGAAGGTCGAGAATCATGCGCCAAAGTCTGACAACACGAGAACTTGGCTTTCGAAGAGTTGAGTTGTCTGAACAGGAAGTGCAAGCGCTCGAGCACCTGGTAAACGAAACGTTAGGAACGAGCGACAAATCACAAGATGACGGAGGTGACACGCGTTTCCGTTATGAATCAGGATCGGTCGAAGAGAACGAAGACTATTACCTGACCCATCTGACGTGGATCGGTTGCTCAGGGGTTTTGATTCACAAACGTGAGCAATGGGCTGTTCCGTTTGGCTCCTACACGAGCGCCGCAATGCATGTGTGGGCCATCAACAAGGGACTCGACCTGAAAACAGAGCGCAATGATTTGATCCTCACCGCGATCCACAATGTGGCGGAAACCACGAAGTTGCTCGAGAATCTGATTCGCGGCGTTGACCGCACCTACACTCGCTCCCTTCTTGAAGACTTGCCTGTTCGTTTCGAGAACTTGAACTTGTATTTTAGCATCAATGATTTGTACTCCGCCGAACTTCACGGGCACTACGAGTTTCTCATTGAACCGGCCTCTTGTGATTGCGTGTGAGCATAACAACTCGCTGGACCAGACTCGCCCACATCTCGCTGCCTATGATCCACTACAGGAGACATCTCGTTGCTGAATGGTCGACAGAAAGGAACCGCTCACAGACATAAAATATACGGCTTTACTCGTAAGTGATTGAAGGAGCGCGAACCCGTGCAAACATACGATCCATACTTTGTGGACCGTGCGGGTCTGACGGGGCGAGACCTGGCACAAATGCTGGTCGAGTATGAGTGCCTGTGCTCGCGTTATGGTTCTCATTGGAAAGAGGCGCCTGCTGATAACCCTCCACGTCTCTTGCGATTCAAGCGCATCCAGGCACTTGTTCGAGCATTGGGACTGCCCGACGACCTTTTGGCGGTGGTGAACGGAGACTTCTTGCTCACAAGCAATCACATCTCCTACGACGTCGCGCTCGCTCGCGCGCTCGAGTTGTTTCCTGGCGATGTTTACATCAGCCCTTTCGAGGCGGAAGCTTCTTCACAGGACAACACTCATCCGAACATCACACATGCTTCCCTTGTGATGGCGTTCGGGTTGGCATTCAGTCAGCGTCGCTCGATATCCTCCGCCATGACAAATCCGAGCCTCATGGGTGGTATGGCTTTGGTCGACGTGCTCCAACGCCCGTTCAACCAGACCTGCCAGGCCCTCGCTCCCATCGCTGACAAGCTCGACGATTTCCTTGGCTTCTTGCTCGAGCCAAGCGGACGAGAGGTTCCATTCGAGGAGCTCGTCGTGGAGTGGGGTTGGCCCGAGGATGACTTGCGCGAAGTCGATTCAGATTGGTGGTAACCTGTGCAGCTCGGTGGTTTTGCGCGAGGCCATATAACAACGAACTCTCCCACGTTGATGCTGCTGCGCCAAAACACCTGAAATGCCATTATTTTCAGCATGTTGCATGGCACGTGTTCGCAGGTTAGCTCGAAAGGGTTTTGTTTCCGTCTCAGAATCGTGTCTCCAAAACGGGCGAAATGACGTGAGTAAATATGCAAAGCAAAACCTTGCACTTCGCGTTTTAGAAGCACCGAGTGCCTGGCTGTCGAATCCCACGCCCATCGAGCTACTCGTGCTACTCAATGGTGCCATGATTGGGTGTTTTGCCCAGCAAGGGTGCTACTATCCCAATCAAATCCACGGAGGACTTATCCTCCAGCGTATCGAACTCCTTGGGCCTCACGTCGAGGAGCGCTGGAGATACTTGACGTTATTCGAGTATGCACAACATCGTTTTGATTCGGTCGAGCAGTCCTTCGAGTTCCTCTACCTATATAACAATACATGGCTTGCATCGGATGATTCAGCTGGCGGAGATCTTCCTGGACACCTTTCCATACATGCCTCACGTCCTGAGGAATATCGCCGTGAATATTGGAAAGGTGTCTGGAAGAGGCCTGGCATGAAGTACCGCCTACCTCCCTCGTATCACGTTCCAACGACCACGCTTCAAGCGTTCCTCTATGGGATGACACACGGTTTGGAGTGGCTTGGTCTCGAACCTCTTCAAGACGCCAAGGTGGTTCTCGAATCGCTCGAATCCCACTCCAATGACGTGTACGGTGATCCTTGGCAAGCCTTTCGGGACCAATCTCTCGAGAGCCTTTGCCACTGCGTCGACTGGGAGCTTCCTGTGTTCGAGCCTCACCAACAGCCATCTCATCCGCTTTTAGGAGCTCGAGACTCGGCGGAAGAATCGTCAAACGAGTGAACATGGTAAAGAAGAGGCTTACAACCGACCGGATACTTTTGCCCGTCGCGCTGGCGTGCCTGATTTACACAGGATGCCTCACGCAAGAGGCTGAGATTCCACAAACCCCACCTGTTGCTTCACGAGCCACCTATCCACTCAGCGACCTGGAGTTCGAGCATAACCTCCTCAGAGTGAACACCAGGCAAGAGTTGGCCGACCACCTCGAAGTCCTCATAGAGGCTCACCCTGACCTGGTTTTTGGCTATCAACGTATGGCTCTGAGCGAAGACAAAGCGGTCGCGAGAATAGCCAATTACAGGCTTGCTCAGGTGCACCTCGAATTGGGGTGCGCCCTTCATTCATTTCGCGAAAGCCTGACACCCGCACAAAACCAACAGCTCGGCGTCCCAGGGTTTCCCCACATCAAACGAGCCTTTCAAATCATCCTGCGTTTCGAGCCAGCGACCGATGATGCTGAGTTCGCCCCTCTCCTCGAACCCTGGTACGACGTCATTCGCAGACGAGCCTACAGCGTGAGAAGTGAGAGCAGCGATGACTTTTGTGCAACGGTTTGGATTGCTGAAGGTAGGCCACCACGTCCACCCAGACCTTCCTCCTACTCCCATGAAGGAGGCAGCTCCATCGATCCCTGGCTCGACGCTGAGAACGTTTGTACACATCTCGAGAGTCAGTACCTCGGACCTCTCACTCCCTTCGTGTACTGAACTCACTGCCCAGGACACCACCTTTCGTCCAACAACGCGCTAAACGCATGTAGGCGTGAGATGATGTAAGATGGAGGAACCAGGCCCGCAAAAAAGCCTGGCGAGGAGCTCGAACTGAACCAGGGTCGACAAAGACCGAGAGTCTGCAGGAGCCATCGCCAGGCGCGG
>Ga0208061_100380_pt1 | contig 12600 bp, 8 predicted proteins | sample DeeseametaMP0555_FD_184209 | JGI IMG/M metagenome (GOLD analysis project Ga0208061, IMG submission 184209) | Marine microbial communities from the Deep Atlantic Ocean - MP0555 (SPAdes) | ecosystem: Environmental > Aquatic > Marine > Oceanic | place: South Atlantic Ocean | collected 2011-01-23 | reverse complement strand
GGGCAGTGGTGGTTCTGGAGGATCTGGAGGAAGCGGTGGCTCCGGCGGGAGCGGTGGTTCCGGCGGCTCTGGTGGTTCAGGTGGGAGCGGAGGCTCTGGTGGCTCCGGCGGTTCAGGTGGATCTGGCGGTTCCGGCGGGAGCGGGAGCAGTGGCGGTGGTTCGGCTGGCGGCGTCGCTTCTGGAGGTTCACCCGATGGCCAGAACCAACCCTCGGGGCAAGACACCACAGAAAAACCTGCGCCAAAACAAACCACGCCGAGTCAGACCACACCTCCCGAGGTCGATCCTCCCGATCCAATCGAGCCCGAAGAGCCCGAGATCGAGGAGACCCCAGACACGCAAACAGGCGACATCTTCAAGATCCTGGCGGGCACGCTCGCCATGGTGCTGATCCTGTTGTTGCTCGCGTTTCTGGCAAAGCGCGTGAACCGCGCTGGGGGCTCGAGCCTCACTCAGGGGGAGGACGAGCCGCCCGCAGAGAGCGAGCTGCTCGAATCCCTGCGCGAGAAGACCGACGGCCGCGCTCACGACAGGCTCGCAGAAGAGCTCCGTTACGAAGAAGCGATTCACGCGCTCTTGCTCTCGGCGCTCACGGGCATCCTCGCGAAGCAACCAGAGCTCGATACGCCGAGCCTGACGAGCCGAAAGATTTTGAGAGATGTCATCCTCGAGGAAGAGATCAGGCACGAACTCGAGATCCTCATCCAGGCCGTCGAGCTGTGCATCTTCGCCAAGCGTGAAGCGAGCGCCACGATGTACCAGCGCTGCGTGCGCGCGAACGCTGCCGTGTCAAAGGCAGTCGAGGCTTATGTTCCGGGCGCAGATGGGGAGGTCGAGGCATGAACGAGCGACGCCAACCCTTTAAAAAACCAGCGCTGATCCTGATCTTTGGCTATGGCGCGGTTTCGCTGCTCTTTGCCGTCTTGCTCGGGTGGTTGACCGATCCTCGCGCGGACGTGGAATCGATCGACACCGACACCTTCTCCAAGTCCGCGATCGGGCATGGCGCGCTGGCAGATCTGCTCGACGATCAGGGCTACTGGACAAAAATCTCCAGATGGGAGAGCGGAGACGAGGCGCGCTTTGCGAGCCTTTTGATCCTCGCCGAGCCCCACGTCATGGTCGGTGGCGACAAGGAGCTGCGAAAGAAGATGCGCGCCACGCTCGCGGCATCTCCGCAAACCTTGCTCGTGTTGCCAAAGCGCGACGGCCTCCCCTCGGACAACAGCTGGGAGTCCGAGTGGATCGGCGCGGTGATGCATGTCCCCGAGTACGACGTTCAGCTCGTGCTCGATACGGCAAAGATCACGACCACGCCAAAGCGCGTCTGGAAGAGCCATGATCAGGTCCAATGGCAAGCCAGCGATGTCGCGCTCGGCACGACGCCAAACATGCCTGATATGCAACTGCTCAGGCCGAGCGCCAAGCTCGAGCCGCTGATCTGGAACGAGGAAGGGATCCTCTTCGCGCGCGTCAAGGATGGCGGCAGCAGCGGCGGCGAGCTCTACGTGTTGTCAGATCCTGACATCATCGCGAACCATGGGTTGCACGAGCCTGAGAACGGCACGCTCGCCATCAACATCATCGAGCGCGCCAGGCGCGCACGAGGACGAATCGTCATCGACGAGGTGCTGCATGGTCACGAGCAAATCCCGACGCTCTGGCAACAGTTGTTGCGGTTCCCGATGGTGCTCGGCACGGCCCAGGTCGCCATCCTGCTCTTCTTCACGTTGTGGGCGGGTATCCTGAGGTTTGGTCCTGCCAGACGCGAGGAAGAGGCGCACCGCCCGGGCAAGCGCTTCTTTATCGACAACACCGCAGAACTCCTCACGCTCGGTGGCCACTCGACCTACATGCTCGAGCGCTACGTGTGGATGATGCTCGGCGAGGTTGCCTTCAAGCTCAACGCGCCCTCGCACCTGGAGAAGACACAATTGGTGGTCTGGTTGCAACACCAGGCCGATCGCAAGGGGGTCGAGATCGACCTGCACAAGCTCACGCAGACCGCCATGATCCTGACGGTCGAAGAAAAGCGCGTGCGGCCACAGCGGCTGCTCGCGCTCGCGCGCCAAACTTACCGCTTTCACAAGGCGATGATCGATGAATCTTGAACAACTCCAACAGGTCAACAACAGCATCCGCGCAGGAATCGAGCGCGTGGTGGTCGGCCAGGAGGAAGCTGTCACGCTCCTGCTTGTCTCCTTGCTCGCCGAGGGACACATCCTCTTTGAAGGCGTCCCGGGGACGGCAAAGACGCTGCTCGCGCGCACCTTCGCGCAGCTCGTCTCGTTGACCTTCAAGCGCATCCAGTTCACGCCGGATTTGCTGCCGGGTGATTTGCTCGGTACCAACCTGTTCGACTTCTCGACGAGCGAGTTCAAACTGACCAGAGGTCCGATCTTTACCGAGCTGTTGCTCGCGGACGAGATCAACCGCACGCCGCCAAAGACGCAGGCCGCCTTGCTCGAGGCGATGCAGGAACGCCGCGTCACCATCGACGGCGACACCCATGATCTGGGCGAGGGCTTTATGGTCGTCGCCACGCAAAACCCGCTCGAGCAGGAGGGAACGTATCCTCTGCCCGAGGCGCAGCTCGACCGCTTCCTCTTCAAGGTCATCGTGGGCTATCCGACGCGAGATCAGGAGCGCGCGCTGGTCAGGCGACACGGACACTCTGGCGGGATGCCGGAGTTGGACGAGTTCGATCTTCGCCCGGTGGTCGATCTCGAGATCGTCTCTGCTGCCAGAAAGCTCGTGCGACAGATCGAACTGAGCGATCCGATGATCGACTACATCGTCGATATTATTCGCGCCACGCGCTCGCACCCCTCGTTGATGTCAGGCGCCTCGCCGCGCGCCTGCAACATGCTCGCGACCGCCGCGCGCGCCTACGCCGCCTTGCACGGCCGCGCCTACGTGATCCCGGATGATGTTCAGGCGTTGATCGGACCAGCCATCGCGCACCGTTTGATGTTGTCGCCAGCCGCCGAGATCGATGGTGAGACTGGCGTCCAGATCCTGACGCGCATCGTCCAGGAGACGCCAGCGCCGCGCTGAATCAGCACTGTAATCAGAAGCACCGAGGAGAACTCACTTGTCGCAGCTACGCCCCACACGAAATTACCTGCTCGCCATGCTGGCAGGGCTCCCCGTCTCGCTCGGGGTGATTTTCCACGCCGACTTCTGGATGGCGTGGGTGGGGTACGTCGCGCTCGTGTTCTTGCTCGGGGGTCTCGATGTACTGCTGGCGCTCTCGAAGCGACAGATGAAGGTCGAGGTCGAGGCGCCGCGCATCCTGCACCTCGGAGAACCTGCAAGAATAGACCTCACGCTCGAGGCGCCAGGTTGGCGTTCGAAGACGCCCGTCGAGGCAAACATCGAGGTCAACGGGGATGTGCGCCCGGTGCCGATCACGAAGCTTCGCTTTGACGGCGCGGGCAGCGCATTTTGCGAGCTCGAGCTCGAGCCCGAGCGACGCGGCACCTTCGAGGTCGGCAAGCTTCACCTTCGCTGGCCAGGTCCGATGGGGTTGTTCACGCAAACCACCAGCGTCGATGTCGATCGCGAGGTCTCGGTCGTGCCTAACATCATCGCCGTGCGCCGCGCGGCGATCAGGTTGGCCAGTCACAACACCTTCTTGCATGGGATGAAGCAGCAGAAGTTCATCGGGGATGGCACCGAGTTCGACGCGCTCCGCGAGTACATCCCCGGGCTCAACATCCGCGACATCAACTGGCGCGCGAGCGCGCGCCACAGGAAGCTGCTCTGTCGCGAGAACCGCTGTGAGCGAAATCACCGCGTGGTGCTCGCCATCGATACAGGGCACCTGATGCGCGAGCCGCTCGAGGGTGTCCCCAAGCTCGATCACGCGATCAACATCGGGCTCTTGCTCGGCTACATGTCGCTCAAGGTCGGCGATCAGGTCGGGATGTTCGGCTTTGACGCCGAGCCAAGAGGCTACCTCGAGCCGCAACCCGGCGTGCGCACCATGCAGCGCCTGCTCGAGCAGAGCGCGCGCATGGAGTACTCCACGCACGAAACGAACTTCACGTTGGCGCTGGCAGACCTGGCGAACAAGCTTCGGCGGCGCGCCATCGTCGTGGTCCTGACAGACTTCAACGATCCTATCGGCGCGGAGTTGATGGTCGAGAACTTGACCTGGCTGGCCAAACGCCACCTGGTGATCTTTGCCGCCATCCGTGACCCGACGCTCGACGAGATCGCCAACAGCGACCCGGAATCACTCGAGGCGGTCAACCGCGCGGTGGTCGCCGGTGACATGCGTCGTGATCGCGAGATCGTGATCACGAAGTTGCGCAGGCGCGGCATCTTTTGCATCGACGGCGCGCCCAATGAGATCTCGGTCGAATTGATCAACCGCTATCTCGAGATCCACCGGAGGGAGTTGGTATGAGCCAGCAAACGCCAAAGAGCGTCCTCTTCCGGCGCGAGCGCGAGGGGACCTGGTTCGAGCTCGAATCGATCGTAGACAAGATCGAGTCACAGGGCATCGGCGCCGCGAGCGCCGAGGAGCTCAGCCGTCTGCCACACCTCTACCGCGCGACTCTGTCCTCGCTCAGCGTGGCGCGCACGATCTCGCTCGACCGCAACCTGCTGGCCTACCTCGAGGCGCTCAGTTCGCGCGCCTACTTCTGCGTCTACACCACGCGCAGGCGGCCCTGGCAAGTCTTCCTCGAGTTCTTCACGCATCAGTTCCCGCTGGCGATCTATGCGATGCGTTGGCACTTGCTCGTGGCGACGGCGATCCTGATGTTGGGGGTCCTGGCCGCGATGGGGATGGTGCTCGACGAGCCGGAGATGTTTCACGCGTTCGTCTCCAGGGATTATGCGAGCGGGCGAGGTCCAGACAGCACGACCGAGGAATTGCGCGCGGTGCTCTTTGATGGCGCACAGTTCTCTGGGGGCGAGCTCGGCAACTTCGCGAGCTTCCTGATGACGCACAACGCGCGCATCGGCCTGCTTTGCTTCATGTTGGGGATCGTGTTTGGCGTCCCGGTGATTTACCTGCTCTTCCAGAACGGCGCGGTGCTCGGCGCGTTCTCGGCGCTCTATGTCTCGCGAGACCTCGGCGTCGAGCTCTACTCGTGGCTTCTCCCGCATGGCATCACAGAGATCCTGGCGGTGCTCGTCTGCGGCGCGGCGGGGCTCTACATCGCAGAGTCGGTGGTCTTCCCCGGCGAACACTCCAGGCTCGGCAACCTCGCGCGTCGAGGGAGGATCGCGGGCGCCGTAGCGCTCGGCGCGGTGTTGATGTTCGTGATCGCCGGGTTGATCGAGGGGATCTTTCGGCAAACGGTCCAGAGCATCTCGGTGCGTTACGCCGTCGCCACAGGAACAGCGATCTTCTGGATGCTCTACCTTGGCGTCTGGGGCTCACTCGTTGGAAGAAATCACCGCGAGGAGTTGCCATGAGTCAGGCGCCGACATCGCTCATCGAAGAGCCAAAGCTGCCAGGGAACATGCGGCGCGTGGTCACACCAGAAGGTGTCCCGTTGCATATGACGCTCGCGCCTGTATCCGCGCGAGCGATGGCGTTCTTTGTCGACATGTGCGTGATCCTCGCGATGTTGGTCGGAGTGATGACCATTGCGGCGCTGGCCGCATCGGTCGCCGAGGTCAAGGAGTGGGCCGAGATCCTCGCGACGCTCAGCCTGTTTTTGCTGCGCAACTTCTACTTCACGTTCTTCGAACTTCGCTGGAGAGGACAGACGCCGGGCAAGAAGCTCGCGAAGTTGCGCGTGGTGGACGCGCGCGGCGGAGCGCTGGTCCCGAGCCAGATTTTGGTGCGCAACCTCACGCGAGAGATCGAGCTCTTCTTGCCGATCGTGATCCTCATCGCGCCGGATCAGTTCTGGCCAGGCGCGCCCTACGCCGCGCAATTTTTCGCCGCGTCGTGGTCATTGATCCTGTTGGTGATGCCATTTCTGAACAGCGATCGTTTGCGCATCGGTGATTTGATGGGTGGGACGATGGTGATGTCTCAACCCAAGGTCTACCTCTACGAGGATGTGGGTCGCGCGAACCCGTGGAACAGGCGCGTGAAGACCTTCAGCTTCTCGAGCGAGCAGCTCGACATGTACGGCGTCTACGAGCTCCAGGTGCTCGAGAGCTTCTTGCGCCAGAGCCCCACGATCTACGCCATGGAGGCGGTGGTCGAAAAAATCACCGTCAAGATTGGCTGGAAGGAAGACAACTGGCGCGCCGATCCTCGCGGATTCTTACAGGACTTCTACGAAGCGCTTCGCAACCGGCGCGAGCAACGCATGCTATTTGGGGATGTCCAACAAACCAAAAAAGAAGGGACGCTCCAGGGAGCTGGCGAACAAGATCAGCGCGACGGTCACTGATGCCAGATTTTCCCACGTTCAAACAAACCATCTTGACACTTCACACGTAAAAATAATTGTACATCACAACTGCCAAGGGCCCGCCACTGTCTTGATGACAGCGCTCATGGAGCAAGGTATGCTCTCTTTTACACAAAATAGTACCGAATCTTTGAATAAAGACGTTACGCCCGCCGTCAAATGCGGCACATTTCCATCAAACGTCCTGTAATCCAGGACATACAGAGGCTTTTTTTCAAATGACGAAACGTTCTCGCATCGCTCTCACACTGATCACAGCACTTTCGGTTTTCCTCCTCGCCCCATTGACAGCATCCGCGCAAGAAGGCGGCGGTGGCGGCAGCGCTGGTGGCGGGTTGATTTCGACCACCACGACCACGGGTCCCACGACCACGCTCGGCCTGACCATCGGTGGTATCGTCCTCGCCGTGCGCAGCTCCAAGAGCAAGCAAACCGCGCTCGCCTATTACCTCGATGACAACCGCCCCGAGGTCCAGCAAACCCTCGCGCTCGGCGCCGGTGGCGCATCCGATGATCTCGCCGCCTACTTCTCGACCTACGCCATCGAGCTCGATCAACAGACCTGGCAGAAGATCCTCCGTGAGAACCAGGCGGAGCTCAACTCGATCCTCGCCAAAAAAGGCAAGATCGAGGTCGAAGACGCCGCGCGCTTCGAGACCGTGATCTTCACCGCGCTCGCCGAGCGCGGCATGCTCGTCCAAGACGCAGGCTGAGAAAAGACTGCTGCTCGAGAGAGCAAGAAGGGAAGAAGGGCAGGTTTTTCGTCGAAAAACCTGCCCTTCTTCCCTTCTTGCTCTCTGCCGTCACATCAAGCCGCCAAAAGCTCGTCGAGTTCTCCGCTCTCGATGAGCTTGGCGAGGTCGTTCGCGCCACCAACAAGCGTCCCTTTGACAAACACCATCGGCAACGTCGGCCAGCCTGACCACATCTTGATGCGCAGGCGCTGCTTCCACGCGCTCAGGTAACTCCCGTACTCGAGGTAGGTAAACTCCTTGCCAGCACCCTGGAGTAGTTTGCGAGCCTTCTTGCAGAACGGGTTCTGCGCCATCCCCACCACCACGATCGCATCGCGCGCGACGGCTGCCGTCACCTCGGCGAGGATATCCTCGTGAAATCCTTCGACGGTGCGACGTGCACTCGGGTGAATCGAATCCCATTCCAAAACTTCGCGGCTCATCGCCTCTCTCCTTTGATTTTATCTGTTCGGTATCGCGTTACCCTCGAAACCATATGCTCCGATCGGTGGTTCGGTGCAACGAATCCTCGACATCCCCGCGCGATGGTCAAACTCATCCTTGAAAACAGCATGAAAAGTAGGTAGTTAACCGGGTCCGGACCCCGAGTTCCATCGCAAAGCGTCAGAAAAACTGTGACCTTCCCATGCGTTGGAAACTCTAACAGCTGAAGTACAAATCGGGGATTGCCTTGAAACAGGCTCGATGCGGCGCACGCCGTATGTTTTGGCGTGTTGCCTCGCCCCGCGTTCGCACATAGTGGAGATTTTTTGATGATGAAACGGTTCGCAATGATCCTGTCAGGGTGGATGATCCTGACCGCAACGCTCCTGATGAGCGCGCCTGCGGATGCTCAGATCATCCGCAGCTTCTCGTCGCGTTTTAGTCGCAACTCACCAGGCGACATCGAGCTCGTCGGTAACAGCGTGATGACCTGCCCGAGCGCAGGACCAGACTGTATCGCGGTGCGTGACGGAATCCTGACCACGGGTGATGTCACCAACAACAACGCCCACGTGATGGAATACATCGACGTGGACAATGACCCGAACACGTTCAACTCGAGCTCGGCGACGATCGCGCTCCCCTTAAACGCGACCGTGCTCTGGGCTGGCCTCTACTGGGGCGGACGTACCGCGCAAGGCGTCGGCGGCGCAGCAGCGCCCGACACCAGCAAGACGGGTCAGGTGCTCTTCGACACCCCGACCACCAACGGCTACGTCACCATCAACAGCTCCCAATGTGATGACGCCACGGGCGAAGGCGATCCGACGATCACCACCGGCGTCTACCAGTGCTTCGCCGAGGTCACCTCGCGCCTCCCCTCGATCGGTGATGGCATCTACACCGTGGCCAACGTGCAATCGGGCACCGGCAACAACCGCTTCGCGGGCTGGGGCCTCGTGGTGGTTTACGAGGACCCCTCGCAGCCGCTGCGCAACCTCGTCGTCTATGACGGGTTCGGCCTCGTGTTCAGCGAGCAGATGATGGGTTCGGTCAACATCAACCTGAGCGGGTTCCGCTCGCCAGCCACTGGCGACATCATCACGCGTATCGGCGCCATCAGCTACGAGGGCGACCGCGGCGCGGCTGGCGACAGCTTCCGCGTCAACGGCACCGCCGTGGGTGACGCGTTCAACGACTCGGCGAACTTCTTCAACGCTGGCCTCTCGCAACTTGGCAGCGAGTTCACCAACCGCAGCCCCTCGTTCTTTAACAACCTGGGCTTTGACCTGAAGACGGTCGAGGTGACCAACCTGCTGGCGAACAACTCGACCACCGCGACCCTCAAGCTCGACACCTCCGGGGACAACTACTTCCCTGGCGTCGTGACCTTTGGCACCACGCTCTATGCGCCTGACGTCAAGGTCATCAAAGAGGTCGAGGACATCAACGGCGGTGACGTCGTCGCTGGCGACATCCTCGAGTACACCATCACCGTCAGCAACGACGGCCAGGATGGCGCGCTCGATGTCAGCCTGATCGATGCGATCCCGCGCAACACCACATATGTTCCTGGTAGCGGCCTCGTCGATAACTCGACGATGACCGACAACCTCGACGGCGACATCTACACCTTCGACACGCCCTCGGACACGTTGACGGTTCGCCTCGGCACCGGCGCGAGCAACAACTCGGGCGGACGCCTCGGACCAGGCGCCTCGACCACCGTGATCTTCCAGGTTCGTATCGACGAGATCCTCACCGCTGGCGCCAGGGTCGAGAACCAGGGCCTGGTGAACTTCGTCACCGAGACGCTCAACATCCCGAGCAACGCGCTCTCGGATGGAGATCCTCTCTCCCCTGGCTCCGACGGCACCGTGATCATCGTCGATGAAGGCACCGGCTCGGTCACCATCACCAACCCTGGCGATGGCGCATCGACGCTCAACCGCCGCCCCACCATCTCGGGCACGGCGACGCCAAACTCGCAGCTCACGCTCGATATCAATGGCATGACCGTCACCGTTCCTGTCGATAACAACGGCAACTGGTCTTACACGCCGACGAGCGACCTGCCACTCGGCTCGAACACGGTCACCGCGACCGTTCAGGGCACCAGCGTCTCGGACACCGTCACCTTCACCGTCGAAGATAGCGGCGTCGAGATCACCTCGCCAACAGATGGCGAGGTCACCGACGTGCGCCCCACGATCACCGGCAAGGCGACCCCTGGCGCGACCGTCGAGGTCACGCTCGGTGATGGCACCACAGTCACCGTCACCGCAGACGCGAACGGCGACTGGAGCTACACGCCGACCACAGATCAGCCGCTCGGCTCGAACACGGTCACGGCCAGCATCCCTGGCTCCAACGCCATGGACTCGGTGACCTTCACCGTCTCCAACGACGAGGTCGAGATCACCTCGCCGACTGACAACTCCACCGTCACCACGGATACGCCGACCATCACTGGTACGGCGAACCCCGGCGCGCAGGTCGAGATCGTCATCAACGGCGGACAGGTCGTCACCGTCACCGCAGACGAGAACGGCAACTGGTCCTACACCCCGTCCAACGGTCTTCAGGACGGCGTCAACACCGTCGAGGTCACCAATGGCGAGGCGAGCGATTCTGTGACCTTCACCGTCGACACCTCGGGTGGCGCGAATAACGGCACGAACAATGGCACCAACAACGGCACCAATAACGGGACCAACAATCCGCCAAACAACGGCGCGAACAATGGCAGCGGCACCGACCCGATGGTCACCATCATCACCCCCGAAGATGGCTCCACGACGGACAACCCGCCGACCATCACCGGCACGGCAAATCCAGGCGCGACCGTCGTGATCAGCGCCAACGGCGAGCCGATCGGCGTGGTCACCGCGGACGAGGACGGCAACTGGAGCTACACTCCAGAGGAGCCGCTTCCTCCGGGCGGATACATCATCGAAGCATCGAATGGCGGCGTCACCGACTCGGTCGATGTCACCGTCGGGTTCGCGGCAGGCAAGATCGCTCGCGGCGGCGCGTGCTCGAGCACGCCTGGCCAGCAGGGCGCGCCGCTCGGGCCGCTCGGATTACTGCTACTCGTTCTGGGAGGACTTGGTTTTTTTGGCCAACGCCGTCGCGCGCTCCTCGCGACGGCGGCGATGGCTCTCGCCACGGCAACGCTCGTCGCACCCGCTGAGGCGCAAGCCCAGCAAGAGCTGACCTCGTTCCAGGTCGAGCACTTCGAGCCGCTCCCGACACAGACCAAGAACGTGATGAACGTCTCGAGCTCGAAGACGCTCCGTCACCTGGAGCCAAGCTTTGGCCTGATGATGCACCTGGTGAATGACCCGATCCAGCTCTCGGACCCCGATGGCTCCGACGCAGAGAAGGTGATTCGCAATCAGTTCAAGTCGGAGTTGACCGCCGCGCTCGGTTTGTTTGACCTGGCCGAGATCGGCCTCGTGGCGCCAGTGATTCTCTACCAGAACGGCGATGACCTCGCCTCGTTCGGACGCTCGGGCGAAACGATCAATACGCTCGCGGTCGCGGACTTCCGCGTCATCCCCAAGGTCACCATCCTGCCCGCAAAGAACGGCGGGCTGGGCGTGGCGGCCTTGATCCCGATGTACGTCCCGATCGGTGACGAGGGTTCGTTTAACTCGGATGGAAAGTTTCGCCTCGAGCCAAGGCTCGTGGTCGACTGGAGCACCCCGAAAGGATTGCTCGTCTCGGCCAACGTCGCCTATCAGCTGCTTCGTGGCGAGCGCGCCGTCTACAACTTCAAGAACGATGACATCCTGCGTTGGGGCCTCGGCACGAGGATCCCGATCCCTGTCGTCGATCGCCTCGCGGTCACTGGCTCGGTCTTTGGCAACATCTCCTTCCAGGAAGCGCAAGAGATCGATGGGGTCGACCCGAACGAGCTGAATAAGTCTCGCCCCATCGAGATGCTGGGTGCCGTCGAGTACGGCATCACGCGCACCATCGTCGCATCACTCGGCGGCGGCGCGGGCGTGACCCAGGGCGTCGGCGCTCCTGACTTCCGCGTCGTGGGTGGCATTGGCTACGCGCCAGCGCCTCCCCAGGACACCCCTGATCCCGGCCCAGGCGATACGGATGGCGACGGCATCCTCGACAACGAGGACGCCTGCCCCGCAGAACCCGAGGACTTCGACAAGTTCGAGGACGAGGATGGTTGCCCCGATTACGACAACGATCAGGACACGATCCTCGACGTGGACGACAAGTGCCCGCTCGAGCCTGAAGACTTCGACAAGTTCGAGGACGAGGACGGATGCCCCGAGCCTGACAACGACGATGATGGCTTGCTCGACATCCGCGACAAGTGCCCCAACGAGCCTGAAGACTTCGACGAGTTCGAAGACACCGATGGCTGCCCAGATCCTGATAACGATCAGGACAAGATCCTCGACGTGGATGACAAGTGTCCGCTCGAGCCAGAGCGCTACAACGAGATCGAAGACGAAGATGGCTGCCCCGAGGAAGACACGGATAAGGACGGCATCATCGACCCGATCGACAAGTGCCCGCTCAAGCCCGAGACTTACAACGGCGTCAAGGACGAGGACGGCTGCCCGGATGGCAAGGAGCTGGTGGTGATCACCGAGACCGAGGTCAAGATCTTCCAGAAGGTCTTCTTCGACACCGGCAAGGACACCATCAAGAAGAAGTCCTACCCCTTGCTCAACGCGGTGGCGGGTGTGCTCAAGCAAAACCCACAGGTCACCGAGGTCCGCGTCGAAGGTCACACCGATGACATCGGCCGCGACGAGATGAACAAGGATCTCTCCATCCGCCGCGCCGCCGCGGTCAAGACCTACCTCATCGCTCAGGGCGTCGAGGAAGGAAGGCTGCAATCGCAAGGCTACGGCGAGGAGCGTCCGTTGTGCGATGACATCCCCGACAAAATGCTCGGGAAGAAGTCCAGGAAGTACAACGACTGCCGCGCGGATAACCGCCGCGTCGAGTTCAAGATCACCGAGCTCAACGGCAAGAAGGTCGAGGCTTCCGATTC
>Ga0208061_100379_pt1 | contig 12613 bp, 11 predicted proteins | sample DeeseametaMP0555_FD_184209 | JGI IMG/M metagenome (GOLD analysis project Ga0208061, IMG submission 184209) | Marine microbial communities from the Deep Atlantic Ocean - MP0555 (SPAdes) | ecosystem: Environmental > Aquatic > Marine > Oceanic | place: South Atlantic Ocean | collected 2011-01-23 | reverse complement strand
CTGCCGCTCTGGCGCGATACTCTGCGCGCAGAGGCCGAGCGAACGCGCCTCGCGCTCGCCAGGATCGAGGCGCAGGAGCGTGAGGTGCGCGTGCAACTCGACGCCTCGAGCGCCTCGGTCGTCAACGACCTCGAGGCCGCCACCGCCCGCGCAGAGCTCGCCGAAAAGACCGCCAAACTCGCCGCCGAGAACGTCGAGGCGACCACCAACCGCTTCGAGATCGGTCAGGCCACCTCGCTCGATATCGTCCAGGTCTTGCAACGCCAGCGCGAGGCCGAGCTTCGCGCCGCCAGAGCGCGCGTCGACCAGGAGCTCGCCCGCGTGGCCATCGAGAACCTCACCGAACCGCTGGTTCTTCGAGAAGAAGAGGAAGGAGAGCAGTAATCGGTGCTGGAAAATCACGCTCACATCCCTACATTGCGCATGCTCTCGCGCCACACTCTGGCGCATCCTCCGCTTACAGCCAGTGATAGATAGGGAAAGACGTGCCCCGACGCCTCTTCGATTTTGTCCCGCTAGTTTTCGCCGGCGGCCTCTACGCCGTCGCGCTCAAATACTTCGTGCTCCCTTCGCGTGTGATTCTTACCGGCACCGAGGGGATCGCCTCCTCGCTCTCTTATTACTTCGAGAGCGACGCGCTCTTTATCATCCTCTATCTGGTGTTCCAGCTCGCGCTGTTCCTCTTCGCGCTCAAGTTCATCGGCCGCGCCTTCGCGCTGCGCACGCTCGCGGTGGTGGCGACCGTGGTCGCCGGGCTCGCCATCCTGCCCGATCTCCAGATCGCTGATCCGGGGCCGACCAATGAACGCATCTTGTTGGTGTTGTTTGGCGGTTTGCTCGCTGGTGTGGCGAAGGCGATCGCCTTCGAGCGTCGCGGCAGCACGGGCGACGAGGATGTCATCGGCGCCTACTTCGCGCTCAAGTTTCTCAAGCCTGTGGGCTCTATCGCGATCGTCTCGGCGGCGGTGTCGACGACGTTTGGCCTCGGCCTGGAGTTGCTTAAAACCGGCCAGATCGAGCCCGTGATCAACACGCTGATGTACACCTGCATCTACATCTTCGCGAGCGCCGAGACGCTGAACACGCTCTACAAGAAGTTCCGCCTTTCCATGCTCACCATCATCACCGAGCGCGTCGAGAAGGTCGGCGAAGCGATCACCACCTCGTCGCCTCACAGGACGTACACGGTGCAAGATGGCGTCGGCGGTAAGACCGGGAAGAACTTCAAGATGCTCCGCGCGGTCATCACCCACGAGGAGCTGCCCGACCTGCTCGACGCGCTCGCCGAGGTCGATCCCTCCTGCTTCTATTACTTCCATGACATCGAAGGGGTCTCGAGCCAGTACTACATCACCCCGATCGGCGCGCCGAAACCGACCGCCTCTACTCCAAGACCCGCACCCGAATTGGCCGACGTAAACGTCGAGTGATTTTCCATTACTTTCCGTTTCTTGCTCTTTGACGGCGATACGGTGGTATCGCCGAGCAACCCGAGGGGCGGAAACATTGCCCACCCTGGGTGGCTTCGTGCACCAGGTCGGGCAATGTTTCCGCCCCTCGGGTTGCGAGCCACCGCCGGTGGTTCTCCAATAAATCTCGCGCCCTCGGGTTCTCTGCTTGTCTTGTCGCGTCCGTCTCACGAGCATGAAAGCTCCAATGATCATGGAGTGTGTCAGAAGATGCTCGAGTTGCTGATCATAACCCTGTTGTGCGGTGCAGGGGCTTTCGCGTTGGGGGGCATGCATATCCTTCGGGGCAAGGAGAGAGAGGCGACGCTCGGGTTGTTGACGAACCTCGCGTCGGAGTTCGGTGGCAAGGTTGGCAAGAAGCCGCACCTGCAACTCGAGGGCGTCGCGCTCGATGGCGCAGACGCGACGCTTCGCATCTGGTGCGAACGCGATGGTATGTCGGGTGTCATTGTACGGTGGAGGCTCGAGGCCACATCTCGAGCCTTCGCGCCTGTCAGGCTCACCATCGTTCACGATGACCACACCAGACGAAGCATCGCACGAACAAAAGGGCTCACACACATCAGATACAAGAGCGTGCACCACTCCAGCCTGTTCTGCTTCCAGGCCGATGGTGCGAGCATCGAGATGCGATGGCTCGACCTCTTTGCCTGGCTTTTTGTCGAGCAACACGCGGGCGCGCTCGCCTGGGAAGATCGCTTCCCGAACGGCTCCGCCTTGCTCTGTTACTTCGCCATCAGCAATCAGCGCTTTATCATGGAGGGTTACCTCTCGTGCGAACGCGAAGACCTCCCGGCTCGCTATGACTACCTCGAGGGCCAGTTCGAGCTCCACTATGGCCTGATCGAGGCGCTGCACGAGGCGCTGAGTGATTTCTCGCTCGTCCCGTTTTTAAACGAACGCATCGATGTGCTCGCCGAGCGCGAAGCCTTTGTCCCCCTTCATGATTGCTGTAAGGCGTTGTTCGAGCGTGAAGGTAAGGCGGCGCGTCAGAGGTTGACGGCGAGGCTTCTCGAAGAGCTGCACCCGATGATCGGCTTTGGCGTCCTCGAGCTCGAGCAATGGGAGGACGCCTTCGAGGAGATGACCGACGAGCACCTGTTGTGGGCGCTCTCGGCGATCATCGAGGCTCGCTTCGAGCACACCAGAGACGAGCACCCCAACATCTCGTTTCAACCTGACGAGAAGCTCCAGCGCGCCTTTCGAGAGGAGGGCGTGAAGCGCTTTGCCTTTAACTTCATGGTGATCTTTGCCTGCGAGCACCCCGAAAGAGCACACGGTTTCTTCGAGCTCTTCACCCTCTGGAGAGAGGAGGGCGTGAGCGAAGACGAGCTGTGCACAGCGCTGCTCGTGCTTTTTCCTTTGTTATCGCCAGAACAAATCCGTTTCGCGCTGCTCGCGTTGCGAAACGGCCACCCCGTTTACTCGATCTCGGAAGAGGAGGTCGTGCACCCCTCGCACGCGGATGTGCTGGTCGCGGCGCCGTTCGAGGAGTTTCATTTGCGGACCTACTTCCTCCTCTGCGATCACGCTTCGTTGCTCGCGGAGATGGACCCCGAGCTGATCCTGACCCCCGCGATGCTCGAGATGCTCGTCAGGCTGATGCGCCTCTATCCCTACACGGATAAACCTGGAGGTGCCTACAAGCTCCTGCTCGAACACGGTGACGAGCGCTTGCTCCCATTGCTCAAACCTCACGTCGAGACAAACCCCAGGTTCAGGACGCTCTTCCTGCATCTCGCTGGCGCTGACCGGCTCGATGGCATGAGCGGGATGATCTCGGTCGCCGCTGATCCCGAACAGACTGGCGCGCTCACGATCTCGAACCTCGCAGGCGATGGCGCGCTCTCCAGCATGGAATCAGAGGATGAGACAACGGGGTGAGTTCGATGCTCGACATCTGTCCTGCTCTCGCTTCGGACTTTCCTCCCTTGACGCCTCGCGCGCGAGCTTGGAGCATGAGCCAACTTTGTCGCAGGAGGTCGCGTTGAGCGAGCAGGAAGAATCCCAGCAAGAGCCCACATCCACAGCAGAAAACGGCGAGGCGTCGGAGCCCGAACCCAAGCTCAAGATCTGGGTCGACGCCGACGGCTGCCCTCGCCCCGTCAAGGAGATCATCTATCGCGCCGCCGCCCGTCTCGAGCTCGAGACGGTGCTCGTCGCCAACCGCCCGCTCGCCACGCCAAAGAGCATGTATGTCTCCTCGATCGTGGTCTCTTCGGGGATGGATGTCGCTGACGATTGGATCGCCGAGCGCGTCGATGTCCGCGATGTTGTCATCACCGCCGATATCCCACTCGCCGCCCGCATCGTCGAGCGCGGCGCCACAGGCATCAGCCCACACGGCGAGGTCTACAGCGAGGCAAATGTCCGCGAGCGCCTGAGCGTGCGCGACTTCATGCACGAGCTGCGCGAGATGGGTGTCCAGACCGGAGGCCCGCCTCCATTCAGCAACCGCGACAAGCAGAACTTCGCCAACGCCCTCGATCGCATCCTCACCAGGCGCGTGCAAAAGCCGTGAGTCATTCTCTCGAGCGCGGGTAAGGTTATGGAGACCATACTCTTTATTGCGGCGGTGTATGTCTTGCTCCCCACGGTCCTCGTGTTGGTATCTTATCAGAAGCTGGAAGCCAGCAGGCCCAGGGAGTTGATGCGCCGCTTCAGGGAAGAGCTGGGCGGCAGCATAAGAGAGGAGCTGGAGAAGTATTACCTCGAAGATTATGAGCTCGGTCCGATCCAGGCGAGCCTGATCATGTGGTTCGATGATCCAGACACCACCACACACCGTTTGAACTGGGTCGTCTCATGCGAGTCCGACGCTTTCCTCGATTTCTCGGTCGGGCCACTCACGAGCAAATCTACCGGTTTGGCGAAGCGCGCCGAAGTCAAAGCATTGGAGCCCCTGAAGGAGCGCCCGGGTCATGAAAGCTGGCTCTTTTGTGCAACGCCTGAATTCAAATGTAACCTGGTTCTGATCCATTTTATCGACTGGTTCTTTACCGGGAAGTCGAGGACTTCTGCCGCATACAAGCGGTTTTTGGCTGCGGGCTTCGTGAGCCAGCGCCTCTCGATCGAGCGAGGAACGCTCGTGTTCGAAGGAAACTTCACGAGCAAGAACAGAGACAGACAGGAGCTGATCTCGTACCTCGATCTGCATTTCAACCTGATCAATGGGATCGTAAAGAGCGCTTACCACATCTGCCATGACTACGAACCCGCAGCGTTTCTTCGTAAAAGATTGGAGTTCGTCGAATTTCAGAAGCTCGTCGGTCCTTCGCAGGCTCACCATAAGACATTGCTCGAGTTCGAAGATCCCGAGCAGCGTGAAGCGCGAATGCAACACCTGTTGTATGAGGCAGATCCTCGCATCTCACTCGGCGTGTTCCGAGAAGAGGACCACTGGATCGCGCACAGCGAGGGGTTGTCGGATGGACGCCTGTTGGAGGTGTTGTCTGTCCTTTGTGAGCAAGAGCGTGTGGCGCCGAATGCCAACCCTGGCCATGGGGCTCAGCCTTCGGCCAGGACGACCGCGGTGCTTTTGGCGGAGGGGCATAGACGCTTCGCGCTGGAGGATTTGCCGCGCCTCGCCAAAAGGCACGATAAAGTCGCCCACGGCCTCTTCCTGCTCTTTCATCGCTGGAGAGAGGAGGGCACCTCCGAGGAAGAACTGTGCGAGCTGCTCGTCGAGTCCTGGCGTTCTTTTAACCAGAAGCAAGCGCGCCTCGGGCTCTCCGCGTTGAGGGTCAATGATATCCGTGACCCACTGGTTCATCCCGCACACCTGAGCGTCCTCGAGCTCGTCCATCTGTCGGAGTGGGACGTTGGCACGCTTCGACTCTTCGTCAACCACACAGAAGCGCTCGTCGACCTCGGCGTCGCCTGGATAAGCAGCAAGCCAATCGTCGAGAAGCTCGTGTGGGTCATTCTTCACGGCTCGCTCATCATGACGCGAAAGCAGGTGATCGCCATCTTCGAAAAGCATGGCGACGCCCGGTTGCTCCCATTCCTCATCCCTCACCGCGATGAGAGCAAGGAGATCGCCGCGCTGATCGACAGGTTCAAATCGTCTGATTCCTTCGCGGCCTCTCGCGGCCAAATCACGCTCACGGAACCAGACGAGAAGGGCGCCTTGACCATCACGAAGCAAGCCTCGGCAGGAGATCTTACCGCCGCGAAAGAAGACGAGGGATAGGCCCGCGAGGTTACGGTTTACGTGTCCCGATAAAGACTTCGCGGTCCCAGTCGTCGACCTCTTGCTCGACCTCGAAACCTGCCGCCTCCAGACGAGCGATCCAGGTCTTGCAAGGAAACAGGCCGATGCGGTGATGGTCGTGTATGACCTCGACCGAGCCATCCGCCGAGCGCAACATCAGGCTGTAGTGCACGTCATAATGCGTCGCGTCTTCATCCTGGCTTCGGAACTGCCACTCCAGATAACGCATCCCTCGCCCATCCTCGTGATCCGAGCCGCCATGGTTCGTGTCATCGGCAAACTTCTCCGCCACGACATCCGGCATCACGATCACCTTTCCGCCCGGCTCGAGGTGTGCTGCGGCGGTCTCGAAGGCCGCGTCCAGATCCTGCTCGGTGAGCATGTAGCCGATGGCGTCGTGAATGAGCACGGCGTCGAAGTCGCGCCCCAGTCGCAAGGTGCGCATGTCTCCCTCGACGTGTTCACGCGCGGGGTTGAGGCGCTTTGAACTCTCGAGCATCTGCGGCGAGAGATCGCTCAGGACGACCTCTTCGACGCCGCCGAGGTGGCTCGCAAGGTGTCCTCCGCCTGAACCCAACTCGAGCAAGCTCTTCGCCTCGGGGATGCGCTCGAGCACCCAGGCGGCTTCCTCTGTGTAGTGTTCGGGAGGCGTGAGCAGCACGAACCAGTCGGCGGCGTCGGTGTACATCAGCGGCAAGCGTTTCATGTTCTTGTCCTGTTTAACTCGCGCGCGTGGCAGGGACGCCTTCTCGTTTCAGCTTATCGAGGACATCCTCGGCGGTGTCGCGCGGCACCAAGAACGCCTCGAGGCGTTCTTGGAGGTTGTTCTTTTCCAGAGCACGTAACAATCGTGAGAGATCATCTGGAAAGGAGACCGTTTGATTCCCCGAGAGGTCGATTTTCTTTAGCGATGGCGCGCGATCTTCGCTCAGTGCATCGAGCCATGCCAGCAGCAGCGGAAACTCCGAATCATCGGTGAGCGACCTCCTGAAGCAGAGCGAGATGTCTTCGATTTGTTGGAGGACCGGATGATCCTCGGTCTGTTGCAGACATTGCTCGACGATGGCGAGTCGTTCGCTGGTCGCTTTGTAAGAGTTGCGCTCTCGGACAACGAGCGCGCGCACCATTTTCAGGTTATCCGCGTGTGTCCGCGCGTCCTCGTAATCGGAGGGGTGAACGAGCCCCAGGAGCTCGACGCCGTTGGCCCATGATGCGCCGAGCAGCGCGCCCTGGGTCATGCCCACATAGCCGCTTCGCACGAGGTGCAGCGCCTTGACGTTGCGGAGGCCCTCCACCGCTCCGAACTGCTCGATGCTCTCGTCTTCCAGACAGGAGACATACACGGCTCGAATCTGTCCGAGCACCTTGCATTTCTTCATCTTCTTGAAGAAAGAGGTCGGGTGACGCTCGTCTTGCAAGTCGAGCGTATGGATCGAGCCCCAATCATCTCGCTCGAACATCTTGGAGCGCTCCGTGGCGGTGAGTCCGACGCTGTGGAGCCTCAACACACGGGGGAGTTTGTACTCGCTCGCGTCATGCCCGCCGCACCAGTGAGCGACCCATCTCTCTGGCATCGTGCGCACATCGCCGATGCTCATGGCTGCAGCGAGCATCGGATCGAGCCGCGAGGTCAGACCAGACCAGGCGTCGATTTGCTCGTCCAGGTAGGTCACGATCTCTTCGCGACGCTCCAGATCGCTCTGTTCGATGATGCCGAGCAAGGATTGCCACGTGTCATACGACTCGCCCTCGTCGAGGAGCGAGCGCAGGTCGCCGATGCAGGCATCCAGCGTGAGACCACCTGCTTTGGGCGTGAACGAGCCCTCGTCGAGCAGCGCGCGCGAGGCGTCATGATCGAGCATGGTCGCTCCGTAATAGAGCGCCTTGTGCGTCGTCTTGTAGGATGCCTTCCCGCCCTCGAGGAAGATGTCTGTGTCTTTCTTTGGCTTCTTGTGGAGCGCACCGCCGAGCTCCTTGATGCGCGATTCGATCTCACTCTTCTTCCACCCCTTCATCGTGCCCGCGAACGCGACGTTCATGCCGGATGGATCGACTGTCTTTGTCATATCGGTCATTCCTCAGATCTGGATCTATCAGTTGCCTGCGCCAACGCGCGGCTTAGGATTGCTGTTGCTTGTATTCGCATATCCTACACGAGGAATTGCCTCATGACCTCTTCATCCGATCTTGTCCTCTACACTGCTTCGACCATGAACGGCTGGAAACCACTGATCTTTCTGGAGGAGGCCGAGCTCGACTACGAGCTCGTGCACATCGACTTCTCCAAACAGGAGCAGAAGGAGGACTGGTATGTCGCGCTCAACCCGAACGGTCGCATCCCGACGCTCGTGGATCGCTCCCAAGATGACTTCGCCGTCTTCGAATCTGGGGCCATCCTCTGGTACCTGGCCGAGAAGTACGGTCGTTTCCTGCCAGAAGGCCCGCTCCAGAGGTCGCAGGCGCTCCAGTGGTTAATGTTCCAGATGAGCGGCCTCGGCCCGATGATGGGGCAAGCGATGTACTTCCAACGCATCGCTGCTCCCAAGGGACACCACGACGCCTTCGCCATCGAGCGCTACGTGAACGAATCTCGTCGGCTGCTCGAGATCCTCGATAAACAACTCGAGGGCAGGTCCTACATCCTCGGCGAGGAGTACACGATCGTGGACATGGCGTTTTACCCTTACGCGCGCTCTTACCCCTGGGCAAAGGTCTCGATCGAGGGGCTCGAACACCTCGAGCTCTGGTTCGATCGCCTCGACGCCAGACCAGGCATCCAGCGCGCGTTGCAGAAGCCAAAGCCATTCCCCGCGTTCTTTGGTCAGGGCGATGAGGATAGCGGCGTCGAAGAGAACGCTTCGAAGTTTTCCATCAAGGGTTGATATTTTTTTGCAAAAAACCCCTTGAACCTCACGCCGCGTGAGGTCCCAGGGTGAGTTGTGAAAGCGATGGTGGTTGTCACCGTCGCCGCACCCGCACAAAAAGGAGACGCATCATGAGCGAGACATGGCTCAAGGTTGGCGAACTCGCCAGAAATACCGGTCTCACCGTGCGCACGCTTCACCACTGGGATGAACTCGGATTGCTCCAGCCCGGTGATCGCACCGACGCCGGGCACCGCCTCTATGGCGAGGAGCAGGTCGTTCGGCTCCAGCACATCGTGACGTTGCGCACGCTGGGGTTCGCGCTCGAGGAGATCGAGCGCTTGCTCGAAGATCCTGATTGGGATCTCGAGAAGGCGCTCGCCAGGCAACTCGAGCTGCTCGAGGACGAGGTCGCGCGCATCGAGAACACGAGAGAGCGCGCGTCCAGCGCGCCTACGCAATCGTGCGCGAAGCCAAACCTGTCGAAGTCACCGTCTTTCTCGATGCCATCAAGGAGACCATCGACATGGAAAAGTACTACACTCAGGACCAACTCGAGCAGCTCGCCGAGAGGCGCCAACAGCTCGGAGAGGATGGCATGGCCAAAGCCCAGCAAGACTGGGCTGATCTGTACGAAGAGCTCGGCGAGCATATGCGCGCAGGGACTGCCCCCGAAGATCCCGCGCTCGATGCGTTGGCGGCCACCTACAACAGGTTGATCGAGGCATTCACCGGAGGAGATAGCGGCATCCGCGACAGCCTCCAGAACCTCTATGACGAGGAAGGCCCCGAGGCCGCGAGCCATGGCATGGTAAACCCAGAGTTGTTCGCATACGCCAACGCGATGATGGCCGCCAGATCCTCCTCCAAAGGAGATGACTCCTGAGGTCGGATTCGCCAGATGACCAGGGCATGGATATCTCCCGGCGGGTCGCGCGCATGCTAAGTGCGCGATGGCCCGGCGTGGAGGTGCATACCTGCAAGCCGCTGACGGGAGGATGGTCGGCGCGGTTGTGGGAAGTGACATGTCACTTCCCACAACCGCGCCGACCATCCTCCCGTCGTCTTGTCGTGCGTTGTCCTGGAGCGCTCGCGCTCGCGGCTGATCCGATGGCGAGCGCGCACGAGATGGAGTTGCTCTCCGCGCTGCACGAGCGCGGTTTTCCCGTCCCCGAACCTATCCTGCTCGGCCAGGATGAGATCCTCGGGTCCTGTGTGATCAGCGCGTTTGTTCCTGGCCAACCGGCGACTTTTCTGGAGCAGCCAATGCTTCCAGAGCAGGTGGCGTCGTTGCTCGCGAGGTTGCACGCGTCGAACCTCCCTCGGTTTCCATGGTCGAGGTCCGCACACGAGGTGATGCACGAGAGCGTTATGCGCGAGGGCAGCGTTTACGATGCTTCTGTCGATCACGAGCTCTTGCGCGAGCACTTCGTGCGACGGTGGGATACTGCTCGTCAGCAAGATAACTCGCGGCCTGGATGTGTCTTACTGCATGGCGACCCGTGGCCCGGAAACCTGTTGGTAGAAGATGGCGAGGTTCGCGCGCTGATCGATTGGGAGGATGCCTGTCTCGGTGATCCGATGATGGATGTGGCCATCGCCAGGTTGGAACTGCACCTGCTCTTTGGCGAGGAGTACGCCGCGCGGTTTGTCGACGCCTACCGTCGCACATCCAAAGCAAACACACATACGCTGAGGGACTGGGAGTTGGCCGTGGCCGCTCGCCCGACCGGGTCGTTCGACGCCTGGGAAGAAGGATTCGTGGGGATGGGCAGGGCTGATTTGACCGCGCGCGTCTTGCGCGCGCGGCACGCCGAGTTTGTCAGGATGCTACAGCTTGGCTAGGATGGCCGCGTCGAATACTTCACGCGTTTCACCGCGAAATAACACACCCTTGGCCAACTCCCAGGCAACCACCATGACTCCAGGAAATGTCTTTATCACTGGGGGCGCCTCTGGCCTCGGTCAGGCGCTCGCCAAGCAATACGGACGCGCCGGATGGCGCGTGTGCATCGGCGACTTGAGCGTCGAGCGTTGTGACGAGACGATGCGCGCACTCGAAGCGCTCGGCGCCACTGCCCACGCGCTCGCTTGTGATGTCACGCGCGAGCCGGATCTGGAGAGCGCCGCGCGCTGGATGGACGAGCACTGGGGCGGCGCGGACATGATCATCAACAACGCTGGCGTCGCGCAGGTCGGTCCGCTCAAGGATGTCACGCTCAAGGACTGGCGCTGGATCATCGAGATCAACATGCTCGGCGTCGTGCGAGGGTGTAAGGTCTTTATCCCACGCTTCGAAGAGCAGGGACATGGCGCCATCCTCAACATCGCGTCGATGGCAGGGCTCACGCACATGCCCAGATCCGCATCCTACAACGCCACCAAGTCCGCCGTGATCGCCATCTCCGAGACGCTCGAGCTCGAACTCGATCCGAGCATCCAGGTCTCGGTCGCCTGTCCCGCGTTCTTTCGCACCAACCTCACGGAGTCACTGCGCGCGACCGATTCGCGCGGCGAGAAGATGGTCAACAAGCTGGTGGGTCACGCGCGCGTGGGCGCGGACGAGATCGCCGAGAAGATCTTCCAGGGGGTCGAGCGCGGTGATTTTCACATCCTCACGCACCCGGACTCCGAGAAGGTCTGGTGGCTCAAGCGCTTGTTGCCACACAAGCTCTACCTCAAGGCGCTCTCGACCTTGCAGGAGCGCGCCGCGAAGCGGCGCGCCGGTCGCAGCTCCTGAGCATTCTTACTCGCGCTCTTTCAATGGCAAGATCCAGGCGCGGTGCGCGAACGTATCGAGCGGCTCGCTCGCCAGGTCGACCTGGGGGTCGATCATGCGCTGCGCGGGCCTGCCATCGAGCGAGACGAAGCTCTCGGCGTAGACCTCGGGTGTGTAGCCGTGTTGTTCGCGGTGTTGTCTTGCCAGCTCGTGCGCGAACTCGAGGATCATGTCAGGCTGCGTCACCAACATCTTGTGTTGAAGCGGCGTCAGGTGATGCCTCGGGTAGATCCTCCATCGCCTTCCATCCGCCGGGTTCACGAGCGTGTACTCCAGCCTCCCGGTCTTCTCGATGAGCATCACGCGCCAGGAGAACCTGAACCCCTCTTCGGTCCAGTTCACCCACCCCGGGTATGCCAGAAATCGCAGCGGTATAAGCGCCTGCGCGCCGAGCCAGCATACAAGAAACAGGTTGCCGAGTTTGTGGCGAAACCTGTCATAAGACGCCTCGACGCTGCTGACGGAGGCAATATCGACATGCTTGCCAGTTAGCTTTGCTGGCCAGTCGGGCGCGAAGAAGAGCGTCAGGCTCGCGAGCATCACAAACGAGAACATCCCGATGGGAAAGAGCGCCCAGACCGTCAGGTGAAAGAACAGCGCCACCGCGAAGGCCCACGGTCTCGTCCTTGGATAAAGCAAGAAGAGCCACACCGTCCCATCAAAGAGCATCCCTCCCCAACTCATCGCGATGGCGACCTCGGGGAGCACCAGCCACGAGCCAATCACCGGAATCCCCTGGTGAGCCTGAAGCCATGTGTGCAACGGCTCGCCGCGCAATAACCAGTCGCCGTTGATCTTGGCAAAGCTCGCGAACCCATAGACGAGGATCATCTGCCCTCGAAACAGCCAGTAATCGCGCCACCGCGTCCTGTTTTGGGTGTCATTGCTCGACCTCTCAGGCAAGAGCGCGAAAACCTGATCGGTACGCACCACCATCAGCAGCACCGCCAGCAAACTCACCAGATAGTAGTGGTTGAGGTAGGCGGCCTTCTCGATGAGTTCCAGCCAGGTGAACGCCACAAAGAAGATGCCCGCGGCCAACCTCGCCCTCACCCCGAGCGCGAGCGCGAGCGCGCTCGCGCCAATGACACCCAGGTGCAAGGTCACGCCGAGGTGACCCCCCAGCGGCTCGACCCATCGAAAGTTCGCGTAGGTGAAGTGATAGGTCGGCGCGACGAGGATCGTGTCGACCCAACCCATCATCACATAGCGCGCCGCCGCGACCGCCATGATGAGACCGAACATGACGCGAAAGGCAGCGAGGGCGTGGGGTGGCGCGGGCGCTTCG
>Ga0208061_100374_pt1 | contig 12744 bp, 6 predicted proteins | sample DeeseametaMP0555_FD_184209 | JGI IMG/M metagenome (GOLD analysis project Ga0208061, IMG submission 184209) | Marine microbial communities from the Deep Atlantic Ocean - MP0555 (SPAdes) | ecosystem: Environmental > Aquatic > Marine > Oceanic | place: South Atlantic Ocean | collected 2011-01-23 | reverse complement strand
TCCGCCGAGGTGGTCACCGACCTCTCCAACCAGGGGATCGCCAAGTACAAGGCGGGGGATTACGAGGAAGCGATCAAGCTCTTCAAGCAAGCCTACGAGCTAGAGCAGGTGCCAAACCTGCTCTACAACATCGCGCGCTGCTACGAGAAGCTCGAGCAATACAACGAGGCGATCAAGTACTACGAGAAGTTCGTGGTCGCGCCCGAGGTCGAGAGCGAGGCTCGCCAGACCGCCCTCTCCCGCGCCGAGAACCTGCGCGAGGTGCTCAAGGCTCGCGGTGAGCTCGCCGACAATAACAACGGCAACGGCGGCAACGGCGGTGGCAGCGGAAACGGTGGTAACGGCGGCAATGGCAATGGCAACGGCGACGGCGGCCAGAAGAGCGGAAAGAGCAAGGGTCCAGCCTTTGCAGTGCTCGGCGTCGGCGTCGCCGGGCTCGCCGTGGGCGGCACCTTTGGCTTCCTCGCCATGCAGCAAGAGACCGCCTTTGAAGAGGCGACGACCCCCGAGGACAAGCGCGCCGCGCAGACCAAGGGAGTGCGAAACTCATGGATCGCGGACGGCAGCATGATCGGTGGCGCCATCTTCACCACGGTCGGTTTGATCATGGTGGTCAAGCGCAGCAAGAGCGATACGGCGTCATCAGACGCCCGCTCCCTGAGCGCGGAAGAGCCAGCGCCAAAGCGAGCATCGCTCGCGCCCTGGTTCGGTCGAGATGGAGGCGGGCTACAGATGGAGCTTCGCTTCTGACAGCAGCCGGGGAAGAATCGGCCGCATCCTTTTGGAGAAGCAACGATGTCGAGTGCGACGCGAGAACAAAAGCGGTTGCTCTACGAGCAAATGATCGGAACCGTGATCGCGGAGAAGTTCCAGATCACGGGCCTGCTCGGTTTTGGGGGCATGGGCGCGGTCTATGAGGCCGTGCAGAGCCCGATGGATCGCAAGGTCGCGCTCAAGCTCATCCCGACCTATGACCCGACCGCCGCGGCGCGCTTCGAGAGGGAGGCGTACACGGTCAGCAAGCTGACGCACCCGAACACGGTCACCGTCTTTGACTTTGGCCACACCTCGGACGGGCACCTCTACCTGTCGATGGAGCACCTGCTCGGGCACACGCTGACGGATCTCATCCGCTCGGTGGGTCCTCTCAATGGCGCGCGCGCGGTGCATATCACGCAGCAGATCTGTCGCTCACTGGGCGAGGCGCACCGTCAGGGGATCATCCACCGCGACGTCAAACCGGACAACATCTTCCTGATCAACGTCGACGGCGATCCTGACTACGTCAAGGTCCTCGACTTCGGCATCGCCAAGGCGGTCCACGGCGAGGAGGACGTCAGCCTCACGGCCGAGGGTCGCATCATCGGGACGCCTCGCTACATGAGCCCCGAGCAGATCCTCGCGCAACCCGTCGACCACCGCTCGGACATCTACAGCCTCGGGTGCATCCTCTTCGAGATGGTGTGCGGCTCTCCCCCCTTCGATCAGCAATCGACGGCGGCCCTGATGATGAGCCACGCGCAGCAAGCGCCGCCATCGTTCGCGGATCGGCTGACCCCCTCGCAGCTCAACGCCATCCCCCCCGGGCTCGAATCGCTCGTGCGGCGCACGATGGCCAAGAACCCCACCGCGCGCCCGCAAACCACGGACGACCTCCGCGAGGAGTTGGATCGCGCGCTGCGCATCAACCAGGCTTACGAGGCGGGCACGCGCGAGACCAACCAGGTCCGCCCGATGCACCCCACCGGCCAGCGCCCCCCCGTGAACACGGGCAACCACACAGGCCCGAGGCCCACAGCGCCCGGCGACTCGGCGAACCAGACGGGAGGTTTCGATCACCACACAGGCGACTTCTCGAGGCAAACGGGCGACTTCCACGCGCGCCAGCCCGGCGAGCCCACGAACATGGACCTCGCCGCAGAGCTCGCGCAGATGCGCGGCAGCCAGAATCGCATGATCGCTGGCGTCCTGCTGTTGCTGTTGTTGCTCGCCGCCGCTGGCGTGGGCGGCTACCTCTACGTCAACGGCAACAAGGAAGAGAAAAAACCTGAGGTCGCGCAAGAAAAAGCACCCGAGGTTGAAAAAGAGACCACCCCTGTCAGCGACAAACCTCTGACGAGAACCATGCTGGTCTCATCTCCCAAGGGCGCAAAGATCTTCGTCGGCGAGGGTGACGCCAGGAAAGAAATCGGCGAGACCCCGTTCACCCTGGAGGTCGAGCCCACCGACGCGATCAAGACCTACAGGATCGAACTCGATGGGTACGAATCCGACGCGGTGACGATCAACCCCAGGATGCTCAGAGAGGACTACACCGTCGCGCTCGAGAAGCGCTCGGGGGATAAGAAGACGGATAGCCGAAGCAACAGGCGCCGCAACAACAGCAAGCGCACCAACAGAAAGAGCTCGGGCGACGACAAGAAGAAAGACACCACGCCGGCCAAGACCGAAGCGTCTGCCGACGAAACGACCCCTGCGGAGAAGACCACCAAGGTCGAGGACCCTCCAAAGGAAACGACGCCCAAGTCCCCCGTCATCGACAGGCTCGATGACGAGGAGGACAAGCCCAATGTCGAACGCATCGATTGAGTAAGGATCTCGCGCTACCATGAAAGTTTGCCCCGAGTGTCAGTCCGAGTACACCGATGAAGTCGAGTTCTGCTCGAACGATGGGATGAAGCTGCGCGCGTCTCGCGATGGCGGCGAGGACCCCATGCTCGGTCGCATCCTCGAAGGCCGCTGGATCATCGAGGAAAAGATCGGCGAAGGTGGCATGGGCTCGGTCTACAAGGGATCGCAGCGCAGCGTGAACCGCAAGGTCGCCATCAAGACCTTGCGCCCGAGCCTGATCTCGAGCGACGAGTTCGTCGACCGCTTCTTCCGCGAAGCAAAGATCGCGACCACCATCAACCACCCGAACTGCGTGACGATCCTCGACTTCGGCCAGACCGAAGACGACGTCCTCTATCTGGCGATGGAGTTCCTCGAAGGGATGCCGTTGTCGGACTGGCTCGAGCAGGACACCCTCCCGCTCGAACAGATCCTGATGGTCACCGAACAGGTCGCCACCGCGCTCGAGGCGGCGCACGCGCAGAACATCATCCACCGCGACTTGAAGCCTGATAACGTCTTCTTACAACAGACCACCGGCAAGGACATCCACGCGAAGCTGCTCGATTTCGGCATCGCCAAGGACACCGGCTCCGAGACGCAGTTCACGCGCACGGGCCAGATCTTTGGCACGCCAAACTATATGAGCCCCGAGCAATGCAGCGGCGAAGAGCTCGATGGCCGCAGTGATGTCTACGCGCTCGGGTGCATCCTCTACGAGATGCTTTGTGGCAGGCCCCCCTTTGACGGCGCGAACTCGATGGCCATCCTCATGGCACAGGTCACCGAGACGCCTGTCCCACCGAGCCAGATCGTGGCGGTGCCACCACAGGTGGAGCAGCTCACGCTCGCGTTGCTCGAGAAGGATCGCGATGATCGCCCCGCCTCGGCGACCGAGGTGCGACAGCTCGTCAGGCAGGTCCGCTATCAGGTCGGCGCTGGCCCTGCTCCCACGGGTGATATCGCCATCACGGGCGCGCACAGGCAGATGCTCGGCACGATGGACACCGTGGCGGGCGGACCGGCGACGCCGAGCGCCCCTCAGCCAGCGGTAAACCTCGGGCCGATGGCTGGCGCCAACGCGTCCTCTCAATCGATGGACGCCATGCCCATCAACGCATGGGATGAGCCTGAACCGACAGGCGATGGCGGCAAGAGCAAGAAAGGACTCATCGCGCTCGTGGCGATTCTTGGCATCCTGCTCGTCGGCGGAGCGGCGACGGCAGCGATCCTCCTCGGCGATCGTGATGCACCGAACGCCGAGAGCACCTCGACAAAGAGCGAGGAGGTCGCAGCGAGCGCATCGGACAATAACGAGACCACCGCAGAAGTCGCAGCCGAGCCCGAAACCACTGCGACGCTCGAGGAGGCCTCCGAGACCACGCCTCCAGAAGAAACGGACGCGGTCGCGGCAAATGAAGAGAACGAGGAAAACGACGCGACGACCGAAGAGGTCGAAGAGGTCGAAAAGAACGGCGTGGACGACAAGGAGAAGGTCGCCGCCACGACCAAGAAGTCCTCGCGCAAGAAGACGCGTCGCAAGAGCACTGACACCAAAAAAGCCGAGCCTCCAAAAGAGATCGGCAAGGAAGACGTGCTCCCGACCTTCGAAGAGAAGGAAGAGAAAAAGACCGAGACCAAGAAGGTCGAGAAGAAAAAGAAGAAGGACAAGTCTGACGCCATCGTCGATGGTCTCTTCTGAACTGCCCGCGCTCGCATCTGCATCCTTGTATCGCGACAAGAGAGAAGGCGCTGTTTGCTCGAGCAAACAGCGCCTTCTCTCTTGTCGAACACAGCCAACCAATGCGTTTTAGAACCGCAGCCTTATGCCAGGACCGTAGGCTTGAGCAGGTTTGTTGCCCGATCGCTGCATCAGCGCGCCTGCCGAACCTGGCGCGGGCAGGCTGCGCGACCAGTCGTGGATAAAGAAGATGTAACTGCTCAGGCCAAGGACCGCCGCGCCCGAGAGGACGAGCGGGACGCCAGTGTCTGCGAAGCCATAGCTCAACTCGTTGACGCCGACCACGAGCAGCGGCGTCCCCACGATGACACCCGTCCAGGCGATCCCACGCATGATGGGCGGCGGGCGAATATCGACCACGGTGATGGCGCGCGTGTAGGCGTCCTCGGGAGGTGGCTTGACCTCGATCTCGGGTTCAGGTTCAGCGTTGGCGAAGGGATCGAGCTCGGGGATGGGATCAGCTTCGGGCGTTGGCTCTGGTAGTGGCTCTGGCTCCGGGAGGGGTTCGAGCACGACGCTGCGTTCTTCGACGGCGCCATCCTCGAGCCGGACATTGATTTCGGCAGGTTCGAACCCCTCGTACTCGAAGCGAATGCTATGATCCCCTTTCTCGAGCTCGAACGTGGCGGGGGTCTTCTCCTGTCTGGGGGCGCCATCGACGATCACATCGGCGCCGGGAGGCGTGGAGCTAAGCTTGAGCACGGGCGCGGCGCTCTCGGGCTCCTTCTCGAGCTCGGCGATGTGCGCCTCGATGCGGTCGGCGTAAGGGTTATCAGGGACCATGGCGAGGTACTCGCGATAAGCCGAAGCCGCGATCTTCGGGCGCCCGAGCTTCTCCTGGATCTGAGCGATGCGGTAGAGCAGGTCAGGGAACTTGGTCTTCTCGTATGCCGCCTGATACAACGGCAGGGCCTCTTCGTAGCGACCGGCACTCCAGTGACCGTTCGCCTCGGTGATGGAGGCGTGCACCGCGCGCTGCTCCTCGGGCGTCAGCGCCCACGCAGACGCGTGGGGGAGCGTGAGCGTCACCAACCCCGCGATGGCGCACACGAGGAGCATCCGTGAGGCTGATGGCAAAATGCGTTCGATATGAATCATGAGCTATCGCTCGCGCATCGTATTGAGGCGACGCGGAGAGCGCCGCAAAAACAAACATCCAGGGCAATCGAAGCCAACCTGGATAACGTAACGAATGTGGCCGAATAAATCGACGCCTGCGCGTCATTTGGAGAAGAAGACTACCGATTCGAACAACTTCCTACCGATGGGTCGTTTCCATACAGCGGAATACACTGCCCACAAGCAGGAGACACAAAACCACCCCAAAGCCAGACAACAAGCGATCGAGAGGTCACTCCAAGGGGTGTCAAAGTCGGCCAGTGAGGGTGTAAAATTCCACCTATTCTCCAATTTCTGCCAGAAGTATGGGTTGCCAAAAGGCTACAACCCACTATATTCGGCCGCGAGTTTGTCGTGTTGCAGCACGCCTCGAGATCACTTCGAGGTGAGCGCCTGGTTCGAATACATGGTCGACACCAACACGTTGGATGAAGCTGCACACTGGCGCGACCCAACGTATCGACCCCCAACCCGGTAAGGAGTTCAATGGCTCGCTTGATGTCTAGCACCGAGCTTTACCAGCGCATGGAAACCACCGACGATTTTGTTCTCGTCGATATCCTGCCCAACAATCAATTTAACCAGGAGCACATCCCCGGCGCGATCAACATCCCGCTCGAGGTTCTCTCAGAGATCGCTCCCACCAAGCTGAATAAGAATCAGCGTATCATTGTCTATGGCCAGAGCCATGACAACGAGAGCTCTTCGCGTGCCGCAGAGATCCTCGAGGCGCTCGGCTACCGCAAGGTCTCCGACTTTGACGGCGGCATCTACGCATGGAAGCGCGCAGGCTACCGCACGTCGAACGACGCCTGAGATACTCAGGGCCGCCTGCATCCCTTGAAAAGAGAGGACGCAGGCGCGCAAGAAAAGTGAAGAGGGCGCGGGTTGTTTTTAAAAACAACCCGCGCCCTCTTCGCTTTTCTTGCGTAAAGCGAGCTCTGGCGAGCTCGCTCCATGCATCTCTCCTCAGTCCTCGACGCTCGCTTCAGCCTTGAAGAGGAGCAGGTCACCGGCCGATTGCTCGAGCGCGGCGGCGTACTCGCTGCCAGGGGCTTCTTCGCCCGTCCAGCTGCTGACGAGGTTTCCAAGGCCATCCTCTTCACGAGAGACGGCGACACACATCGAGTCGTTCTCGCGGTCGAAGCGAACGAGCACGTAGACGGACTCGTCGGTGACCTCGGGGCCCTGGAGGTAGCTGCCACCATCGATGGGCTCGAGCTCCTCGAGGTCCACGATCTCCTCGCGGCCATCGTCGAGGTAGCGAACCACCACGGCGTCATCGTCGGCCTTGGCCACGATGACCACCTCGGCGGCGGGGACTTTCTCTGCGTTGACGCGACCGCGTTTGGTCTCGTCGAGCGCCAGCAAATAAATGCGGTGCGGCGCGATACCGCGTGCGTCGAGCAACGTCTGGAGTCGATCACGCTCCTCGATCAAGTCGAGGTAATGCTCGGCATCACGCAGGTTGGTCGTGCGGAACACGACCTCGTTCTTGTTGTTCGTATCGACGATCTTGCAGTGGCGCTTTCCACGCTTGATAGCCAAACCGCCGTAGGATTTCTCCTGTTCTTCAGTCACGATATTCCTAGCCTTGTCTTCTGGGTCAGGTAAGAAATGCAGGGCATCGTCGCCCTGTGATTCGACATCCTCCAGGGATGATTAGCACAATCAGGCGTGCTGTAAAGTTGGAGGACGAGAAACTGATCACTGCTGGAGCCGAAATCGACCGTCTTCGCCGAGCACGAAGACCAGCTTGCCAGCCTCCCTCCCCTGGGACGTGAACTCCAGGTCGCGCTCCTCGGCATCGCACGCATCACCAGCTTCATCAGGGACTTCGAGCACTTCCTCGACATAAGCAATCGTCACCTGAGGGGCGCCATCGACCTGCGCGATCCCCTCGAGCGACGCCTCGCCAGCGATCACGGTCCCGGTGGGACACGCCGCTGCGTTATTTGTCGCCGTGTACAGCTCGACGTACTCGAACTCTCCCGCGGAGAAGTGCGCTTGCCAGAACGCGTAGGTCAATTCGCCCATCTGCACGCTGAAGGTTTCACACACGCCCGTCTTCGTGCCGTCAGTGCGCTCGACCCACTTGCACATCGAGGGGCTCCAGAGGGGGAAATACTCGACGACCTCCCAGCTCCCTTCTGCGGACCGGCGCATAAAGACAGCCTCGCCAAAATCACTCGCGTCCCTCCCACACCCCTCGACGGTCACGAGCGCTTCTGTCATCCCTGGCGCCGAGAACGCGCCGACAAGGACATCACCGATTTCGACGATTTCATCGGCGGGCTCGTCCGAGAGCGAGCCCTCGAAGCACACCTTGCAGGCGCCATCCTCGAGTGATTCCTCGGGGCAAAACATCGCCATCAGCTCCGCATCACTGGGTGGCTCGATGACCTGCTTCGCCGCGACCTCCTTCTCCTTTTCGGGTTCGAGGTTGGCATCAGGCTGAGGTTGCGCGGGGGTCTTGCAACCGATCAATAAGAGCGGCAGCGCCACGAGTATCCAGGTTTTCATCGTCGAGACTCCTCGAGCATCGGGAAAGGAAAGCGTGTTTTGTGTGTTGTGGTAGGAGCGATGACCTTGTCACGGGCTCCTCGATTGGCGACACTGCGATGCGCCCTAAAGAGCTCGAGGGTCATCCAAGATGATGAACCCATGCCATAGTTCGTTCCATTCGAGAAGAGCGAGACCATGACCCAGGCCTCAACGCCCATGCCAAACCTCCCCACCCTGCATCGCCTCCTGCGCACCGTGAAGCGGCCGCTCGGCAACCTCGCGCTGTGCGCGCTCCTGCTGGTCAGCGCCGCAGGCTGCAAGGATCACTACGAGAACGGCATGGACGCGATCGTCGAGCAACGCTGGGATGATGCGCGCAACGAGGCGAGGCTCGGGAAGGCACAGGACCCGGCAGACCCGCGCTATGACCTGCTCATGGCGCGCGCGCTCGTCAACGAGGCGATGAGCATCGAGCAAGCGCAATCCTCGGAGGGACAGCACAAGATCGAGTCGCGCAAGGCCACCGCGCTCTACAACAAGGCCCTCCCCTACGCAAAGCGCGCCTATGATTCCGGCGAGCTCGACGCGACCGCAGGCCGCGTGATCGGCAAGATCTACTGGGAGCAGACAAAACCTGACCTGACCTGTCAGGCGTGGAAGCGCGCCAGAGCCGCCGATCCCACATCGATCGCGGACACCGATTACCTGACCGCGTGTCGAAACGCGCTCAAGCACACCGAGGACTACGACGAGTTCGCGCGCGCGCTCGAGATCCGCAGCGAGCTCAAGGCGTTCATGGCGCAAAAACCCGAGTTCATCAAATCTCAAGGCCCCGAGGTCGAGCGCGAGCTCCAGAAGCTCACCAGCGAAGAGGCGTTCCGAACCAACAAGGAAAAGTACGCCCAGGAGCTTACAGACCAGCGCGCCTACGAAGAGGCGATCGAGGTCTACAGCGAGCTCTCGCAGCAATACCCCGAGGAGAGCAAGTATCACTACCAACGCGGCAAGCTCTTGCTCGAGACAGGAAAGGCGCAGGAGGCGAGCGATGCGTTCGACGCCTACACCAAGACGCCGGACAAGCGCGAGCGCATCGAGCGCTTGAAGGATGTGGCGCGCAAGGCCGAGGAGCGCAGCGTGCGCTCCATCGCGATGCGCGCCAACATCGCGCTGCTCGACGAACTCCCGGACAAGCCCTCCCGCGAGCGCGCGCTCATCTACTCCAAGCTCGCCGAGCTCAACCTCCAGATCGACGAGATCGGCGAGGCGCGCAAGTACGCCAAGAAGAACATCGAGGAGCTCAAACAAATCGATGGCACGCCGCTCAAGGCCGAGGTGTACCTGAACGTCTTCCAGAAAGCGATGCAGCAGGGACACGCCAAGCTCGGGATGGAGTTTTTGGAGGAAGCGCTGGTAGACGCGCCGCCAAACATCCGCGTCACAGAGCAGCTCGCCAACGAATACGCGCGCCAGGCGCGAAAGGGCGACACCGAGCGCGTCCTCAAGACCTACGTCGAGCGGAGCGGGAACACCCGCAAGAGCCTCGAACAAGCCGCCAAGTGGTCGTATCGCAGGCGCAACTGGGATCTGGCGCAGTTCTTCTACGAGAAGATCACCGAGCGCGATGACGCCATCGCCGAAGATTGGTACGAGCTCGCGCGCATCTACGCATCACAGGCTCGTCTCGACGAGCTCCGCACCGCCCTCGAAGCCTACCTCAAGATGCGAGGCAACGATCGTCGCTCCATCGGCGAAGCCGCGCTCCTCTACAGAGAGCAGCGCCTCTTTGAAGAGGCGGAGAAGCTGCTCAAGAAGGCCCAGAAGAAGTACCCCGAGGATCAGGTCATCGCGCAGCGCCTCGTCAACCTCTATGACAACGGCGAGTGGGGCAAGCCAGACGCGGCACACAAGGTCTGGGAGCGCTGGTTGGATGCCCGCGGGCGCAAGGGCACAGACCTCGAGCTCGCAGGCAATCACTACCGCAACCAGGGGCGCGGAGACGAGGCGCTCCCTTACTACAAGGAAGCCGCCGAGAAGGGACAGCGCGACGCTCGCATTCAGATCGCGCAGATCTACAGGTCGCAAAACCGGGACGCGGAGCTCAAGGCGGAGCTGGACAAGTACCTCGAGTCAGCACCGAATCGCCGCTCGGCGCTCCAGCAGGTGCTCAACATCTATGACAGCACCTCGATGACGGATGCCACGATCGACATCCTCAAGGAGCTCATCGAGATCGATCCTCGCCAGCGGCGCTACCACGAGAAGTTGAGCGAGCTCTACCTGGCGCAAGGTCGCGAGCGCGAGGCGTTCCTTCTCTGGAGCACCTACCTCGAGGGATCGCGCGATCCCTACCGCGACCTCAAACAAATGGCGCCCTTCTTCCAACAGCGCGGCAACCAGGATTGGGTCCTGAGCCTCTATCAACAGCTGTTGGACAAGGGACAGGTCGACGCCCAGATTTACGAGATCGTGGGCGAGATCTTCTATGACCTGCACACCCAGATCAGGAACCGCAACAACGGCTCGACCGAGGCGAGCGATGCGGCGCTGGTCAAGGCGACCCTGTACTACCAGCGCTACTTCGAGGAGTCCAAGCCCACGGGGAGTTCGCTCAAGCGCTTCGCCGTGGACATGAAGCAGAAGGGGATCTACGAGCTCGCGGAGCAAGCCTACAGCCGCATGATCGAATCTGGTGGGCGCGTCCAGAACGTCGTCTACTTCAACCATGGCGAGGTGCTCATAAAGCTCGGGCGCATGGAAGAGGCCGAAGAGGCCATGGAGCGCTACTACAAGGCGTCTAACCGCAATGATAACGCCGCCAAGGGGATCGCCACCGCGCTCACCTCCGCGCGACGCTACAAGCTCGCCGAGGTCTACCTGCTCAAGCTCCTCGAATCGAGCAGTCACCAGAACCGCGAGATCGCGTTCCGAAACCTCGCCGAGATCTATCGCGAGAGCGACCGCACTGACGAGATGGAGGCGCTCGTCACTCGCTATCTCAATCGCTCGAGCAACGTGAACGCCGCGCGCGATAAGATTCAAGCGGTCGCGGTCGCCGCGGGGATGTGGGATCTGGCGATCGAGCAGCTCGAGCAAACCGCGCGCTCGAAGAACCGCAGCCGCCGCTATGTGATCGGTGAGTATCAGTGGAAAGCAGGTCGGCTCGACGAGGCACAGAAGACCTTCACCGAGTATGCGACCAGCGCCGACAAACCGAGCGAGGAGTGGCTCAAGATCGGCATCTTCTACGAGTCGCACGCCAGACCAGGGCTCGCCGCGCAAGCCTACGAGAACTCCATCAAGGCCGACCCGGACTCCTATAACCCGCTCGCCGCCCGAGGGCGCCTCGCGCTCATGAACGGCAACGTCAAGCAAGCGCTCGAAGATTTCGAGAAGGCGATCGAGGTCGCGCCGCAAAGCGATCACCCTCGCCTCTATGAATTCATGATAACCGAGTTCAAGAAGGTGGGCCGCTACGATGAGGTTCGCCGGTTCGCGCGCGCTGGCCTCAAGCTCCCGGGGGCTGACCGAACCTACTTCCTCGAGCCGCTCGCTGATGAGGCGTTCGGGAAAGGAGAGAAGCTCGCGACCGACCGCATGCTCGCAGAGCTCAAGGCCGCAGGGATGCTCACCGGCGAGCAGGTCGAGATCCTCGCGCAGTACGGTTTCTACGAGGAGGCCGCGCAGCTGATCGAGGAGGAAATCGCCGTCGGAGATTATATCTCCGCGGGTGACGTGCTCATAAAGCACGCCGACATCTTCACGACGCTCGGAGGCATCGACCGCCTGATGCGCGCTGCACAACCTCTGCTCGACAAGTCCCGCGGTGATGCGCGCCTCGAGAGCAGCCTCGGCGAGTATCTGATCCGCGAGGGGCACCCGGAGCGAGGGGCGATCTTCTTGCGCGCAGCCCTCGATAAGAACGACAGGCGCTGGCGCATGCTGCTCGCCCACACCAACCTCAAGCTGGGCTACGAGCGCGAGGCCTACAAGCTCTTCCTCGACGAGCTCGCGCAAGGATCCTCACAGCTCCAGGCGCACAACCTGGACGAGATCCTGATGAGCTACACGCTCACCAAGAATACCGACAAGATCCGGCCTCTGCTCGAGCACCTCGTCCAGGACGAGCGCTTTATCAAGGTCGCCACGCCGCGGCTCATCTCGCGCATGCTCGAGGATGGAAACGTCCTCGCGGCGACCGCGATGGTGCGCGACTTTGGCCGAGCGAGCCGAAAGGGAGAAGAAGGCCCGACCTCGAACCTGCTCATCGGGAGCGATGTAAACGAGGTGCAGTATCGCGAGGTCTTCCTCATCGGCGCGAGCACGCTGGCGTCCTATGGGTATGTCGCCGAGGCGCGCTCGTTACTCGATGGCGCGGACGCAGAGATCAGGGAGAGCCCGAGCTTCGAGACGCTCGAGTTCAAGCTCGGGCTTATGGCCGATGGCGCAGACCTCGATCAGCTCCTCGTCAAACATGTCGACACCTCCGAGGATGCCTCGCGCGAAGCGCGCGTGCGCAACCTCGAGATGGCTTACGTCCTCATGCTTCGCGACAAACACGCCGAGGCGCGAAAGATCGCCGAGCGTGAGCTCGACTCGGGCGAGCCAGAGATCGCTGACGCCGCCATCGGTGTCCTGATGCGCTCGACCTACATCACCAAGGAGTTCGACAAGCAAACGGAGTGGGCAAAGCGCTTCCTGGCACAGCAACCGGATCGCCAACGCACGCGCGGGCAACTCGCCGAGATCTACAGCGCGCTCGGGCAGGATGA
>Ga0208061_100372_pt1 | contig 12816 bp, 8 predicted proteins | sample DeeseametaMP0555_FD_184209 | JGI IMG/M metagenome (GOLD analysis project Ga0208061, IMG submission 184209) | Marine microbial communities from the Deep Atlantic Ocean - MP0555 (SPAdes) | ecosystem: Environmental > Aquatic > Marine > Oceanic | place: South Atlantic Ocean | collected 2011-01-23 | reverse complement strand
GTTTTCGCGGGTTCACCGCCGGTGGCAAATGGCGCGCCCCCGCTCTTTTGCGGGCCGCCGTCGGTGGAGCACGCGAGGTCAGGGTTGCTCGACGCAGACAAAGAGCGCCATGCCGCATTGCAGCTCGCCGCCATCGAGGAACGCGCCGCCATAGGACGCCGTCCAACCGACGCGCATCTGCCCCATATCACTGGTCCAGCCGCTGCAATCACCCTCCTCGAAGTGGCACCAGTTCTTGTCGAGCGCGGTGGCGAAGTTGGTCGCGCCGCCTACTGTGGCGTTCCCCATCGGGTAACCCTGGTCGTCGAAGATCCCGAGGTCGTTTGTCGTGAACAGCGCCTCACCATCGACGGTGACGTAGTTCGTGTTGGGAGCGAGCACCCAGGCATTCTCGGCGGTCGGTGTATCATCGCAACCAGGCGCAGCGGGGATGCGACCAGGTGCCCCGACGAGCGCCTTGAACGTGCCTGTTCCCGCAGGCTTCGCGGCGTCGGCATTGCACGCCTCGTCCAGGCCATCGAGCCCGCCGTTCGTGGGGTATGTGCTGCTCGAGAGGAACACCGTCAACGACGCTCCGCTGGTGTTGTTCCCGTTGCCGCCCATGTCCACTTCTGGAGACGTGTCCATGTCACCGGCGTCCTCGGCCATGTCATCTTCATTCGCGTTGTTATCGTTGTTTCCTCCACCGCATGCGGAAAACACCAGACAACATGCAACCGCCGCACATGACAGGAAGGACATCGCGCGTTCATCTTTCATCGAAACCCTCTCTCACCAATAAAAACAGTGGGTCAACAGCGCCGCGAACCACCGCGAAACTCCCCCCAACCAGATGTCAAATCAGCATCTTTCTATCACTCGAACCACGCATGGAGAAGACGTTCGAACAAACTCTCGAGCCATCGTGATCGTATGAGCACTGAAAGGTCTCCCAAAGCTCGTTCACAGCCGATCCATACGATGGCAAGATGCCGTCGTGATTCTCATACCCCTCAGATTCTTATGTCCCATCCTTTGGAGGCTGTCCGATGTCGAATGACCAGACCAATGATGCTCAGACGATCACGCTCTCAGGAAACAAGTTCATCGTCGCAGGTCGCCTGCCCGGTTACACCAAGAGCACAGCGAGTGATCACATCGACACGCACGGGGGCACGCTCGTCAGGTCGATGTCAGGGGTAGGAGATGAAACGATCGCGCTGGTGGGGATGAACCCCTCGTACAAGCTGATGGACAAGATCCTGGCGCGCGGGCTGACCGTGGTCGAGGGGGACGAGCTGAAGACCTTGCTCGAGGATGGCGAGGTCACGCTCGAAGAGGAAGAGGGAGAATCACTCGACGCGCTCATTGGCAAGGCGCGCTCGCTCCTTGGCGAGACGCCTTCGTCACAGACATGGGAGGGGTTGACCGAGCTCGTCGATCGCTGCTCGGAGGAGCACCTCGAGGCGTTCATCGCCTACCTCGAACCGCAGATCTCCAGGTGGCCCGTTGGCAAACGTGGCATCGACCTGAGCTTCGCTTACTACGGTGGTGGGAGCGGCGAGCTGCGCATCGCGCCCAAGACATGGCTCGCCTCGATCCTCGCTGGCGACAAAAGCCCCAAGTTCAAGCTCGTTTATGGTGTGGAGCTCGCTCGGCTCGCGCTCAAGGATAGCACCGCGATCAAACTCTTCGAGACCGATCAGCTCCCCAACTGGCGCGCTTTCGACATCGGGAGTGGCAGCTCCGCGAACCGCCGGGGCAAGGGGTTCTTCGTGGCGATGCAAAACGCCAAAAACATCGCCAACATCGAATCGCTCACGGTTCGAAACCTCGAGGGGTACGCCGAGGAGTTATGCAAGGTCGCGACGATGCCAAAGCTCACGCAGCTCGTGACCTCGAACGCGCCGAAAGAGATCTTCGAGAACGTCTGGGCGAGCAACATCGAGAAGTTGCAGCTGAACATGAGGGATTTTCGCCACTTCTGGAAGTGGTCCTCGACCTACACGTCATTGCGCGAGCTCCAGATCGAGATCTCGACGCACTATTACGGCAACATCGAACCCGAGTCGTGTTTCTCGGCTAATCCTGTGTGGGAGAAGATCGAGACCGTGCGGCTGATCTTGGGGGAGAGCCACGCGACGCGAGTGTTGTGTCAACGCCTCGGGGAAGCAGGCGCGATCAAGACCCTCGACCTGAGCGCATGCGTCCTGGACATTCAGGGGGATGCAGGTGTGGACTTGCTCGACGAGCTCCTCGTGCAAACGGGCATGGTGGACTCGCTCGAGCGCATCGTAGCCTCCGACAGGTTCGACGTGGCCACCGTCACGAAGCTCGAGGAGCTCGGGCTGGAGGTCGTCGGTCCAGACGGACAACCTTTCGAGGCCACGATGGCGAGCGGCGAGGAGCAGTGGAGCCCGCACGAGCTCGCCGAGGGAGAAGAGCAACGCCGCGCACAGGGATTGCTCGATATCACTGACGCGCTCCTGTTCGAAGAGCCGAGTTGGGAGGCGTGGGGTGTGCTCGTCGGCGTCGCCGATGGTTTGCGCGAGCAGCTCCCCCCAGAGGAGTTCGACGAGGCGATGCGCTCACTGGCCGATGCGATCGAGCTGTGGCCTGCGACCATACGACGGCTCCCCCTGACCTGGTCAGGGTTGCTCGACAAGCCCGAGTTCGACGCGAGGCTGAACCTGGTCAAGATGCTCGACCTGGACAAGGTCGCGATCGACGATCAGGCGCGCGCCAAGGCCAGCATGATCCAACACATCACGCAGAGCCCGCACATCAGCACCTTCGATTACCTCTCCCTCAACGCGCGATGCGCGCAAAAGGGGATCCTCGATGCCTACAGCGAGCTCATCGACGCCATGCAACCGACACACGTCACCCACGGCAGCTACTACAAGGGGAAGGACAAGGAGAAAGTCACAGAGCTCCTGAAGAGCAAGGGGATCGAGGCCTTCCAACCCACCTGGGACCACGCACGACCGATCAAGGCAGAATCACTCGCCGAAGAGATGGCGCAACGCGTGCACCTGGAAATCACCCTCATGAGCACCGAGGATCTGATCACGCTCGTGAGCACGAAGGATCTGGATCACGTCGTCTCGCTGAAGCTGTACGTCGGCCAGTACTCGAACCCATCCGAGGTGCCCTTCGAGATCCCGGAAGACCTCGCAGATCACGTCGTCACGCCAGATTGGAAGCGGCTGCGACGTCTGGAGATCAACATCAACGGGATGCCGAGTGATGTGGAGCTGGCGCCCTTCGAGCGACTCGCCAATGTGCTCGCGACCTGGGTCTCGAAGGCGCGCCCTGTGGTCGTCATACCCGCGATCAACGCCACCGCCGCGGATGTCATCTTCCTGCACGAGATCGTGGACGCGGGTGTCTACAAACGCGCCTATGGTGGCACCATCGATGTTTATTTTGTCGAGGCGCCCGAGCGATGGCAGGCGATGCTCGGGAACGAGAACTCACGCGCTTACATGGTCCGCTTCATGGGCTCGGGATGGATGCGACGGCACTTCCGAGGCGGCGAGTATATCGAGGACTTGCGCGCGCTCGCCGAGGCGATGCACCCGAACCTGAGGGCGAGCCTCCAGGTGCTCAAGGCGCCGTTGGCGCTCGAGAACCTGGAGACGCTCGACGAGATCATGGAGCTCTTCCCGCAGCTCGAGCTCCTGTGCTCTCGCATCGACTTCTTCCCGAAAGACCGAGAGACCTTGCTTCAAACCCTGGCGACGTCACCCGATACGCGAAAGCTCTCCGCGTTTATCCCCGTGATCGGCTCTGGCTATGGCAATACGACCAAGTCGCTGAACAAGAAAGAGCAAACGATCCTTAAAAAAGGAGATGGGCTTATCCCCGAGCGCTTTATGATGGTGTCGAACACGATCCTCTCGAACTACCTCTGACATCCACCTCGATGTTGAAACATGCGGCCAGGTCAAAGGAGCAGCAAAGCTCTCTTTGACCCGGCCGCGACTTTTTTCAAGGCTTACTTCTTGCCGCCGGACCACTTTGTGTTAAATTAACACAAAGACTCTCCAAGGAGGATACGGTGAACAGTTCAAAGGCACAGGGTTCGATATTGGGGTTGGCGATCGGAGATGCGTTGGGGCACCCGACCGAGTTTCGCACGCGGGAGAAGATCCTGGCGTCATTCGGGCCAAACGGCGTGACTGATTTCGTGAGGTTGCACGATCCGCGCTGGCCGCAGATCCCGATTATTCTCGGGACATCGCACCCGGCGGGCACCTACACGGACGATACGCAGATGTCGATCGCGGTCGCGCGTGGACTGCTCGAAACCATGAACGAGCCGCTCGAGGAGAAGATGAAGGCGGTCGCGCGTCACTTCGTGATCTGGGCGGACTCTGACGAGAATAACCGCGCGCCTGGCGAGACGTGTATGCGAGGTTGTACCAACCTCGCAAAGGGGATTCACTGGCGTCATGCAGGGATCGCGGAGTCGAAAGGGTGCGGCTCGGCGATGCGCGTCGCGCCGATCGGGGTGTTGTATCACAACGATCACGACACCTTGCTCGAGGTCGCGCGGGCGTCGAGCGTGATGACGCATGGACATGACGCCGCGCTCGAAGCGGCGGCGGCGGGCGCACTGATGGTCGCGATGGCGGCAAATGGCGCGGAGCCCGAGGAGATCTACGAGGCGATCATGGACCTCTGCGCGCCACGCTCGGCGGAGTTCTCGGCGTGCATGCAGAAGGTCCCACAGTTTCTGGACGCACCGCCTGAAATCGCGCTCTCCGAGGCAGGGCTCGGCGAATCCTGGGTCGGAGACGAGGCGATCGCTTCGGCGCTCTACTGTTTCTGGCGACACAAGGATGACTACGTGGCGGGCGTGCTCGAAGCGATCAACACGGATGGAGACTCGGACTCGATCGGATGCATCGCAGGCAGCGCGCTCGGCGCGCGGCTCGGATTGGAGGCAATCCCACAGAAATGGCGCGACGAGGTCGAGGACTCGGCGATGTTGCACGCGCTTGGCGAGCAACTGTTCGAAGCGAGCGTGTGAACACCAACGCGAACAAAAAGGCGCCCTGGCAGATTGCCAGGGCGCCTTTTTGTTCGCGGTGGCTTTCAGCCTTTGCTCAGGCGTAGTACCTGCGCTCCTCGACGAAGTTGCCTTCGGCGTCGAAGTAGAAGGTCACGCCGCCATCACCGTTGCCGTAAGCGAGCGAGTAGGAGACGGCGAAGCCAACCACGTTGCCGTCATCGTCAGCGAGCTTGTAGGTGTGCGCGCGCTCGACCCAGTACTCGTCGGGGTACTCCTCGGCGAGCTCGTCCTCGATGTATGAGGCTTGCTCCTCGGCGCCGATCTGGGCGGCGTTGGGGAGCTCGTCGAAGTCGACCTCGGTGAAGTGGTCGTCGTTGCCGTAATCCGGCCACGCGTCACCCTCGTCGATGATCGCGTCGAGGACTGCCGTGTCGGGGCCGTTGATGAGCTCGACGAACTCACCGCGCCAGGACATCTTGAGCGAGGTCGAGGTGATGTGACGCACGAGACGCGTGGCAACCTCGGCGCTCTCTTCGGTGCGGATGGTCACGTCCATCGCCACCAGCGTGGGCTCGCCGTTATAAACAAGATCCATGTTGGTGTAGAACGCCGTGACCTCGAACTCCTGCCCGGTGCAATCCGAGGAGAGCGAGCGCAAGGTCGTCTCGGTCCCCGTCAGGACCGCCTCGCACAACATGCGGCGCAGCGCGCTCGAGCGAAGAGACTCGCTGACTTCTTCCTTACGGATCGCGCCGTCGAGCTCATCGGACTTGCCATCGATCGCGACCTCTTCAGGTTGCGTCGGGGTCGAATAGGCGACGTCCTCGCCATCAGAAGGTTGGCAACCGACCAGCGCCATCAACATCAACGCGCCGAAGATCCCTTGTTTCCCGAGCTTCATCACTGCACCTCTTGAAATCCATTCATTTTCGAGACTCTCGCAGACTGTCGCTCTTCCTAACACAAAGTCCTGCGCGGGTGTATATGACAATCACGAAAACAAACAACTCCAGCAGGTTACGATCCTTTTCAGGACAACAAAAAAGGCCCCGGAGCGATGCTCCAGGGCCTTTTTATGCGCCCGTTTCACGGGTCAACACATCGTCCACATCGCGCGTTTCTCACTCACGCGAGGTCGAAGCGATCGAGCTCCATGACCTTTGCCCAGGCTTTGACGAAGTCTTGCACGAAGTGATCGGCGCCGTCGGCGCTGGCGTAGACCTCGGCGATGGCGCGAAGCTGCGAGTTCGAGCCGAACACCAGATCAGCGCGCGTTCCCTTCCACTTGACCTCGCCGGTGTTGATGTCGCGTCCTTCGAACTCCCTCTGGTCGTCCGAGGTGGCCTTCCAGGTGGTGTGGTAGTCGAGGAGGTTGACGAAGAAGTCGTTGGTGAGCGTGCCGACCTTGTCGGTGAGGACGCCGAGGTCGGAGCCGTTGGCGTTCGCGCCGAGGACGCGCAGGCCACCGACGAGCACGGTCATCTCTGGCGCGGACAACGTCAGCAGGTGCGCGCGATCGACCAGGCGCTCTTCGACCGAGCGCCAGTCGAGGTCGCCCTCGTAGTTGCGGAAGCCGTCGACCTGAGGCTCGAGGACGGCGAACGAATCGACATCGGTCATCTCTTGCGTGGCGTCGGTGCGACCCGGTGTGAATGGCACGGTGATATCGTGGCCAGCCTGACGCGCGGCTTCTTCGACGGCGGCGCAACCGCCCAGAACGATCAGGTCAGCGATCGAGACCTTCGTGTTGTCTGACTGCGCGCTGTTGAAATCCTGCTGGATCTTCTCGAGGGCGGTCAACACCTTGGCGAGCTGTTCGGGGTTGTTGACGGTCCAGTCTTTCTGGGGCGCGAGGCGAATGCGCGCGCCGTTGGCGCCGCCGCGCTTGTCCGTGCCACGGAAGGTCGAGGCGGAAGCCCACGCGACCGAGACGAGCTCGGAGACGGTGAGACCTGCGCCGAGGATCGTGCCCTTGAGATCGTTGATCTGCTGCGCGTTGATGGTGTCGTAATCTGCCGCGGGGATCGGGTCCTGCCAGACGAGCTCCTCGCTCGGGACGAGGTCGCCGAGGTAGCGCGAGGGCGGTCCCATATCGCGGTGAGTGAGCTTGAACCAGGCTCTGGCGAAGGCGTCCGCGAATTGGTCGGGGTTCTCGTGGAAGCGCTTCGAGATCTTGGCGTACTCGGGGTCCAACCTGAGCGAGAGGTCGGTGGTGAACATCATCGGCGCGTGCTTCTTGCTCGCGTCGTGTGCGTCGGGGACGGTACCTGCGCCGCCATCCTTTGGCGTCCACTGCCATGCGCCAGCGGGGCTCTTGGTGAGCTCCCACTCGTAGCCAAAGAGGTTGTCGAAGTAGCCGTTGTCCCACTGCGCGGGAGCGGAGGTCCATGCGCCCTCGAGGCCCGAGGTGATGGTGTCTGCGCCCTTGCCGCTGCCAAAGGTGTTGCTCCAACCGAGGCCCATCTCGGCCATATCCGCAGCTTCTGGCTCTGCGCCAACGTGCGAGGCTTCCGCCGCGCCGTGCGCCTTACCGAAGGTGTGACCGCCAGCAATAAGCGCGACGGTCTCCTCGTCGTTCATCGCCATGCGGCCGAAGGTGTCGCGGATATCATGAGCGGCTTTGAGAGGATCGGGCTCGGCGTTGGGGCCTTCGGGGTTGACGTAGATCAGACCCATCTGGACGGCGGCCAGCGGATCGTCGAGCTCGCGCTCTCCGGTGTAGCGCTTGTCGTCGAGCCACTCGCTCTCCGATCCCCAGTAGACATCGCCCTCGGGCTCCCAGACATCCTCGCGGCCGCCGGCGAAGCCGAAGGTGTCAAAACCCATCGTCTCGAGCGCGACGTTCCCGGTCAGGACCATCAGGTCCGCCCAGGAGATCTTGCGACCGTACTTTTGCTTGATGGGCCAGAGCAGGCGGCGAGCCTTGTCGAGGTTGACGTTGTCAGGCCAGCTGTTCAGCGGCGCGAAGCGAAGCGTGCCCGAGCCCGAACCTCCGCGACCATCCTGGATGCGATAGGTTCCAGCGCTGTGCCACGCCATGCGAATAAAGAAGGGGCCATAGTGGCCGTAGTCTGCGGGCCACCACTCTTGCGAGTCGGTCATCAGTTCAGCGAGATCCTGCTTCACGGCCTCGAGGTCGAGCTTGGCGAACTCCTCGGCGTAGTCGAAGTCCTCGCTCATCGGACTCGTCGCGGGCGTGTTCTGATGGAGGATCTGGAGGTTCAACCTGTTGGGCCACCAGTCTCGGTTGGAGACATGCTGCTTGGCCTTACCGGAAAACGGGCACTTGCTCTCTTCTGACATACACTCACCTGTGGTTGATGGGTTGCGTTTTGGGGCGTCGGCGCTCGAGAGACGGAACCCAAAGAGCCAACAAAACAAAGAAGTTAGACTCGAAGAATCCGCTCGAGAAGGCCTCGCGGATAAAGAACATGCAACAGGCAGTCGATAGTTTCAAATTGTAAATTGTCATCACAATTATAACCTAAGACTATAAACAAATCGAGCGCGCGATGGACTCGCGCGCTCGACTCGTGTCGCCTTCGGGTCAGCGTGATTCAGCGAGCACGAGCAGTGCACGTCATCGGCGCGAGCGCGAAGACGCTCTCGGATGCGTTCGGCTTGAAGGTCGCCGTCCAAATGCCCTGCCTGTCGCGCGCGACCTCGATCTTCACATCGCTCGCCACGATCCCTAGCGCTGCGCCTGCATCATCGCCCTGACCATCGGTGTGATGCCTCAACTTTTGGCCGAGGTCGAAGTACCCGAACTTTGCGGCCTGGAGCTCGTATCGAACGCTCCAACGCGTCTCATCCTCCCAATCTCGCCCGAGGTGCACGCTTTCGAACGCCCCGACGGACTCGGGGTATATATCCAGCACAGGTCCTCGACACTCCAACCACCCGAGCTCTCCGGCAACTTGGGGCGCACCATCATGTTTTGCCGACTCCTGGGCACGAGCGGTGAAGTCCTCGAACGTCTCCATCATCATGCCGTACGTCCCACACGCGATCACGAGAATCATCGACATCGACATCGTCAAACCGTTCATCACCTTTCTCCTTTTCTTTCGCTGTCTCGAAGTTTCGAACGCGGCTCACTCCGCGGCTTGTTGGTTTAAACGGAGAGGGTTTTAAAAAGTTTGGCGCTATGTTCTTTATTGTTTTATATGCTTTTTATTTACAAAACCCATAAGCGAGGCGCCCGCTGTTTTTGCGCGCAAAAACAGCGGGCGCCTCGCTTATGACGTCTTGAAAACCTCTGCTACCCAGACCGCGCGAACCGAGGATAAACTCGAGCACATTCGCAAAGTACACGTGACCGACCCTTTGGAGTTTTCGATGCCCTCGCCAACCTTTGGAGACCTCCGCTCTCTTTGCCAGGAAGCGCCCTCCGAGGCCGCATGGCGCGCCATCTGTCAGACCATCGACCGCGCCTGCGAAGACCCCGCGCTCGAAGAGCAGGTCAAGGACGCCTGGCTCCCCTACGCCAGCGAACACCTCGAGGATTGGCCCGCGACATCCAGGGAGGTCCCGGGCAGAGCGCTTGGAGAGCTCGCGAAAGGAGCGCGCGATGAGCCCCCGGCATCCTTCACGCTGGCGCGGTACATCTCGCTCTCGGGGTGGAGGGAAGACTCCGTCCGCATGTTCGAGGGAGGACTCCTCGATGACATCCGCGCGATGCGTTTTTACCAGATCGGCGGGGACGCCATCGCGCCGCTCTTCGAGAATCACCGCAGGCTCCTCTCTCGATTGACCGAGCTAAAGCTCGAGGCGGTGTTCTTCGATGAGGAGGACAACAAGAGGTTTATCGAGGCGGCGAGCCGTCAGGGACTGCTCGAAGACTTCTCCGCGGATGGAGGACATCCAAACGTGTGGTTCGACGCGTTCGGGCAAAACCCCGAGGCGTTCGCGTCGCTGCGAAAAATCAACGTCCGATCCTCGAACAAGCTGACGGCAAGACACTTCCAACACTGGAATCGCCCCGAGGTCCTGCCAAACCTCGAGGAGGTCGACTTTGTCTACACGGACCTCCCCTCGAAGGAGCTGGCGAGCGCGCTGAAAGAATCGCCGAAGCTGCGTTCGGTCTCGATCTACACACACGGCTTGAGCAACAGCGATATCATCGAAGTGCTCGATAACGCCGAAGCGTGGGAGCGTCTCGAAAAGCTTAACATCGGGGTCCTCGGCATGACCGAGGACCAGGTAAAGCTGCTCGGGCAACGGCTCCGAGCGCGCGCGACAAACCTGAAGTGGTTTGGCGTGAACACGGCCTTCACAGAATATGGCGGGGGTCGCTTCCCCTCACTGGAGAACCTCGGCACGCTGCCCACATCGCTCGAGTCAGCGCGGTTCATGTACCTGATGGGCACGAAGCCAAACTTCGAGACGCTCTTCGAGCAGGGTTACGCGCCGCGCGAGGTTTTGCTCGCGGACATCCTGGACCAGGACGGGCTCGAGGTCGCGCTCTCACGCATGGACTTGAGCAATGTGGAGGTCTTGAACTTACGGCGCTCGCCGATCCCCACGACACAATTCGAACGCATCATCGCCACCGAGATGCCTCGTCTTCGCGAGGTCAACTTCGACTCGTGCAGGTTGGGCGATGAGGGGCTCGCGAAGTTGCTCGAGGCGTCCTGGCTCCCTCGTGTGGAGACCTTGAGCCTGCAAAACAACCAGTTTAGCGACGCGCACCTCCCGAGGTTGGCGGAGCTCCTCGAGCGCAGCGCGATCCGAACGCTCGACCTCGACACGAACCGAGACATGAGCCTCTCGGGCATCAAGCAGCTGCTCGAAGCTGCGAGCCACCACACGCATCCGCTGCGCGTGATCTTCTCGATCGTCGAGGAGAACACCATCAAGTACATCATCCCCGAGCGCGACAGCGGCGCGCCGTGGCCTGCGCATCTCGTCTTCCGGTGAAGATGACAGACGCGCTCACTCGAACTCGGGCGCGAGCGTGAGCGAGAACGGGTCGATCTCTCCGCCAAAGCCAAACGCGAGCGCCTGACCATTGAGCATGAAATCGCCGTAGGGTGTGTGGATGATATCAGTGTGCCCGGACTCGACGTCCATGGAATCACTGCGCGCGCTCTCCCACTCGGGAGAGTCAGGCGTCACGCGGGTGAGCTCGCTGCTAAACATCACGAGCACGTCCTCGCCGCTCACGGTCATCCCATCTGCGCCAGCGAGCACAGGGAAGTGATCGAAGAAGTCGCCGTCGAGGTCCACGCGGCTCACGCTCCCATCCTTCAGGTCCACGCGGAGCAACTTCGGTCGGTAGTACACGATCGTCAGCAGCGCGGATTGGTCTGGCAGCACGACCACGGCGTTTTGGCCGACCACGCCACCCTCGAGCAAGCGGTCGGAGGCAAAGATCGAGACCTCGCCATCGGGCGTGATCTGATAGACGTTCGGGTGCGAGCGATCCACGACGTATGCCGTACCATCGGCGCCCACTGCGACATCGGCGCAGGTCGCATCGTCGAACGTCTCGCTCAAATCAAAGCGCGCCAACAGCTCGCCGCTCTCGAGGTCATGCTCGAGGATGTATCCGAGGTTATCCGTCTCGGCGCCATCGACATCGCGCAGATCCGACATCGAGCATGTCCAGAGAACGCGGCGTTCGAGATCCACATCCAACCCGAGCGTCCACCACTTACCCGGGCGCTCCTCGACATAGAATGGCGAAACCTCGCCACTGCCCGCGTCGACCTTCCAGATGCCGCCGTCGACGAGCGAGCCCACGTAAAAAGCATGCCCGAGCGCGTCGTAGATGCCGCTCTCGGGGTGTTCGACCGCCAGCGGGTAGTGGTCGAGGAAGGTGTCCTCGGGCTCCTCGACGCCGGGGATATCCCCCTTCCCTCCCGGTCCGCTGTCGCCATTCTGAGCGGTTTGCTGGCTATCGGAGGAGGCGGGTTCTTCCACACATCCGATCACGAGCATGGCAAGAGAGAGCGAGGCAAGCATCAAGGTCGATCGCGACATCATTTATCCGGTTCTGCGTTTGAAGTTTCGTGAGCGGGCGTTCGTCAGGATGCGTGAACGTAAACAGATCGGAGCGCGTCAGGCCATAACCCAGATGGGTTATGGTTGGGCGAGAGGCCATTCTCTTATACCATGTCTTTCCCCTCACCCGACGCGAAGCCGCGAGACAAGTACCTCTCCCACAGCAAAGATCCTCGTCATGACGCTCGAACCGCTCATCGAAGCAGCCTACGCCGCCGCACACCACCCGCTGCGCTGGGAGGACTTTTTGGACGCGTTGCTCGAGCACCCTGGCTTTGGCGCAGCCGCGGTGGGTTATAAGCCCGATGTGTACGACCCCTTTATCAATGGCTTCCTCAGAGGCCCCGAGGATGCCCAGATCGAGGCCTTCTTCGCCAACGCGATCACCGATGATCCGCTCACGCCGCTCTCGGCGATCGCGCCGTTGGGAGCCTTCTCGATTCATGGCAACAAGGTGATCGAGCCGGAGGTCTTTACCAGGAGCGGCTACTCTCGCTGGATGGTTCAGAATCGGTTCTCGGATGTGTTGATCTCGGGCTACAGGCTCGAGGATGACGCGATGGTCCTGATCACGCTCTTTTGCAACCCCGAGGCCAATATCAAGGAGCTGCGCGGGTTGCTCAGAGAGCTCGCGCCGCATGTCTGCCGCGCGTTGGTGCTCTGTCAGGAGTACATCGAGCTGACGCGGCGATACAGGCAGGCGCTCGCGGCGATCGAGCATACACGGTTCGGGTGCGCGCTGGTCGGGCGCGAGGGGGAGATCGAGTGGATGAACGATCGCGGCCGACGCCTGCTCGAGCAGGCGGGTTGGG
>Ga0208061_100369_pt1 | contig 12898 bp, 6 predicted proteins | sample DeeseametaMP0555_FD_184209 | JGI IMG/M metagenome (GOLD analysis project Ga0208061, IMG submission 184209) | Marine microbial communities from the Deep Atlantic Ocean - MP0555 (SPAdes) | ecosystem: Environmental > Aquatic > Marine > Oceanic | place: South Atlantic Ocean | collected 2011-01-23 | reverse complement strand
TCGAGGAACTCCCCGTGTGGCAGCGCGCCGCGCATCGGCTCGAGGCGCTGGACCGAGAGGCGATCGAGCAACGCGTCGCTCTGGCCGAAATCATCGGCGAGGATGACGTTGCCTCCATCGATGATAAAGCTCGCGAGGCTCCCTGCTCTCAAGGCCTGTTTGGGATAGACGATCAACAGCGGCTCTTCGAGCGAGAGCTCGTTGTAGTCGAGCGAGGTGTGCGTGACGACCTCGACACCCTCCCCTTCAGCGAGCGTGATGAAGTCTCGGAGCCCATCCCAGTCACCGCTATCGAGCGAATAACCCGAGTCATCACCGCCCGCGCCCTCTTCAGGAGGCGCTTGCGCTGGCGTCGAGGTTGGTAAGGCGCACAGCAAGAACAGGAAGGATGCGACCGCGCAGAATATGGAACCAGCCTTTCTCATAGCGCCTCCTCGTCACGTTCGCTCTCGATGCCTGCGGCGAGCTCGTCGAGCCGCTGCGTGATCGCGACGAGCAGGTTCCAGAGCTGTTCGTCGTGGACACGCGCGGAGAAGTAGCTCTCCTCGACGATCTCGGTGACGGACAACAAGAGGTTCTCCATCCCCATCGCGTCGATGTGTTCGCGCTCGAGCAAGGCGAGCAAGCGCTCCTTGAGCTCGTGGCGCTGCTCCTCCTCGACGATCCTCTTCGAGGTCACATCGAACGCCCCCCAGATCGCGCCCTCGATCTGACGTGGCGAGAGCTTGCCCCAGAGATCCTCGCCGTGGATGCGTCGCACCCAGGACTGATAGAACCTGCGAATCTTGAGCGGGATGGCGACCAGGCCGAAGCGGAAGAAGCGGTACTCGCCCTCGTGCGGGAGCTCGAGGTCGAGGATGCCGCTCGCGAACCCTGACGCCGAAACGCGCACGTGCCAGCGCCCCGGCTCGAGGTGTGGCGAGCGAAAGCGCCCATCGCTCATCGCCTGGATGGTGTGCTCGGTCTTGCCATCGCGCGCCAACTCGATGCTCGCGAAAGGCACCGCCCTTCGGCGCCAGCCATCCCATACGACGCCAGCGATCTGGGTCTCTCCATCGGCGACGACGTCCGCCTCTTCAGGTTCGATTTGCTCGATGACAGCGGGCTCGTCCTGATCAAAGCGAGGCGCCTCTTTCGGCGCCTCCTTCTTACGACGCAGCGAGGCGAAGAAGCTCCTGAAGTCGATCGTCGAGAGGCGGTTCACCAACACGATGACGCCGATGAGAATGGCGAGCAGCCCGAGGACATTGAGCAACCAGCGCGAGCGCGTGCGATCGAACGTCACGACCTCGGTCGCGGCTTCGAGCACCGCGCCAGCGTCCGGGCGGTAGGTCACCCTGGCGCGCCATTGACCATCATCGATAAGTTGCCCGGGCAAGAACCCCTCGAAGCGGCCTTCCTTATCGACCTCGGTGCGCACATCGAGGGCGGCGCGATCAGCCGGACGCTCGGCGATCTCGTCGAGCTCCTGTCCAGGAACTGGACCGATGCGCTCGAACTCGACCTTGACGCTCCCTTTGCCGAGCGGCCCGAGCTCGTCGAAGACCTTCCCCGAGACGAGCAATCCTCGCTCGAGGCGTTGCTGAGAGGCCGCTGCCTTGACCTCGATCTCGGGGTTTGCCGAATACCTCAGCGTCGACGCATCGGAGGCCGCCGGGCGCTTGCGCTCTTTCGGGAGGCGCACCTCGACGACATTCTCACCAGGTTTGAGGTAGGGCACCACATCGAGCGCGCCGCGACCATACAGGTCGAGGTCGAGCTCTGTGACCTCGGCGCCGTTGACGAGCACCTCGACCGGAGCGCTGATACCGACCCCAGCGGCGCTCGCGCGAACCCGAAGGTTCGCAGGGCGCGATGAACCGACGACGAGTTTCGGGACGTGAATATCGACCTGCGGAGGGATAATCACGAGGTGCGCCTCGCGACTGATCTTATCGCCGTCGAGGTGCTCGGTGCCAGGGAACTCGGCCTCGATGATGTAGTCGCCCTCGTCCATCGAGCGCTGGAGCTGGAAGCGCCCCTGCATATCGGTCGAGAGGACCTCTTTGTGAAGCTCGCGGCTGGAGTTTGCCGAGAGGATGCGCACGCGAACATCACGCTGCGGGAGCGCGTTGCCGAGCTCATCACGCAAGGCACCCGCGACCTGGACCGTGATCCCAGCAGGTTGCACGTCGGCGTAGAGCTTGCCCTGTCCGCGCACGCGGATCTCGAACCCGTGCGCATCCGTGGGGAGCGTGCTCGCAAACGCGCTCGCGCAGAGCGCGAGCAGCATCACCTTGACGAGGATGTCTCGAGCAACCTTCAAACAATGTCCTCCGAATCGGCTGACAACCTTCTCTTCACGCGTTCACTCTCCGCTCTTCTTCTTGACCAACTGCTCGAGCTCTTTCCTCGCCCAGTCCACGTCTGCGCCATAGGGTTCGAGCTCGAGGTACTTGACCAGATGATCCCTGGCCATGCGACGTTTCTTGGATCGCAACGCGATCCTCGCCAGGCCCACATGTGCCGAAGCCAGGGTCGAGTCTCGCCGCAGCGCTTTTACATAGAGTTTCCCGGCCTGCTCCAGGTTCCCAGAACGTTCGAAATAGAGCGCCTCTTCCACGAGCAACTCACCCAATGGTCCCGCGGCCGCGATGGCGCGCTTGATGTAGGGGAGCGCTTCGGGCTTTCCATCTCTGGAGCCGTGCAAGATCGCCAACCAGAGCAAGGTCTCGGCGGCCTGAGCCTTGAACCCGCTATGGTATTCGTAGCTTGCCAGGATGCGCGTCAAATCGCGCTTCCCGAGCTCGTGATCCCATCCCTTGTAAGAGCGTCCCAGACCTCGCAACGCGCGCAAGTCCTTCCTGTCGAGGAGCACTGCTTTGTAAAACATTTTCTGCGCGAGCATGTTCCGACCGAGTGCCAGATAAACCTGACCCAGCTCGAGCAGCAGCCTCGGATCGTCCTCTGTTTCGACGCTCGCCAGCGTCAGATGTTGCAGAGAAGCCTTGCGATTTCCCTCGTGACGCAGGATCAACCCCATGAACCAATTGGCCTCGGGGTGGCGTGGCGCGCGCTCGAGCGCGCGTGACATCCACGACTTGGCGCGCTCCATATCACCGCGCCAGAAATACGCCGCACCCATATCGATGAGCGCGTGCACGTGCGTCGATTGCTCCACGCTGACGAGCTCGTTGCTCTTGGCGAGCTCTTTAAAGTGCTCTCCCTGCTCGGGCGCCATCTTTGCCCAGGCGCGCAACCTGAGCCGATCGGTCGTCTGCCTGTAGGCGGTCGAGGTCTCCAACGCATCGAGCATCTGCAAGACTTCCTCTGGACGATCTCTTGCCAGGAGCGCGAGCGCGCGAACGCGCAGCCAGAACGGGTGGCGCTTCATCTGCTCGCCATTGCTCGAGCTGCTTCGCTGCGCCGACTTCCAGTCCCCCTCGAGCAGGTGCATGATCGTCTGCGCGATATGCTCCTCAGGCTCCCCTTTCAGGTGATAGACCGCGTCCGCCAGACGTTGCCTGTCGCCCAACATGAAGAAGGCGAGCAATCGGATAAGGCGCGCCTCGACAGAGAGCGCGCCGCGCTCCTCGAGTTCGGCGAGCGCGCGCAGGCAGCGCTCTCCGTCGCCGAGATCGAGGAAGACCTGAGCGAGCTCTCTGGCGGCGAGCTCTCCGAGCTCGCGCTCTTGCTCGAGCTGCTCTCGGGTGAGGTTGAGCGAGACCGCACGCCACTCGTTATAGAGCGCCTGCTGCTCCTCGCTCGATGCCTCGTGCGCCTCGGCATGGCTCTTCCCATCGGGGAGCGCGAGCGTGAAGATAAAGCCATGCTCCGGGCGCCCCCACTGAGAGAACATCCGCGGCGCGACGACCATCACCGCGAGGCGCATGGCGACCGTGGCGCCAGGAACGCGCACGAGCCGCGAGAACATCTTCCCCGCCTCGTCGAGCTTGCCTTCGGTCACGAGCAGCGCGCCCTGGAGCATGAGCGCGGGGCTCATGTAAGGCTCCTGCGCGAGCGCCTCCTTGACGGATTTGCTCGCGGCCATCCTCTCACCGCGACGCCACGCACGGAGCGCGACGTAGTAGTGCTGATATGCGTTGAGGAAACGATCCTGGCTGATCGCATGAGCCTCGACGCTTCCTCGTGTGTGACCCGAGACGATCAGCGAGAGGTAGTCGCGCTCGATCTCGAGGATCGGTTGCTCCGAAATTCTCAGATAAGGATGAATCGGGTTGAGCGCGCGCAACAGTGTCGCCGCGCGCTCCAACCCGGGCGCATCATCCGTCCGGTAGGCGACGCGCATCTGACCGACGACGCCCGGAACAAACCTCGGGAACCGTTCGAGCGCGCGCGCGTAAGCCTCGCGCGCCTTGATGAACTCACCGCGCTCTTCCTCCAGGCGCGCGCGGACCCACAGCGTGGCGAGCTCCTCGGGATCTGTGCGCTCGATGGTCGTGGTGTGGCGTAGCGCGGTCTCGAAGTCCTTGCGTTGCATCGCCGCCAAGGCGCTCGCGCCATGAGCCCACGGATCTTCTTGCTCCTCGGCGGAGACCTCGGGGGTCTCGCTGACCTCGCCGCGTTCGAGGGCGAGCAATGCGGTCAAAAAGCGCTCGCGCGTGGCGACATCTTCGCCGTCCTGACGAGCGCGCTCGAGCGCGGCCTCGAAACCTTCGGGGTGAAGAGGATCGAACATCTCGAGTTGTTGATCCACGGCGCGCATTTGCGCGCTGCGCGAGATCGACATCCACCCGACAGAGCCCGCCACGGTGAGCAAGATCGTGATCGTGAGCGCCACCACCCACGACCGACTCGGCGGGGACGCATGAACCTGATTTATGCTCGACGTATCATAGTCTTCAGCGCTCGCGTCCGGGTCCTCTTCCTCTTTTAGCGCAGGCTCGGCGACCTCGCCATGAACCTCGTCCGCGTTCGCCGCGTCCGTGAACTCATCGGCGATGTCTCGTGAAGGCGCCTCTTCGGGCTGCTCATCATTATCATCTTCGAACGCATCATCGGGAGCGGCCGCCTCGCGCTCTTCGACATCGACCTCGGAGGACTCCTCCTCGAGCTCTTCCTCGGCCAGCATAAAGCTCGGGGAAGAATCGGGCGGGTTCTGGGAGCGCTCTTCTTCCTCTTGCTCTTGCTCTTGATCCTGCTCCTGCTCTTTCGAGTCGCTTACAGGTTTGGCGTCTTGCTCTTCGACATCGCTATCACCCAAGGCCTCGACGTCAACATCGTCGGAGTCCGTCGTGGCAGACTCTGTATCACCCGCGTCGCCATCCTCAGGGGTATGGTCCTCGTGAATCTCATCGAGCGTCGGGGTCGAGCCGCTGCCAATAAGATCGAGCTGTCTGGGGATTTCGGTCGTGTCGCCTGGCTCGTCGACGCTCTCCGGCGAAGCGTTTGTGTCCACGTCGGAGGGTTCGATATCGTGGAAGGTGTCGACGCCTTCGAGCGGCTCGATCTCTTCCTGGCGGTTGACCTCTTCGGTCAGCGGGAGCTCGGGTTGAGGGAGGAGCTCGACCTCTTCGATCCAAACACCGCGCGCTTCGATGGCGCGGCGGAACGCGCGCGCCATGGCGAACAGGCTCCGCTCTTCGAGGCGCGCGATGATTTGTCCCGAGACATAGCCCGCGTCGAAGTGGCGCGCGATGATATCGCACACGTCCTGCTCCAACCCCGGCGTCGTGCAGCAATTGGCGTAGGTATTGATCAGGAGATCGAACGCCTCACCATCCACGTCGTGTTGACGCTTGAGCGCACGCGTGAGCAGGATCACAGCCCGGACGTGATCGCCGCGTTCACTGGCATTGGTGGCGAGTCTCAGGACGTTCATTCGATCTTGGAAGTGGGAGCTATATCAGAGCATGCATGCGCGCTGTCATGGAGCATAGGCGATCTTCATCCAGGGCGCGAGCACTGACTCACCGAGGCGACCTCGAGTGTGTTCAGTTTTCGACCACGAGGTTGTATAGTGCCCTCATGCAAGATGGACAAGTCAACATACCAGGGCCAGCCGCGGCTGGAGGAAGCTTCGAATGGGCGCTTCGCGTCGCACACAATGCGCGCGACGAGTCCAATGTCTTCGCCATGCGCAAGAGCGAGGCGACGCTCGGCAGCTCGCACGAGGCCGACATCGTCCTCGATGGGAGCGACCTCGACGACGAGCAGTACGAGATCCGCGTGGACCTCGCCGGTCGCGTCTGGTTGCTCGAGTTCAAGGACCAGACCGTGCGCGGTCAGCTCCAGCCAAATCAGAGCTGGGAGCTTGGCGAGTACAGCATCACGCTGTTGAGCGCGCCACGCCGCCTCTCTCCGATCGAGAGGCACGTGCCAAACCCCGAGCAACACAACCGGCGCCCGAGACCTCAGGCGAACTTCCCGTCCGAGCCCCCAGGGTACGCGCTCACGGTGACGATCAGGTCGCCCGATGAGGGTGAGGTCACGACTCGAACCTTCGAGCACGTGCGCGAGATCGATATCGGCCGTGGGCGCGAGCGCACGATCTCGCTCCCCTACCGAGGCGTGGGCAGGTTGCATTGCACCCTGATGATCTCGGAGCGCGGCGAGGTCTTCGTGCGCGATCATTACAGCCTCAACGGCACGCTGGTGCAAAAGCGAAGCGTCGAGGATATCGCGCTCTTGCTCCCTGGCGAGGAGCTAAAAATCAGCGAGGCGATCATCACCTACGATACACCTCCGAGGCCACTCAATGATGCGGCCTGGAAGCTGTGCCACGAGACAAAGGGCGCGCTGCGCAACCGTCGCTATATGCCGACGCTGGGGAGCAGCCCTGACTCGGACGCGAGCTACGAGATCACGCTCGAGGTCCGCGACAAAATAAGCAACAGCTCCGCCGAGCTGATCAACTACGACATGACCTTCACCCGTGATGTCATCAAGATCGGCCGCGCGCGCACCAACGACCTGGTGCTCCCTGCCCCGAATGTGTCCAAGCACCACGCCATCCTCGAGTTCGACAAGGATGGCGTGGGGACGCTCGAGCGGCTCTCGACCGTGAACCCGGTGTACCTCTCTGGAGAGGAGGTCGAGGGGAGCGCAGAGGTCGAGCCGCTGCAAGTGATCCGCATCGGTCTCTACACGATCCGCATCCTCGAGGTTCGTGAAGCGAACCGACACCACCAGTGGCCAAACCCGAACCAGCTCCAGGACGCGCACGCCACGCACACGATCAAGCTCAGCCTCCTGAAGGGGCCGACGCTCGAGAAACAGCGCGGCCCGATGGAGCTGGACTTCTCGCGCAATATCATCCGCATCGGGCGCGCGCTCGGGAATCACCTCGTCTTGCCAGACCGCAGCGTCTCGAAGAACCACGCCATCATCGAAATGCAGGATGATGACACGTGCATGATCACCTGCCTCTCCAAGGTCGCCTCGGTCTATGTCGAGGGGGAGCCGATCGATCGCACCTACGCGCTCGAGCCGGGGCAGGAAGTGACCATCGGCCCTTACACTCTCTTGATGCGTGGGTGGGAGAAGATCCCCCAAGACGACTGAGACGCTGGAGCGCAAAAAAGAAGCCGCCGAACATTTCTGCTGTGTGGAATCAGACGACTCCAACCTTTCGGCAGAAATGTTCGGCGGCTTCTTTTTTGCCTGGCGCGACGCGTCAGGATTACCTGGAGACCTTGACGGCGGTGGGGAAGAACAGGCTCGCGCCGACCGAAAGCATCAGGTTGTTGCGAAGCTCTGGCTCGCCGATGGTGTCGAGCGAGACCTCCGAGGTGGAGAAGATGTAATCGCGCACCTGGAGGTTGATGGAGACGAAATCATTGGCGTAGAAGCGCCCTCCGACCCCGACCACGCCTGCTGCGGTGCCGCCCGAGAGCGCGTCCGTCGCGGCGGTCGTCGCGCCCGTGCCATCGCCTGACTCCGCGCCGCGGCCCACGAAACCAGCGCCCACGATCAGGTGCAGGTCGTAGTTGATGATGCTGCGGTTGAGGAAGGTGAACTTGCCAAAGATCGGGACGTAGGTCCCTTCGACGCTGGCGAGGAAGTTCACCTTGGAGAAGGCGATGTTCGCCAGATCATCCGAGCTGGCGGTGTCCTCGATATTGGTGCGCAGGCTCGTGGGGCGCGAGACGACGCCCGCGCCGACGGTCGCGCCGATGCCAAACGAGTTGGTCAGGTGGAAGCCGAGGTTGGCGCCCGCGATGATGTTGCGGTTGAACGGATCAGCGAGCGTGAAGCCGACGAGCGGCGCGGCCTCGAATCGCGTCGAGCGAAACAGCAGCTTGCGGCGCACCACAGCGCCACCATCCTCGAGCGGCGAAGGTTGGAGGTACTCGCCATTGGCGGCCTCCTCCTGTGCCTGCGCGGCGCCCGGGGTCAAGAGCACTCCACCCAGGGTGATAACCGCGAGCGCGATAAATCGGTTGATGGTTTTCATGTTCACGTCCACTCCTTTCCGTTCGACTATTCGGCGTCGATCCCAGCGCATTCCAACCTCGAGAGCCTCGAGGGCCCAAAGCTCACTCATCCTGTGGCTTGCCTTCAGGCTCGGTGTACTCGAACCGCTTGGGGAAGAAGAACCCTAGCCCACCACTGACCGTGACCGCGTGCGAGAGCGCACGCGATTCCGCGCCTTGCAGGCTGGCCGTGTAGATGGTGTCGCGGATCTCGAAGTTGACCGAGACCCACTCGTTGAGGAAGAGGTGCGTGAAGACGCTGACCGTACCGCCAGGCCCCCCCGAAGGGATCGGCAGCGCGATGCTCTGAGAGTTCGCGTAGACGCCACCCGCCGTCAGGCCGATGTCGTAGAAGCCCAACCTGTTGTTGAACAGCGAGAACTTGCCAAAGATCGGCACGACGCCAAGCTCCGCGCCTGCGGACCAGAGCGGCACGGGCGTATCGGGCGCGGTGCTCGTCTGCGAGATGACCTGCTCGTAAGTGTCGGTCGTCCCTCCGAGCGCGCCGCCAAAGTTGTACCAGTCGACGGTGCCGCCAATAAAGAAGCGCTCGGCGATGTGGTAGTTGAGGTTCGCCCCCACCTTGAAGCTGCGGTAGAGCGGATCGTTGAAGCTCAGCCCGAAGCGCGGCGCGATCTCGAGGCGCTTCTTCTGCAAGACCGGCTTCTTCTGCACGACGTGGATCTTGTCCTTGAATTTGCGGCGCACTTGTTGCGCCTGCGCTTCAGGAGCTGCCAGCGTGAAAATCATCAAGCAGGCGCCCGAAACGCCAGCCAAACGTCCGGCCATCGAACAGAGTCGTCTTGTCCCAGGTTGCATACCAGAACCATCTTGAGTGGAGGTGACCACCATCAATCTCGAAACCTGGCACGGTATATCATAGCGAGTTCGACCCCGGCAACAGCCCATCCCCGCATGCTTACAACCAGAGACAGCGAGGGCGAGGCATTCGCCTCGCCCTCGACATCCGTTTCTCGACACTTTTCAAAGGGTTAGAACAACCCCGCAAAAATCAACCTCAGAGGAAGAGCGCCTCGGCGAACTCCTCCGCGTCGAAATCTCGCAGATCTTTGATGCCCTCGCCGATCCCGATGTAGCGCACCGGGACATCGAGCTCCTCGCCGATCCCGAGGATCACGCCACCGCGCGCCGTACCATCGAGCTTGGTCAACACGATCCCCGTGATGCCCAACGCCTCGCCAAACGTCTTGGCCTGCGAGATCGCGTTCTGTCCCATGTTCGCGTCCAACACCAACATGGTCTCGTGTGGCGCGCCATCGAATGCTTTGCCGGAGACACGCTGGATCTTACGAAGTTCGTCCATCAGGTTCGCGTTCGTCTGGAGGCGACCCGACGTATCACAGATGATCACGTCGATGCCTTCTTCCACTCCCTTCTCGATCCCGTCGAAAACCACAGATGCAGGATCTGCCTCGGACTCCCCCTTGTGCAAGGGGACATCAGCACGATCTGCCCAGACCTCGAGCTGCTCGACGGCCGCCGCGCGGAATGTGTCACCTGCGACCAACATCACCGACTTGCCCTGGCGCTTGTACTTGCTCGCCAGCTTGCCGATCGTGGTCGTTTTGCCCGCGCCGTTCACGCCGATCACGAGCATCACGTAAGGTGTATGCGCGCTCACGTCGAGCTTCCCTTCGCGCTCCACCAACATGTCAGTGATGTACGCGCGGACAAACTCCCAGACCGCACCAGGATCATCCTTGAGATCATCGCGCATCTTGGTCTGGATCGCCTTGAGCACGCGCGTCGCAGCCTTGCTGCCGATATCCGAGGTGTAGAGGAACTCCTCGATGTGATCTTGCAGATCCTCATCGATCTCCTTCTTTCCTCGGAAGATCCCAGCAAACGCCTCCGCGAAGCCACCACGGGTCTTCTGCAAACCATCCGCCATCGATGTCTGACCATCGTCGGCAGATGCCGCAGCAACAGGAGCCTTCTCCTCGACCTCATCCCCGCCATCATCAGCGTCGCCAGCCTCGTCAGCGACATCCTCTGATGCGTCCGAGACCTCTTCGACAGAGGAGTCCTCTTCACCGCTCTCCTCTTCGAGGCTCGTGTGCTCGTCTCTGGCGGCGGCGGTGTGCTCGACTGCAGTGATACGGTCGCTCAAGTCATCATCGGCCTTCTTGGCCAGGTTGATGATCTTGCGCTCGGCAACAGTCCAGTCATCGGGGTGCTTTTTGAGGATCTTCTCGACTCGAGCGAGGTCGACATTGTCTTTCATGTCGTCGACGTCTGTACTCGGGCCTCCTCTGCTTGGCTTTTCTGGGTCTTTGGGTTCCTCGACGCGGGGCGGTGCGTCTGCATCGGCGTCGCCTCGAGAGGCAAAGCTGATGGCGATCACAGCCAGGATCACGACGACCAGGATCAGGGGCGCGACCCACTTGGTCGCGCTATCGGCCTGAGCCAGGATCGATGCGTACATCACGGCATCGAGGAGTTGGAGGGGGAGCTGCATGGATTTCCTTCCTGTGGTGGCGCCAGCTTCGTGTTGTTGGTTTTGTGCCAGCGCCCTCGCCTGCCTCCCTCTTCCTTTCTATCAACGAGGGATTGGCAGGAGGGTTCAAGGGTAAACGCGAAACCTGTATGGAGCGCGTGGCATCTTCTGACCCACGCGTCGTTATGATCGAGGCGTCTTGAAAAACACCTCGTTGCATCCTCGATTCTTATCGTCAAGGAACGCGCACGATGCGTCCCGCATGTTCGCAAAACATGAGGGGTGGCTCGACCTCTCGCCGAGTTTTCGATCGTGGCAGGGGGAACATGGTACACGGCTCAGAGAGGGTCAAGTAAGAACCCGAACTCTCAAGAGCTTTCACGCACTCGTCACGCCCGAATCATCGAAGAGATCGATAAACGGTGGACTGCTCGATAAAGCGTGGGGCGCAGTGATTTCGCGCTCGAGGCGCGAAATCACTGCGCCCCACGCGTCATCTTCTTCCTCGCGCGCGAAGACGACCTCCCCGTCCCTGGAGAGCTCGAGCGCCAGCGGCACTGTTCTCAATGGCTCCGAATAAAGCTCGTAGAGCGCGCCCTTTCTCTTTCCAAAACAAACCAGATCGCGCGCCGTCTCTGGCATCGACAGCGCGACGAGCACACGCAGCAGCTCCCGCACGGGATGCGCGGCCTCTGGCCGCGCGACCAAATAGGTGCAGTCACTCGAGACAAAGCTCCCGCTTAAATCGAGCCCGAACACAGGACCGCCCGCGCGCCGCGCGCATACGAGCTTTGGCCCCTGCTGCTCGCCCCGCGCGCGCGGCCAGTGCAACCTGTACCAGGGCATCCTGCCGCGCTCGACCTCGCGCCGACGCTCGAGCACTGGACGCACCGGCGAGAGATGCTCGACGACCGCAGCGAGCGCTTCCCCTTCGAGCTCGCCGTCGATGTATAATCCAAACACCTGACCTGGAGGTCGCAGCCATATCCTGCCCGCGACCACCTCGCTGCCACGAATCAGTGGCTTCACGAGTTCGTCCCCGAGCGCCGCCAATGACTCCGGGATCTCGTCTTGCTCCATCAAAAACAGCGGCGATCCCACTTCGGGCAATCCGGCGTCCTCGTCGGTTTCTTGCAGGACGCGAAGGTGCCTGCGCGTGACGCGATCAGCGCCAGAGACAAACCCCTGGCGATCCTGAACAAAGTCAGCGAGCGGTGAGTGCTGCGCGCGCCATTGACGAGCACACCGTCGAAGCTCCGCTTCGCCAAAGGGCTGCCATCCGAGCGCTGGCGCACGCAGCGCGAGCGGCTCCTCTTCGACCTCCGACTCGAGCGCGGCGAGCATGACCGATGGCCACTGCGCCTTCGTGGGGACCTCTTCTAGCTCGATCGCTCGCGGCGTTTGCTCGGCAAACGCCGCCTGCGACGCGGTTTGCTTTCTGGCGACCGTGAGCAACGAGTGATGTCCGGGAGCATCCTGGAACAGCGGCTGGCCATCGACGCGCAGAAACAACTCGAGCGCGCTGCGTCTGGCGAGGTCTTCCCGCAAAGCGTCCGCGCCACTGGCCATCAACCAGTATTCGCTCGTCAGGTAAACGAGGCGCCCTCCCTCGGGCAACAGATCGAGCGCGCGGTGAAGGAACAGGTAGGAGAGATCGATGCGCGCGCGAAAGAAGCGCTGCAAATGCTCGTGGCTTGCCTTGAGTTCGGCAAACATCTGACGGTTTCCCTTTTCGCCCACGTAAGGAGGGTTCCCGAGGATCACCGCGACGGCGCTGCCATGCTCGCTCAATGCATCATCCACATCGAGCGAGAGCCCATCACCGACAAGCACCCTGTCATCACACGTGGCGATATCCTGTCCTGACAGAATACGGGCCTCGATGAGCCCGAGCGCGCAGGCTATCGCGAGCGCCGGCTCGCGCTCGACGGCGAAATAGCAAAGCTCGGGCCTCGCCACGAGCGCGGCGCGCAACAAGCCACCATCGCCAGCGCTCAGATCGAGGATCGTTCCACCAGCGGGAGTA
>Ga0208061_100367_pt1 | contig 12942 bp, 11 predicted proteins | sample DeeseametaMP0555_FD_184209 | JGI IMG/M metagenome (GOLD analysis project Ga0208061, IMG submission 184209) | Marine microbial communities from the Deep Atlantic Ocean - MP0555 (SPAdes) | ecosystem: Environmental > Aquatic > Marine > Oceanic | place: South Atlantic Ocean | collected 2011-01-23 | reverse complement strand
CCCGCCGCTTCCATCGCGTCGTAGGCGCGCTCGAGCTTCTTCTTTTTTCGCGAACCGAACATCTCCCATACCTGCTCACAGATCTCATCAAACCCTGAAAGGGCCCGAGGAAGATAGACAACCTCTTATCGAGGCATCAAGCGCCGAGCGCGCTCACGGGGTATCTTTGGCGCCTTCGGGCAACGCCTCGAGCACGCGACCAAAGAACGCATCGGTCGGGAAATCCCCCTTCTTTCGCGTCAACCCGAGGCGCACGATCACGACATCCCTGCTGGGGATAAACGCCACGCGCTGCGTCTCGAAGCCGCTGGCCGTGCACAGATCTGTCGGCGCGCTCGGATAAGGTCTGTTGCTCGACCCCTCGGGGTTTCCTCGGTTAAGCCACCACTGCGCGCCGTACTCCCCTTTCGGCGTCCCGGGCGTCAACTCACAGCTGTATTCGACCCACCCCTTGGGCAAGATCTGCTGACCGGCCCACACGCCATCGTTCAAATAAAGCTGCCCGAAGCGCGCCCAATCTCTGGCGGTCATGTACACGAACGAGGAGCCGACGAAGGTCCCTGAAGGATCTGTCTCGAAGACCGCGCTGTAGGCGCCGATCGGCCCGAAGATCTCGTCAGCGGGGAAGCGGTGATAGACCTCGTCATCGCCGATCACATCGCGCGCGATCCTCGCCAGGATGTTTGTGTCCCCGCTCGAATAACTCCACGCCGCGTCCTCCCCTACCCCGGACTCCAACGAGGTGCTCGCCGCGCGATGCGCGGCGTCATGCTGGACAAACAGCATGTCCGTCACGTCACCGAAGGCGCCGTAGGTCTCGTCAAAGCTCAAGCCGCTGCTCATCCGCAGGAGATCATCGGTCGAGATCTTGTTGCGAGGATCAGCAGCGCCCTGCCACTCGGGCACGGGCGCGGGGAGGTGGATGTCGAGCTTACCTTGCTTGACCAGGACGCCGATCATGGCGTTTGTGACCGACTTGGCCATCGACCAGGAGAGCAAGCGAGTGTTCGCGTCGAAGCCCTCAGCGTAGCGCTCGGCGACGATACGCCCCTTGTACACGATGACGACGGCGCGCGTGTTGTAAGGGCGCTCGGGAGTTGGCTCGGAGAACGCGAAGTCGAGCGCCTCATCGAGCTTTTTGGCGTCCACGCCCTCGGGGAGCTCTGTCTGGATCGCCTCTCCCTCGGGCCACAGCGCGGTGACATCGTATGTCGAGGCGGGCTCGATGACATCGATCGACGTCGCCTGGACCGCCTCGACGGTCGTCCCGTTCGTGAGCGAGCAACCCAACCCATCGCGGTACGCCGCAGCCTGCGTCACGAGCCCCAGGCTCGACACCGTGGCGACCTTGCGCTCGTCATCCATGCTGTAGGAGAGCAAGTAGAGCGGGAGCAGCGCGAGGTCTTCACGCCAGACAACCTCCGCCGAGCGATCAGCGAGATAAACCTCGGAGCAAAGCCGCTTGGCGGCATAGCCCGTGCCCACCGAGAGCGTCTGTTTTATGGGCATCGACGCGAGCGCGATCAGGACGAGGAAGACCGCAGCGCCGACGCCGAGTTTGAACTTTCCTGTTCGCTTCGCCATGACTCGACCTCTTACAGAATCTGCGCTGGAGGATCACCTGATGAGACGTTTTGCCTTGAGCGCCGCGCGCACCTTGTCCGCATTTTCTGCGGTCCCGGCGACATCACCAACCTTGTCCATGATGGTGAAGTGGTCCCCCTCCCAGACATAACCCACCGTCGAGTAAAACTCCTGGGCGCCTTCAGGACCGATGCCCGTCATGAACTTCCCGAGCACGAGGACGTCGGTGGTCCCATCGTTGCCGATGTCTTCGAAGAAGACCGCGTCCACGCTCGTGTTCATATAGGGAAACTGAGGGAGGCGATGTGCCAGCCACTTGCCATCCTCTTCGACGGCGACAAAGGGGAGCGGGCTGTTGGGGAGCCCCTTGCCATCGTCACCGATCAGGAAGACAGCGTCGGCGTAAACCGCGATGGTGCCCCGAAACGCTTTGTGGACGAGCTTATCCCGGTCACGTTGCTGCTTCATCGTTCCTTTCGCGGCGAGCTTTCCGTCGCCGTCGTTGACCCACATGTTCGCCAGGATCTCCTTGGCGGCCTTTTCATCGATCATCGCAGGCGCGATTTGCTCCTCAGGCGGGACCGCGGGCTTGCTGTCCTCGAGCGACGAGGGCGCGTTTGGAGGCGCGTCGTCTGGAGCATCATTGCCCGGCGCCGTATACACAGCGGTGCCATTGGCTTTATCAGATGCCGTGTTTACCGCTGTGTTTTTGGGATCGGTCTCGGTGGCCGCAGTATTCTCTGTAGCGGTACCGGTCGACCCTTCCTTACCCTTTTCATCCTTCTCACACGCGCTCGCGAATGACGCGACCACCAACAGCGTGAGCATCCACTTCTTCATCACCACGCACCTCCATTTGCAGAGCTTTTCCAGGCGCAAGGTATCACACCCGAGACGACGTGCATCCATTATTTGCCCACGCGAGAGCGCCGCGCGCCATGACACCCAAAAAATCCTCGCCCATGTGTCGATGATTTCTCCAGCCGGCGCTCGCGCCTGCCTCGTACAAACACACCAGCGATTCTCGTAAACGACGGCCAGTGATTGCATCCGAGCATAAAGCCGCCAATAATAACTCTTAGAGGATTCTCTGATCCATTGCCCGACGAGCGCTTTGACATGGACCCCAACTGGACAATCGACGCGAATATGCTCCCGGATGGGGTCGTATGGTTGGACACCTCTGCAAAAATCCTGCGCACGAATCAGACCTTTTGCGACTGGCTCCAGACCACACCACGAGCGCTCGAAGGAAAGGAGCTCTTCGAGCTGCTATCGCCCGTAGAGAGGCAACAGGCGCGCTGGAGATGGAACCACGAGGTCATCGAGGAGCAACGGAGCATCTCGTTTCAGGCGCGCCTTCATGAAAGCCCCTCTGCAGCGCTCTATGAGTGGCGACTCGCCCACCAAGGCGACAGGCTCTTGTTGCTGATTCGAGACGTAAGCGATGCGTTCGAGGAGTTGATGGAGCGTAAAATGGCGCTCCGTCGCCTCTATGAAGAGACGCCCATAATGCTCCACTCGATCGATGCTCAGGGCAAGCTGGTGAGCGTGAGCGATATGTGGCTCGAGAAGCTCGGCTATACCCGCGAAGAGGTCCTCGGCCGCAGTTCCACCGAGTTCCTCACTCCCGAGAGCCGCGTTTACGCCAAGGAGGTCGGGCTACCGCTGTTTATGAAGCATGGCACGTGCAAGGACCTCCCCTACCAGTTTGTCGCCAAGGACGGACAAACAATCGATGTCTTACTCTCGGCGACGAGCGAGAAGGATCGCCACGGAAACATCACGCGCTCCTTCGCGGTCCTGCTCGATATCACCGAATACCGACGCACGAACAAGAAGCTCGATCGCGCCAACGCCCTCATGAGCGCGTTCTTCGAGGCGGTGCCCGACGCGACCGTCATCACGAACACAGACCTCGAGATCGTGCGCACCAATCGCGCCACCCACGAACACTTTGGCTACGATGCAGAAGAGCTCACCGGGCAACCACTGCGTCTGCTCGACCCCGAACAACACTCGCTCGCGGAGGACCCCGAGTTGCTCCGCGAGCAGGATCGACACGCCACGCGCCTCTACCGTCACAAGGATGGGCGCGAGTTCCCGGGAGACACCGTGATCGCGCCTATCCTCGCGGCTGACGGCGAGCACCTGGGTTACCTGGACATCATCCGTGATGTCACCGAACACACCGAGATGATGGAGACCATCGAGGCGCAACAAAACGAACTCACCGAGTACAATCAGGAGCTACTCGAGAAAAACGAGGAGCTCACGCGCTTTGCCTTCGTCGCATCACACGACCTCCAGGAGCCGCTGCGAAAAATTCGCGTCTTCACCGAGCTGCTGATCGACGAGTTCGATGATGACATGTCAAGCGATCAACGCGAGTATACGAACTACATCCTCGACGGGACCTCGCGGATGCAGGCGCTCATCTCGGATCTGCTTCATTACTCCAGAGTGCAGGACGAGGGGCATGACTTCGAGACGTTCTCGACCAGCGAGATGATCGCCTTCGCGCTCGAGGTGCTCTCGCAGCGCCCCGACGAGCTGAACCTGCCCGAGCAAGAACTGCTCGTTCATGGACACAAGGGGTTGTGCAGTCAGTTGCTCGTGAACCTGCTGCAAAACGCCGTAAAGTACGGCCCCATCGAAAGCCCCTCACGCGTCGACATTCGTATCGACGTGGATGACGAGCACATCAGATGGGAGATCTCGGACAACGGCATCGGCATCGATATCAAACACCAACAAAAGATCTTCGAGCTCTTCCAACGCCTCCACACTGCCCGTGATTATCCGGGCACCGGGATCGGATTGGCTATTTGCAAAAAGATTGTCGATATCCATGATGGGGATATCGGTGTCGACTCCTCTCCTGGAGAAGGGTCCACCTTCTGGTTCACACTACCACAGGCCACACGACGAGATGGGGGCGGTGCCTTATGACAGATCAGACACGACGCGTGATGTTGATCGATGACGATCTCGGCGACACGCTCTTGCTAAAGAAATTACTCCAGGTTCAGGCCCCGAACGCGACGATCGAGATCGAGCAAGACCCCGAGGCCGCGTTCGAGAAGCTACAAACATGCGCCGAGCAGACGCCGCGCAAGCTCCCTGATCTGATCCTGCTCGACATCAACATGCCGCGGATGAACGGCTTCGAGTTCAAGATGAAGCTCATGGAGAGCCCCGAGTTGAACACGATCCCGGTGATCTTTTTGACCACCTCATCGGCGCCATCCGACATCGACAACGCTTACAAACTCGGCGGCAACGCCTACCTGACCAAACCGGGAGACCTGAGCGGCATGCGCAGCGTGGTCGAGAGCTTCTCCTCTTTCTGGCTTCGCTCAGCGCAGTTACCTCAACGCTGATCCTGCTTGAAGGAGCCATCGTCTTCAAAAATCACGCGCACCGCGGGGGTCTCGAGGTCCTCGAACTCTCCGCGCCCCACCGCCCAGATAAACCCGAGCACTGCGACCGTTGCCAAAATCAGCGCCAGCGGCACCAGCACGAACAAAATACTCATAACGACGCTCCTCCCCCCGCGCTCGCGCGGTGCTCGATATCCACATCACGTGATGAAAACTCCGGCGACAGAGGCGCAGACTCATCGAAGGTTCGATGCATCAGCGTCATGATCAGGAGCACGACCGAGCTCGCGGGCATCGCGATCGCAGCGATCAAGGGCGTCACGCCGCCCAACGCCGCGACGGTCACGCCGATGACATTGTAACCGAGCGCGTAGAGGATGTTGCGACGCACAGAGGTCATCACATCTCGTGAACCCTCGAGCAACTGCTCCACCCCGCGCAACCCCTCGCCGGTCAAAAACACATCCGCCGCAGCGAGCGCCAGGTGCGCGCCTCCAGACATCGCCACCCCGACGTGCGCGCGCTGGAGCGCGGCGGCGTCGTTGACACCATCTCCAACCATCACGACGTGCGCGCCAGAAGCGCAGAGCTCGTCGACGATGGCGAGCTTCTCTTCCGGCGTCAGGTTTGCCTTGACGTCTTCTTCGGGCATCCCCAACTCGACGCGGATCGCGTCGACCGCTCCGGCATGATCGCCAGACAGAATCATCGGGCGCACGCGCATCGCGCGAATGTTCTCGACGATCGCCTTCGCTTCGGGGCGCAACGCATCATCGAGCCCCAGGACCGCCTCGAGGTCGCCATCCACAGCGATCATCACCACCGTCGAGCCAGCCTCCTTGTAATCCTCACATCGCGCGAGGATGTCCTCGCGAGGAGTGCCACCAGCAGGAGACTGCTCGAGTGATTCGATCACCCACTCGGGGCGTCCCACGAGCACCTCTTGACCATCGACCATGCCACGCACACCGCGACCGGGGCGGTCCTCGAGCACCTCCACGCGAGCGCTCTGGTGGTGCCCGAACGCATCCACGATCGCGCTCGCGATCGGGTGCGTCGAGCGCGCCTCGAGCGCGCTCGCCAGGAGCATCGCGCCCTCATCGCCGAAGCGCTCGCTGACGCGTGGAGCTCCACGCGTCAGCGTCCCCGTCTTGTCAAAAATCACCACGTCAGCGCTGGCGCATGCCTCGAGCGTGTCATCGTGCTTGATGAAGATGCCGCGCGAAGCGGCCCTCCCCGTCGCCAGCGCCAGCGCCAGCGGAGTCGCCATCCCCAACGCGCAGGGACAGGAGACCACGAGGATCGCCACGGCGACCGATACGCCAGCGGCAAAATCACTCACGCCCCAGAAGATCCCGGCGAGCGCTGCGGCCGAGAGCACCGCGAGCACGAACCAACCGCCCAGGCGATCGGCCTGCTGGATCAACGCGGCGCGTTTTGATCCGCGCTCGTCGATCCAGGCCATCAGTTCGCCAAGGCGCGTGGCATCACCAGCGGCGCGCACGCGCACATGAATGCTCCCATCCGCAGCCAGAACTCCCGCCTCGATGTCGTCTCCAACCGATGCTGGCTCGAGCCGCGATTCACCAGTCATCACACCGCGTTGTAAGGCGGCCTCGCCATACTCGATGACGCCATCGGCGGGACAAACCTCGCCAGCGCGCACCTCGACGAGCTCGCCAGGAGCGAGCTCGTCGAGGTTCACCTCTTCGACCTGGCCATCCGGCGATAACCTGCGCGCGACCTGAGGAAGAATCGCCAACAACTGCTCGGCGCGCTGCCGAGCAGCGCGCCCCGCGCGCACCTGCACCCAACGCGCGCTCGAGACAGCAGCGATCAACATCGCCACCGAATCGAGCCAGATATCCCCCACGCCCGTGACGGTCGCATAAGCGCTCGAGGCCCACCCGATGAGCATCCCCAACGCGAGCGGAACATCGACCGAGAGCGGCGATGCGCCAAGACCAGACAATGCCGCTCGAGCGCTCGCCATGACCGCGGCCCACGCGCGACGCAAGATCACGTCCGCGCCATAGAACAGCGCGATCGTTGTCAGGATCAGCATCAACCAACGCGACGCGGTAGCGATCATCGGCGCGCTCTCGAGGTCGAGCCCCGAGTAGTGCGCCGCAGACAACAACATCACGTTCCCCGCCAGCGCCCAGGTCACCCCGACCCTTCGCAGCATCGCGCGGTCGCTGCCATCATGCCCCTGGATCTTGCTCCCATCGAGCGGGCGGGCCTCGTAGCCGAACCTCCCGAGCCAGGCGAGGAACTCGTCAGGGGTCTCCTCTCTCGCCGCATCCCAACGCACGGCGAGACGACCTCTGCCCATATCGAGCCTCGCCTCGCGCACGCCCTCGACGGCTCGCGGCATCTGCTCGATCAACCACACACACCCGGCGCAGTGAATCCCATCGACCCCGAGCATCAGCTCGAGAGAGCCATCCTCACAAACGGTGGCCTCCTTCGCGAGAATCTGTGCGGGGATCGTGTTGGGCGTCGTGATGGATGGCTTTGCTTGAAGGTTGCTCCCGACAGGGATCGCCGAGAAGCGATAGAAGTCATCGAAGCCCGCCTCATGCAAGGCGTGATAGACCGCCTCGCATCCGACGCAGCAAAAGAGCAAGGCGTCCTCGCCAGCGCCTGCCTCGATCATCGAGGCGGGCACGGGCTCACCGCAATGCGCGCACTTGCAAGGCGCTACGTGCCTCTTTGACGTTGTGTTTTGTTCGGTCATGGCCAATCACCACTCGCTCCGGATCGCGTCGAGGTAGCCACCTTTAGGGGCATCGGGGTGACGCAAGGACACCTCGAGATCCCACAACCCGGGCGCGCCGACAGGGCGCGCGAAGCGATACTCGCCAGGGCGCGCGCCAGGCTCGAGCCTGGCGCGTTCATTTACAGCGGCGAGGTGGGGACGACGAACCTCGACCTCGCCGCTCGCCATCTGGAGCGGTGCGCCGTTGGCGTCGCGAATATCGAGGATGACATGGTCCTGCTCGGGCTTGACCGTGATGCTCCACCCGAGCGCTCTGGAGGTCGAGATACGCACGCCGCGCTCGGCGATCACCTCTCCCATCGCGCGCTCGTAGTAGTTCTCCTCGACCTGCGGTCCTCCATTGGAGAAGGCCGCGCGGAAGAGAAAGACCTGCCCGAGCACAGATCCTGCGAGCAGAAAGACAACCAGCCCTGGATAGCGAATATGCGCAGGGATGCGGTCGATGATTGTCATGGCGTCCTCTCGATTCGTGATTGGCTACTTGCCAGATGGTGTCAGGTCATCAGGGCCCACGAGGGCAAAGTCGAGCTCGTGCTCGAACCTCTCGCTCCCATCTCCCACGATCAGGTGGGCGTTGGAGCGACCGTCGCGAAACACACCGCGGGGGGTGAGCACCCACACCTCGATGCGCTTCATCTCGCCGGGCTCGATGCGCGTGGTCGGCAAACCGACCACGCGCAAGCTCGCCCCTTCGGGCTCGCTCACTTCGATCTGCACATCGTGTGCCGAACCCGAGCGATTTCTGACGCGAACCTTGAGGCGGTTGGCGATCTGGCCATCGGGGACCTCGATAAAGGGCGCGCCCGTGGCGCGCACCACGTCGACCTCGAGCGCGCGATTGCTCATCACGCCCGCCACGAATAACCCGCCAAACAACAGGCAGAGTGCGGTGTAGATAAAGATCCTCGGGCGCGCGATGCGGGTCTTCTTCTCCTCGAGCGCGCGCTCGGAGGTGTAGCGAATCAACCCTCCAGGTTGCGCCAACTTGGCCATCACGTCGTCACAAGCGTCGATGCACTGCGTGCAGCCGATGCACTCGAGCTGGAGGCCATTTCGAATATCGATTCCAGTAGGACAGGCGCGCACGCAGGCGTTGCAATCCACGCAGGAACCGAGCGTCTCGTTGGCGGCCTCATCATCGCGACGGCGCCTCCCTCGAGGTTCGCCGCGACCCGCATCGTAGCTCACGATCAGCGAGTCAGCGTCCATGAGCACGGACTGCAACCTGGCGTAGGGGCAGGCGATCGTGCACATCTGCTCGCGGAAGTAGGCGAAGTCAAAGAACACCAGCGCCGTCACCCCGAAGGTCAGGATGAACACGCCCCAGTGCTCGGTGGGCGAGTGAACCATCCACTCGCGCAAAATTTTCCAGCTTATGAAATAAGCGACAAAATTATGCGCCATGATCGCCGACAGCAACCCGAAGATCCCGAACTTGAGGACCTTCTTCTTGACCTTTGACGGCGTCCACTCCTCCTTCTCGTCGAGCTTGCGGCGCGCGTTGGCCTTGCCCTCGATCCATCGCTCGATCGGTCGAAAGACCAGCTCGAGGTAGACCGTCTGAGGACATCCCCAACCACACCAGACGCGCCCGAACAGAGCGGTCAGCCAGGCGATCCCGAGGAGGCTCGTGATCCCCATCAACATCAACAACGCGGTGTCCGTGGGATAGAAGATCTGACCCAGGACCACGAAACGACGATGCACCACATCGAGCCAGATGGCTGGCTCCCCGCCGATCTTGATGATCGGCAAGGCGAAGAAGAGGAGGATCAAACCGTACCCGACCACCACGCGCTTCTTGAACCACTTCCCCGTGTTGAGCACGGGATACATCCACCGGCGCGTGCCGTCGTTGCGAAGTGTGGTGAGCACTTCTTCTGGAGCATCGAGGACCGCTCCTCCGGCTTTGGAGGAGCGCTTGTCGTCATTCGCAGTCATGGGTCACCTCGTCACTTGCCGACTTCTGGCGAAAGCGTGGTGTGTTCCTCGGGTTTCTCCTCACCTTCCTTCTCGCGGATCACCTCATCCCCTTGTGGAGCCTTGGCGTTGGGAGGATCGGTCCCATGCAACGCGTCGATGTAAGCGATCACGCCCACCATCTCGTCCGGCGAGAGTACCTTGCCCCAGGGAGGCATCCCGTTTGGCGTGCCGTTGGCGACCACGCGGTGGATCTCGGTCAGCTTGGCGCCATAGAGCCAGTGATTATCGGTCAGGTTCGGGCCGATCAGGCCCTCCCCCTTGTCCCCGTGGCACGCCGCACAGTTCATCCCGAAGGCTTGCTTTCCGAGCGCGAGCTTCTCCTCATCTCCGAGCGCGCCCGCGAGCATCTCCTCCGAGATCACCACGGGAGGTTGCGCTGCCTCGTAGGCCTGTCGCATGGCGACGAGCTCTTTTTGCCCTTCGCGAAGGTCGCGCTCGTAATCCCACACGTAGCCAAAACCGAGGCCCACCAGGTAGACGCCAGACCAGGCGATCGTCAGGTAGAAGATGTTCTTCCACCACGCTGGCATCGGGTTGTCATACTCCTGAATCCCGTCGTAGCTGTGGTTCAGGATCTCGTCCTTGTATTCACTCATTCGTATCCTCCAAAGCTCAGGCGTATTCGGAATCGACAGGGTCGCTCTCGCCGCCATCGAGGGGCATATGCCGCATGCGCTCGAACTCGTCTTTCTTCATGCCAAAGAAGGCGTTGGTGAGAATCATGGCGAAGGCCAACACGAAGACCACAATTCCAAACTCGGCGAACCCTTCCAGGCCAGCTGTCTGCATCACGTCACGGATCATTGGTTCAACCTCCTCGGATTCTTCTTGGCTTCTTTCAGGTCGTGCCCGAGCCTCTGCAAGTAGGCGACGAGCGCGGTGATTTCCTTGTCCTCGAGGCCCGCAGGTCCGCCCTGCTCCTCGATCTCCTTGGCGATCTCTTTCGCCTGGTCGCGCGCCACGTTCTGGGCGCCGTTGATCGTCTTGATGGAGTAAGGGGTGCCGAGCATGGCGAGCCCTTCGAGCTTCTTGTCGAGCCCATCGAGGTCGAGCTCCTTCTCGAGCAACCACGGGTAAGGTGGCATCACGGACTTTGGCGAGGTCAGGCGAGGATCCTTCATGTGGCGCACGTGCCAGAGGTGAGGATACTTGCCGCCCACGCGCGCCAGGTCAGGACCGGTGCGCTTGGAGCCCCAGAGGAAGGGGCGGTCATAGATCCCCTCGCCAGGCTTGGAGTAGTCGCCGTAGCGTTCGATCTCATCGCGCATCGGGCGCACCATCTGCGAGTGGCAGCTGACGCAGCCTTCGCGGATGTAGATGTCGCGACCTTCGAGCTCGAGCGGCGTGTAAGGCTTGACCGTCTCGATAGTGGGGACGTTGGAGTCGACGAGCATCAAGGGGATGAGCTCGGCCAACCCGCCGATCGCCACGGCCACCGTGGTGAGGACAGTGAAGACCAGCGGCCACCCTTCGAGCATGCGGTGCCACCCTTCACGGACGCGCACATCGAGCTCCGCCAACAAGTCGTCGTAACGCCTTGGCATGGGGCGAGAGGGCGCATCGGGAGAAGAGATCCTCCAGGTGGGCGTGGGCACCTCGATGCTCGGGTCTTCGAGGTTCTTTGGCGCACGCGCCATCGTCATGACGAGGTTAATGACCGCCAACACCACGCCGACGATGTAGAGAGAACCACCGATGAGGCGGACCCAGTACATGGGCATGAGCTGGATGACGGTCTCGATGAAGTCGGGGTACATCAAGCGGCCCGTCTCATCGAATGCGCGCCACATCAAGCCTTGAGTGATACCGGCGCTCCACATCGCCACGACGTAGAGGATGATCCCGATGGTGCCGATCCAGAAGTGCGCGTTAGCGAGCTTGTTGGAGTAGAGCTCGGTCTGCCACAACCTCGGGATAAGCCAGTAGATCATGCCGAACGCCATGAACCCGTTCCAGCCGAGCGCGCCAGCGTGCACGTGCCCGATCGTCCAGTCGGTGTAGTGCGAGAGGCTGTTGACGGCCTTGATCGAGAGCATCGGACCTTCGAAGGTGGCCATCCCGTAGAAGGTGATGCCGACGACGAAGAACTTCAGGATCGGGCTCGTGCGCAGCTTGTCCCACGCGCCACGAAGCGTCAGCAGGCCGTTGATCATGCCGCCCCAGGAGGGCATCCAGAGCATGATCGAGAAGACCATCCCGAGCGTCGACGCCCACTCGGGGAGCGCCGTGTAGTGGAGGTGGTGAGGACCGGCCCAGATGTAGATAAAGACGAGCGACCAGAAGTGCACGATCGAGAGCTTGTAGCTAAAGACCGGGCGCTCTGCGGCCTTGGGCATGAAGTAGTACATCAGCCCCAAAAACGGCGTCGTCAGGAAGAAGGCCACCGCGTTGTGGCCATACCACCACTGCACCAGCGCGTCGTGAACGCCCGCGTAGACCGGGTAGCTCTTGAGCGCGGCGACGGGCACCACGAGGTTGTTGAAGATGTGCAAAATCGCCACGGTCACGATGGTGGCGATGTAAAACCATATCGCCACATACATGTGCTTGGTGCGGCGATAGCGCAGCGTCATAAAGAAGTTCACCGCGAAGATCACCCACACCACCGTGATGGCGATGTCGATGGGCCACTCGAGCTCGGCGTATTCCTTTGTCTGGGTGAAGCCCATCGGTAGCGTGATCGCTGCTGACGCGATGATGGCTTGCCATCCGAAGAAGTGCAGGCGACTCATCAGGTCGCTAAACATGCGCGTCTGGAGCAGGCGCTGCGTCGAGTAATAGATCGCCGCGAAGATCGCGTTCCCCGCGAACGCAAAGATCACCGCGTTCGTGTGAAGCGGTCGCAACCTCCCGAAGGTGAGATACTCACCCATGTTCGATGGCCACCAGGCGAGCTGCAATGCGAGCAGCGCGCCGACAGCCATGCCGATAAATCCCCAGACGAGCGTGGCGATCACGAACCATCGGACCACCCCGTCGTCGAAAACCACGCGCTCGACCCCCGTCGCGCGCTCCTGATTGTCTGCTGTTGTTGTCGCCATGGACTCGACCTCTCGGTATCAAGTGTGTTGCTCGCTTCTGCGCGAGCGCGTCTTGTTTCACGCCCACACCCCTTTCCAAGAGACGTGCCAGGATCGATGGACGGATTGTCGCATCGGCCGCTCCCCCGCAATCCAGCTATCCAAACCCCGAGAAACGAGGCGAGGAGCG
>Ga0208061_100366_pt1 | contig 12953 bp, 8 predicted proteins | sample DeeseametaMP0555_FD_184209 | JGI IMG/M metagenome (GOLD analysis project Ga0208061, IMG submission 184209) | Marine microbial communities from the Deep Atlantic Ocean - MP0555 (SPAdes) | ecosystem: Environmental > Aquatic > Marine > Oceanic | place: South Atlantic Ocean | collected 2011-01-23 | reverse complement strand
CCTGAGCCACGAGCGGTTTGGCCTCGACCCACGCGATCAACGCGCTCAGATCACCCGTCGCCCGGGCCCTCGCGAGCGCGCGCTTCTTCGCGTTCGGCCTCGCCATCGGCACCGCGACCAACGCGATCGCTCCCACCGCACAACATATCCACATCGCTGTCGTCATGATCCTCTCACCATATCTTCACCGCGCCATCTGGCGTCTTCCGCTTAAACCAGTTGCCAACAAGGTACTCGGCCTCGCGGCGCAACTCAAGGCATCGCCGCTTCGTACTCACAGAGGATACGAAAAGAAGCGTCAACAGATTGACGCTTCTTCGATGCTCTCCTCAAATGGAGGTTACAGAATCTTGTCTCCACCGGAGGGAGTCCATGCGAAGTTTCCTTGTTCGTCACGTGCCGCTGACCCTGTTCATGGCGCTGCTCACGTTCTCATCCTGCCAATGCGGCGAGGATGTTCCAGACAACAACACATCGCCAAACAACACCGCCAACAACACGGCAAACAATACGACCGCGAACAACACCGCGGTCAATAATACTGCGGTGAACAACACCGCAGTAAACAACGCGACGACGGGGAACAACACCTCGGTCAACAACACGACCGCCAATAATACGACCGCAAACAACACGACGGCCAACAACACCACGCCGAACAACACCACGCCCTCCTGTGGTGGCACCGGCGCGGCGTGTGATTCTGCCGATGATTGTTGCGATCAGTTGCAGTGCAACGAGAACGGCCTCTGCTCGGTGACGGCGGGGACCTGTGACCCTCAGGGCGCAGCCTGCGTCAGCGGATCGAGTTGTTGCTCGGGACGCTGCGGCGAGCAAGGAACATGTCTGGCAGGAAACGGCGGGTGCAACCTCGAGGGGGATTCGTGCACGAGCGCGGCGGATTGCTGCTCGCTCGGCTGTGACAATGGCACCTGCTCCCAGGATGCCGTCTGCGTCTCTCGCGGTGGCGACTGCGCGCAAGATTCTGACTGCTGCTCGAACAACTGCAATGGCACGACCTGCGAGGTCGGCCCGACCTGCTTTAACGCTGGCGAGACATGCTCCAATGACAACGAATGTTGCTCGCGCGCATGCGGGCAATTCAGCGACGGGATGCGCTGCATCACGGGCGGCGTCTGCCGCCTCTCTGGCGAGGTCTGCGCGGCGGACTCCGACTGCTGCAATGGCCTGTGCGAGGATGGATACTGCGCCAAGATCGAGGGACAGGGCGTGGTCAGTTGCCGCGTGGTCGGCGAAGCGTGCGATCAGGCGTCAGACTGCTGCTCGTACTCCTGCTTCGATGACGGCACCGGCTTTAAAAGCTGCCACTACCTCGGCGGATGCCGCCCTTACGGAGAGCTCTGCACGGACAGCTCTCAGTGCTGCTCGAGCGCGGACTCATGCAACGGCAACGCGACCCCGGCCGAGTGCGTGCCGCTCGTCGGAAATGATGGCGTCGAGCGACCCGTCGGGCGCTGCGACTTGATTCAGGGACCAAAACCCGCTGGCGAGGTTTGTGACAGCCGCTTCGCGGGCACGCACGATTGCTGTGGTGGGGATGACGCATGCAAGGCGACCACGCTCGGGATCGAGCGCTGCTTTGGCGCCGAGTTCACCCCTGGCGATGGGACACCCCCTGTAGAGTGCCTGATGAATGGCGCGGACTGCGCCATCTCGGATCAGTGCTGTAGCGGGCTGTGCGCGCCGGATATGAACGGCGACCTCAAGTGCACCGATGGCACCTGCACACCAGATGGTGACGCGTGCACCAACTCGGGCGACTGTTGCTCGGGGAACTGCAACTCGGATGGGGTTTGTGGCGCAGAGGATATGCCGATGTGCACTGCCAATGGCGTCGCCTGCACGATGGATGGCGACTGCTGCTCGAACTACTGCGACCCGATGACGATGCAGTGCGGCACGCCGAGCATGTGCGCGGAGCTTGGCGATGCGTGCACGAACAACTCCGATTGCTGCAACAACCGTTGCGCGAGCGGAACCTGCCAGCAGGCGTGTCTGGCGCTCGGAAACGGTTGCACGAGCAACTCCGATTGCTGCTCCAATTACTGCGACCCCGCATCCTTTACCTGCGGCGAAGCGACGACCACCTGTAAAGGGATCGGCGACACGTGTGATACCACCGGAGAATGCTGTGATGGGCTCACTTGCGGTGGTGTTTGTGGCGTCATCGGAGGCTAATATCGCCCCTGAACGATAACTGGAATGGAAAGAAGCGCAGAAACACAAGAACCCGACTCGAAAAAACGAACAAGTTGGGCTATGTTGCCTGCTACATTTGGCGCACCGGGAGGATTTCGAACACTCGGAAACGGGTGCGCACTACTTCAATCACCCGAGAGAAGGAACAATCTATGAAGTTCATCTCCGCAAAGTCTACGTTGATGATGTTGACTGGCCTGTTGTGTGCCGCTGTCGTTCTGCCTGCTTGTGGCAAGAAAGAGCAGAAAGAAGACAAGCCCCCTGTCGAGACCAAGGTCGAGGAGACCACGCCAGCTCCAGAGCCCACGGAAGCTGAGAAGCTCCAGGCTTCCTGCGACGGTGGCGCTGCTGAAGACTGCGGCAAGCTCGCAATGATGTACGAAAAAGGCGAAGGCGGCGTCGCTGCTGATGCTGATATGGCGCTCACCCTTTACAAGAAGGGCTGCGAGGGCGGCCACGGCATGTCCTGCGACATGGCCGGCACCTGGACCATGAAGGGCGGTGATGACGCTGGCGCATTCGCGCTCTACAAGCAGAGCTGCGACGGCGGATACGGCGAAGGCTGCCTCCACCTCGGCATGCTCTACGAAAAGGGCAAAGGCGCTCCTCAGGACGACAACGCAGCGCTCGCAGCTTTCAAGAAAGCTTGCGCGGCTGGCGTCGAAAAGGCCTGCGAGAAAGAAGCAGAGAAGTGATCTTTGCACCGACGGCCGCGCTCTCACTGTCTCCTGACAGATGAGCGCGCCGAAGGGATAAAAAAGGCGCCCCCGAATCTCGGGGGCGCCTTTTTTGTTCGCGTTCACAAGCTCCAAAGAGGGTGTTGAAGATATTCGGACCGAGTCTGGCGCAGCCCAAAATCAGGGCTGCCAAGGAGAAATGCGCAGGCGATACGCAGTATCGTCGAGCATTCGCCGATAAAAGGCGCTGGCTGCGTCGATTTTGGCAAGTCAGACGATGTGGAGAATATCTTCAACACCCTCAAAGGATCGCTCAGGCTCTGGAACACCACGCCTCGAGCGTCAGCAACCAGCGCTCGGATTCGGTGTACTCCTCGCCGACAAAGCTCGATGGCTCGATGCCAATAAACGTCGCGCCGTTGCGCTCCTTCACGCGCCGAGAGCGCTGATTTCCCACCGCGTTCGAGAGAATCAATCGCTCGAAGCCAAGCTCGTCGAAGGCGAACGTATTGACCGCCTCGACCGCCTCACCCATATAACCGTTGCCCCAAAACGCTCGCCCGAGCCAGAACCCACGGTTCTCCGGTATCCCAGGCCAGAACAAACCGATCGAACCGATCGTTTCGCCAGGTCGATCCTGTAGGCAAAGCGCCCAGTGCCAGCAACGCTCACCCATTCCTGGGAACACGTAGTCGCGAAAATAAGTGGTGACGCCATCTTCGGGGTATGGCCATGGCACCGTGCCGCTGAGGTGGCGGATCACCTCGTAATCGACAAAGTGCTCCGTGTAACTCGGCGCGTGCTCGAGCGAGAGCGGATCGAGGCGCAAGCGTTCGGTCAGCAGGAGCGGGACGGGGATCGGGCGAGGAGTGAAATCAGACATCTTTCAGGCCACACGGTAGACATCAGGTGACAAAGCGGAAGATGCCTGATTTACCGTCGGGGCGAAGATCGGGCATCCACTGGTAGTCGGGCTCGAGGAGCTCGTTGATGCCTTCCATGATCTCTTGCGTGTCCTGCGTGAGCTCGTCGTGAAAACGTCGCTCGGACTCGAGGTCAAAAGGCACGTGCTCGTCGTAACGCCCCTCGGGGATTTGCCACGGCTTGCCAAAGCGAATGGTGACGCGACCATCTTTCGCGGCCATCAGACCATCGAACGCCTCGCGCATTCCGCTCACACCCACCGGGACGATCTGAAGACCGAGCGCGATGGCCACCTGGAGCGCACCATTCTTGCCAGGGCAAAGCCTGGAAGAGATCGTGCCCTCCGGGTACATGTGCATCATGTATCCCTCGGTCAACGAACGCCTCGCGAGCGAGAGCGAGGTCGACATCATATCCATGAACGTGCTGCGCACAGCCTGCGAGTAAGACATCACCTCTGGGACAAACCCCCACCCGAGCATCCGACGCGGCGTGTTCTGGATCTTCCACGCCCAGGTGTTCTTCGGGAGCGGCTCTCCGTCATCGACGTGGCGGCGAAGGAGCCTGTACTCCTCCTCGCTCGGGCGCCGATCAAACAATTCGAGGTGATCGGCGATGATTACGTAACCTCGAGACGAGATCGGAATGTTCCCCGAGTTCGCCAGAAACCATCGCTGGATAGGCCCCTCGTTAAAACCGCGCAGCTTGATCCAGGAGCTCATCTCGCGGTTGACGTGGAGCTTGAGCTCGGAGCGCACCGGAAGCCAGTCGAGCTTGTGCGTGTGGTTCTGCACGACGAGCGTCGGCCTGGTAAACAGATCCGCGCTCAGACCTTCGGTGACGACCTCGAAGCCGAGCGTGCGCCACCATTGAATGCGCGAAATCACGAGCGTGGTGTGGGTGACCCGGCGCAGCCTGATCGGATCGATCTGCTGCATCCAGAGCCAGTCGACGATCTCGACTCCACCCGAAAACTTTTCAACTGGCATGCTGTTTCGCTCCAGCGTTGGCAAAAAGAGCTATGGCCCGCTGGACCTTTGCACAGAGGCTTTAGCCGATGACTTCAGGAAGCCTCGGGAGGGAAGCGGGCCGGAATTGGTAGTGCCTCGGCGCGGGGATCTCGAGAGGACGCGCGATGGCGTTCAGGGCGCGAGCGCACCTGGCGATCTCGGACTCCGGCACATGCTGACTGATGGGCAAGTACACGATGTTGTTCATCAGCCGCTTGCTGAGTTCCGTGTCGAGCTCGTGATGATCCGAGTTGTTCTCGAGCGCCACGAGCGTCGAGCTCCCGGAGGTCGCGTCGAAGCCTTGCGCGCGCAGCGCGACGATGACCTCGTGCGGGTTGCTCACCGCGATCGGGAAGAGCCAGTGCGTATGCCTGGCGCAGCGCCACCCGAAGTGCACGATATGCGGGTCGAGCAAGGAGGCGAAAAACCGGCCTGCCTTGGCGCGGCGCTCGAGCAGGTTGTTGTCATAGGTCATCAACCTGTGATGGAGCATCGCCACATGCGGCGCGCTCATCTGATGGCGCAGCTTGTCCCAGAAACCAGGACCGCTAAATCCACGCGTCAACCTGCGGATGACCATATCGTAGTCGCGTCCGGTCAACTGCAGCGCGCGGATCATCATCGAGAAGCGCTCTGGCGACGAGATCCCGACAAGCCCCATGTACTTGACGAGCTTGTTCATATAGACGCGACGATCCTGCACGGGATAGGTCGCCTGCTCGGCGCGCATGCGCTCGGCGAGGTCGTAGTCGCGCACGCTGAGCAGCGCGCCACCGAGGGCGGTCGCCGTCTTGATCGAGCCGAAGCTAAACATCGAGATGTCAGCGTTGACATCGCCCGCGTAGCCGAGGCCATCGAACGCCTGCGCGCAGTCCTCGATGAGGAACAGGTCGTGCTCGCGCGCCAGATCCACCCACGTGTCGAGCGGCTGCCTCGTGCCGAACAGGTGCGTGATCATCAACGCGCCGGTGCGAGGACCGATCGCGCGCTCGACGAGCGCCGCGGAGGTCTGCATATCCTGAGGATCAAAGTCGATCGGCACGGGTGTGTACCCGTGCTCGAGGATGATCTGCTCCATATGCGGGATCGTGACCGCCGTGATGATGATCTCATCGCGGTCGCCCAGATCCAGGTTCCTGAGCAACAGATCAAAGCCGGTGCGCACTGACAGCGTGGGGAGCACGGCGCGGCCATCGCTCCAGAGATGCTCGATCTCCTTGAGGAGCTGCTCGCGAGGCGGAGCCTTGGCGCAAAATTTCAAGCCCTGAGCCAGATCAGCCAGGGTGATATCGATCTTCTTTCGTTGGTACATATTTCTATCAGACTCCCTCATGCCTCACGGCAAAGAAACCCATCTACTTCAAGTTCGAGAACGTGTCCAGGCATCCCCAGCAGGCGCTCATGCGCGCTCTGGCGAGAACGCGCGGCCAAGCTCGAGGCCGTAGTGCAGCAAGACCCCAAAGAAGGGAATCGCCGCGCCCGCGCACATCACCGAGATCAACACGTCGTGCAAACCGGCCAACGCCAGCAGGAAGATGACAAACACGTAACCATCACGCCGCAGGATGACGTGGCGAAGCAGATGAATGAACTGCTTGAACCACCCCTTGGCGATGTCATCGACGTTTTGTCGCACGATGAGCACATCACCGCGCTTCATTTTGTAAAGTTGTGCGTAGAGGAAGGCGATGTAGCTCACCCACATCACCAAACATGCGATCCCCAGCGTGCCGAAGAAATGATCCCCTGACTGGTAGGTCGCATACGTCAGCGCGCCGAAGAAGGAGAAGTTAGCGACGTTATCCCCCGCCGAGTCGAGCAGCTCGCCCCACTTGCTAAACTCCCACTTCACGCGCGCGAGCTCCCCATCGACGCCGTCGATGACCGAGTTCGCCTTCAAAAAGAACGCCCCGAGCGCCACGCCGAGATAATCCCCCGAGAGCGCGAAGTAACCGCTCATCAGGCCGAGGAAAATGCAAAAGATCGTGACGTGGTTTGGCTTGATCGGCAGGTTCACGATGCGGCGGCTGATGAACAGGCTGATGTGCCTGTTCAGGTTGCGCGAGACAACCCCGTCGATATCCTTGCGGCACGAGCTCCACAACGCATCGAGCGCGCGCTTCTCGCTCGCCGCATCCTCCACGGCGATATCGAACAGCGCCCCGCCCTCGCCGCGTGGCGACACCTCGAAGCACCGCTCGATATGATCCTCGGCGAGGATCTGGTGCGCCTCCATCATCCAGAGCGCGCCGGCGACGCCAGCGCTGTCAGAGAGCTGGCCGAGCGCCTTTCCCCTGGCGGCTGTGACGACGTCCTTCCACCCCTTGTCATAGACATGGTCGGCGCGCGCGAGCAGCCAGAGCTTTGAAGGATACCCCTCGAGCTCAGTGCGCCACTGCGATAACGTCAGGAACGTGTCGATGTTTAACTGCGCGAAGGCCGCATCACTCGAGAGACGCCTCGCGTCTTCCTCGGTCGCCACGAGCGCCACGATGCGCTCGGCGCCAAAGTGACTCAGCGTGAGCTCGGCGCGCCTGACAAGCGTCATCCCCGCCACATGACGCCTGGCAGATGTTTCATCCAACATCCAAAGGACTGCTTCCATATTTACCAATCATTCGTTCGAGTAGGTGCCAACACCATTTAGCGATCGACGCATTTATGCACGAATCACACCAAAAGCAAGACGGAACCTCGGAAAACCCCGCATACCCCGCCCCGACAACCGCTTTTCACGATCCCCGCGCGCGCACCTTCGCGCCTGCCAGCGCGCGAGGTGGAGTAAGGCTTATCTGATGAATGGATAAATCGTACTCCAGGTTTCGTTTTGGTGGGAAAACAACGCTCCGCCCCGCTCGCAAACAAGCCGCCGCGATCTTTTGCTGCGCGGTTGGAGTCGTCTGATTCCAATCATCAAAAGATCGCGGCGGCTTGTTTGCTCGGCGCCAACGGTCGGCGTCTGTTCGCTCCTGTCAGAGCGCCTTCATCTCGAACTCGAGCGGCGCGCTTATAAGGTCCTGATGCAGGATATAGCCACCCTCGATCGGTTGTGCCCCCTGACTCACGCCGCTGACACCGCGCGTCCCAGGCTTGGCGTCGGGCGCGAGCACCTCGAGCGTTTCGCCACCCTCGAGCGCGATCTCGACGCGCGTGAACAGCGGCGTGCCGAGCGCATACCGAGGATCGCCAGCGATCGGGAAGAACCCGATGGCGCTAAACAAATACCAGGACGAGAGCGTCCCGCCGTCGTCATTGCCGGGCAACCCGGCTGGCGTGCCATCATAGTGCGCGGTGCGAATACGCTCGACCCAACCCGCGAGCGCGTCGTAGTCGTCCACCGCGTGGAACATGTAGACGGTGTGCAAGGGAGGTTGGTTTCCATGCCAGTAGAAGGAGTCTGGCAGGATGTTTCGACCGATGGAGTTATCCCCCATCTCGGACTCGGTAAAATAGGTCGCGAGCGCCTCGGCGAAGCGATCCTTACCCACGGCCTCCGCCAACCCCGCAGGATCGTGAGGCACGTAGAAGCGCCAGTGCCACGCCGACCCCTCGGTGTAATCACTGCCGCCGCGGTCAAAGTGCGTCGTCGGATCGAAGTCGGCCAACGAAGCGAACGCCCCCTGCTCGTCCTTTGCTCGGAAGAACCCGGACTCGTCATCGAGCAGGTTGCGCCATGATCCCGCGCGCTGCTCGAGCCGGGTGACCTCCTCCATGTTGCCCGCCGCGCGCGCCACCTGCGCGAGCCCCCAGTCATGATAGGCGAACTCGAGCGTGCGCGAGACCGTCTCGCTCGATGACCCCGCGGGCAAATACCCGAGTGATTTGTAGAACTGCACGTTGGTGCGACCTTTAAACCTCGCCGTCTCTGGCGCGGTGCCCTCGGCGGTCGGCATCAGCAAAGCGAGCGCCTCGCTCCAATCGATGCCAGTGATTCCCTTGGCGGCGCTGTCGCCAAACACCACGTCCGCGCTCGTCCCGATCATGCCCCCCGTGTAACTCTGCATCGCGGGCCATCTGGGCACCGTGCCGCCATCGCGCGCCATCTGGAGCAATGATTTCAGGCAATCACGCTGGAGCTCCGGCTCGACAAGCGTGTACCAGGGGTGCGTCGTGCGGAAGGAATCCCACAGCGAGAGGTCCGAGTAATAAGGATGCGTGATCCCCTCGTGAATCTCGCCATCGATGCCAGGATAGCGCCCATCGGGCTCGTCCAACCGTGTGGGCATCCGGTAGGCGTTGTAGAGCGCCGTGTAGAAGATCTCGCGCTCGCTCGCGGTCCCGCCAGCCACGCGAACCTTGCCGAGCTTCTCGAGCCAGAGCGCCCTTGTATCCTGGCGAACCTCCTCGAGTGATTTTGACAGCGGGACCTCTCTGACAAGGCTCGCCGCGGCGGCATCCTGAGCCACCATCGAGATCCCCATCCGAAGCTCCACGGGCTCCTGCGGCGTATCCTCCCACTCGAGCACGATCCCCACATCATCGGTACCGCTCGACGTGAGCTGCTCCATCTGCGTCCCATCGGCGTTCCAGACGAATACGCGATCAGGCGCAGGAGAGACCACCCCCGAGAAGTGCAACGTGAACGGGTTCCCTCGCCCCACGTAATCACCGCGATAGCGAATCGATCCTGTGACCTCGCCAGCTGGCGTGACGCTGACATCGATGGTCTCGAAGCTCCCACCCTCGACGCGCGCGGCGGCGTCGATGGCGAGATACACAGGCCCTGGCGCGCTGCTATCGAAGGCGTAGCGGTGCGCGCCACCTCGAGGTGACGCCGCGAGCTCGACGCTCACCGCCGGCTCCTTCAGATAGGTCGTGTAATAGCCAGGCTCGGCATCCTCCAGATCGCGATCCGGCGTAGCGTACCAACGCTCGATGCTTGGCCCAATGTTCTCCAGGCTCCGCGTCGGGATCACGCGCAGGTTGCCATAATCAGCGACCCCCGTGCCCACAAAGTGCAGGTGGCTAAACCCACGGACGTGCAGATCCGAGAAGTTGTACCCGCTCATGTGCTGGATCTCGGCGTGCGATCCTCGCTTTGTGGTGTCAGGCCCGAGCTTGACCAACCCCAGCGGAGCCTGCGCCGCAGGCGTGAGCGCCGAGTAACCGAACCCCAGACCTCCCGTCCCCACGAACGGATCGACCGCGTCGAACGCCTCCTCGGCGGTGGAGAGTGTGTCCGGGTCGAGCAATGGCTCGGGCATGGCCATATCTTGCTCCGCCGTCATATCGATGGGCATATCCTCGCCAGCCTCGGGCATATCGGCGGACGAAGAGGACATATCCATATCCTCGCCAGCGCTCATGTCTGATGGCGCGGCGAGGTCACCGGTCATATCACTCGCCGGGCTCATATCCGCGGGTGATGGTTCTCCATCATCGCGAGAGCAAGCGCAGCAAAGCACGAAGAGAGAAGCGAGCGAGAGTCGAAGAAACGGGCGCACTCTTGGCATATGGCAACCTTGAAATAGAAGGCGTTGCGAAAGGTTCATTACAGTGATTCTTGAAAGTTCAGGCTCGACGACGCCTGCGGAGCAACCCAATGAGGCTCACCCCGAAGAGCAGCACGAGCGGAGCTTCTTGCTCGCGGTCTGTCAACGCGCTCGCGGCGCAGAGTAGCGCGGGTGCTTGCGGCGACCCGGCCCTCTCGGCGGCGATCTCGGGGAGCAGGCCGCATTCATCCTTACCGTCCTCCCCTTCGTAAGGTCCAACCTCGGGATCGGAGTCATCGCAATCATCGCCCCGCTCGACGAAGTTCCCTGGAGGAAGCTCGCAGGCGACGGTGAGGAGGTCCGGGTTTCCGGCGCCGTCCTCGTCCTCGTCCACATAGAAGAAGCGCGCGCCTTCAGCTTCGGGTTCATCGCTCAGGCCATCGCAGTCGTTATCGACCCCATCGCAAACCTCTGTGGCCATGGGAGAGATCTCGGCGTCCGCGTCATCGCAATCCATCGGCCTCGCGACACCATCGAGGTCGAGGTCCACCTCGCACTCGAGCGGGATGGCCAGATCTCGGGCCCACAAGCCGCCCTGGGCATCCGTGATGAGGAGCGAGGTCGAGACCTCCCTGTTTCGCTGACAGGCATCATCGACGGCGAACACGATCTCGAGCCCCTCGCTCGATGTGAGGCGTTCTCCGAACGCGAGCGGTGGCAAGGCGATATCATTCTGGAGGGGAACAAGCGGAGCATCCTGCTCGACCACCTGTATGCTGGCGGTCAGTGGCCCTGATGGCGCGCCACCGTTGGAGAGCGTCCAGGTGATCGAGATGCGCTCACCGGGGGTGAGCTTTCCATCCATGTTTTGCTCCTGGATGGAGACATCCTCGACGAGGATGCGCGACTTGCCGGTGATGGTCGCGGCCGCGCCGAGCGCGCCGAAGGCGTCGAGGCGCCCTCCCGAGGCAACACACCGCGAGGTCACCTCACAATCGAGCGCCGCGAGCGGCTTGGCACCTGTGAGGATCGCCTCGCGCACCTGTCTGGCGCTCATCTCGGGATAGGTCGCCCAAACCATCGCCGCGACACCTCCGACCATCGGTCCCGAGTAAGAGGTCCCCGAGTGCTGCCCCCACTCGCCGCCAGGTTCAGGTCCAAAGAGATCGGTCCCTGGCGCGGCGATGTCGACAAGGTCCGAGCCCCAGTTCGAGGAGCTGCTGAGTTCATCTCTGTTGTTCGAGTTGGCGACCACGATCCCATTGGGGAGAGGATAAGCAGCGGGAAAGCGCTCCTGCCCATCGATGTCCTCGCCATCATTGCCAGCGCTCATGACAAACAACACGCCATCGCGCTCGCCGGCGACCAGCGTGTCGAAGAAGTTCCTGCTGTAGGCGCCCGTCGAAAAGGAGAGCAGCATGATCTTGGCGCCCATCGCGTGCGCGTAGGCGACAGCCTCGATCGAATCCGAGGTCGAGGAGGAGCACGCGTCGTCGTCATGTTTCTTGAGGTTGATAAGCTTGCTGCCCCAAAGTACGCCGCTCGTGCCGACGCCGTTATCACCGCGCGCGGCGGCGATACCCGCCATGAAGTTGCCGTGCCAGGACTTGCAGGTGCTCCCGCTCGCTTTCATCTCGGGCAACGTCTCGGGGTTAGGATCGGGATCACTGTCTCCGATGTCCCACCCCTGGCAGTCGTCGATGTAGCCGTTCTCGTCGTCATCGACGCCGTTGCCACAGATCTCGTTGAAGTTTCGAAAGAGCAGGTCCTGAAAGTCCGGGTGGCGAGGATCGAGCCCGGCGTCGATGACCGCGATGGTCGGCGCGTCGGTGTCACCGGCGGTGATTTGCCAGGCGAGCGTGGTGCGAATATCAGCGCCAGGGATGCCTTCTTGCTCGTCGATGATTTGACCGCGGTTGCCGTGATGCCACTGAGCATCCGAGAGGTCGTAGACGGCCTGTGGATCGGCGACGCCCTCATCCTGCTCTTCGAGGAAGTCGGCCTCGGTCCAGACGCCATCGGCGGCAAAGCTCGAGATGAGCGCGCGCAAGTCCGCGCGATGACCGCAATCGACGAGGATAAAGGGCGCATACCCCAGGTCGCGCACGATCTGGCAGCCGCGCGCGTCGAGCGCGCGCTGGCGCCGTTCCATGGGCGCATCGTAGGCGTACTTCGGGAGGATAAGGTGGCCAGGCACAGGGTTCGCGCCACGCGCGAGGTTGGCGTCAAAGAGCGCGACCGCGTCGGTCGGCGTGTTGTATGCGGGCGTCCCTGGCAGCGTCTGTGTGTGTGCTAGCAGCGGCGGTGTGATCGCGCAAACCCCCAATAAAAGCGCGGCGAGATATGGACGAGCAGCAGACAGCATCGACACCCTGGCGTCTTCGAGAAAGCGATTCACAGCGCGTACAGCGATGATTGTACAGGAGGCGCCGCGTGGGGAAAACAACCCTGGAAGGGTAAGGATGTTGGCGGTGTTCTGGCAATGAGCCTTATGGAACCGAGGAGACGGCGTAGACCGAGCGGAGCGCGCGACGAGCGACTGACTGGACGCCCCTCGAGCGACGGGGTATGGTTAGGTTGAAGAAGTCCCCAAAGAGCATCCCGTGCTCATTCGGCGAACGAGTTCGAAGAGAGGCAATGGCTTGAGTAAGAGAACGCACAACATCAGGACGTGGTTCGTGGCGCTCGCG
>Ga0208061_100365_pt1 | contig 12966 bp, 7 predicted proteins | sample DeeseametaMP0555_FD_184209 | JGI IMG/M metagenome (GOLD analysis project Ga0208061, IMG submission 184209) | Marine microbial communities from the Deep Atlantic Ocean - MP0555 (SPAdes) | ecosystem: Environmental > Aquatic > Marine > Oceanic | place: South Atlantic Ocean | collected 2011-01-23 | reverse complement strand
CCCCCCGCAGCCGACGCCCGTCGAGAATCACCGGGGGAAGCGCGCTCGGCAGGGTTGGAGGAGTCCTGCTGATCGTGTGCGCGCGCCTCCCCCGGTGACTCTCGGCGTTCGGTCAGGCGATCTCGGTGGCGGTGTTCGAGGCGCTGATGAGACTCATCACGTGTTTCGTGCGTCTCGACCTCGCGCCGCTCTTGAAAGGAGTGCTCTCGTTGCTCGCGCTCCCCCTTCTCCGCCCTCTGCTGACGCCCGTGTAGTGCGGTATCCTGAAGGTTGTTGTCTTCACGTTCTGTACGAACGAGCTCGTCTGCGCCCTCGCCAGTCGGTTCTTTTTCTGCGGCGAGGCGACCCTCTGGCGCCTTCTTCTCGCCGTCAGATTTTCCCTGGAGGAGGTCGCGAAAGGAGCTGGCGCCAGCGTCCTTTTTGTCGGCGCGTGGCTCGCGCGACTCCTTTGCTCGGACGTGTCGTTCGAGTTTTGTGCGATTGCGTTGATCCTTGATCTTCATCTCTGCTGACACCGCTGATGAGGCACCTGTGTTCCGTTGTCATTCGAAGAGGTTTTCGGGCAAACGCTCACGAATGTTTCGTGCAGAATGAAGTTTTCCTGCCTGCATCCCAGGGTCGCGGTGGAGTTTGCCTCGAGAGCCTGCTAAAAAAGGTGCGTTTGCTAATGTACAATCAGTACCTAACCCTTACCTGGAGCCGCCTGCCGATGCGCAAGTTTCTGATACCCGTGCTCGTGGCTTCGATCGTGACCTCGATCGGTTGTGGTCGAAACAACACCACCAACAATGCCTCCAACAACACCTCGCCCGTCGAAGACATGGGCACTACTGCGGATATGACTCCGGGCGATGATATGACCCCGGACGATGACATGTCCGAGACGACGCCCAGTGATATGGGCGGCGACATGACCGAAGGTGATATGGGGATCGCCGACACCGGCCCCTGTGATGACATCTCGGCCTGCGCCGAGAACGAGGTGTGCTTCGAGGGGCGCTGCCGCACAGCGCAAGCCTGCTCCTCGTTCAGGCAAACCAAGTCGTGCAAGAGCTACGTCGAGCGGCTCGGCGGTGACGCCGCTGCTCAGGACCGCGTCTTCTGTGATGGCTCCTTCTGCAAGCTCGCCTGCATTCGCGACTCCGAGTGCAGCGATGGGATGTCCTGCACGGACAACGGCATGTGCGTCCCATTCCTTGGCGAAATAACCGGGGAGCACCCTGGCGGTGACGCACGCGCGCCGCTCAAAGCTGGCGTCGGTAACGCGCTGATGACCTTCCCGATCGGGCTGCCGCTCGGCGGGTATGGCTCGCGCGCTGGCAACGATAACGAGCGATACTCGGATGCGTTGACCTCGAGTTGGGGGCAGATGCACGGCCTCTATGCGCGCGCGATCCTGTTGGATAATGGCGAGCGCCAGATGCTGTTCATCAGGATGCCGATCATCTTCCCGACCGCTCCGCTGCACGAGAAGATCGCGCGCGAGCTCCAGGCGAAGACAGGAAAGGATTGGCGAGACAGCCTCGTGATCTCCGGGACACACACGCACTCGGGGCCTGGGCGATTCCTGCACTTGCCTCCGTCCGAGCAGGCCGCGCTGCCGCTCGGTGCGTTCGGCACCGACTGGTTCAACGAGCAAGCGTTTGACTGGGTGGCAAAGAGCGCGCTCGACGCAGCGGATCAAGCGCTGACGGATCTCTCGGACGCCAAGCTCGGCTGGGAGATCGTCGAGGCGTTCGACACCGATGACGCGATCTCGAGCGATCGTTGGGGCGCGACGCCTCCCTTCGATGACAACCGCCTGCTGCTGATGCGTATCGATGATCTGGAGGATAACCCGCGCGCCCTGCTGTTTAGCTTCGGGATGCACGGGACCTTCAACTCCAGTGATTACGCCACGGGTGATTCGATGGGCGGGATCGAGCGCAAGCTCGAGGATCGCTTCGGAGAAGCCTACGATCGCTTCGTGCCGACGATGTTCTTCAACCAGAACGGCGGCACGATGTCGCCTCGAGGCGACCAGCACGGACACCGCGACAACCACAAGATGGAGTTCATCGGGTGGAAGTTCGTCGACCGCATGTGGACCGAGATCGAAGCGATCGAGGGTGGTCGTGACATCTCGCTCTCGGGCAAAACGCTGCGCTTCCCGCTCGGCTACGACGTGCTCGGCTACGAGCCTGGCGAGTGGACCTCTTACTTCCCGAGCGATGATGGCGCGGACCTGATTTATGGCGGCCTGCAATGTCAGGTCGGGGGCGCGGAGGACAACGATCCGGCGACCCATATGGAGCCAGAAGACAACCAGTGCGCGGGGATCTCGGGTGTCCTCTACAACCGCCCGCCATCGCTCTTCCTGCGCAGTCAGATGACCGCGCTCGAGATCGACGGCTTGACGGTCGTGACGTTGCCTGGCGAAGCCTCGATGGAGCTTGGCTGGCAAGTGTTGCGCGAGGTTCAGAACGCGCACGGGGTCGATCCTCTCGACGCGTGGGTTTGGGGTTACGCGCAGGATCACCAGTTCTACCTGACGCCGAGCAACCTCCGTGGACCGCTCCCTCCCTTCCCTGGCATCTCGACGCCGATGGCGCCGGATGACTACCCGGACTACGCGTTCAGCTACTACCAGGGCGGCTACGAGGCTGGCTTCACCATCTGGGGCGCGCGCATGGGCGACTTCCTCGTGGATCGCGCCGTGGAGGTCACCGGCCTACTGCTCGGCACGACGACCGAGACCGAGTTCGACCAGCCACTCCCACTCCAATACACGCGCCGCGGCGATCCTCCCTTCGAGGTCTTCGCGACCGCTGACGACAAGATCGGCACCGTCTCGCTCGAGCCTCCAGCGCAGGTTCAACGCCTCGAAGCGATCGAGTTCGCGTGGCTCGGGGGAGATCCTGGCGCCGAGATGCCTCAGGCTCCGCTCGTCACGCTCGAGCGCGAGGTCGGCGGCAACTGGGAGCCAGTCACGCACGTCAACACGCGCGATTACTCGAACCGCGAGCTGTTGATGCTGACCCGTTTGCGTCGCCAGGAAGGTTCCGAGGACTGGGAGTGGGTGATTTACTGGGAGGAGCTCAAGAACTTCCCGCTCGGTCAGTATCGCTTCCACGTGCAAGGGCACTACCAGAACGATGGCGGCGAGCGCGTGCCTTACGAGACAACCTCCGGCGCGTTCGAGGTGGTCCCGAATAACAACGCGCTGATCGAAGTCGAGCGCAATGACACGACGATCTCGGGAACACTCGGCTACCCTGTCGCCGAGCGCATCAAGAACCCGAAGACGCCGCTCGATCTGGCCGCCGTTTCTGGAAGCTATCGCCTGCGTCACCCGGACGTTCCCACGGGCGTCTCCGATCCTATCGAGGACATCTCCACGATCACGGTCCGCGTCGAGGACAGCAACGGCGACCTGATCGAAGAGTTCTCCGATGCGGAGGTCACCGTGGTCACGGCGCCAGAAGATATCGACGGGCGTCAGGTTCCCGTGACGCGCTACTCCGTCACGCTCAGTCAGTCCCCCGCAGCGCCCGTGACCATCAAAGTCAACGTCACGGACAACGAGGGCAACCGCGGCGAAGCCGAGGTATCGCTGTGAGGCGAGGAGCCTGATCACTGACGGTCGCCTCGCCGAGCGAGACAAGCCGGCAAGAAATTTTGGTGCCCGGTTGGAGACGACTCCAGCCGGGCATCAAAATTTCTTGCCGGCTTGTCTCGCGGGCCACCGTCGGTGGTTCACAATGAAACAGACAAGCTCCAGAGCGCCGCTCTAAATCCCGACATAGAGGAAGATGCTCGTCCCCCAAGTCAGGCGATCGGAGGTCTCGGGGAGGACGAGCAACCAGTCGGAGAAGTCCCGCCCCACGTGAGCCTCGAAGCCCATCGACATCAGATCCTGCTCCCAACGAAGCTCGGCGCCGAGCAATCCGCCATAAACCCAACGAGAGTCGCGCCGAGGCAGGAAGAGTTCGTCCTGCGTGACGCTCGCGGCGACAAAGGGCGAGAAGCGCAACTGCGAAACATAAGGCTCGTAGCTGTCCGAGGATGAATAGGACGAGTAATACTGCGGAGGTGGCGGGGGCTCTGGTTGCACGAGCCACGTCTTGCGAAGGGAGGGCTTCCAGCGCACCCGAGCATACTTGAAGTAAGGATCGCTCGCCTCGAAGCCGACCTCGAGATCAAAACCACCGGGGATCTCGTCGAGCGCCAGCGCGCCAAAGAACGTGTCCTGCTGCCCCAGAAACCCGGCCGTCGCGTCGAGGCGCATCCCGGCAGGGATCTCGATCCCGCCCACGCCGAGTTGTGCGACATCCACGCCGCCTCGACGGTTGCCGGGCAACCCCACGAGGTCAAAGCTCACGCCGAGTTTGGGAATCCCGAGGTTGAGATAAAGCGAGCGCTCGCGCTTTAACCCCACATCCAGATCTCCATAAACTGACGGCGAGAGCAGCTCTTCGGGGACGTCGCTCGCCTCAGGGTATTTTTGCGTAAACGCTCCTACCGAAAGGGAAAACCACTCGCGCCGAAACGATAAACCGCCGAGCGATTGCACATAGTCGAGCGAGGGGTTGCGACCCGGGATGCCGAACTCGACGCCATCGTTCGAGCGCAGATAGAAGACCGACATCCCCACGCTCGGAAATCCTCGTACCTCACCGGGCATCGAGACCTCGGGTATGTAAACGCTCTCGTAGAATCCCCACCAGTTGCGCTCGAGCGTACCTCGGGTGACGCCGCCTCGCGCATCGCAGAGGCGGAACCCCTCGTGGTTTTCGCCGCGGTGGAGCATCACCGCGGCGACCTCGATCTCGAAATCATCCTGGTAGGTCTTCTCGAGCGTCATCGCGCTCGCCCTGCCGATGGCGTCATCGCGAGCGGCGCGCTCGGCGACTTGCTCGATCGCCTCGGAGCGCTCGTGCTGCGCGCTCCCTTCGAGCATGGAGAGGTTTTGCAGGATGCGACGTTCGGCGCGAGCGCGCGTGAGGATATCGCCACCCTGGCCGAGCTGCTGGCACGGCTCTCGAGCGTAGGCCGTCTGGCTGTAAACCAACGCGACGACGAAGGAGAAGATGCCCAACAAGAGGTTGGGTTCGAACGACATTTCTGTCACTTGCTCACCATCACTCGGAGTATCATTGCGCCGCTTTCACGAGAACTTCGCGGCCTCTCTAGCGAGTGATGATGTGTAGAGCAGAATACGTGCCAAACGAGCGCTACTGGTTGGTCCACTCGAGGTAGCGCGTGTCGACGAAGGAGCGCTTGACGAGCGCATCGATGGACATGGAAGGCTCGCGCCACAGCTTCACGCCACAATACCAGATCGGGCGCTCGGGCTCGGTCTGGCAAAGCCCTCTGGCGACCGCCGCGGACATCGAATACTCGGGCTTGGCGCCCTCGACGCCGTTCCACACCTCGAGCTGTGGGACGTTGTTATCCGCGAGGATCGGGTCATCGACCAGCTCGAGGTCCGGGCGCTTGCCGCCGTAGGTGATACGACAGGCTTCTCGCCAGCGCGCGAGGCGGATCTCCTCGCGCCCTCTCGAGCTGACGTTGGCGAGATCACCCAACGCATCTGCGGCAGCGATCGCGTCGTGCTGCACCGGCGAGTTGACGATGCGACAGAGGTAGAACGTCGACGCCAGCTTCATCTGGGTCGCGTACTCCTCCTCGGGGATGTCCTTTTGCAGCTTCCAGAATGAGGGCTGACCGTTCTGCGCGATGAGCGCGAGGGTCTCGGTCAGGTTGGTCATCTCCTGAGGGGTGGGGAGCGGGACCTTCTGCAAGTGAAGCTCGATCATGCCGAGCATGTCGCCCCCTTGCATCGGCGAGAGTTGCCGCACGGCCTCGACGCACGGCCTCCAGGAGGTGACGCCAGGATGCATCGCGCAGTGGCGAAGCCAACGGTAGTAGCGAGGATCCTCGGGGCGATCACGCGTCTTTCGGTACTCGTTGACCATCAGCGTGATGTGCATGTCCGCTTCTTCAAAGCGCGTGACCTCGCCCCAGTACTCGTCGACTTCAGCGACGAGCTCGGGGTGTTTGTCGAGCTCCTTGTTGAACCAGGCGCGCACGAGGCAGATGCGCGGCGCGAAGGACTTGCGTTCGTCCAGCGTGGTTTGCAGCATCGCCGCGCGCTCTTTGGAGAGGTTCTTCAGGCTCGCCTCGCACGCGTTCTCGGACGCGAGCCGAGGTCCGAACTCGAACGCAGCGAGCGCCTTCTCGTCTGTCCACTCGACCTGCTCGAGCTCCGCTTCGGACTTTTCCTGGAGGTCGCGCGAGATCTGCTCGGCGGGAGAGAGCGGCGTCTTGCCATCGGTACGCGTCGGGGCAGGTTTTTTGGCGGTTTGGCTGGCGTCAGGGAAGAACGCGTACTGGAACCCGACAGCAGCCATCACCGCACAGATCAACGTGGTGATACCCATCGCCTCGAGGAAAGCCTTGTTGGGGTCCTCGGCGCCAGGAGCAAAGATCTGGAGCTGCTTCTTATCGCGGGCCATGGCGCCTCCTCATACCGTCAACGCGTCTCGCAGGGCACGATGTGCTCCAGAGACCTACCTCACCCATGAAAGGTAACCGATCTGAGCGAGGAAATCAGCCGCGGAGGTCGATCAATCATCGAGCGAGATCTGCTTGCGCTTGAGCTTCTCGACGAGCGTGGTGCGGTTGATCCCGAGCAATCTGGCGGCCTGCGCCTTGTTCCCCGATGCCTTCTTGAGCGCTCCTTCGAGCAACCTGTTCTCGAGGCGATCGAGCGTGCTGGCCATATCGATCCCCTCGCTGGGCACGTCGAGTCCGAGCAGGGGTTGCGGCGAAGCATCGACGATCTGAAGAGGAAGATCCTCGCGCTCGATAAACCCGCTGCGCTTGATGATGGAGATGCGCTGGATCAGATTCTCGAGCTCGCGCACGTTGCCTGGCCACACGTAGCGCTTGAAGAGCGTGCGCACCTCGCGGGTGAGATCGACGAGCCCCGTGCCGTGCTCCTCGTTCTGGAGCGCGATAAAGTGCGCGGCGAGGATCGGGATATCCTGCGGGCGCTCGCGAAGCGCGGGCATGTGTAATGGGAGGACGCTCAGGCGGTAGTAGAGATCATCGCGAAAGCCGCTGCGATCCATCTCCGACTCGATGTCGCGGTTGGTGGCCGCGATCACGCGAAAGTCGACCTTGATCGGCGTCGTCGATCCGAGCGGCGTGAGCTGCTTCTCCTGCAACACGCGCAGCAACTTGACCTGCACATCCGAGGGCATCTCGGCGACCTCGTCGAGGAAGATCGTCCCCCTGTGCGCGGCCTCGAACTGACCGCGCTGGTCGGCGATGGCGCCTGTGAAGGCACCGCGGACGTGACCGAACAGCTCGCTCTCGAGCAGCTCGTGCGGGATAGCGCCGCAGTTGACCGCGATAAATGGTCCTCCAGAGCGAGGACCGAGCTCGTGAATTGTTCGGGCGAGCAGGTCCTTGCCGGTGCCGCTCTCGCCGGTGATCAACACCGGCGCGTCGCTGCGCGCGAGCTGCGGGAGGATGTCGAGCACCTCGTTGATCGGAGAGTCCGGCGCTCGCACGATCTTGTCCCGAGGATCGTATTGGTCGGTGCCTGCCAGCGGACGAATAAACTCGTCGATGGCCGCGAGCACGCTCGAGCTCGAAGGGAGGAGGTTTCCTGACTTGAGCTCGAGGACCGTCACCGCGCCGAGCTGCATGGCGAGCACCGAGCGCGCCACATCCCCCTGGCGCACGGCGCCGATAATCGGGAGCTCATCGCTGCGATTGCGGAGCGCGCCATCAAGGCGCGTGCGCGAGACATCATCGCAGACCACCGCGCAAAGCCAATCCCCCTCCTCGAGCACGCTCGAGAACTCGTCTGGATCATCCAGCGCGCGCAGACACCACCCGTGAGCCTCGACAGCTTCGGACAGTGATCCGGCCTCAGCCTCAGGATCACACAAGATGAGGATACCGCTGGTGGTTTCTGCGCTCATGATCGCCCACTCGACGCGCGTCAATGGTTGACACCCAAATAGTTGCTTTTGAAAGGAGGACTCTTTTCTTTTAGCAGAGCACATTGTCCTACATCAAGGCACGCATGACTCGCAGACCAAATGATCGTGCACCCAGAGTGTACGGCGCTTGATTTTATGCGCGCCTGACAGCCGAGCGAACGAGCCGGCGCGGGATTTCTCACCCGAATAGAACCCTCGAGGCAGAGTGGGAAATCCCGCGCCGGCTCGTTCGCGTGCCACCGTCGCTGGAACACATCGACACGTTGACCGCAGGCAACAAAAAAACCTCGCCACCCTGAGAGGGTGACGAGGCTCATGTCTGGCCGGGATGACGCTTACTCGGGGATACCGAGTCGAATCACCGGGCGGTTATCTCGCGTGCGCACGCGCTCCTGCATCGGATCGTTGGGATCGGGCTCGAAGATGTCACTCGAGAGCTTGGAGCCGAGCGACGCGTTGCCGAACAACCCGAGGAACACACCGCTCAGGCGATAGAAGCCAGCGGAGACGCGCTCGAGATCGAGGTAAGAGATCTTGGACTCGATCGACCACTGCCCATCGAGCGCGGCGGGGATCTCCTTGAGCGGCTGCACCATGGCGCGCGCGTTGGAGTAGTAGAAGTAGTTCCCGCCGGTGCGACAGGCCAGGTCCGCGTAGGCGTTATTCGGGCCGAGGCGGCCATCCTCGCGATACTTTGGCAAGCAGTAGGGGAGCGGCGTGGTGGTGATCGTTCCAGCCTGATCGGCGGGGTAGATCTTTGCCGCGCGGCACTCCTCGAAGTTCTCGCAGTCCGCGTCCGAGGCGCAGGGAGGCGCGCCCATACAGGACTCGTCATCGCGACACAGCTTGCTGCCCGCCCAGTAGGCGAGCGGATCGCGCACGAGCGTCGTGTCGATCGAAGCGTCGAAGTGGATGATAAAGAGGTGGATCCCATGCTCCTGGAGCATCTCGAGGATCTTCTCCTTGGTCGCGTTGGAGTCGAAGACCTCGTTGGGACCGTCGACGATCACGAAGAGGTGTTTTTCGTAATCGGCGTATTTGGCGAGCCCCATATCCTTATCGATGACGCGCGTGATCGCCTGATAGACGTTACCTGTGCCGAGGTTGGCGCTCGGCGTTGGCAGGTTCGCGATCTTATCGATCGGGTCGGTCAGGTCAGCGGTGTAGAAGTCCTCGCTCTCGCCCTCGTTGGTGATGGCGACGGTGCGCACGGGCGTATCACCGGCGAACCACCAGACGCTCAGGCGCGAGTTCGCAGGGTCGATATAGGACGCGAGGAAGGTCAGGAACTCCTTGATCGCATCACGCGAGCTCAGGTCACCATCGGTGGCGCGAGCATCCTGTGCGAAGAGGTCCTTCATCCCATCTTCGCCATAGAGCTCGCCGACCTCCTTGGGAAGATAACCCTGGAGGCCGCCGGAGTTCTCGACGAGGACGCTGACGATCTGGCGACGATCGCCATCGCCGGGGTCGTAATCGAACGCGACGGAATCGGGCACGAAGCTCAACCCCGTCTGACGCGTGCACACCTTGGAGGCTTCGCGAACACCGCCCGAGGCGCACTTGAAGCCAGCCTCGCAATCGGCGTTGGTCTGGCATGCGGACTCGGACTCTGCGGCGATGCGGACACGCTCGGCGAGCAGGGCGCCGACGGTGACGGTCTCGTTGGGAATGAGCGTTCGACCAGCGATGCGATCCCCGGGGCGCAGCGGGCGCCTGAAGCCATCTTCGCGCTTTTCGGCGATGATGGAAAAGGGGATGCGGTAGTCGACGTTTGGCTCATCGCAGCTCGCCGGGATGGGCGGATACACCGAGAACGTGAGCGGCCTGACGTCATCGCCAGCAGGAGGCCCCATGTCTTCGACGGGAGGCGCCATGTCCTCTTCGGGCGGAGCCATATCTTCCACAGGAGGCGTCATATCCTCTTCTGGCGTCATGTCCTCTTCGGGGGTCATGTCTTCGCCAGCGGCCATGTCCTCGTCGATGACGATGGTCATGTCCTCTTCGTCTGGCTCCTCGCCGCAGCCGCCGCAGGCGGTCATAACGAGGAACGTTGCAGGCAAAAGCCGCGCAGCAAACCAGGAGGTTCTGGCGATCAACGTGGATGGCATCGAATCGTTCATGGCGGCCCATCGTCAGAGTCAGAAGAGAATCGAAACGCTTTTGGTGCTCTCTCGTAAAACCGAAGAGAGGCTCGAGCCGCGAGCATAGCGCCGCTCGTGAGCAGGATCAAGCCAGACCGGGCACCATCGTCACTGTCTGGAACAATGCGCGCTCGTGGATGAGTCGATGAGGCGAGCGCGAGAGGCATGTTCGCGCCTCTCGCCGCACATTTTATGGGAGCATGGCGATGACGAGGATCACGAAGACGGCGAGCGCGAGCGCGATGAGCAACCAGGAGGTGTTTTGCTCCGGCTCTCTTGGCGTGAGCTCCTCGAGCAGGATCATGTTCTTGTTGTATCGCGCCTTCGGGTAGGAGAACGAAGGGAAGACGTAGTACACCTCGCCAGCTTCCTCGTCGATGTCGATGAAGATGTGTCCGCTGGCGCCGAGATCATTGAGCGTGGATTGAATCCTGGCGCTGGGGATATCGGTGCGGCTGGTGAAGTAAGAGAGCTCGACGCGCTGGAAGCGCGCGTTGGCGACAACCCGCAACAGCTCGTGCTGCTCGCGCACCTTGCGCATCCACCCCTCATCCCCGCGCAGCACCGAGAGGTGCTTGAGCAGCGAGGCGTTCGACTCGAGGTGCTCGCCAGCGTCCAGGTCGAGCATGCGGAGGTTGTAATCGTCGGGTCGCTCGAAGTTGAGATAGCACACCCCATCGGACTGGATCATATCGATCCCAGCACGTTCGCCCAGCCCCTCGAGCATCCGCCCCACCGTCTCGATATCGAGCGGGAAACAGGTCGTGACCTCGATCGCATGAGTGCACTGAGCCTGATCGGCCCTCGCGAGCGTGGCTGCGACTTCGGCCACGCCCGAGATGCACTTGGGCGCATCTTGGAGTTGTTGTGTATCAATCATACGGACCTTCCGTTCCGCGACAGTGCAGGGTAACACGTGGATCTTTGGACGAAAACCACCAAAGAACGCCTACATGAACAGCCCACCCGGCGAAACATTCTCAAATTTCCAGCGCGCGTTTTTGATTTCCTTGCAGGGTTCTGATTTACTCTCTGCATATGCGCCGACGCCTCATCTTTCATTTATCCCGAGGCGTCAACCTTACATTACTCATATCCCATAGGAGTTTCGCCATGACGCGTCACTTCAACCGCACGCTCGTGCCCTCCCTTTGCGCCCTTTCTGCATCATTGTTCCTCGTCGCCTGCGGCGCAGACGACCCCGCCGTCGATGACGAGAACAACGCCTTCTCTTCCATCGAAGAGGACCGATACGGCGACGGCTCCCCGAACAACACCTCGATGCAAGAATCCCCGAGGAACAACACCGCGACAAACAACATCTCCGCCAACAACGTCGCGTCGAACAACACCTCACCAAACAACACCACCGCCATAAACAATGATGGCGCGCCGCCCGAGCCCGAAGAAGATCCCTCCTATCAGGATGGCGAGACCTACGCCGAGGTCATCGAGAATGACTTCATCGACGCGGCGACCGAGAACACATCGACCTTCTCCATCGATGTCGATAACGCCTCCTATACGCTCATGCGCCGGGATATCACGCGCGGCAAGCTGCCCGCCCCAGCGGGCGTGCGCCCCGAGGAGTACATCAACTTCTTCGACTACGCTTACCCCGAACCTGTAGAGGACCAGGCCTTTTCGATCAACCTCGAGGTCGCGCCGAGCGAGTTCGGTGAAGACAAACACCTGGTGCGCATCGGCGTCAAAGGCAAGGACGTCAGCCCCGAGACGATGAAGCACAACAACCTCGTCTTCCTGATCGATGTCTCGGGTTCGATGCAGTCGAGCAGCAAGCTCTCGTTGGTCAAGGCATCGCTTGCCGAGCTGCTCGATGGCCTGCGCCCCGATGACACCGTGGGGATCGTCGTCTACGCGGGCCGCGACGCGGTGCTGCTGGAGTCCACCGAGATCTCGAACCGCCAGCAAATCCAGGCCGCGATCGACAGCCTGTCCGCAGGCGGCTCGACCAATGGCGAGGCAGGCATCGTGACCGCTTACGAGATGGCGGAGCGCCACAAGGTCGAGGGCGCGAACAACCGCGTGATCATCCTGACCGATGGCGACTTCAACGTCGGCAAGACCGGCTCGGCGCTCATCGATTACATCGCCACTCAGCGCGAGCGCCACATCTCGATCACCTGCATGGGTTATGGCCTCGGCAACTTCAATGACTACCACATGGAGAACATCGCCAAGGAAGGGAACGGCAACTACTACTATGTCGACACCATCGCCGAGGCCGAGCGCGTGTTCGGCACCGACCTCCCCTCGACGCTCGAGGTGATCGCGGCGGATGTCAAAATCCAGGTCGAGTTCAACAACGAAGCCGTCACGCGCTATCGCCTGATGGGCTATGACAACCGCGTGTTAAACAACGAGGACTTCGAGAACGACGCCGTGGACGCTGGCGAGATCGGCCCAGGCCACACCGTGACCGCCTACTACGAGCTCGAGCTCACGCCGGATGCCGCAGCCGAGGCCCTGCTCGCCGAGGTTCGCGTGCGCCACAAGTCTCAATACGGCGAAGCGAGCACGGAGTTCTCGCGTGGCATCAAGATGAACCAGATCCAGGCGAGCTTTGACGCGGCGTCGAGTGATTTCCAGTTCGCCGCCGCGGTCCTCGAATACGCCGAGGTCCTGCGCGGCTCGAAACACAGCGATGGCGCGCGCTTCGATGATATCCTCACCATCCTCGGGAACCACAGCGACGCGAGCCAGCCCAAGCGCTCCGAGCTGATCTCGCTGGTAGAAGGCGCCAGGATGCTCTGGCCTTCGAACTGAGCCAAACCCCACCTTTTTGCCCCCTCATGAAGACGCGG
>Ga0208061_100363_pt1 | contig 13022 bp, 12 predicted proteins | sample DeeseametaMP0555_FD_184209 | JGI IMG/M metagenome (GOLD analysis project Ga0208061, IMG submission 184209) | Marine microbial communities from the Deep Atlantic Ocean - MP0555 (SPAdes) | ecosystem: Environmental > Aquatic > Marine > Oceanic | place: South Atlantic Ocean | collected 2011-01-23 | reverse complement strand
GCGTTCGTGGGCGGTCTGCTCGCCAAGTTCATCCCCGGAGGTGCGCTGCTGGTGCTGTTCGCGCTGCTGATGCTGGTGACGAGCGTGGCCATGCTCAAGGGCAAGAAGAAGCCCGATGGCGTTCGGGCCGGCGAGGACGCCGAGCAGGAGCTCCCCATCCTCAAGATCGCCCTCGAGGGAAGCGTCGTCGGGCTTGTCACCGGCCTGGTGGGCGCAGGAGGAGGCTTTCTTGTGGTGCCCGCGCTGGTGCTCCTGGGCGGCCTCTCCATGAAGCGCGCCATTGGAACCTCGCTTCTTGTCATCGCCATGAAGTCCTTCGCTGGCTTCGCTGGTTTCGCTGGCCACGTCTCCATCGATTACTCGCTCACCCTTGGCTTTGTCGGCGCCGCGGTCGTCGGCACCTTTGCTGGCGTCGCCCTCTCCAAGCGCATCCAGGCCGACAAGCTTCGCAAAGGTTTCGCCGTCTTTGTCCTCGTCATGGCCTTCTTTATCCTCGGCAAACAAATTGACCCTGCGGTGCTCGAGGCCACGTTCTCGGCAAACGCCATCCTCGTGATCGGGCTTATCGCGGGTGCCGTGCTCGGCTCGGGCTTTACCGCTGTCTTGATGCGCCAGCAAACCACCTGAACCATTCTTTGAATCCAATGATTGTAACTCTATCTCGAATCTGCACACCGTAGGAGCGAACCATGACGACGATTGCAAACCCTGCCGATGGCATTCACACCGCTGGTCAACCTTCCAAGGCACAGCTAGAACAGCTCGCTGCTGATGGCGTCACGGCGGTGATCAACCTGCGCGCGGAGCCGGAGCTCGACACGGTCGACTTCGACGAGAGCGAGGTCGTCGAGGGCGCAGGGATGACCTACGTGTGGCTCCCTGTATCAGGTCCTGGGGACCTCAGCGAAGCGCTCGTGAAAAAGGTCGACGAGGTCCTCGGAGGTCACGAAAAGGTCTTGATTCACTGCGCGAGCAGCAACCGCGTCGGCGGTGTCCTGGCGCTGCGCGAGGGTTGGATCAAAGGAAAAGGGGTTGAAGATGCGGTGGCATTCGGCAAGGCTGCCGGTTTGAGTAGCCTCGAGCCTCACATCGAGAAGATGTTGAGCTCGTAGAACGATGAACGAACGGACATCTCCAGCTGCGTTGCGAGAGAGAAAGGAGATAGGAAGATGGGACAGGAGATCGAGACATTCTTCGACGATCGGACGTGGACGTTGAGCTACGTGGTGTACGACCCCGAGACGCGGGATGCGGTGGTGCTGGACACGGTGCTCGACTACGAGCCAGCGTCCTCCAAGATCTGGACGGAATCGGCCGACGAGCTGATCGCCTACATCCGGGGAAAGGAGCTGACGCTGCACTACATCCTCGAGACGCACGCGCACGCCGACCACCTCTCGGGCTCGCAGATCCTGAAGGAGGCATTCCCCGAGGCAAAGATCGCCATCGGGTCTCGGATCACCGAGGTGCAGGAGCTGTTCAAGGGCGTCTTCGATCTTCCCGACGACTTCCCCACCGACGGCTCCCAGTTCGACGAGCTTCTGGAGGCGGGAGAGACCTACCGCGCTGGCACGCTCTCCTTCGAGGTGATCCCGGTGCCTGGACACACGCCCGCGGACTCGGCCTACAGGTTCGGGGATGCTGTCTTCACCGGAGACGCGCTGTTCATGCCCGACATGGGCACGGGCCGCTGTGACTTCCCCGGTGGGAGCGCCGAGGACCTCTATGACTCGGTGATGCGCCTCTACGACCTGCCTGAAGATACCATGATTTATGTGGGCCACGACTACATGCCCGGCGGCAGAGACCTCGCTTACAAGGCCACCGTCAAGCAACACCGCGAGAACAACGTCGCGCTGCCAAAGGATCGCTCGAAAGAGGACTTTGTCTCCTGGAGGAAGAACCGCGACTCGGGCTTGAGCGCCCCGAAGCTCCTCTTCCAGTCCGTTCAGGTCAACGTCGACGCTGGCTCTCTTCCAAAGCCAAAGGACCCTTCCGAGCAGGCCTTCCTCAAGATTCCTATCAATATCTTCAGGCCCGCATCGAGTGACACAGACAACCTCTCGATCGAAAATATCTAGTTTTTTCAATCAGATGGGACTTCAAAAGAAGGCGCCGCCTCGAGCAATCGAAGCGGCGCCTTCTTTTGTTTTCGCGCGGCATCAAGAGATGCTGTCGCTGGCCGCGGAAGCGTTGACGACGTTGCTGTCATCCCAGTGAAGCTCGGTGAAGTCATCCTCGGTGAGGTCGAAATCTTCAGGCTCGTACTTCGAGAAGATGCCATCGAAATCGAGCGAGTAACCTGTCGCCGAGAGCCCTGGGGGCCAACCGAACACGTCGATCGCGACGCGAAGCAATTCGTAGCAGGAATGCTCCATGTTCCAGCGCTGCTCGAACTCCGAGAACGCCACATGCTCGAGCAACAGGTCTCGCCAGCGCTCAGGATGCCCACACAGCTCCCTACGCGCAGAGTCCGTGCGTGCCCCAAACGGCAACTCGCCGTTGCCAATAATGTCCTGACGCTCTCCGCCCCGCCAGAGCTGGAGGTGCAGGCAACAGGAATCACTCATGGCGGCATCGACCACGGGCGCCTGTTTACTGAGCGCGATGGTAAGATCCTGCCACGCTTCGGTGTCGACACACTCGGTGCTCCCGCTGGTATCACCCATAAAGAGCCAGCGTCCTGGCGGGCCAAAGGTCAGCGCTCTCCCCTCGAAGGTCTCGTCGAAGTAGGGAGGTTCCTTGGAGAGGTATCCCTGCTCGCGCATGAACGTATCGGTGAACGCGATGATACGTTGACGAAAGAGCGCTGGCGGTTCCTCGCCAGCGAACAGCATCCGATTGGAGAAGTCGTCACCCATGTTTATCCTCTCGAGCGGTAGAGATGATGGTCATCCCCACGCCATTGTGACCCTTTGGTCAGAAATCGAGATAACTGCTTTGCATCGTGGCGTGATCTCGGTCTAAACTCACCAGTGAAAACGAAGGAACAGTTGGCGAAAAAGCCAACAAGCACGAAGACTTCCCATATGTTTGGAGGCATCCATGGCTCAGAACGCCGCTGAAGTTCCACCGCTCACCGTGCAACGCAAGGCCGCCATCGCCAACGCCGCAGCGCGAGATTATACCGGCAAGGTCGAGGTGCGCCCCATCCAAAATTTCGACCTGAACCGCACGATCTTCAACACGCTCGAGGGGACGCTCCCCCGCGTCGTGATGCAGTCGAGGATCGCCAAGGAGCCGACCTGGGATCAGCGCGCGATGGCCTCGATCGACGAGAAGTATGAATCGATCCACGAGCACACCGAGCTCCCCGAGGTCGATCCACTGCTGCTGAAGTTCATGCAGGAGGAGTGTGACTTCGACGTCGAGCACGCCGATGGCTCGTTCCTCGATCACCTTTACTTTTGCTACGAGTACAGCACGCATCACTACCCCACGCAGTCCGCGTTGGTGATGTTGTTGCACTCGATCCTCGGCACGGGGACGAACACGTTCGCCATGGAGGCGAAGAAGATCCCCACGCTCCAGAGCTTGATGGCCGAGGATGAGTGGGCGCACGTCTCGTCATTCCCCTCGCTGCTGCGTCTTCTCTATGGCGTCGAGCTGCGAAAGGAGCTGCGCGAGAACCTGCATCGCCTCGATAACCTCGATGGCATTCGCCTTCATCGCGTGATCGATAACGAGCGCCTGGTGATGAGCGCGGATGAGTTCTGGGTGGGGCTGAACTACCAGCTGATTCACCTCGTGGACTTTCTGCCCGTCTCGAACTGGCGCGTTCACGCCAATGATACGGCCTTTATCGTGTTCCGCGATCTGTATGATTTGCTGGTGCGCGCAGGAAAGCTCGAGGCAAAGCTCGACTACGAGCCAGCCACGGGGCCGCGCAAGTTGACCGGCGAGCAAATGACGATCATCGGACGCCTGGCGACGATGATTCCTGTGCCCGTGAGTGAGTTTATGGCGGCGAAGTCTGTGAACCGCTTCTCGCAACGCATCGGTCACTCGATGGACTACGAGCTGCTCTGGTGATCACAGCCAGGAGAGCCCCCTGATGGGCGCACCACCGACTGGTGGCACGCAAAAGAGAGGGGCCGCGACATTTGCCACAGGTTCTGGCGGGTTCACCGTCGGTGGCAAATGTCGCGGCCCCTCTCTTTTGCCAGGCGTCACGCCTCGCAGCCCTCCTTGCCGCAGGTATCGATCCCCGCCAGCCTGTAGAGCGGGCACATGCCCACGAGGCCAGTCACGAGTGGAATCAAGCCAATGAGGCCCCACATCGTCTTTGGCCCGACCACCACGATCGAGAGCAGCGCGAGGCCCAGAATCACTCGGATGGCGCGATCGATCGTGCCTTCGTTGGTCGCAAAAAATCCCTTTTCCATACGTTCCTCCTTTCGGGGCGCGCATAACGAGCGCGCCGTATTTCTCGAGCAGTCGTTGTCACATTTGAAGTGGGTGCAAGCGTTCGGGTTCAGCCACAGCCCACGTTATCGACGGTCAGATCCTCGGCCTTTGTCGCGGGTCGGAACACGTTCACAGGGATCTTGAGGTAGGCGCGACCTGTCTCACTCGAGGGCTCTGGCAATGAGCCCGCGTCGACGTTGACCTGGACCGATTGGAAGAGGAGCCTCGGGGCATCGAGGCCCGAGTCGCGGTTCTGTCGCCACTGCACGAAGTCCTCTCTGGAGCGATCCTTTGGAAGCGCGACGTTGTCAGAGATGTGCTCGGAGAGGGGCGCGACGTAGGCCAACTCTCTGCCGCCGGGCATGTAGTCGTGGCCGACGTAGACCTGCGTGTCCTCGGGCAGGTCGTAGAGCGCCATGATGGAGTCGTACATGTCCTCGGCGCTCCCGCCGGGGAAGTCACAGCGGCCCGTGCCCATGTCGGGCATGAACAGCGCATCTCCGGTGAAGATCGCGTCGCCAAACTTGAAGGTCACGTCCGCGGGCGTGTGCCCTGGCGTCGCGAGGACTTCGAAGTTCAGCGTGCCTGCGGTGTAGCTCTTGCCAGGCTCGAGCAGCTCGTCGAACTGCGAGCCATCTGTCGCAAAATGCGCGGGCAAGTCGAAGACGCCCTTGAAGAGCTTTTGCACTTCGGTGATCCGAGACCCGATGGCGATCTTGGCCTCGGGGAACGCCTCCTTCAAGATCTGCGAACCCGAGAGGTGGTCGGCGTGCGCGTGCGTCTCGAGGATGTAGTGCAGCGTCAGCTCCTTTCCCCGGATGTAGGCGATCAGCTCGTCGGCTGATTCTGTCCAGATCTTGGACGACGCTGGCTCGTAGTCGAGCACGGGGTCAATGACCACCGCGTCTCGCGTCTCGCTGTCGTAGAGCACATAGGTCAACGTCCATGTGCGTTCGTCGAAAAATGTCTCGATTGTTTGTGTCATCACGAACCTCTCTTTTTGGCTCCCGCTGTGCTCGTGCACGACGCGGTGATTGGATGTTGTCGAGCTCTCCGCTCGACAACTCTATAGAGCATCAACCGTGCCAACTCGCGGCGATAGGTTGGTTCGTGGTGGTATTTATAGCCAAGTAACGATTAATCGAGCTCACTCGTGCAATTTACCATTAAAATCAATATGTTACGCCAAATGAAGTTGACGCGATCGTTGTCGGTAATGCCTCGAAATGGGCGATTTGGAGTGATTTTGCTGAATGATTTGCGCCCCTGATCATCGGAACGCAAATCTTTCTTCTGGCGCGCGATAAAAGCCTCGGCATCAGCCTGGAATCGCGACCGTTTCGGGCAAGAAAATTTGTTTCAAAAGAACATTTCGTTGCAACAAATCAAAACGCCATGCGGGAAGTTTCCCGCATGGCGTTTTGATTTGTTCAGGATCATTTCTCGAGGCCATCAAGCCTTACATTCCAGGTTCGTCGCTCGCAGGGTTTGGCTCGTCCGGTGTTTCGGGAGGCTCCTCGGCTCCTTCGCTACACTCGTCGCGAGGTTCGAATTTTAGCTCCTCGAATATTTCATCTGAAACTGTCACTCGTTCGCCGCCACAGAGGCGCTGATAGTTCTCATCCACAAACAGGTGGCTCGTTTGTTCACTCAAGTCACCGTACTCGGGGAGAGCGAGTATGTAGCCATACTGGCTCGTCCGGTCCAGGTCTTGTGAGACGGATGAATCATCCAACAGGAGCACATGCGTTTGAGCGAACAAGACCTTTCGTGAGACGCGCACATTCACGAGCAGACGATCTCCGCGCTCGATCGGGTACACCATAAAAGGAACATTCACGAAGATAAGTTCTGCTTCTCCGAGAGCTTGCGGTGCTCCCGAGATATGCTCTTCGATCTCCACCGAGAGGGAGTAGTGGGACATCGAGTAGGGGATGGGGCCACACTGTGAGGGATGGACCTCGATGTCACTCAGCGCCTTGACCCGTATGATCGACGTTGCATTTCTGGTGATATAGCAAGCGCTTACGACTTTAGGCGGAGAGTGGCTGTTCGGGGTCATTTGCCCCGGAGCAGGATTGTAAAACGTAAACGAGGTGTGATCTTCATGTGGACCATCTCCATCCTGATGGCAGCCGAATAAGAAGAGCGCGAAACCAAAAACGCATATCGCATAAGTTTTCATAAGTTACCCAAAGATCGTAAATGAAACGTCCCATATCAAAACATACGATACGAGGCTTTTTCTCCCGAAACAAAGGTGGGAGCTGGCACATCATCGCTGACATCGCCAACCGATGAAGCAAAACAAAACTCGGGCTGTACAGCCCGAGTTTTGTTCTTCGTGGGATAAATGTGCTGGATCGAATCGTCGTTTAGCCGACGCGGTCCATCCCTGCGAACAGACGGTACTGTGCCAGGGCATCGCGCACGGCGCGTTGGCACGAGCCATGAGAGGATTCGTCCTCGATCGCCAGGACCATGCCATCGAGGATCGCAGCGAGCGTGGGTTTCTGGGCATCGAGTCGAAACCAGGCGGCGACCTCGCGTGAGGTCTCTTCGAGGTCGATCACGCCCGTGGTGAACGTGGATTTGGATGTGGCGTGCTCGAACTTTTCGATCGCCTCGGCCTCCTTTTCGGCGCCCGAGACAAAGAGTACGAGCGCCAGCCCGTGACCGTTGCCATGTGGAGGCAAGAGTCGCTCTTCTGCTTGTTCTGCGGTCCATATCGCCATCGTTTCATCTCCAATGAGAGCGCTGATTTCAAAAGCTGGTCGCCATAACTGGAGGCGTTTTGCTTTGAATCGGCGCTACTTCTTCTTGGTGGCCTCGAACACGTATTGCGCGAGGTCTTCGATTTGATTGCTCTTCAGGTTCCCCTTGTAGGGAGGCATCGAGCCGACGCCATTGGTCACGGCCGACTTCACGCGCGCCTTGTTGGGCCTGAGCTGGTCGAGGTTTGGCCCGACGGCGCCGTTGGAGCCCGCATCCGAGAGCGTGTGACACGCGGTACAGGATGGCTGCGCATCACTGGCGAAGAGCTTTCGGCCACGCTCCCCTTGTGGCGAGAGCTTGACGCGCTCGGCCTTGACCACGGCGGGCTTTGGCGCCTCCTTGACCTCTGGCTTTTTAAGCTCGGGCTTTGGCAACACGTCGACGACCTTGACGGTCAACCCGTGATCGCGCCAACCGTTGTGGCCATAACCTCGCTCGTTCTCCGCGCGTACTTCTGGCTGAACCTCCCCGCCAACGCTCGTCGCGCGGGAATGAATCGTATGTTCGCCGGATGAAAGCTCGGCCTCGAAGACAAACGTGCGCCACGCGTGTTTCCCCAGATCGAGCCCTGCCCAGGCGGCCTCCTTCCAGGTCTTCCCATCATCGAGCGAGACCTCGACCTTCTCGACGGCCTCCTCTCCTGCGAAGGCGACGCCATGGAACTGCACCTTGCCCTTCAGAACGGGCGCTCCGTCAGCGCCAGGGCCATTCACCCAGGACTTCACGCTCATCGCCCACATCGACGGCTGCGTCGGCGCGCCCTTCTCTCCGATATCCCGAAAGCGGTACCCGGAGCGCTGGATCTTGGCCTCGGTCTCCTCGGCGGTGAACGCGAGCTTCTTGATGTATTTGATCTGGTTGCACCCGTAGTAACCGGGCACGATCAGGCGCAGCGGCCCGCCGTGTGTCAGTGGGATCGGCTGGCCGTTCATCTCCCAGGCGAGCAGGCAGTCCTGGAGCCCTTTCTCCTTGAGGATCGAGCGCTCGACGATGACGTCGAGGGGATCGACATCCGCTGGCAGCTCCTCGCCGCCCGTGCTGGTCATGAACTTGACCCCATCGATGACGCCGCCGAGGTGCTCGACGACCTTCGACACAGGTACACCAGTCCACATCGCACACCCCGAAGCGCCCGTGGCCCATTGAGAACCGGAAGGGCCATGCTTGTAGAACTTTCGACCGTTGCCCGAGCACTGGAGGACGGTCGCGATGGTCGTCGCGCCAAGTTGCTTGAGCTGTGGGAGCGTGAGCTTTCCCGGGTTCTTGACCCCGCCGATCTCGATCTCCCAGGCGTCCGCGAGCTCGATGATGTCATTGGATGGCATCGGGAGGTTATTGCGGACAAAGAAGCGAGAGAGCGGCGTGATGGCAGCGATACCCATCGAGGAGCGCTTTGCTTCGAGCGTCAATGGACGCCGCGTGTGCAAATGAAACAGCTCCTTATCGAGGTTCTCCGGCAAGGCATCCGGGTCCACGACAGGAGCCGCGACGACCTCTTGCTTTGGAGGTTCCGGGCATTTGTTCTGTCCGGGCGCCTCCTGTGGAGGGTCCCTCTTGACGCAACCCGAGACGATAAGCCCCGCTCCACCGAGCAGCGCGCCTCGTAGAAAGCCGCGACGGCTCGAGCTCGGGGTATTCTTGTCGTCTTCTCGCTTCATCCTCTCTCCTGCTGTCGGGGTGTCTCTGGGGAGCTCGGCGCGCGCCACGTCTCGCGACGAAGGCACGCTTCCATCTGTGCCGCGGCGGGTTTGCCGCGGGGTGTAAATGACGCATCGGAGGGACCTCCGAAGCCAAACCAGTTCCAAAAGTAGTAGCCATCGATCGCGCCGCTCGGCGCCATGGCATCGCAGAAGACGCCATAGAGCATCGCCTGCGTGGAGAGCGAAGGCGCGCCGCCAGCGCCCTGTTCGTCCCAGGGTCGCGCGGCGGCCTGCTCGTGGGCGGCGTAGCCGATCTCGGTGAGGACGACGGGCTTGCCGAGCCGCTCTCGCAACATGGCGAGCTTGGCGCGTGGCCCTTGCCACGCCGCGAGCAATACGTCGCGATCAGCCACCTCGTCGGGGGCAGCGAGTTCGAAGTAACCCGTCACGCCAGCGACATCGAGCGCATCCCAGAAGGGCACGTTCTCGAAGTTGTCCCAATTGGCCGAGTAGAGCAGCTCGCCGTCAAACCGTGCTCGTGTCCCAGCGATCAACTGCCGCCACTGAAGTTCGTGTGGCAACATGCTCGCGAGCTCGCTGCCGATCACCAGACGAGCGATCTGCTCGGAGGCGGCGATCCGGGTCATCTCTGCGAGGAAGCCCTGGTAGCTGTCAAACCATGCGTCGGCGCCCGCAGCGGGCGAGATGACGCCGCGCCATTGATTCGGCTGACGACGCTCGAGCCTGACCACAGGCATCAACGTGACCCGCATTCCGAGCGCATGTGCTTGACGTATCGTCCGGGTGATGTTCTGGCCTGTCGGGCTCTTGCCCTCGAGCGGCGCGATGCTGTGTGCGTGCACGTCGCGTTGGTACCAGTTGACCACGAGGAGGACGTCTGTGGCGCCTCTGGCGCGGACCTCTTCGAGCATTCCTCCATAGTCATAGCCCGGATCGGTGGCGAACATCCCGAGCGCCACGCCTCGCGTGATCGCGTCCGGCGTCGGCGCGCTCGCTGGCATCGCCGCGCCAAACAGGAGCGCGGCGATGGCGAGGATCAAAACCATGGGAGGAAACACGCGCTTCATGCTGGCCTCAAAACTGGATCGGGAGCGTCTCCTGGCGGCTGTACTCCGCCCAGGAGCCGTCGTAGTTGACGATCTTGTCGAGGTCATGGCCGAGCTGCGCGAGGGCGAAGTAGGTGCCAGAGGAGCGCGTGCCTGACTGGCAATAGGTCACGATCGGCGTCTCGCGAGAGATAGACAGCTTGGCGGCAAACAGCGCGTCGAGCTCGGCCGGTTTTTGAAGCCTGTGATCGCCCTTGGTGTCGCGCACGATGGACCACCACTCGATATGTTTGGCGCCAGGGATATGACCGGCGCGCTTTGCCTTCTTGTGGTGTTTCTGACCGGTATACTCGGCCTCGCTGCGGGTATCGACGATGACGGCGCCCTGGTTAGCTTTGACGAAGGCATCGATGGCGTTCCAGTGCGGTCGATGGGTCTTCTCGGGTCGTGACAGCGTGATCTCTCCAGGTTTCGCAGCGAGCCCTTTGCCCGTCGCCAAACCGTGCCCGATCGCCTTCCACTGTTGCAGACCGCCATCGAGGACGCGGATGTCAAAGCCTGCGACCTGACGCAACGTCCACCAGAGGCGGTAGTGCTCGGGGCCACCGTCGGTGTAGGCGATCACGATGGAGTCCTCGTTCACGCCGCGCTTTCTGAGCATCGCCTCGAGCGCCTCGATATCGAGCGATAGACCGGGGATATCACCGCCCGAGTAGTCGGGTCGGTAGAGCTGGCGCGCTGTAGGAATGTGTCCTTCTTCAAAGCGCTCCATCGGGCGCACGTCGAGCAACACGAGCTTCTTGTGGCCGAGCGCTCGTGCGAGCTCCGGGACGCTGACCATCCACGCTGGTTTGGCGAAACCATCCTTTCGAGCCTGCTCGCCAAACTTCGCGAGCGCCGCGTCGCGCTCGGCATCACTGGCTGCATAGGCGTCCTCGTCAGGGGGTGTCTGCACGAGCGGCTGAGAGCTCGCGGCAGGTTCTCCAAACATGGGCGTGGGCGCCTTGCGAGAACCTGGCTCGTGCACGATCCAACCTATGGAGACGAGCGCCACGCCGGCAGCCGTCGCGATGGCGGTGTTCCTGGAGAGCGGAGGGATCAGGTTCTGGAGAGGCCAGATCGATTGGGTGAAGAAGTTCGTGGGGAACGCCTCGACGCCAGGGAACCCGAGCTTCGCGGGAGGCTGGCCTGGCATCTTGGCGGTGCCAAAGATCCAGTCCCACATGCTGAAGATGATCCCGAAGTTGACCGTCGTGTGGGTATCCCCCTCGTAGTCATGATGCCAGATGTGCATGTTCGGGCTGTTGAGGACGTACTTGAAGGGTCCCCATTCCCAGTCGAGGTTCGCGTGGTTTAGGTGTCCGATGAGCGTCCCGAAGATGGCGTGCGTGAGGATCGCGGCCTCGCCAAAACCAAAGAACGCGAGCGGGAGGTAGAGGATCGACTTGTAGATGACAACCTCGGTCCACTGGAAGCGCATCGCCACGATCCAGTCCATCTCGCCGTCGACGATCGAGTGATGCGTTTTGTGGAACTCCCACAGGAAGGGGACGCGGTGGAGGAGGTTGTGCACTGCCCATTGCACGAAGTCGACGACGAGCAGGGCCACGATGATTTGCAGCCAGACGGGCCAATCCGCCGCCGCGTTTCGATAGACCGCGTCGGTCAGTCCGGCGCTGGCGAGCCATTTGTCGACGTGCGGCAAGATGTAATGCGTGGCCACGCCAAAGAGGATGATTCCCAGGAAGTGCCCGTTGATCACCAGGTGAACAAAATCCGAGGCGAGCCGCTCCCGGAGCTGTTTTTGTTCCTGGCGTTTGGGGAAGAAATACTCGAGCGCTGCGGTGAATGCGGAGATGATCGCCAGCGCGATGGGATAAATGTATGCCGATACCACGTCTTCCTCTCTACCTCGAATCGACGACCTCGCGCGGCGTGGCTGCGACATCGTGACTGATTGCTCTCGGGGCCAGCAAAAGAGAGGAGCAAAAACCGAGCCTACCTCGTTGCAAACGTTGGTAAAGTCAGGATCGATGTGGACTCATGCGCGCTTCGGAGGGATCAGATGCGCCGGATCGATTTCGATCGTCCCATCACGATGCGAAAATCGTATGCTTTTGATTCAACGCGATGAAACAACATGAGGCGCTTTATGGGATCGCGTCGAGGATCGCGGAGGCAAGGCGTTCGGGGGCGTCAGGGTTCGTGCGGAGGAAGAGTTCGGGCTCGATCAGCTCGAGCTCCATCAGGACAAAGCCATGTTGTTCCGTGCACACGCCATCGACGCGAGCGTAGGTGCACGCGCCGTGCGGCCTGGCGGCCGCGAGTGCTTCTGCGGCCTGCTCGAGCAATTCATCGGGTGGCGTCTCGACGAGCACGGCGCCGCCATATTCGGCCTGAACGCGAAAATCCCCTCGCTCGGGGACCTTCTTGACCGCGTGCGAGAAGACGCCACCAAAGAAGATCATCGACCACTCTCCTTTCGCGAGGATCTCCGGGTAAAACGGCTGCATCATCATGGCCCGTGTCTGGGTGAGTTCGCGTAACTTGGCGAGGTCTTCTTTGGCGGTGTCGGCAGCTCCTCGCCAGGTGTGGAGGGCGCTGCCAGAGATGGCAGGTTTGTAGACGACCTCGTCAAATCCTCGCTCCGAGAGCAGCGACGCCAGATCAGGGATCGGCTCACCGACCTCGAACCAGGCGATCTCCGGGACCTGCACACCGCGCTCACCGAGGTCGCCGAGGTAGTGCTTGTCCATGTTCCAGCTGATCAGATCAGGCGGATTGAGCAACGTCGTATCTGCGGCGCGGATCGTATCGAGCCAGGCGGCGAAATCACTGGCGCGGTGGAAGTAATCCCAACAGGAGCGCACCACCACAGCGTCAGGCGTCGACCAGTCGATGGACGCATCGCTCCAGATCGCGGGGCTCACCTGGTGCCCGAGCCGCTCGAAGACCGGGAGCAAGTGTCTGTCATCGGACCAGAGTTCAGGGAACTCGGAGGATGTCGCCAACCAGATCTCGGCCATCAGAGAGCACCTTCTGGATGTGCTGGCGAGGGCACGACGACTCGCCACGCAACGCTTTGAAACAAAAAGAAACAATTCGAGCGCGTCGTGCCGAGCGAAAGAAGGGG
>Ga0208061_100360_pt1 | contig 13098 bp, 6 predicted proteins | sample DeeseametaMP0555_FD_184209 | JGI IMG/M metagenome (GOLD analysis project Ga0208061, IMG submission 184209) | Marine microbial communities from the Deep Atlantic Ocean - MP0555 (SPAdes) | ecosystem: Environmental > Aquatic > Marine > Oceanic | place: South Atlantic Ocean | collected 2011-01-23 | reverse complement strand
CGAGCCGGTTGCGCGCGCTCGATGTGAGCTGGTCCACGCTCAGCGCGCACGGCGCCGCGGTCCTCAGGAACTCGCCATTTTTCAAGCGCTGCAAGGTGCGTGTCGAGCGCATCCTCGATGACGCGCCTCGTTGACACCCTCAGTTAAAGCCGACCTTGAGGATGTCCGAGATGGGCGGGATGATCGTGTCCAGCTCCTCGTGCCTCGCCTCGAAGCGCAAGGACGCGCTGACCAGATCACGCGCGGTCAGATAACACACCCGCGCCACGCTGCGTCCCTCGACAAGTTCGCCGTAAGCCTCGACCGCCTCTGCGCCCTCGTCGCCAGCAGCCTCGCGCGCGGACTCCAGCGCGTCGATGGCGGCCTCGAGCGCCGACGCGGCCTGTGAGCTCGGCTCGTACTCCTGCAAGAACCCGAGCGCCTCATCCGCCGTCTTGACCGCGGCGCGCGTGCGCAAGCTCTCGAACTCGCCCTGGTGAAAACGCGAGATAAAGTGCGCCAGCGCCATCTGTTGCTCGCGGTTCGCGTCAGGGGCGAGCCGCGACTTCCCGAGGACGATGTCGAGGTTCGCGATCACCTCGTGGAAGGTCTTGTCGAGCGTGCGCTTTGCCTCGCGCATCACCTGGAGCGCCTGGCGCGCTTCGAGCTCTTCGAGATCCTCGCGCTCGACCAACTCCTTGAACGCCTGTGATGCGGATTGCAGCAACTCATTCGCTGTATCCACCCATGGGCGCGTTCCATCGCTGACGTCGAGCGCAGCGACGCGTTGTTGGCTCTCTTCGAGCGCGGTCATCAGAAATTCGTCGTCTCGATCTCTTGCCATCGGTTGCCTCCTGTGCGCTCGAGGGCGCAGCATTCCATCGTGCTCTATGAGGGTGTTGAAGAAATTCTCCACGTCGCCTGACTCGCCAAAATCGACGCAGCCAGCGTTGAAATATGCTCGACGATACGCTGTATCGCCTGCGCATTTCGCCTTGTCTGCCCTGATTTTGGGCTTCGCCAGACTCGGTCCAAATATCTTCAACACCCTCTATTTCTCGAGGGGCTTTTATAAAAAAGCCCCCGCGCGCTGTCTTGTCGTGAGGGCAAGATACAGCGCGCGGGGGCTCTAAACAACGCTCGGTTTTGACTCAGGGGCAGTCGTCGCTGCCTGGAGCAAACCCGAGGTAGCAGAACGTGTCGCTAGGCTCCTCGCTGTAATACACCGTGTAGTCGAAGGGATCGCCGTTGGGGTTGTCCGCCGGGTCGATATGGCGCGAGAAGTTGGTGCGCAGCAGCGTCTTGTTTGCCCAGATGGTCGTTCCGGGTCGCGTCGCGGCGTCACCGAAGGCGTCGGCGACTGAATCACCCGCGCTCGGTCCTGCCACGCCATCATCATCCACATAAATCAGGACGCGATCATCGCCGTTGTGCGAGATGTTGCTCGCGAGGAGGTCACAGCGCCCAGCGTCGCTCACGGCGAAGTTCGAGTTGCAGACGACAAAGACATCCTTTGGCGCGAGCGAGCCTGAGAGCGTCGTGGTCGACGAGCAGGTCGTGTCCGCGTTGCTCACCACGCAGACATACACCGTCGACAGGTCGATCGCGCCGCTCGGGTTATCATTGTAAATCTCGATCGCCTTGTTAAAGCTCGAGCCCTCGACGTATTCGGAGATGTAGAGGTCCTCCAGAGGATCGACGGGGCGAGGCGTGATCGTGAGGATGACGGCATCCATGGCGGTCGCGCCAGCGGAGTCCGTGACCGTAAGGCCGATCTCGTAGGTCCCCGCCAGATCCGGCGTGATGCTCGGCGCGCTCGTGTCAGGGTTGTTCAACATCGCCGTCGAGCCTGGAGGCGCGCTGATGATTGTCCACGCGTAGGTCAGCGGTGTCCCGGCCAGGTCATCCTCGGCATCCGTCGAGCCGCTGCCATCGAGCGTGACGAGGTCGCCCGTATTGGCGGCCTGATCCATCCCCGCTTCTGCCACGGGCGCCGTGTTGCAGCTCGTCGGTGGGAGCCCGAAGGTGCTGAAGTCATCGACCTGCTCGATGCGTTCGTAGATCGCCTCGTCGAATGGACCCTGGCCAAGGTATGGAGTGTCATCACAGCGCCTGTAAGTCACGTTCTCCCAGATGCTCATCGGAGGTTGCTGCGCGAACTCACCGAAGGCATCGATCGGCGTGTCGAGTCCGCCCGTAAACAGCCCGTTATCATCTTGGTCGACGAACACGAGCAGGCGATCATCACCGTTAAAGTTCAGCGACGCGTTCGAGATGTTGCAGGTCGCCTGCGCGGGCAGCGTCGCCGTCAGGCCGCTGTTGCAGAGCGTGAAGACCTGTCCGTCAGCGAGCACGCCCGCCGGGTCAAAGATGTTGGTGCAGTTGGTGTTCGCGTTGTTGGCGATGCAGATCTTGTAGGGCTCGAGGTCGATCGGCTGCTGGCAACGGTTCTGCAACTCGAGGCCCTTGTTCGAGCCCGAACCCTCGACGTACTCCGAAATCACCAGGCACTTCCCGGAGACATCGTAGGCGACGATGCGCACGGTGTCGGTCGACTGGAAGTTCTGTGAGTCACGCACGGTCAGGTCGAACTCGTAGATGCCCGCCAGGTCTGGCGTGAAGCTTGGCTCCGCGATGCCGGTGTCATCGAGCATCGCCGTCGACCCGAGCGGCGACTGCACGAGCGTCCATTGATACACGAGCGGTGTCCCTGCGGCGTCATCCTCGGTGTCCGTCGAACCCGTGCCATCGAGCGAGACGATCACCGTCGCGGCGACCTCCAGATCGCTGCCTGCCGATGCGGTCGGTGGCGTGTTTGGCGGAATCACCGTGATGTCCACGGTGTCCATGTTGGTCGCGCCCGCCGAGTCCGTCACCATAAGCCCGATCGTGTAGACGCCCTCGGCGCCAGCGAAGAAGTTGGCCTGTTCGGACTGATCGTTGTTCAGGTTGGTGTTCTGGTTCATCGGCTGCTGCACGACGGTCCATTGATAGGTCAGCCCGATGCCCGCCTGATCATCCTCGAGGTCGGTCGAGCCCGAGGCGTTCAGCAGCACGGGGTTGCCGCTCGAGATCGTTTGATCCTGACCTGCGTTTGCCAGCGGCGCGGTGTTCGTGGCGGTGATGCTCACCGTGTCCGTGTTCGACGCGCCGCCAGAGTCGGTGGCTTCCAACTCGACGATATAGGTTCCGGGAATCACTGGCGTGAAGCTTGGCGTCGCAGTCGTCGCGTCATCGAGCGTGGCCATGTTCCCGCCCGGAGCGTTGATGATCGTCCAGGAGTAGGAGAGCGAGGCGCCATCCTCGGGGTCGTTCGAGTTGCTGCCGTCGAGCGTCACGAGCGTCTGCACCGAGACCGTCTGGTTGGCGCCCGCGTCCGCTGTGGGGGAGGTGTTCGGGATGCTCGAGACGACCACGTCGACGGTGTCCGTCGCGCTCGCGCCGGCGGTATCCGTCACGCGCAGCGTGAACGTGTAGGTCCCCTCGTGCGTCGGCGTGAAGCTTGGCTGCGGCGAGCTGTTATCACTGAGCATCACGTTGGACATGGCGGGTTGGACGGCGACTGACCAGAGGTAGGTCAGCATCATCGCGTTATCTTCCATATCCATCGAGCCAGTGCCATCGAGCATCACCTGCGCGTTGACGACGGCGGTCAAATCCTGACCTGCGTTGGCGACAGGGGGATTGTTTGGCGTCCCCATCGCGGTCACACGCACCGTGTCCGAGGCTTCGGCGCCTGCCGAGTCTCTCACGAGCACCTGGATCAGGTAATCTCCTGGAAGATCGGGGATAAACGAAGGGGTCGCGGTGTCTTCATCCACCAGCGAGGCGTTGCTGCCCGCTGGCTTCGTGTCGAATGACCACGTGTAGATCAACTGCGTGGGATCATCTTCCACGTCCGTCGAGCCCGAGCCATCGAGTGACACGGTCTGACCGAGCATCGCGGTTTGATCCTGTCCAGCGTCAGCAACGGGAGGATTGTTTGGGACATCGGTCACGAGGATGGTGACCTCGTCGGTGTTGACCTCTCCGTCTGGGTCCATGACCAGGACCTGCAGCGCATACTCGCCGAGAGCGCTCGGCGTGAACGTCGTGGTCGCGAGCGTCACGTCCGTGATCGCGTCGGCGCCATTGCTGGGGTCGACGCTAAAGCTCCAGGTATACGAGAGCGAGTCTCCATCAGGATCGCTCGAGCCGGTGGCGTCGAGCGTGACGGTGTCGCCGAGCGTGACGGTTTGATCCGGTCCAGCGTTCGCGACGGGGGCCTGGTTTGGCGTATCCTCGACCGTGACGAGGACTGTATCACTCGCGTCGAGCTCTCCATCACTGACGACGAGCGTGAGCGTGTAATCCCCGGCAAGGTCAGGTGAGAACGAGGGGTTCGCGCTGTCGGCATCTTGCAGCGCCGCCATCGAATCTTGCGGCGCGCTGGTGATCTCCCAGGCGAACGTGAGGTCGGCTCCCTCCGGGTCGCTCGAGCCACTGCCATCGAGTGAGACCTCGTCTCCGAGCGATACGGTTTGATCCGGCCCGGCGTTTGCCACGGGCGCCTCGTTGGCGAGCGGCGTGGCCGTGATAATGACGGTGTCCGTGGCGGTCTGTGTGCCGTTATCGACCTCGAGCTCGACCTCGTAGGTCCCGGCCGCATCCGGCGTGATGCTCGCTGTCTCACTGGAGGCATCCGAGATCTCTGCGGCGCTCGTCGCGGGCGCATCGATCAGGGTCCAGGTGAACGTGAGCTCGGCGCCGGAAGGATCTGAGGATGCCGAGCCATCGAGCGAGACCATCGTCCCTACAGGGATCGTCACATCGCTCGGGGCGGCCGCCGTGGGACCTTCGATGGTGGCTTTGCGAACCTCGATGGTCGCCATCGCGGGGGCGCTCTCTGCGATCCCATCGCTGACGACGAGCGTGAGCGTGTAATCGCCGACGACATCCGGCGTGAGTTCGAAGCTCGGCGCGGTCGCGTCATCTCCTGACAGTGAGACCGAGGAGCCCTCCGGCGCTTCGAGCGTCCAGGCATAGGTCATCGGCTCGTCGTCCGCGTCCCGGCTCTCTTCACCGCTGATCGTCAATGCCTCGCCGGGTTCAGCGCTCGCGGGGGCGCTGATCGAGGCGGTCGGGACGTTGTTCTGGACAGGTTGGTTCGGTTCATCGGTACAACCGGCACAACCTGTCGAGAGGGTGAAGGTCAGCACGCTCGCTGCGATCAACAAGAAGGGTAAGCGTCTTATCACGGCTCTGGCTCCGGGGAGAATGTGCGCGAAGTGAACTCGAGCACACCTTTAGCGGTTACTCGTTACAGGTTCAATGAAAGTATGACGCTGTTACACGAATGAAACAAAGAGGGTGGGGAAGGGCGCGTGAACCGCTCCGCGGTGGCCAGAACGAATGGGGGGCGCTGTTTTGCCCCCGGTCGATGCGTGATCAGACCGGGTATCAAAACAGCGCCCCCCATTCGTTCTGGGCGCGACGCTGGCGTTGGCTCGAGTGGGAAATCACTCGGCCGCGGCGGTCTCTCCATCCTTGGCTTCATCGCCGTGGAGCTTGTCCAACAGGCGCTGTCCGCGGCTCAGGAGGACATCGAGGTTGTACTTGCTGCGCGGCTCGGCCATCTCGACGAACTTGTCGAACAGCTCGGCGCGCTCGGGGAACTCCTGGGCCTGGTCGTAGAGGATCTCGGCGATCGCCTCGTCGATGAGGAGGCGGATCAGGCGCTCTGCGTGGAGCATCGCGTAGGAGAAGTCACGCTTGGGGTCCCAGTTGTGGCGGAGCTCGTCGACCCAGGCGGTCAGCGGGCGCTGGCGCACGAGGTCGAACTTGTCGCGCGCGGTGCGCGTGACGAGGTGTTGCTGCGCCGAGAGCGAGTTGTACTGCAACCTGGCGAGCGCGCGGGCGCGAGGATCGCGCTCGGAGAGCGAGCGCCAGCGCGCATCGGCGAGCTTGCGGACAAACTGCTGTGGGCGCTTCATGATGCCGCCGAGCGTGTCCTTCATCGCCATCAGACCCTGAATCTGGCTCGTGCCTTCATAGATCGGCATCACCATCGCATCGCGCAGCAGCTTCTCGGCGCCATACTCCTTGGTGTAGCCGACGCCGCCATGGATCTGGATGCAGAGTTTGGCGAACTCCACCGACTTCTCCGAGGCGTGGTACTTGAGCAGCGGCGTGACGCGGCGCGTGAGGCGTTTGGCGCGAGCGAGCTCCTTTTCATAGCGCGCGCGCTCGAGCTCGGGCATATCCTCGACCGCCTCGAGCATCATGCCGATCTTTTGCGCCATCTCCTCGTTGTAGACCGCGGTCACAGCGAGCGCGCGGATGGCGCGCGTCTCGGTGTCCATGTCATCGAGGAACTCCGCGATCATCTCGTGCTGGTCGATGGTCTTGCCCATGCTGGAGCGCTCCGAGGCGTACTGCACGGCCAGACGATGCGCCGCCTCGCAAAGCCCGAGGCACTCGAACCCGACGCCGATGCGTGCGTTGTTCATCAGCAACAGCATGTGCTTGAAGCCCTCGCCGCGCTCTCCGATGAGCTCCGCCGGAGCGTTCTCGAAGATCACCGAGCAGGTCGGCGAGGCGTGGTGGCCAAGCTTTTCCTCGAGCCTGTCGACGGTCACGTGGTGGACGCGACCCTCCGGGGTGTCCTCGTAACCTCGCACGAGGAAGGTCGAGAGCCCCTTCAGGCCAGCCATCGGGCCATCATCATCGCTGTCCTCGGTGCGCGCGATGACGATGTGGTATTTGCCATGGCCCGAGGTGATAAAGATCTTCTGGCCGGTGACAAACCAGTTGCCGTCCTCGTCCTGCGTGGCGCGGGTGCGCAGGGCGGCCATATCCGAGCCAGCGTTTGGCTCGGTGATGTCCATCGAGCCCCACGCGTCACCCATCATGATCTCCTGGATGGCGTCGATAAAGCGCGTGTCCTCGATCTCGAGCGTCTCCTGGTTAAAGGTCGTGGTGCCTTCGTGGATGGAGTAGACGAGCAGGGCGAGCGCGATGCCGCCGTGGAACCCGAAGTGGGTCATGGTCGAGGCATCGGCGCGCGCCATCAGCTCGGAGTTCATCATGTAGAGGACGAGCGGCGCGTTCATCCCGCCGAGCTCGCGCGGGATGGCGAGCATATGCAGCCCGAGCTCCTTTGCCTTCTCGAAGATCGCCTCGAACGCTGGCGAGGCGTGCACCTCGCCGTCGACGATCTCAGGATCGATCGTGTCGAGCTCCTTGGTGCGCGTGCCGACTTCGTTGGCGACGAACTTGCCAAACATCTCGAGCGCGTCCTTGTAGAAGGTCAGCGCCTCCTCGGTGTTCTCGAAGGCGTCGGGGCTCTTGAAGTCGCGCTCGGTGAGGCGAACCAGGGGCTCCCAGTCGATGGCTTTCTCCACGTAGAAGCGGAGGTCGTCGTTGTCGAGGTAGTAGTTATTGCTCATGTCGATGTGACCTCTGTTGAGGGCTGTTCATGGCCTGGCATCAGGTGTTGTTGCCCGGCGTGATTGTTCGGATTCAGTTCTTTCTATCGGGCAGTGAACGCGGCAAAAAGAGGCTCGAGTGTGCCATGCGCACCATCTCCTCGATGTGCCTCGTTTGAAGCTCGCGTCTCGAGTTTGCCGCGTCATTCGCATCGTCGTCGGCGCCCGAGGATGCGGGGTAGAGCTCGGTGAAGACCTCGCTCACTGCGATCCCGGAGACGATCTGATGGATGATGTTGAGCAGGTAGGCTTCCGGGTCGAGCCCTGCCCAGATGCGCCCCTCGCGTTGCCCGAGGCGAATGTACTCGGCGAGCACGCCGAGCCACGGGGAGACGTGCTCGGCGAAGAGCTTTCGCAGGGCGTCGGGGCGGTCGAGCATCTCTCTTAACAGCAGCCGCGCGCGATTCGGGTCTTCGGTAAAGAAGGCCACGATCGCTTCGACGAGCGCGTGGAAGCGTTGCCCTCCGGTGGTCGCCGCCATGAGCAGCTCTGGCAGCACCTCGGACCAGTGCGCGAGCAGGTTTCCCAGCACGGCTTCGCGCAGCGCGTCCTTTGACGGGTAGTGATAGAGCAGCGAAGGCTTGGCGACGCCGACCTCTGCGGCGATGGCGCTGAGCGGCGTCCCCTCGAACCCGCGCGCGGCGAAGAGCCGCGTGGCGGCCGCGAGGATCTGCTGTTGCATTGAAGGCGTTTCGGTTTGTGTCGATGTCATCGAGAGGAATTGTAAAGAGGAGCGTATTGCCCAGCTTCCCTACCGAGCGTTAGTCGATTCTCTACCGTTTGGTAGGCAGAGGTCAAATAGTTTTTCTACCGATCGGTAGATAGCGTGGTGTAACATGGTCCAGGGATTGATTTGCTTCCTCGGGTCATGGTGCTATAGTGCCCCCATCGGCTCCCAGTTTTTATGGGGGGGAGTTGTCTTTCTTGGTGAGGCGGCTGCCTCTGGTGTTCTGTGGCAACGAACGGCATGAATATTATTCAAATCGTCGACTCCGAAGGTGGGGCTTTGAGGCCGCTTGCTTCTCTCTTGAAGCAACATTTTGCCTACTACAAGGTCTCCTACTTCGACGCGGCCGAAGAGGTCTTCGCGGAGTTGCAAAATGGGGTTTGCCCCAGCTTGCTGATCGTCGGTTTGCCTGCAGTGAACGAGCAGTCGGTCATGTTGATGATCGAGGCGCGTCGCTTCTGGACATCTCTGCCTATTCTCGTGAGCTCGGCGTGGAGCGCGGATGCGCGTGCTCCTGTCTTCGAGGAGTTCAAGTTTGTCTCGCTCGAGAAGCTCGAGACCTCTCCTGTGGCGCACGCTGCGGGCATGCTCTTTGGCGCCGAGCGCGTGATCGATCCCAATGAAGAAGAAGACGAGAAGCTGACGCTCTCGGACGTGCTGCAGCTGCACGCGATCCAGGGGAGCACGGGGACGCTCCGTTTTGGCGGGCGCTCGCGCGCCAGGGTGAGCCTTGTCGGGGGGCTCCCGGTGACCGCCAAGGCCGGGAAGCGCACGGGCAAAAAGGCGCTCACGAGGTTGCTCAGACGCTCCTCCCTGAGCCGCTGCATCTTTGACCCCGAGGTCCCCGAGGATGTCGAGTTCGAGATCACCTTCGATGAGATGCTCGGGCTCTTCACGAGCTCTGATGAACCGATCGCCGAGGTCGACGTCGGCGTCGAGGATGTCGATGATATCGACGTCAAGGATCTGCTCGAGGAGGGAGGTCTCGAGACCCTCCTGACGCTCGATTCGAGGCCCACGCTCGAGCGCATCGAAGAGACGATGCGCCTGTTGATGAAGGGGGATTCGGTCGGGGGAAACCAGGACAGCGCCCAGCTCAATACGCCGGTCTCCGTCGAATCCGGCGAGCTCGCTTCGCTCGTCGAGTCCTACGAGCTCGCCGGGGATCTCGACGAGGACTCCTCGCCATCGGGTAAGTCTGGCGAGTTGGATGTGTCCGGGGGGCGATCTCTTCCCCGTCAGCCTGGCAACGCGCTCGGGAAACCTTCGCTCAAGGATCTCACGCCGCCGCCCGCTCCGTCCGAGGATATGAACAAGAAGGCGACGCTGTTCATATCCCATGATCTTATCGCGGCCGCAGCTGGCGAGCGCGACGATGACTCCGAGTGGTCCGAGTTCTCCGAAGTGAGCGAGGTCGCCGAGGTTTCCGAGGTGTCCGAGGCGAAGGCGTCGAGCGAGGCTTTGGGCGAAGAAGAAGAGGTCGGTGAGGTTTCTTCGGAGGAGCCCGCGAAGAAGGACGCGGAGGAAGGTGGCGAGGAGGAAGCGCCCGAACCTCCTGTGTTCGCAGAGGTCGCCGAGGACACGCAGAAAGAGTTAGAAGAGCCAGCAGAGCAGGTCGGAGAGCCTGATGATGTCGAGGATGCTGACGCCGAGGATACTGGCGCCGAGGATGCTGATGCCGAGGATGCTGATGCCGAGGCGTCTGACCTCGTCGCGGAGGAAGCTCCCGCGAGCGAAGCCAGCGTCGATGACGACGCGAGCGAACCTGTGGGCGACGACGAAGACGAAGACGATGGCGCCGCGCCAGATGCGCTGGTCGAGGATGAGCCGGAGAAGACCCCACAGGTTTCGTCGCTCGATGGTGTCTCACGAGAGTTCCTCGACGCGATCGACGAGGATGACGAGACGTTGAAGTTCGATGCCTCGGGGCTCGTCGCGCAACTTCGCCACAAACAAAACGAGGAGACCGAAGAGGGCCCCGACGAGCACGAGACGCTCGAGGCCCCTGATGAAGAGCTCGATGAGAGCGTCGATGAGAGCGAGAAGCCCGAAGAGCTCGAGGCGCTTGAGGCGCTCGAAGAAGAGCTCGATGACGATGATGACGATCTCTTGCTCCCGCATTTCAAGGTCCGCACCAGCGCTCGAGATAGCTTCGCGCAAGAGGAGACGGTCAAGAAGAAGGCTCTCCCACAACAACTCCTCGCGCTCGATGGTGAAGAGGAACAACAAGAGGCCGAAACTGTCGATCGCGAGGACGAGGATGAGGATGAATCCTCCCTCGCGCGGCCCGAAAACAGCGTCGTCGTCGAGCCTTATCAGGAGCTTGACGAGGACTCCATCGAACCTGACGAGGACCTCTCCGAGGTCTCCTTTGCCGAAGAGGAAGAAGAAGGCGCTGAAGAGCTGAGAGGAGAAGGTGGCGACGATGGTGATGGCGATGAGCAGACCTTCGAGATCGATCCTTCGGAGTCGCAGTCCCACGCCGAATCGGAGGAAGAGTCGTTCTATCAAGACTCCGAGGGAACCTTCGAACTCGTCGATGAGGTCGAAGAGTCTGAAGTCGATGCCGGAGAACCGCACGAGGGGACCTTCGAGCTCGTCGATGAGGTCGATGAGGCTGATGAGAGCGCGGATGTCGAAGAAGACGAGGTTGAAGATGCTGCCATCGTGGAGGCTCCCGAGGCGCATCTCGATGATGGCAGCCAGAGTGAAGAAGAAGACAGCGTCGCTGCCGGTGCCTCCGAGCCGTCTGAGGAACATGAGTCAGTCACGACGGCGGATGTGACAGAGCTCGAGCGCGAAGAGGAACGAGAGCGTGAAGAGGAAGAGGAGGAGATCGAGCACCTCGGCACCCAGGAGTTCGAGGAGCTCCTGACGCAGGAAGGGACGATGGAGGTCGATGAGGACGCGATCCTCGACTCCTCCACCGAGGAGTTCGAGCCCTCGACCGACGATATCCCCGAACCTCCACCGACCATCCCTCCCGAGCCCCCGGCCGAAGACGATCCGTGGGCTGACCTCGCCGAGGAGGTCAAGGAAGAGGAGGCCGCAGCGGAAGTCACAGCGGCCGCTCCTGAACAGGCCGACGCCGAGCCCGCTCCCCCTGAAGATATCGAAGGTGAGCGATCGCCAGAAGAGGGCGAGACCCAGGATCGAGATCTCTCGCGCAGGTTGCGCGCAGGGGCCAGGGACCTCTTGCGTCACTTGCGCCCTCCTGGCAGTCAGGCGCCCACTCCGGAGGCATCCTCTGGCTCCAAAAAATCGCCGAACGAGCCTGAGCATTTCCCGCGCGAGGAAGCTGAAGAGCCGGTGGGGTTGGAGCAGATCACTCGCGTCGCTGGCACGCCGTCCTCGGATGAGGGCATTGCAGACATCACCTCCAACCCCTACATCTCTGACGGTGGGTTGGATGACGAGTCATCCTTCTCCGATATCCAGATCGAGGAGCTCGAGAACGTGAGCGTCCTCGATGATGAGCGTGGCCTGGACGATCAGTTGAGCACGGTCGATCGACCGCTCGCGAGCGATTTCGTGACGCTCGAGTTCGAGCGTACGCCCACCTCGCGCGTGTCGAAGGATAAGCAGGAGCTTGTCGAAACCGCCGAGCAGCCCGCCGTCGAGAAGATGGCCGAGCTTTCGATGAGCGAGCTCGACGATGAGTTTGGCGTGGGGCTCGATTTCCTCGGAGACGGCCTCTCCGAAACCATCAACGATTCGCTCGGGTTCTCGAGCGTGACCGAGGAGGTCTCGCCAGACGAGATTATCTCGATCGAGGAGATGGAGACCAACGAGCTCGAGCGCGCGCCCGCAGCTCAGGAGCATCCTGACGATGCAGAAGAGGAGTTGGCGCGAGCGAGTGACGAGGACCTGGGACCTGCCGAGGAGCTCGAAGAACCCGAAGAGTCCAAACAACCCGAGGGGTTCGAAGAGCCCGAAGAGCCCGATGTGGTCGCAGAGGTCGTAGAGGCTGACGAGGCATCTTCGGCCTCCGAGGATATGATCGTCAAAGACGAGGTCCCCGAGGATGTCTCCACGGCGGTCCGAGATGCGCTCGACACGCTCGCTGGTGTGCCGGGGCTGGTCGCCGTGGCGCTCGTGGATACGGATGCCGACGCTTGCTTCGATTTATTGCGGACCGGGACGATCGATGTGGCCTCTTCGTGGCCCGCCGAGGCGATGCTGACCGCGGCCGCCGCGAGCATTCGCGCGCAACGCGATCTGCTCGCAGGTCTCGGGCAGCTCCCGAACATCGAGGATGTGATCTTTGGCGTGGGAAGTCAGCATTATATCCTTCGCCCGCTCGATCCCGAGTCGCGTTGGTTCCTCGGGTTGCTCGGCTACACGCCGCGCACCAACATCGCGCTCACCAGGCTCTTGCTCGGGAACGCATGCACCTCGCTCGGGGAAATCCTCGAGAGCATCATGAACATCCCGGCATCCGCTAGCCGCAAGACGCCGACGCGCGCTTGAACCTTCGAGACACAGGGGCGAAGAGAATGGGCAAGAAACAGATCCTCGAGAGCCTGGAGAAGTTCGAGGAGCTCGATGGCTTTCTCAGCGTGGCGCTCGTGGACGCGCGCTCGGGGATGATCCTCGGCAAGTTGGGCGACGCCAACGCCAATATCGATATCATCGCGGCCGCTCACACCGAGCTGATCCGCTCCAAGCGCCGCTCCATTCAAGAGCTCGGGCTCGGAGAACCGCTCGAGGAGATCCTCATCTCACTGGAGTCCGAGCTGCACCTCTTGCGGCCCACGCGCTCGCGCGAGTCTAGCTTTCTCTTCCTCGCGCTCGACCGCGAGCTCGCCAATATGGCGCTCGCGCGCATCGAGTTCGCAGATCTCGAAGAAGGCTTTGTCTTCTGAGCGCGCTCGAGCGTTGGAGCGTCAGGCGAAAGAAACAAGGAGCGGCGCAGCGCCCCACGGA
>Ga0208061_100358_pt1 | contig 13145 bp, 13 predicted proteins | sample DeeseametaMP0555_FD_184209 | JGI IMG/M metagenome (GOLD analysis project Ga0208061, IMG submission 184209) | Marine microbial communities from the Deep Atlantic Ocean - MP0555 (SPAdes) | ecosystem: Environmental > Aquatic > Marine > Oceanic | place: South Atlantic Ocean | collected 2011-01-23 | reverse complement strand
AAAATTTCTGCCCGGGGTTCTGGCCACCGCGGGTTGCTAACGCGGGGCCTTCTCAGTGGTTGCCGTGACCGCCGTGATGGCCGCCGTGGTGCATGCCGGGCTGGTGCTTGGAGCCAGTGATTTCCTGCCACTTGTTGGCATCGACAACCTGCTGTTTGAAGGCGGCGTGGCACCCGGTGCACGCTTCTAACGTATGCGAGGTCGCTTGGAGCACGGCGTCCTTATCCCTTGCTTTGGCCGCCTCGCCGATCTTGTCGGCGCGCTTGTGGAAGTCGAGCGCGAGCGCGGTAAATCCTTCAGCACCAGCGCCCATGTGTTGGCACATCTGAGCCATTTGCGGTGAGGACTCGATCAACGCAGATGCCTTCGAGACCTCGCCCCAGTCTTCCCTGGCGAGCCCTCCGGTGATGCGTTGGATGGCGACCAGGTGCTCCTGCATGTTCTGCTTTTGGTGCCAGGCCATCATCGGTTGCAGCGGAACGGGTGTACGAGGATCCATCTTGTCGAGCGCGGCGAGCGCGGCGCAGTCAGCGCCCTGCTCGCCGGCAGGCGCGGGCGCTGATTCGGGGGTATTCGTTGTGGTTTCAATGGCTTCTTTCGCGCGCGCGATGGTGGTCGTGTCTTTTGTCATAGCAGGCGCGCTGGTGGATTTATCGCAGCCAAGGAGCGAAGAGATGGCAAGCAAGGTGAGCAGGGCGTGAGGAGTTTTCATTGTTTTCATCATCTTTTACCGAGGGCCCTGGGAGTGGCCATACACGTCGAATATCTGTCTTCCGGGACAAAGTGTGTGCGTTCGCACACACTTTGTCAAATCACGGTATAACATCGAATGTGAGGTCGGTGTTTTGCGAGGCACGGCGAACAGCGCGAGGAAGTGCTGGCCGTGAAGCGTGGTGCGTGGCACACTTCCTCGCGCAAACAAAACGCGAGCGAATCCACACTTCAAAAGAAAGGAAGGATCGATGTCTGAAGATCTCAAGGCAAAGTTCGAGCAAGCCGCTGTCGACGTCAAAGGGCTCTCCTCTCGCCCATCGAACGACACCCTCCTCAAGCTCTACGCGCTCTACAAGCAGGGCTCCGCTGGTGACGTGACAGGGAAGCGCCCTGGCCGCCTCGCGATCAAGGATCGCGCCAAGTATGACGCCTGGGCTGATGTGAAAGGAAAATCGAAAGAAGGCGCGATGCAGGAGTATGTTGACCTGGTCAACTCGTTACTCTGATGAACCCGCTGCGGCAGCCCCCTTCGAGCTGCCGCGGCATCGCGTTACAGAAGCTGGCTTTACAGAGGTTGTCTACCATGTGGTGGCCATTCAAAAATAAACCCTCCGCCCCTACCCCGCACCACTACGTCCTCGCGCATGTGGCCTTGCGCCAGATCGCGCGCGAGGACCCGTTGCAGTTCTTCGCCGAGATGGCCTCTCCGGGTCGCGATGGCCTGATGAAGTGGATCTGGGAGCAGGTCTGCGAGAGCTGCGATGACGAGGGAAAGGCTGCCTTCTCGATCGATGACATCAAGGTCTCGACGGTGCGCTGCGCGGGTTATCCGACGCTCTTGATCAGGATGCCTCCGCCAAGAGAGGTCGCCGAGGCACACATGGTGTGCATCGTCCTCGAGCTCGAGGATGACACCGAGATCAAGGGCACACCACCTGTGGCGTATTACACGCTCGAGCGCGGAATGAGCCTCGATGGCATCGCGCGCACGGTGCTTTGTTCATGGGATGAGGGTGGCGTCCACGCCAACTACGGCGATGGCCCGAGCGTGGACGAGGCCGCATTTCTCGAAGCGGTCGAGGAGCACTTACGCGATGATAAAGATGAGGATCACTCCTCTTCCGAGGAAGAATGATCCTCGCTCTCTTCGGGAACATCCCAGCCGCCCATGCTGGCGATGCGCTCGGCGAGCTCGTGTGCAGAGACCTGTTCGACCGGGATCATCTGACCGATTTCGAGCTCGACCTGTGAGCGAATACGACGGAATGGTCGCGTCATCGGCGCGCCATCCTTGTAACTAAAGAAACTCCCCCACATCCCCTTGAGCGCCATCGGCACCACAGGCGCCGGGGTGCGCGCGACGATGTCCTCGATCCCCTGGCGAAAGGGGCCGAGGTTGCCATCGCGCGAGACCATCCCCTCGGGGAAGATGCAGACGAGCTCCTCCTCTTCGAGCGCCTGGGCGATTTGATCGAAGGCATCCTGGAGTATCCTCTCGTCCTCGCTCTTTCTGGCGATGGGGATCACACGCGTCTGCTCGAAGAGCCACTTCCAGCCGGGCTTCTCGAAGTAAGAGTAGTGCATGATAAAGCGCGCGGGGCGCTGGCTCGCGATCGCGACGAAGGTGAAGTCGATAAACGAGGGGTGATTGCAGGCGAGCACGGCGCGACCTTCGCTGGGGATGTGCTCGCGACCATCGACGCGAAACCGGTACATGATGTTGGTGACGAGAAGCACGAGAAAGCGCCACAGAAACACGGGGAGCAGGCGGTAGATAAACGCCGCGACGAGGATGTTCATGATGGCGATGACCAGATAGAACACGGGCACCGCGATCTTCTGAGCGAGCATCACCGTGGCCATCCCACCGGCGACGAGCATGAACAGCGAGCTGATGATGTTGAGCCCGGCGATCACGCGCGAGCGGCGATCTGCGCCCGTGTTTGCCTGCACCATCGTGTAGAGCGGGACGGTGAACACGCCGCCAAACAGCGCGACCATAAAGAGGTCGAACGAGATGCGGATGCCCGCGAAGGTGCCGAGGAATTCGAGGATCTTTAGCGGCCCGCCGCCTGTCGCAGCGAGCGCTCCCATCGAAGGCATCCCGACGGCGAAGAGATCGAGCAGAAACAGGCTCATGCCGATGGAACCAAAAGGCACCAACCCAAGCTCGAGGCCATGCCTGCTGAACCTCTCGCAGAGCAGGGAGCCTATGCCGATCCCGATCGAGAACAGCGCCATAAAGTAGGTCACGCCGAGCTCGTTCCCCTGAAAGAGCCTGTCCGCGTAGGCGGGAATCACGGCCATGATCCCGGTGCCAAGAAACCAGAACCAGGAGAGCCCCATGATGCTCAAGAAGACGGGCGCGTCCTTTTTGGTCTCTTTCAGGATCTGCACATTGGGCGTGATCGGGTTGTAGTCGATTTGCAGGTCCGGGTTTGCCGCGGGCGTATCGGGGACAAATCGCGAGATAACAAACCCCACGAGCGCCACGGTGATGATGGCTCCAGCGAGCGCGGTAGGGCCATGCTCGAGGCCGAGCACGCCGACCAGGACGCCGCCAGTGATCGTCCCGAGCAGCACCGAGAGGAAGGTCCCCATCTCGATCAGCGCGTTCCCGCCGACGAGCTCCTCGTCATCGAGCAGCTCGGGCAACATGCTGTATTTGGCTGGGCCAAAGAAGGTCGACTGCACGCCTGTCAGCAACAACACGAGCATCAGCAGCTCGAAGCGTTGCGTGATCATGCCATAGGCGCCAAGGCCCATGATGGCGATCTCGGCGCCCTTGATCTTTCGTATGGCGCGTGACTTCACGCCGCGATCGAGCACCTGCCCCGCCGTCGCCGAGAGCAACACGAAGGGGATCATGATCAACACCGTGCTCATCGCCGTGAGCACATCAGCGCCAAGACCAAACAACTGCAAGCTCTTCATCGTCAGCAGGACGATGAGCCCCTGCTTGAAGAGGTTGTCGTTAAAGGCGGTCAGGAAGGCGACCCAGAAGAGCGGCCAGAAACGACGGCGCGTCATCAACTGCATTTGAGACATCGACCACTCCTTACCCACGAGTCATGGGGAGGGTTGCCTGGGATAGGTTCTCGAGCGTTTCGCGTGAGGACACTTTGCCCGGACGAAAACCTCCTGTCTAGCTCGGGGCATGGGCACCCAGGGCTGCCGGGTGAGGCAACGAGTCCACACCCACTGGGTGATATAGGGAAATGTTTGCCCGGTGCTCGCGGGGCAGAGAGCAGACGCGCTCGGCAAAACCTTCCAACGATTTCCCACGGCCGCGACAAAACCCAACATAGCCCTTTATTTCCAGCACCTTACAACAAAAACAACAACTCTGGCACGCCGTTTGCTCGATGAGAAGTGACGCTCCAGAAAAACGCCATGGAGCAAGCACGAACGTCTTGGGAGTCGGAATGGAAAGGGAAAGCATCGAGAAGAGCATGGAGAAGCCGCCAACAGATCCGAACAGCGGACTCCTGAGCGAGCGAGACAGGGCACGAGCCATCGACGAGGCGCGCGTCTTCACGCCCGAGGGAGCGAGCGCCGGAGAGCTCGGCGCGTTGCTCAAGGGCGCGATGCGCGAGGCGCTCGGAGGGCTGGATCGCCAGGAGCAGATCACGCTCGCGCTGCGATACCTCGAGCGCCTGACCATCGAAGAGATCGCCTGCGCGCTCGGTATCTCCCGCGGCGAAGCGGCCTGCGAGCACGAGCTCGCCATGGGCAGGCTCCGCCGCGCATTCGTCCTGCTCGCTGGCAAACACCTCGGCGGCGCGAGCGTCAAAGGAGAGGAGCAATGAGTGACGGCATCTACACGGCGCTCTCGGGCGCCATCGCCAGACAGAATCAGCTCGAGCAGGTCAGCCACAACCTGGCAAACGTCGACACACCGGGCTATCGCCAGACACGCCAGGCGTTTCAGGAGGCGATGGTCGACGCCACGCGCGGAGTCTCGCAGGTGCGTCCTGGGAAGGTCGCCATCGACCTCACCGGCGGAGCGATCGAAGCGACCGGAAACCCTCTCGATGTGGCGATCGCGGGGAACGGCTTCTTGCGCGTCGAGGGAGGAAAGGGTGGCCAGGTCGCGCTCACGCGTGATGGCAGGTTGCGCATGGACAACATGGGCAACCTCAAGACGCACGATGGCCGCGCGGTGCTCGATGACAGCGGCGCGCCGATCCAGCTCCAGGCGATGCCAGAAGAGATCCTGATCGATGAAGCGGGGAACATCTGGGACGCGTTCGGGATGGTCGCGCAGCTCGGCGTGGTGGATGTCCAGGATCAGCGCGCGCTCGACCCTAACGGTCAGGGCGTCTTCATGACCAACGCGCGCAACCTGATGCCCGCCGCAGGCAGCATCACGCAAGGATCGATCGAGAAAGGGAACGTCAACCCGGTGCGGAGCATGACCGAGATGATCACGCTCCAGCGCCACTTCGACGCTATGCAAAACCTTATTCAAACGCACCGAAGGCTCGATGAGAAAGCCGTTCAGGTCGTTGGCGCCAACCGCATCTGATCAAAGCATGCAAGGAGAACACTCATGATTCGCTCACTGCAAACGGCCGCCACGGGGATGGATGCGCAACAGCGCAAGATCGACACCACGGCCAACAACATCGCCAACGTCAACACGACCGGCTTCAAGGCCTCGCGCGCCGAGTTCCAGGAGCTGCTCTACCAGCAGGTCCGCTCCGCCGGAGATCCGAACAATGGCGGCGCGCCCACCGGCGTCGAGGTCGGCCTCGGCGTCAAGACCGCGGCGACGCAGAAGAACTTCTCGCAGGGCAACCTCGAGGCGACCGAGAACCCGCTGGATCTTGCCATCGAGGGCTCGGGCTTCTTCCAGGTCCGCCAACAGAGCGGCGAGCTGGGGTATTCGAGGGCAGGCAACCTGAAGGTGGATGCGCAAGGGAAGCTCGTGAACGCCGATGGGTTGGAGTTGACGCCATCGATCACGATCCCGACGGATGCCACGAGCATCACGGTCGAGCGAGACGGGCGCGTGCTCGTCACGCTGCCCGGCGACGCGACGCAGATCGAGGTCGGCCAGCTCGAGCTGGCGAACTTCCCTAACCCCGCGGGGCTCAGGAGCCTCGGGCGCGGCCTCTTCGGTGAGACGGCTGCGAGCGGGCAGGCGCGCACGGGGAATCCTGGCGCGGAGGGTCTCGGCGCCTTGAGCCAGGGCTTCCTCGAAGGATCGAACGTGCAAATCGTCAACGAGATGGTCTCGATGATCGTGAGCCAGCGAGCCTACGAGATCAACTCCAAGGTGATTCGAACAGCAGACGAGATGCTCCGCAGCGCGACGAACCTGCGCTGAGGAGCTTGATTGACAAGAACCGGCCATGGGTGAGGTGGGTGATGGAAGCGGAATCGAAGAGGAGCGCAGGGCAGGAGGCCCTGCTGTTGTTGGCGACGGTGTTGGTGATGGTGTTGCTCGTGGCGGCTCCCAGAGGGTTGTTCGCGAAAGAGACGCCAGCAGATCCAGTGGAGCTCGAGTTGATGGCGCAGGTCGAGCAAGCGCTGCCATGGCCAGACGCCGAGGTCACGCTCGAGGAGATGCGCATCAGCGGTATGCTCCCCAAGGATGGCTGGACGCTCGAGCTGATACCTCCGACGCGCTGGCGCTCGAGGGTGCGCGCCAAGATCATCCCGCTCGACGGGGGTCGCCCCGTCTGGGCCACAGCGACGCTGAACATTCAGATCTCAGCGCTAGTGGTGAGCCGCGCGCTGGCGCGAGACGAGCAAATCACAGGCGCGTGGAAAGAGGCGCGCGTCTCGGTCGATAACTTGCCGCATGACGCGATCACGGACCCTGGTGAGCTCGCAGGGCTCGTCGCGCGCACCCCGCTCATCCCCGGGCGAGTGATCCGACGCAGCATGCTCCTCTCGCCGCAGCTGATCACCCGAGGGCAGACTGTCCACGTGCTCGTGAGTCGGGGTTCGGTGCAGATCACAGATCGGGCGATCGCGCTCCAAAGTGGTCGTCTGGGTGATCCAGTACGTGTTCAGAGCGCGTCGACGCAAAAAGTTTTGACAGGCGTGGTCCGCGAGGATGGGAGCGTCGAGATACCGTGAGAGGCGCATGCCGACTGACTGATCGGTCAAAACAAAAGCTCCTCCCAGAAGAATCGCGCGAAACGAACGCCCAAAAAACATGACTGACAAATCACTTTCAGGAATGAGAGCAGACCGATGAGACGTTATAGTAAGTGGAGAGGATCGCACCGTGGGCGTCTCCTGATGAGAGTCGGTCTGGCGATGATGATCATCCTGTTTTCAGGATGTGGCGCGAGACAGATCAAGGAGTACGAACCCAAGGTACGAGACTACGAGTTGCCGGTGGAGATCCCACAGGAGCAGCAGCAGCGCCAGGAGGGCTCGCTCTGGAGCGAGTCGAGCGAGGCGAACTACATGTTCGCGGACCAGCGCGCGATGAGGTTGGGCGATATTCTGACGGTGAAGATCGAGGAATTCGCCAACGCCAAGCGCGACGCATCCACGAACCTGTCACGTGAAGCCGAACTGAACGCCGAGATCTCGGCGTTCCTGGGGCTCTACAAGAAGCTGCAAGAGAAGGATCCAGATCTGGCAAACGAGCTGATCGACACGAAGACGAGCTCTTCGTTCGATGGGCAAGGTTCGACGGGCCGCTCGGAGCGACTCGAGGCCACCGTCCCGGTGGTGGTCAAGAAGATGCTCCCCAACGGCAACGTCTTTGTAGAAGGGCACCGCGTCGTGTTGGTCAACAACGAAGAGCATCACTTCTATATCAGCGGAGTGGCGCGGCCCCAGGATATCGATGAACAGAACTCGATCTCGTCTTCGAGGTTGGCAGATGCCGAGATCGAATTCACCGGCCGTGGGGTCATCACGGATCAGCAGAGGCAGGGATGGTTCGCCAAGTACTTCGGTTGGCTGTGGCCGTTTTAGCACAGCTCGATAGCGAGGAAGCAGAGCAATCCTCCAATCACGAAGAGCGCACGAAGCGCCCGATCGTGCCCCGCAAGCCAGAGCAGCAGCGCGTCTCGAGCTGGCGACCTGACGGGGACGAGGATTGGCTCTTTGTCCAACACGTCGGCGAGTGATCGTCGTCCAAAATCACATGAGCGGCGCCTGAACAGGTTCAGGCGCCGCTCATCCTCTGGAAGTTCGAGCGTTCGAGATGAAGAGGTGCGCTTTTCTGCGCACCTCTTCATTTCGACGTCGGCGTTTGTTCACGCCTCGTCATCCTCTTCCAGTGGAGGAACGCGCGTCGGGCGCCCGTGCGCGTCGAGCGCGACCATCACGAAGCGACCTCGCGTCGCGCGTTGACGATCTCCTGACAACAAGTCCTCCGCGATCAACTCGACCTCGACGACCATCGAGGTCTTGCCTGTCTCTGTCACTCGGGCGATCAGTTCGATCACCTGCCCTTGCTGCACAGGCACCTCGAAATCACAACGCTCGCTGCTCGCCGTGACCACCGTGCGCCGCGCATAGCGCGACGCGACCACGAACGCGGCCTTGTCCATCAAGGCCAACGCCTGGCCGCCAAACAACGTGCCGTAGTGATTGGTCTGTTGCGGGAACACCATCTCGATCAGGCGCGCCTCACGCCACACCCCAGCCTCCACTCGCTCCACCTTAGAAGTCGCCATCGAGCACCACCTCGCCGCTGACGCCCATTTGATAGGCAGAGACTCGACGCTCGAAGAAGTTCGTCACTTCCTGCACGTCCTGGAGCTCCATGAACGAGAGCGGGTTCTTGCTGCCAAAGCGCTTCTCGTAGCCGAGCCTGACAAGGCGTTGATCCGCGCAATACTCGAGGTATGTGCGGACCTCCTCGACGGAGAGCCCCGCGACGCCACCCTCCAGCAGATCCCGCGCGAACTGCGTCTCACACTCGACCGCTTCCTCGATCATGGCGATGACCTCTTGCTCGAGCTCGTCGTCGAAGAGCTCGGGCTGCTCCCTTCGCACCGTGTCCACGACCTCGAAGGCAAACTCCATATGGCAGCTCTCGTCGCGAAACACCCAGTTTGTCCCGGTCGCCAGGCCATGCAGCAACCCGCGCGAGCGCAGGAAGTACACGTAGGCGAACGCGCCAAAGAAGAAGAGCCCCTCGACGCAAGCGGCGAAGCAGATCAGGTTGAGCAGAAAATGCCGACGCTCCCGGCGCGTCAGCAACGCGCCGACATCCTGGATCGAGTCGAGCCACTTCATACAGAACTCCCCCTTTGCCCGGATCGAAGGGATGTTCTCGATGGCGGCGAACGCCTGATGGCGCTCCTCGGGGTCCGGGATGTAGGTGTCGAGCAGCGTCAGGTAGAACTGCACGTGGAGCGCCTCCTCGTAGAGTTGGCGCGAGAGGTACATCCGCGCCTCTGGCGCGTTGATGTGCTTGTAGAGCGAGAGCACGAGGTTGTTCGCGACGATGGAATCCCCCGTGGCAAAGAACGCGACGAGGCGTTGGATAAGGTGGCGCTCGGCGTCGCTCATCTTCTCGCGAAGATCCCCCACGTCCCCCGAGAAGTCGACCTCTTCCACGGTCCATGTATTGCGAATCGCGTCGCGGTACATCTCGTAAAAGGCGGGGTAATACATCGGACGCAACGTCAGGCAGAGCCCGGGATCGAGCAGGTTTTCTGGTCGTTCAACAGCGTTCATTGGCAAGCCTCACAGGATTCGGGGTTTTCTAGCGAGCAGGCGATTTGCTCGGCGCGCGATGGCGCGCCGACGGTGGCCTTGGCGATGCGCGTCGCAGGGCGCGAGCGCAGGTAATAAGTGGTCTTCAGGCCGCGCTTCCACGCGTAGAAGTACATCGAGGAGAGCCGCCCGATCTCGGGCGACTCCATAAAGAGGTTGAGGGATTGGCTCTGGTCGATGAACGCGCCACGTTCTGCGGCCATGTCGATGAGCGAGCGCATCGGGATCTCCCACGCGGTGCGATACACGAGGCGAAGATCCTCTGGGATCTCTTCGATCTTCTGGATCGATCCCTCCGAGAGCTTGAGGCGATCTCGCATCTTCGCATCCCACAGGCCGCGCTCTTCGAGCGCGCGCACCAGGTAGCGGTTGACCTGGATAAAGTCGCCCGAGAGCGTCTCGCGCTTGAAGAGGTTGGAGACCTGCGGCTCGATGCACTCGTAGCATCCCGCGATCGAGGCGATCGTCGCCGTCGGCGCGATGGCGCACAGCAACGAGTTGCGAAGTCCGTGCGCCTCGATCTCCTTTCGCAACGCATCCCACCTGGCGGGATCGGTCAGCGAGGTCTCCCAGGCATCGAACTGGAGTTCGCCGCGCGCAGCGCGCGTTTTATCGAAGGCCTCGTGTGGACCGTGCTCTCGCGCCAGCGCACATGAGGTCGAGAGCGCGTGGTAGTAGATCTCCTCCGAGATCCTGCGCGAGAGCGCCTTTGCCTCGGGCGCATCGAAGGGGAGCTCCATCGCGAAGAACAGATCCTGGAGTCCCATCAAACCCAACCCGACAGGGCGCCACCTCGCGTTGGATTTGCGCGTCGCCTCGATCGGGTAGAAGTTCAAGTCGATCACGCGATCCAGACCGCGCACTGCGACGCGGACAGTCTCGGCGAGCTTGTCGAAGTCGAACTGAAGCTCGCCGCTCGCCGCGCGGGTCAAATGGCGCGCGAGGTTGATCGAGCCGAGGTTGCACACCGCGGCTTCTCCGCCGCCAGTGACCTCGATGATCTCGGTGCAGAGGTTGGAGAGGTGCACCGTGTGATCCCCATCGCCTGTCTGATTGCAGGTCTTGTTGCAGCGATCCTTGAAGGTCATCCAGCCGTTGCCCGTCTGCGCGAGCGTTCGCATCATGCGACCATAGAGCGCCCTCGCGCTCACTGTGCGCACGGCGAGCCCTTCGCGCTCGGCGGATTCATACGCCGATTCGAACGCCTCGCCGTACAGATCCGTCAACGCGGGGACGGTTTTTGGATCAAAGAGGCTCCACTCGCGATCCTCGTTCACGCGACGCATGAAGAGGTCGGGGATCCAGTTGGCGATGTTGAGGTTGTGTGTGCGGAGCGCGTCATCCCCGGTGTTATCGCGAAGCTCGAGGAAGTCCTCGATGTCGGCGTGCCACGGTTCGAGGTAAACGCAGCAAGCGCCCTTGCGGCGCCCGCCCTGGTTTACTGCGGCGACGGATGCGTCGAGCGTCTTGAGCCAGGGAATGATGCCATTGGAGTGACCGTTCGTGCTGGCGATCAACGAACCGCGAGAGCGCACGCGGTGGTAGGCCAGACCAATACCGCCGGAGAACTTCGAGAGCATCGCGACGTCGGTGTAGCGCGCATAGATCGACTCGAGCGCGTCGTCGGGGGAGTCGAGCAAGAAGCAGCTCGAGAGCTGCTCGTGGCTCGTGCCCGCGTTAAAGAGCGTCGGGGAGCTTGGCAGGTACTCGAGCGAGGAGAGCAATGTGTAGAGCTCCTCGACCTGTTCTGGTGTTTGCGAGAGCGCGCAGGCGATGCGCATGAACATAAACTGCGGCGTCTCGAGCGCGCCTCGCTTCTCCGGGTGCTTGAGCAGGTAGCGATCGTGGACCGTCTTCAAGCCAAAGAACTCGAACTCTCTGTCACGCACAGGCTCGATCATGGTGTCGAAGGCGGCGCCGTATTCGAGCACGAAGTGATGGAGTCGATCGTTGATCAGCCCGACCTCGTGACCCAGCGCGATGGACTCCGTGAAAGAACGCACGTCGAGGTCTGCGACCTCTTCCTTGATGTATGCCGCGAGCAACCTCGCGGCGAGTTTAGAGTACTGGGGTTCTTCAAACATCAACCCCGCGGCGGTGTGAATGGAGAGTTCGTCGAGCTCCCGCGTCGTCGCGCCATCGTAGAGACCGCTGATGGTCTTCGTGGCGACGCGCAAGGGATCGACGCGATCGAGCTCTTCCTTGCAACGTGAGATGGCGGTGACGATACGATCGAGCGCGACGGGTTCGAGCGAACCATCGCGTTTTCGCACGCGCATGGAGGTGTTGTGGGATTGCGCTTCTGACATCAAGATCTGGCTCCTACTCGCATCAGGGAAACCCCGCGGCAGGAGCGACACGACGCACGTGACGACACATGCTCTCAAAAGCACGCGCGTTCGCGCATGGTGCCGACCCCTTACCCCCGCGGGCAAAAGATGGAAGGCGCTCGTGATGTCGTGGAGGAGAGGATGAGGTTCGAGCCGAGGAGGGATCGCGACGTTTGTTTTCAAAGGACGCCGCAGAGAGCCTGGAGAGATCTCGGTTCGGACCGCGCTCGGCCCACCCACGAGGCCTTCGGGTCGAACTGATCAGAGGTTTCTCTCTCTGATCAGGTGCGGGCAGGTCTTCGGGCTCATGAGCATGCGCACTCGGCGCGACCTAGGCTCCACGGCTTCCCGATCCCATATCGAGGATCAGTGCCTATAAGATGTGGAGTTCGTTCTCATATACCGCTGCGGGGCAGCCCCGGAATCACACCGGGTTCCCTTTTAAGCGCGCCAGATCCGGGACAGGGATCTGGCGTGCACCAGCACGGCGCCGACCCTAGGTTTCCACATCCTCGAATGTCAACTCTCAACGCTAAACCGAGCGCTCCCCTGTGCCGATGAAGTTCGCGAACAGATCGCGTCCAGGAGCGCTCGTCGTGGTGAAAACAGACCTTCGCGCTGCTGCTCACGAGAGACTCGAAAACACACCGCGCCCACAAAAAACCGGGCAGGAGCAAAGACTGTGTTCGAGAAGATCCTAAAAAAGATAAGCCTGTTGATGTTGGGGATGCTCGTCGTCTCCATCGCACAGCCCGCCATGGCCGCACGCATCAAGGACATCGCGCATGTCCAGGGAGTGCGTGATAACCAGTTGATGGGCTATGGCCTCGTGGTTGGCCTCGATGGAACCGGGGATGTGGGGCGCGCGGAGCTGACCGTGCAGACGATCTCGTCGATGCTCAGTCGCAACAACATCAAGATCGACAAGCGGTTGCTGCAAGCGCGCAACGTGGCCGCGGTCGTGATCACGGCGGACTTGCCCCCTTTCGCGAACTCGGGGCAACGCATCGATGTCACCGTCTCGAGCCTCGGGAACGCGCGATCGCTCCAGGGAGGCACATTGCTGATGACACCGCTAAAGGGGGTCGATGGCAAGGTCTACGCGCTGGCGCAAGGGGCGCTATCAGTCGGAGGTTACGGGGTCGAGGGGAGCAGCGGCAACGCGCAGGTCAAGAACCACCTCAACGTCGGGAGAATCCCCAATGGAGCGCTCATCGAGCGCTCCATTGCCATCGATTTGAGCTCGCGCGAGGAGGTTCGCCTGAACCTCTACTCGCCAGATTTCACGACCTCTGTGGAGATGGCGCGCGTGATCAGCGAAGCCTTCACCGAAAGGCAACCACCCGAACCCGAGCCAGAACCAGCGCCGCCAGCAGAGGGCGCGGATGCTGGAGCCAGCGC
>Ga0208061_100357_pt1 | contig 13190 bp, 10 predicted proteins | sample DeeseametaMP0555_FD_184209 | JGI IMG/M metagenome (GOLD analysis project Ga0208061, IMG submission 184209) | Marine microbial communities from the Deep Atlantic Ocean - MP0555 (SPAdes) | ecosystem: Environmental > Aquatic > Marine > Oceanic | place: South Atlantic Ocean | collected 2011-01-23 | reverse complement strand
TCGCCTCAAGCGTCGCCAGATCGAGATGCGCTTTAACGAGGTCAAGATCGGCTACGAGCTCCGCTGCGCAGATCCGGTGCCTTTTGACATCGAGTACACGCGCGACCTCGGGTTTGCCGCCGTGCGTTTCCTTGCAGAAGGAGGCACCGACGCGATGGTGATGATCGTCGATGGCAAGCGCGAGATGATGGCGTTCGAAGAGCTTCGCGATCCGGAAACGGGGCGCACGATCGTGCGCGGCGTGAACACCTCCTCGGAGTCCTACCTCGTGGCGAGGCGATACATGCAGCGCCTCACCAGGCTCGACTTCGACGATCCTCAGGATGTCGAGCGCCTGGCGGATGCCGCCAATTGCAGCGCGGACGAGTTCCGCGCCTACTTCGAGCACCTGGTGGCAGACGAGCCGCCAGGGTTTGGCTGGGAAGACATCGTGCGCGACAGCATCGATTTCTAGAGCGCCGTGTCTCGAAGCGACGCCTTCTGATCGAGAACCTTCTGATCGAGAAAAGGGCTCCTCTGACCGAGGGGCCCTTTTCTTCTTTGGGAGGGGCTCCTTGTGAGATCGTGCCCGGGGCGTTATCCTTGATCGTGGGAAGAGTGAGTTTCGATCACTCACCTCCTATCCAAGAAGGATTCACAAGTCGAAACGATCAAACCATGTCCCAGAGCGAGCGAGGGCAGGTTTGACGAAAGCGTGCGGGGTAATCAGGTGAGCGACAACTACGCAAAGGTCAAGTCGAACGGGAAATGGGCCAGCGACGATGACGCAGGATCGTTGCTGGCGGGCATTCTCGATGATACGGAAACCGCTGCGCAGGCCGAGCAGGCCCAGCTCGAGGCGGCTGTTCGTGCCAAGCAAGAGGAAGAAGAGCGCATGCGCCTCGAAGAAGAGGATCGCAAGCGCCGCGAAGCTGAAGAGAAGCTTCGCTCCGAGCAATCGCGCCAGGAGCAGATCAAGCAGCGCCGCACCGAGAAGATGGAGGCGTTGCGCGTCGAAGAGCTCAAGGAGCGCGGCGAGTGGGTCGATCCTGCGCTGGATGAGGCCAAGCAAGAGGAAGAGCGCGCCCGTCAGGCCGAGGTCGAGGAAAAGGCCCGCATGCAACAACAGATGGCTCAGATGCAGCAGCAGATGAGTCAGATGAAGCAGAAGAGCGATGCGCAGCCCGTCGAGCCGATCGCAGCGACCAAGAAGAGCAAGGGGCCAATGATCGCGCTCGCTGCCGTGGTGGTCGCAGTGATCGGCGCTGGCGCCGTGCTCGGCGTCTTGATGACGCAGCAATACCAGCCCGACACGACGAACTACCCCAAGGTCTCGCTCGAGGCCAAGGAAGCAAAGAACGTCGTCACGACCGCTGCCTTCACGCCGCTCCCCAAGGAGGAAGAGGAGAAGGTCGAGGTCGCCGAGGCAAAGCCCGCGAAGTCGACTCGCCGCAGCCGCCGCAAGTCCTCTTCGCGCAAGTCTTCCTCGCGCAAACCCTCCAAGTCCAAGAGCAAGTCGAAGAAGAAAAAGATCGATCTCTCCCTGGATGATGGCGATCTGTTCGGCGGCGGCTTCTGAGCAATCGCTCGTAAGCCGAGTTCTCCCTCCCCCGAGTCATGAGGCCCGGGCATGACTTCTCAACCGCTCACGACAAGCGACGCCGGGCCACTCGTCACGCTCCATGAAGCGCACGCAGAACAACTGCGAGCCTTCATGGAGCGTGACATCCCGCTCAACCTCTTCGCGCTCTCCTGGCTCGAAAACCACGGCATCTCTGCCACCAGACCTGGCGTCTTTCACTTTCGCGGCATCTTCGATGACCGCGGCGAGCTCGAGGCGATGGCGCTCGTCATCACCAACCGCTTGCTGCTTATCGACGCACGCCGTCCCGAGCTCGCTCGCTACATCGGGACCTGGTACTGCGAGGCGGCGTTCCATTTCCAACACATCGTCTCCTCGGCCTCGAACGTGCACCCGTTCTGGGAGTCCTACGTTCAGGCGTCCTATCACACCGGCGGGGAGCCAATCCGGGCGCGCCTGATCTCGCCACAGGAGATGTACGTCATTCATCGACAGCGCTGGATGCAGCGTCTGCAAAACGCGCATCGACACGTGCCCTCGACAAACCTCCGAGAGGCGCGCCTCTCGGATCTCGACGCGGTGTTCCTCGCCAGCGCCAGGATGCACATGGAGGAGACGCTCGAGGATCCTCTCGAGACCAACGCCTCCGTCTTTCGCAACCACGTCAGCAATCGCATCCAGACAGGGCGCACGTTTGTCTGGTTCGATGATCACCGTCGCCTGCTCTTCAAGGCCGATATCTCGGCGCAGAGCCGCTACGGGGTGCAGATCTCTGGCGTCTACACCGCGCCTCAATTTCGAGGGCAGGGGATCGCCACGCGCGCCATGATCGATCTGTGTCGCGCCTTGTTCGCGCGCGGTTGGCCGCGTATGACACTTTACGTGAATCAGCAAAACGCTGCGGCGCTCCGCGTGTACGAACGCGTCGGTTTTACCTTCTACGATGACTACGAGACGATCTTTGTCGCTCCGTAGCATCATGGTTTGTTTTCTGCCATCATGCCTCATGTCTTCTCGGCGATGGCGATATGTCCTTTTTGCGAGTGACCCGGATGACCACCGAACCGATCGATACATCCTCTTCCCAGCTCACCAACATGGGTGAGTTGGAAGAGTCGAAGTCCAGGTTGGACGCCTTCCTCGAGACGAGGGTGGGGCGCTTCGTGAAGTTTGGCGTGGTCGGCGGCTCGGGCGTCGTCGTCAACCTCGGCGTCTTCTGGATCTGCTTCACGCTTCTTGGCTCGAGCGAACTGCTCGCCGAGGGGACGCGCCACACGATCGCCAACGGCGCTGGCGTCATCGTCAGCATCTTCACCAACTTCCTACTCAATGACTCCTGGACCTGGGGAGATCGCATCAAGGGAAGTCGCAGGGATTGGGCAAAGCGCCTGGCGCGCTACTACCTGAGCTGCTCGATCGCTGCCGGGGTGCAAATCTTGACCGCGAGCCTGACTTACTCGATGATCCTCTCGAAGTTCGAGCTCGCGCTGTTTGGCGTCGAGCTCGGGCCGACACTGGCAGTGCTCGTGGGTATCGTCTGCGGCATCGCCATCAACTTCCCGATCAGTCACCTCTGGGCCTTCAAGGATGCGGATGCACAGGACGACGCCGCTGCCGACTAAGACACATCTCCTCCCGCGACGCGCGCTCGTTTTGCTCGCGCTGGCCTGCTCGTGCTTCGTGTTGCCCTCTTGCAACACCGGAGGAAAGAGCGAGGTCAAGGATGACTCGGTCGATGAAATCATCGGCCGCCCTCCACCGACAGATGATGACCCCTTCGCCAACAAGGCGCTCCCCGCCGATGCGGTCCCCGCGAGCAGCAGTGGAACCGTGGGAGCGCCCGATGTCGAGGTCTCCGAGCCAGAAACCAGGCCAGAGGCAAAGCCCGAGGTAAAAACCGAGGCAAAGCCTGAGACCAAACCGGTCGAGCCAGCCGTCGCCAAGAAGGCCGAGCCTGTGCGCGAGCCCGAGTCTGTCCAACCGCAGCCCGGATTTCGATGCTTCTCCTGCGTGAGGATCTGCCCCGACTCGGACCCGACGCCCGATTGCAGCCGCACGCCCGAGAACATCATCTGCGGGTGGGGGACGAGCGATGAGGAGCGCGACGCGAAGCGTCTGGCGCGCGCCGAATGCGATGCGACGCTCGACCTCGCGCGCGGTATGCCGCGCTACAGTCGCATCGATGGAGGATGCCCTGCGGCGACCTGCCGCTGATTACTCTTGCTGGCAGCAACGCTTGCTGCCGAGCGAAAAGAAGCCGCCGAAACATTTTGCTGTATGGGATCAGTCGACTGATCCCATACAGCAAAATGTTTCGGCGGCTTCTTTTCGCGGGCCATGCCCAGGTGGTTCACGTGCGGATGTGTGAACCACCTGGATGAAAAACAGGTTCAGATCAGCAACAGGGTAGGGTGCTCGAGCATCTTCTTGACGCGTCGCAGGAACTCGGCCCCGATGGCGCCATCGACGGCGCGGTGATCGCAGGTCAAGGTGACCTTCATGCGCGTGCCGACAGTGATTTCGCCATCCTCGACGACGGGCACCTTCTGGACCGCGCCGCAGGCGAGGATCCCGGACTCCGGTGGGTTGATCACGGCCTGGAAGTGATCGATGCCATACATGCCGAGGTTGCTGATCGAGAAGGTCGAGCCGCCGTATTCGCCCGGCTTGAGCTTCTTGTCGCGCGCCTTCGCGGCGAGCTCGCGCGTCTCGCGTGAGATGGCCACGAGGCTCTTCTTGTCCGCGTCGCGAAGCGTCGGCGTGATGAGCCCCTCGTCGAGCGCCACGGCGACGCCGATGTGAACCTGGTCGAAGGTGGCGAGCTCGTCGCCAGCGAACGCCGTGTTCATGCGAGGGTAGTCACGAAGCGCGAGCGCGCACGCCTTGACGATCATATCGTTGACCGAAATCTTGGCGTCCACCTCTGCGGCGGCGAGGTCGTTGTTGAACTCCTTGCGCTTGGCCATGGCGGCCCCCATATCGATCTCCATGGTGAGATAGAAGAAGGGGGTGTTCTGCCAGACCTGCGTCATGCGACGCGCGATGGTCTTGCGCATCTGGCTCATCGGCTCGAAGCTCGCCGAAGCATCTGGCATATCGCCAACAACGATCGGCTCGCCAGGTGCGGCGGGCGCGGCCTGACGCGTCGGCGCGCTGCTCTGCGAGCTGACGCCAGCTTCGAGCGCTTCCTCGACGTCCGCGCGGATGATGCGTCCGCCGGGGCCGGTGCCCGTGACCGCCGAGAGCTCGAGGTCGTTATCCGCGGCGATGCGACGCGCCAGAGGGCTCGCCTTGATGCGCTTGCCATCCGAGCTGCTCGAGGCTGCTGGCGCAGCGCTCGATGAGGAGTCCTCGGAGGTGTCCTGCGCGGCCTGGTCCTCGGAGCCAGAATCACTGGCGTCGTCTGCTTGTGAATCCGAGCCGCCGCTTCCGCCTCCACTTGCGCCGAGCTCGTCGAGCGCCTCTTGCGGGTCCTCTCCAGCCTCGCCGATCACGGCCATGGGGGCGCCGACCGGGACCGTATCACCGGACTTGACCAGGACCTTGAGGACGGTCCCTTCAAAGAAGGACTCCATCTCCATGGTCGCCTTGTCCGTTTCGATCTCGGCGATGATTTCGCCCTCTTCCACGCTCTCGCCTTCGGCTTTGAGCCATGCGGCGATGGTCCCCTCTTCCATGGTGGGGCTGAGCGCCAACATCGTGATCACTTCGGCCATTGGTCTTGCTCCTGTCGATGATACTGGTAGCGGATCGATTCTTTCGACTGTTCGAGATGCTTCGTTTCTCTTGTTGCCCGTCAGATGCTCGCTCAGGCGTTGCGGTAGCACGCGCGACGCACGGCGTCGGCGACGCGCTCTGCGTTTGGCAGCGAGAACTCCTCGAGGTTAAAGGCGTAAGGCATGGGCGTGTCCGCCTGATAAACTCGTTCGACGGGAGCGTCGAGCCAGTCGAACAGATCGCGCGAGATGAAGTCCGAGATGGTGCTCCCCACGCTGGCCCAGTACCAACCTTCCTCGGCGACGACGACGCGGTTGGTCTTCTTGACCGACTGACGGATGAGATCCTTGTCGAGCGGACGCAGCGTGCGAGGATCGAGGATCTCGACCTCGATCCCTTCCGCGCTCAGGATCTCTGCGGCTTCCTGGGCCACATGCACCATACGGCTCCAGGCGACGATCGTGCAATCGCTCCCCTCGCGCTTGATGTCACCCTTGCCCATCGGGATCAGGTACTCTTCCTCGGGGACCTCGCCCTTGGCGCCAAAGAGGATCTCGGACTCGATGAAGATCACCGGGTCAGGATCGCGGATGGCCGTCTTGAGCATCCCCTTGGCGTCATAAGGGGTCGCGGGCATCATCACCTTGAGCCCGGGGATGTGCACGTACTGCGCCTCGAGCGATTGCGAGTGCTGCTGCCCGAGCGCGCCGCCCGCGCCACCCGCGCCGCGGATGACGATCGGGCAGGAGAGCTGCCCGCCAGACATCGAGCGCATCTTGGCGGCGGTGTTCACCACCTGGTCGAGCGCCAGGATGGCGAAGTTAAAGGTCATCATCTCGATGATCGGCTTGAGGCCAACCATCGCCGCGCCGATGCCGATGCCGGCAAAGCCGAGCTCGGCGATGGGGGTGTCGACCACGCGCATCGGCCCGAATTGATCGAGCATGCCCTGGCTGACCTTGTAGGCGCCATTGTATTCGGCGACCTCTTCTCCCATGAGGAAGACATCGGGGTCGCGCTCCATCTCTTCGGTCATCGCTTCGCGGAGTGCTTCGCGGAACAGAATCTCACGCATCGTGCTCTCTCCTGCTGCTCTTATCTATCGCCTCGGGTCGCGCCCTGTTTGCAGGTGCGCGGCCTCTTCTATCGTGGCGAAAATCTGATTTGTTATATCGGTTGATCGCTTACGGTGACGCCGCGGCGCCGCTTATGGGAGCTCGGGGCCTTCGATGTCGAAGGGCCAGTCGACGTACACGTGATCGTAGAGCGCGTTGAGCGCAGGCTGTGAGCCGTTCATGGCGAACTTCTCGTTCGCCTTGGCCTCGTCCTTGAGCTCCTTGTCGAGCGCCTGGAGCTGCTCGTCAGTGGCGATCTCCTGATCCACGATCCAGTTATGGAGGCGTTGGATCGGATCGCGGAGCTGCTCCTCCTCGACCTCTTCCTTGGTGCGGTAGGTCGCAGGATCACTCATGGAGTGACCGCGGTAGCGGTAGGTGCGGATGTCGAGGAAGGTGGGCATGCCATCCTTCTTGGCGCGCTCGACGGCGGTGTCGATCGCTTCCCAGACCGAGAAGACGTTTTGGCCGTCGATGGTGTCATGGGCGATCCCATAACTGATCGCCTTCTTCTCGAGCTCGGTGATGGCGCTCGCGCGCGAGACCTCGGTGCCCATGGCGTACTTGTTGTTCTCGGTGATAAAGATCACCGGGAGTTTCCAGAGCGCGGCCATGTTCAAGGTCTCGTGGAAGGCGCCCTGGTGGATGCTGCCCTCGCCAAAGAAGCAGAGGCAGACGGCGTCCTCTTCGCGGTACTTGATCGCCCAGCCGATGCCTGCCGCCGTGGGCACGTGCCCGCCGACGATACCCCAGCCACCGTAGAACTTTCGCTCGGTGTCGAAGATGTGCATCGAGCCGCCCATGCCGCCCGAGCTCCCTTCGGCCTTGCCGAAGAGCTCGGCCATCACCGCGTCCGGTTCGACACCGCGCGCGATGGCGTGGCCGTGCTCGCGGTAGGCTGCCACGACGTAGTCGTCATCGCCGATGGCGTGCATGGCGCCGACGGCGACGCCTTCCTGGCCGATGTAGAGGTGACAGAAACCCTTGATCTTGCCCTGTTGATAAGCCCGGCCCGCGCGCTCCTCGAAGCGTCGGATGCGCAGCATGTCCGTATAGATAGCCATGATCTTCTCATCGCTAACCTTGGCGCGGACACGTTCGGTCTGGTCAGGGGTGATCTCGGTGTAACCTGCGTGCGGTTGGTTGCTTGGAGCGGTTTGGTCTGCCATGCTTTTCTCACGCTCGATGTAGGAGGGAAGGATCGCGTTGCCGATTGCTGGCAATCCTTATGTCCAGGGGCCCTCTGCGTCAAGACACTTCGGCGAGTTCCCGTCCTCTTGGCGTTGGCATGTAAAATCCTGTATAACTCGTGGCATGAATTTGAACGGGACGCATCCAGCGCGTCCTGATGATCTGGCTCGGTTCGAGTTGTTGGGTGGTGTCGATGCTTTCTGCAACATCCAATCGAATCATCCAAAGCACATCGATCGATTTGTTCACGCTGAAACGTAGTCGCACATACATTCCCCGACACGCTCGAGTAGCCGCCGGTTTGTTCTGGAGTTATCGATGAAGCAAAGAATCCTATCCTCCCTGTTTTTGGGCACGACGCTCGCCATGCTCGCCACGTCGGCCTGTACCGACGACAACCCTGGCACCACCAGCAACTCGGGCTCGCCATGTCCCGAAGGCCAGGCGCGAAGCCCTATCACAGGCAACTGCGAGGTCCCCTCGGTGGATGGCAACTGCCCACAAGGGCAACAGCTCGACCCTTCGACTGGATTCTGTGAACCGGTCGGGTCCAACGCCAACCCATGCCCCGAAGGTCAGGCCCCGGATGCCAATGGCGTTTGTATGCCAGGGACAGGGAACAACATGCCCGACAACTCCATGCCTTCGGACCCCTGGGCCAACACCGACGGCGACTCCCACCTGAACAGGCACGATAACTGCCCGCTCGCTACCAACGAGGATCAGGCAGACGGCGACGAGGATGGTGTCGGTGACGCGTGTGATAACTGCCTCGACGCGGCCAACGGTGATCAGACCGACTCCGATGGCAACGGGATCGGTGACGCGTGCGAAGCGGGAATGTTCTACGACTCGAGCCGTGACAGTGACGGCGATGGCGTCCCCGATATCGCCGATGTGTGTCCCGGCAGGCCAAACCCAGGTCAGGCTGACAGCGACGGCGACTCGCTCGGCGACGAGTGTGATAACTGCCCATCGGTCGCCAACTACGATCAGACGGACAGCGACGGTGATGGCGGCGGCGACGCTTGTTCCCCGGTCCCGACAGGTCAGATCTGTGATCGCAAGGAGTCGATGTTCATGCGCATCGACCCGAACCTCTTTATCATCCTCGATCGCTCCGGCTCGATGGGAGACCCCGGCTCCTCGCCAAACCGCAGCAAGTGGCAGGACGCGACCGCCGCGCTCGATAGCGTCGCCAACGAGCTCGCTGGCGAGATCAACTTCGGGCTCTCCTACTACAGCGGTGATGGTGGCTCGAGCTCCTGCTCGAGTAACCGCACGCTGAACATGGGCCGTCACGCCCCCGCCGCGATCAAGTCCGCCTACAGCAACATCGGACCATCGGGTGGTACGCCGACAGCCACCGCGCTCAAGGACGCGCGAAACGGCAACTTCGTCGACCTGCCAAACGACAACATGGGCTCGGTTCGCCCCAAGGCGATCGTGCTCATCACCGATGGTATCACCGGCTCGTGTGATGGCGGTCAGGCTGGCGCGGTCACGCAGACCGAGCGCCTCTTTAACGATGGCATCAAGACCTACGCCATTGGCTTTGGTGGCGGCGCTTCGCCAACCCAGCTCCAGGAGTTCGCCGAAGCAGGCGGCACTAGCAACTACTACCAGGCGGACAACACGAACACGCTCGTGACGGCGCTCCGTAACATCGCCAACGATGTCATCACTTGCTCCTACGCGCTCGAGTCTGTGCCGCCAGATCCCAACAAGATCTGGGTCGAGACCACCATCAGCGGCACCACGAGCAATGTGCCTCGCGACGCCTCCAACGGGTACACCTACGACGCGGGCTCCAACTCGGTCACGATCAACGGCGCCGCGTGCACGCAGCTTCGTAACGGCAACCCGAGCCAGACCTCGGTCAAGATCGAGCTCGGCTGCGCGACGGAGTGCCAACCTGACGGCGAGGAGGTCTGTGACTACCGCGACAACAACTGCGATGGTCGCATCGACGAGGGTTGTGAGGCGTGCACGCCAGAGCTTTGCGATGGCGTGGACAACGATTGTGATGGCGAAACCGACGAGGGATGTCCCAACTGTAAGTTCGATGGCGAGATGTGCACCTCGGACGGCGAGTGCTGCTATGGCAGCTGCCGCGATGGTCTGTGTCAGCCCGCGTGTCGTCCTGAAGGGGTCGAGTGCTTCGAGGACTACGACTGCTGTGGTGGCACCTGCGCTCGAGCTCAGGGCGAGGAGAAGGGTATCTGCATCGCCGGCTGAGCGAGTAAGCAGAAGCCGCGCTCGGGTGTATCCGAGCGCGGTCTCATGAGCGCCAGTGATAAAAAGATAAGGCGCGCCAGGGTGTATCCCTGGCGCGCCTTGTTGCTTTCTCGGGCGTCCCGAACGGTGCTTAGAAGGTCGGGATATCGAGCTTCTTCGGGTCGATCTTCTTTGGCTTCTTTGGTTCTTTCTCCGGCCTGGAGCGGTTCGTCCTGGGCTTCGAGTCGGAAGAAGAAGAGCTTCTCGACGCGCTCTTTGTCTTGCCTTCCTTGGTCAGTGAGACCGAGATCGATTCGGGCGTTTCCGCATCGATCTTTTGAGTGAAGGTCTCGTATCCCGCGGCCTCGACGCGCAAGGTGAGCGTCTGCCCCTCCTCGATCTCGAGAGAGCCAGGCACCGACGCGACGGGGATCGTGTCATCCCCCTTGTAGACGTCAGCCTCGATGGAGGTGTCCTCGTTTTCGAGCGTGAGCGTGATCTTTCGAAGCTTCTTCTCTGGCTCGGCGGGGACATCTTCCATGGGCGGGAGAGTCATCGCCGGGGTGGTCTCTGTCTTCTCGCTTTGGACGTTTGTTTGCGGCGCGGTTTCATCCGTCTCATCGGAGGATGTGGCGAGGACCACTGCGCCGATGCCAACCAACACGACGAGCAAGACCGCGACACCGCCGATGACCTTCATGTTGGGGCCAGAGGAGGTCTCGGCAGCGGCAGGCGCAGGCATCGGCTCGAAGTCGAACGCAGCGGCGTCGACTTCTTCCGGCGTGGCGTGATGTTCGTAGGGTTCGACGCCCGAGTTTTCCAGGGGCTGATCGTCGAGCGGTACGAAGTCTTTGCGGATAGGTCCAGTGTCGTCGGTGACCCTGTCTGCGGGAGCTGCTTCGGGCTGCTGCGCGATCGTTGCTTCTGGGGCAGGCGCAGGCGTTGACGCGAGCTTTGGCGCAGGCGCTGCGGTTGAAGGCGCAGGCGCAGGCGCGCTCGGCATCATCGGCATGGGCGGTGGCGCGAGCGCTGCGGGCGAGGGCGCGCTGCTCTGTGATGCGGGGGCCTGTGCTACCGGAACACGCTGTGATTGCGAGGACTGGCTCACGTCCGAGGCCGCGTTGGCTGCGCTGGAGGGAGGCGTCAGGTGCTCTGCGAGCTGTGATGAGCTCGAGTTTGAAAAGTTGCTCGGCGTGTGCGCGGCGTTGAGCACGAGCGGCATATCCGAGAGCGCTTGATCCGGGATATGGTTGAGGTCTCGCAGCATCTGCTCGGAGCCCGAGTAGCGCTCCTCGGTCTCCTTGGCGAGCGCCTTGCGCAAGACCGAGATGAGCGGTGAGCCTTCGAGTTCGGGCAGGAACTCGATCGGGTCCGGTCCCGCCTGCGCCTGAATGATTTCCCAACGGCTCGTGCCCGCGTAGGGGTTCTTCCCCGCGAGCAGCTCGTTGGCGATCAACCCGAGCGAGTAGATGTCTGTGTAGGGGCCGAGCGGTTGACCCTTGATTTGCTCGGGCGACATGTAACGTAGCGTTCCGACGAGCATCCCCGCAGAGGTCAGCGGGTTATCCTCATCTTCTTCATGCTCGAGGATCTTGGCGATGCCAAAGTCGAGGACCTTGATGAAGTCCTGTTCGCCGTGCATGTCCACGATCATGACGTTGGCAGGCTTGAGATCGCGGTGCACGATCCCGTGCGAGTGAGCCTCGCCGAGGCTCTTGAGCGTCTGGACCAGGATGCGCTTGACCCTGCGAGGCGACTGCGCGCCCTCGTTGCGCAAAACATCCTTGAGCGTGACCCCCTTGAGGTACTCCATCGTGTAATAGAGGTGCCCCGCTTCGGGATCGTCGCGAAAGTCAAAGATGCGCACTGTGTTCGGGTGCGAGAGGATGCGGATCGCCATGACCTCGCGCTTGAAGCGCTCGATCGTCTCGGTGGGGTCCGGGCCGTGCGCGATCAACATCTTGAGCGCGACGTCGCGTTGCATGGGGAGGTGCCTGGCAAGAAAGACGGCGCCAAAACCACCCTTGCCTATCAGACGGGTGATCTCGTACGTGTCATCGATCACGTCCCCGATTTCTGGTAATCCTACCATGATCTGAACAATGCTGTGCTGGGCCAGGGACCAACGATTCTCTGGTGATGGTCAAGCTGGCGTGATAGGCTTTTTTCACTATGAGGCGGCCAATAATTTGCCACCCTCCGAAGTCCCGCCGGAGATCGCGCGCGATCTGTTTCGAACTGAAACTGGGCAGGATTCACATTGAGTATATCACCCTCGGAGTTGGATGTGTACGTTCCTCGGATTTTTTCTGTTTGGTTGGCAAGTGCGCTCGGCATGATCCTTGTCCTGTGTGCCCCTGATGTGGCGCGAGCACAGATGACGGAGGAGGAGACCAAACAGTTCACCGGCTACATCTCGCAGGCCAAGGAGGCCTTCGATAAGGAAGACTACGAAGCAGCGGCTTCACTGCTCAAGCAGGCCAATCACATATACGTCGACCCCCGCGTCCTCTTTAACATCGCGCGCTCCTACGAGAAGATGGATCGCTGCGGCCAGGCGCTCGCCTACTACAAGGCGGCGCTCCGCAACGGCCTCGAGGGGGATAACGCGGACACCGCCGAGAAAGAGGTCAAGGCCGCCAAGAAGTGCGATGACTTCGACGCCTTTGGCTCCGGTCGCGTGGTGATCAAGTCCCAGCCCGATGACGCGCTCGTCATCATCGACGGCGAGAAACGCGGCAAGACGCCCCTCGAGCTCATCATGCTCTCGAGCGGCAAGCACAAGGTCGTGATCAAAAAAGAGGAGTACGAGGATCAGGAGTTCGAGCTCGACCTCGAGCCCGAAGAGGACGCCAACGTCAAGAAGACCCTCGAGAAGAAAGAGGTCGTGATCGCCAACAACGGTGACGGTAACGGCAACGGCAACGGTGATGGCAAGGGCGACGGCGACGGCGATCCTCTCGTCCCCGAGAAGGAGCCCGTCGAGCTCAATGTCCCGGCGATCGCCATCGCTGGCGCTGGCGCTGGCTTGCTCGTTGTTGGCGCGGTCCTCGATCTCAAAGTGATCCCAGGGATCGACGCCGAGCGCGAGAACTACATCTGCGCCATCGAGATCGACCAGCCCTGCACTCAAAATGACATCGATCAGTATCGTGAGCTCTCGAACAAGCGCCAGAGCCGCGCGCGCCTCGCGCTCGGGAGTTACATCGGCGGCGGCGCCATGCTCGTCGGTGGCGCCACCTGGCTGATCCTCGATATGACCGTGCTCGAGCAGGAGAAGGACCCGAACGCGCTTCGCTTCGCGCCAAGCTTCTCCCCAGGGCAGGCAGGCTTTACCCTCGAGAAGAGGTTCTGAGCTGTCGCTCACCGCGAGCAAGAAAGAGAGAGGG